>WNGG01006539.1_pt1 | contig 15493 bp, 14 predicted proteins | sample 5400661 | NCBI WGS metagenome assembly WNGG01 (sample SAMN13153372, study PRJNA577476) | soil metagenome | isolation source: 100 cm soil or saprolite under Garry oak tree replicate 1 | place: USA:California | collected 2016-06-15
GTCCTGGTCGCCGTCTTGCCCCCGCTGCTCTACGCCTCGGCTTTCTTCACTTCTCTGAGGGACCTGCGTGCGAACGCCCGCCCCATCGGAATGCTGGCGATCGGGCTCGTGATCGCGACGATGACGGTCGTGGCCGTTGTCGCCCACGCAGCGGTCGACTCCATGTCCTGGAGCGCGGCGTTCGTGCTCGGAGCCATTGTCTCTCCTACGGATCCGCTGGCCGCGACGGCGATCATGCGGCGGCTGGGAGTCCCACGACGAATCGTCACGGTGGTAGAGGGTGAGGCGCTGGTCAACGACGGCACCGCGCTCGTGCTCTACCGCGTTGCGGTTGTCGCCGCGGTGTCAGGCGCCTTCTCGTTTTGGAACGCTTCCTGGCACTTCCTCTGGAGCGTCGTGGGCGGCGTGGGGATTGGCCTTGTCGCCGGCTTCCTCATTGCTGCACTGCGACGCCGGCTCGACAACCCGCCCGTCGAGGTGACGATCGCGCTCATGACCGGGTATCTCACGTTCATCCCGGCGAATGCGGCAGACGCGTCGGGCGTCCTCGCCGTGGTCACGGCCGGCATCTACCTCGGCTGGCGCACGCCCGAGCTCACGTCCGTGCAGACGCGGCTGCAGGGAGTCGCAGTGTTCGAGATCCTCGTCTTCGTCCTCAACGCTTTGCTCTTCGCCCTCGTGGGCCTCCAGTTGTCCCACATCCTCGACGCCCTGACCGGACACTCGGCAGGGACGCTGATCTGGTACGGGCTGGTGACGACCGCTGCCGTGGTCGGCACGAGACTCATGTGGGCACCGGTCTTCTTGTACTTGCCGAAGCTCCTCTCCCGGCGGCTCGAGCGTGGGCGCGCCACGATCGGTCACCCGATTGTCGTCGCCTGGTCCGGCATGCGCGGCGCAGTGTCGCTCGCCGCCGCTCTGGCAATCCCTTTGACCACGCACTCGGGCACCGCGTTTCCCGAGCGGGATCTGATCATCTTTCTCACCTTCTGCGTCATCCTCGGGACCCTCGTCGTCCAGGGGCTGACGCTCCCCCTCGTCATCAGGATGTTCGGGATCGAGTCCGACCACCTCGACGAGAAGGAGGACGCGAAGGCGCGGATCAAGGCGGCAGACGCAGCGCTCGCGCGGCTCGAGGAGTTGACCGGCGAAGAGTGGGTTCGCGACGATACGGCCGAACGCTTGCGTGGGTTGTACGGCTTCCGCCGGAGCAGGTTCGCCTCGCGCTTCGATCAGGACGACGACGGCGGCATCGAGGAGCGGTCGGTCAACTACCAGCGTCTACGCCGCGAGCTGCTCGAGGCCGAGCGTGCCGAGATCGTGAATCTCCGCCGCCAGGGCGTGATCGGTGGCGACGTCGAGCGTCGCCTTCAGCGCGACCTCGATCTCGAGGACGCCCGGCTCGACGTCTAGTTAGCTCCGCCCGAGACTCCGCGCACGAATTGGCGGAGCACACGCCAGGCCGTCGCAGCGAGTGTGCGCAGATAGAGCCGCAAGGAGCGGTCCGCGATCCATTCGAGGTCGTGCGCGAGCTTGTCCGCCATCGATGTCTCGTAGCCACGGCGCACCTGGGCGAAGCCGGTCAGGCCTGGGCGGACGACGAGCCGCTGCCAGTACGCCGGCAGCTCCTCCACGAGCGCTGCGAAGAAGCGGGGCCGGATCGGTCTCGGGCCGACGAGGCTCATGTCGCCGCGCACGACGTTCCAGAGCTGCGGGATTTCGTCAAGCTGCGTTGCGCGTAGCCACGCACCGATCGCCGTCGTCTCTTCGCGCGTGCGGTCGACGAGCTCCTCGCCGAGGTAAGGGCCGAGTCGTTCCTCCGCGTCACGGCGCAGCGTCCGGAGCTTGAGCATCTCGAACACGCGTCCACCGCGCCCGACCCGCTCGCCGCGATAGAAGAGCGGCCGTCCGCTCGTCAGGAACAGCACGACTGCAATCGGCACCATCAGGGGCAGCGTGACCAGAAGAAAGAATGACGAGAGCGCGATGTCGAAGAAGCGCAACACGGCGTCACGCGGCCGGGCCGGGCTTTCCTCCGTCAGCTCCGAGAACCGCAGGATGAAAGAGTCGCTCGACTGCGGCGTTGAGGCCACGCCAGGATCGTAGAGCCTGCCCCACCCGGCTCTGGGTTGCATAATGAATGCTTATGGACACGCGCCAGCTAGCCGCGTTCTGCGCTGTCGTGGAACGCAAGAGCTTCTCCCAGGCGGCCGAGCGGCTCGGCGTCACTCAGCCGGCCGTCAGCCTGCAGATCCGCTCACTCGAGCAGCGCCTCGGGCGTCAGCTGCTCGACCGCTCGGGGCGCCGGGTCGAGCCGACCGAGGCCGGGAGACGCCTCTACGCATCGGCTCAGCGTGTCCTCGCCGCCGAGGAGCACCTGCTCGAAGAGCTCGACGCCGATGATGAAGGGGCGATCACGGGCACGCTCGAGCTCGGCGCTTCGACGGGCCCGGGCGGCACGGTCGTCCCGCTCTTGCTTTGCGAGTTCCAGGAACAGCATCCGGACATGCGCGTTCGACTAACGGTCTCCGACACGCAGACCGTCGTCGACCGGGTCGCGGAGCGAGAGCTCGAGCTCGGCATCGTCGGCGCGGGACGCCGCCACCGCGGGGTCGCCTTCGAGCCGTTCTTCCGGGACGAGGTCGTGCTGGTCTGCCCGTCGGGTCATCGCTTCGCGGGCAAGATGATCTCGCTCGACGATCTGAAGGGCGAGAAGCTGATCGTGATGCAGGAGGGGGCAGGCGTGCGGCCTGCAGGAGTCAGTGCGCAGCGCGGTGCTCGCCGGACACGGCGTCGCCTTCATCTCGCGTCTGGCGATCGAGGCCGATCTTGCTGCAGGCCGGATTGCCGCCGCCCGCGTACGCGGGCTCGATCCGGTGCGAGAGATCTTCCTCGCCCGCGCGAGCGGGCGCAGCGAGACGCGGGTGGCGCGCGCCTTCGTCGCGTTTGCACAGGGTCGTCTGCCCGCGTGATCGTCCGCTGGGGCCTGGCCGAGCTGCCCGGTGTGCTGGGCGAGCTCGGAATCAAGCAGCCGCTCCTCGTCGCGAGCGAACGCATGGCCGGCACGAACCTCGGCGTGCGCACAGCAGCGCGCTGGACGGAGGTTCCATCGGATCAGGTCGCGGCTGCCGCCGAGCATGCCGGCGACGGCGTGATCGCCGTGGGTGGAGGCAGCGCGATCGACTTCGGCAAGGCGATCTCCGCCGCGGCCGACGTTCCCGTCGTCTCCGTGCCGACGACGTACGCCGGAGCGGAGTGGACGTCGTTCTACGGGATCCGCGATCCCGAGCGAAGGATGCGCGGCGGCGGGGCCGGCGCCCACCTCGGCGGCGTCGTCTACGAACCGGCGCTGACGCTTTCGCTTCCACGTGCCGAGACCGTGGGCACCGCGCTCAACGCGCTCGCGCACAGTGCGGAAGCGCTGTATGTCGAGGGCCACAATGCGGATGCCGACGAGCACGCCCTCACCGGGGCCCGGCTAATCGGTGAATGGCTCCCGCGCGTCGTCGACTCGCCGCAGGATCTCGCCGCACGGACGAAGCTGCTGGAGGGCGCGATGCACTCGGGGATGGCGCTCGGTGGCTCGATGCTCGCGCTCGGTCACGCCATCGCGCAGGCGCTCGGCGGTCGCTACGGCTTGCCACACGGCGCGATGAACGCGCTGGCGTTGCCCGCTGCCCTGCGCTTCAACGCCGAGGCTGCGCCCGAAGCCGTGCGCCGCTTCGGCGAGGCCCTCGGCACGGACGATCCCGCCGCGCGCGTGGAGGAGCTTGCGCGACTGGGCGGCTTCGAGCGGCTGCGCGACTTCGGGGTTTTGGAGGAAGAGCTCGCCGAGGTCGCGGCGGCGACGGTCGAGCGCGCCGGCGCCAAGGCGAACCCTCGGCCGCCGACCGCGGCCGGGGTCGAGGAGCTGTTGCGCTCGATCTATTGAATAACGACAGCTAATACGTCGAATTAATTAAATCGTGATAAGGTCTGTGGGTCGTGGCGGACTCCTCCTTTGATGTGCTCGTGATCGGCAGCGGGGCTTCCGGCCTGGCAGCCGCGGTCTCGGCCCAGCGAGCCGGTGGGCGGGTCGCGCTGGCGACGAAGGGCGCGCTTCAGTCCTGCAACTCGGCGAAGGCGCAGGGTGGCATTCAGGCCGCGTTCGGGGACGACGACTCGCCCGAGCAACACGCGGAAGACGTCTGGAAGTCCTCCCACGAGACGGCCGACCGCGCGCTGGTGGAGATCCTCACCGACGAGGCGCCGTCTGCGATCCACTGGCTCGAAGAGCTCGGCGTCGAGTTCACACGGGAGAACGGCGGCTACCGTCTCGCCCGCTGTGGCGGCGCATCGCGCAAGCGGCTGCTGCAGGTCGGCGACCGCACGGGCCACGCGATCACGACCGCGCTGCGCGACTTCGCCGAGAGCTCCGGCATCCAGACCTTTCCCAAGTCACCGCTCGCCGACCTCGCCCGGACCGAGAACGGCTGGCGTGCACGCTGCGGGGACCACACGATCAACGCCACGACGGTGGTCCTCGCAGCGGGCGGGCGGTGCTTCCGCGTCGCGAAAGAGCGCGGCGAGCTGTCGACGAACCATCCGGGCGCGACCGGCGAGGTGACGCAGATCGCGGTCGATCTCGGCGCCGAGGTGCGCGACTTCGATGCCTTGCAGTACCACCCGAACGGCGGAGCGTGGCCGCAGAACATGCAGGGCTACTCCATTCCCGAGACGACACGGGCCTACGGCGCCGTGCTTCTCAACGCCGACGGTGAGGAGTTCACCGACTCCCTCGGCCCGCGCGATGCCGTCAGCCAGGCGATTGTCGACGAGGTCGAGAAGGGCAAAGGCGTCGAGACGCCCGACGGACGGCCGGCCGTGTATCTCGATACGACTCGGATCTCCGAAGCCGACGCCAACGTGTCGCTGCCCTACATGCTGCGCCGGTACCGCGCGGGTGGGATCGACCCACTGCGCGAGCGACTGTTCACGTATCCCGTCCTCCACTACCAGAACGGCGGCCTCGTGATCGACGCGAATGCCGAGACGACGCTCGAAGGGCTCTACGCATGCGGCGAGATCGCCGGCGGCACGCATGGTTGCAACCGCATGATGGGGAACAGCCTGCTCGAGTGCTGCGTCTTCGGCCGGCGCGCCGGCAAAGCCGCGGCAGAGAAAGCGAAGGCGTACGTATGAGCGTCACTCACCTACGGTTCGTTCCCGTGAGGGAAACCATGTTTCCCTCACGAGCTCCCTTCTTTAGGGATCGCCTCGGCCCCGGCGCCGCTGAGATCGCCGCGTGGGCAGAGGAGAGCAATCGGGGAAACCTCCCGGTTTCCCACTTTGCCCCTTCCCCCGCTCATCGGCCAAAGGTCGGCCGATGAGCACGATCACCATCACCGATCTCGAAGCTGCGGTCGAAGACGCGGCGGCGTACCTCTACGTCTGGGCGCTGAAGGACATCCCGCAGGACCTGCGCGACGCGCTCGCAGATGCCGCAACACGCGAGGCGTCAGTGCCCGGACAGCGCGTGCTGCAGACGATTCTCAAGAACGTCAACGTCGCCGAAAGCGAGAAGAACCTCGTCTGTCAGGACACGGGAATCGCCGTCTACACGTGTCGTGTCGGCGAGCATTTTCCCCTGCATCCGGCGCGAATTTACGCCGCGCTGAAGACCGGCACGGAGCGCGCGACTGTCGAGCATCCGCTGCGCTCGAACGCGGTGCACACGATCACGCGCGAGAACACCGGACCGAACACCGGCTACCGGCTGCCGATCGTGCACTGGGAGTTCATTCCCGACTGGGACGGCCTCGACGTGAAGTGCGTGCCGAAGGGATCGGGCAGCGAGAACATGAGCTTCCTGAAGATGTGCGTTCCCGCCGACGGCGTGAAGGGCGTGAAGAAGTTCGTGCTCGAGTCGATCGTCGGCGCCGGCGGCAAGCCCTGCCCGCCGGGCATCGTCGGCGTCGGCATCGGCGGCAGCGCGGACTACGCGATGTATCTCGCCAAGGAGGCGATTGCGCGCCCCGTCGGCACACGCAACGCCGATCCGCACGTGGCCAAGCTCGAAGAGGAGCTGTATGAGCTGCTCAACGAGACGGGCATCGGCCCGATGGGCCTCGGGGGCGACGTGACGGTGCTCTCGTGCCACGTCGAGCATGCGGACACGCATATGACGCTGAACCCCGTTGCGGTCAACTACCAGTGCTGGGCGGCGCGCCGCGCGAGCGCGCACATCACGGCCAATGGGGAAGTGGAGTACGACCGTGAGTTCTAAGCGGCTGAGTTTTCCTACGAGCGAGGAGGCGATTCGCGAGTTGCGTGCCGGCGACGAGGTGACCGTCGACGGCCACATCATCGGTATTCGCGATCGCACCCAGATCCGCATCTTCGACCAGGGCATCGCGCCGCCGATGGATCTCGGCGGCGCGTTCCTGCTGCATACGGCGCCCGGTGTGCGCAAGCTCGGCCCCGGTAAGTACGAGAAGATCTGCATCGGCACGACGACCTCAGCGCGCATGGTGCGGTTCACGGAAGGACTCGGCGCGCAGTACGGCGTCCGCGCGATCTGCGGCAAGGGCGGCCTTCCCGACGAAGCGATCGAGCCGATGCAGCGACTGGGGATGGTCTACTTCGCGATCGTCGGCGGAGCGGCTGCACTCGAGACAACGCAGATCGAGGAGATCGAAGACGTCGCCTGGGAGGAGCTCATGCCCGAGTGCCTCTGGAAGTTCCGAGTCAAGGACTTCGGCCCGCTCACCGTCGGCATCGACTCGCACGGCAACTCGCTCTTCCACGACGTGCAGGAGCGCGCGAAGAAGAGGCTGGAGGAGCTCAATGCTCGCCTTTGAAGCGCACCACGGGCTGACCCATGTGATCGACAAGGGCCTCGGCCGGCGCGCGTGGGAGGACGTGCTCGAGGTCGCAGGAGATCACATCTCGATCGTCAAGCTCGGCTGGGGCACCGCAGCCGTCACCGCCAACCTCGAGCGCAAGCTCGAGGTGCTGCGAGAGAAGCCCGTCGTGATCGGCGGGACGTACTTCGAGGTCATCTACGCAAAGGGAAGGCTCGACGAGTACAAGTCGTGGCTGCAGAGCCTCGGGTTGCGGCACGTCGAAATCTCGGACGGCACCGTTGAGATCCCGCGCGAGCGTAAGCTCGAGCTCATCGCCGACTTTGCGCGTGACTTCACCGTTCTGTCGGAAGTGGGGTCGAAAGACTCTTCCGTCGAGTACAGCGCGGCGCAGTGGGTGCAGTGGCTCCAGGAGGAGCTCGACGCCGGTGCCTGGAAGGTGATCACCGAAGCGCGAGAGGGCGGCACCTCGGGGATCTTCGACTCCTCCGGTGGAATGCGGACGGAGCTGATCGGCGAGATCGCCATGGCGGTTGGGCCTGCGAACGTCATCTTCGAGGCGCCGACGAAGGCAGCCCAGGTGTGGTTCATCAAGCAATTCGGTCCCTCCGTCAACCTCGGAAACATCCCGCCTGACGAAGTGATCCCACTCGCGACTCTCAGGCTCGGGTTGCGCGGCGACACGCTGAAGGAGGTGCTCCTTGGCGATCGTGCCGGAGCTCCAGCTTCCTGACCTCGAGACGCTGAGCGCCGAGGACGCGCTCGTCTGGGCCTACGAGCAGTTCGGGGACCGCATGTGCCTGACGTGCTCGTGGCAGCGGCAGTCCTCCGTTCTCGTGCACATGATCAGCGAGCTCGGCCTCGATGTCCCGATCGTCGAGCTCGACACGCTCGTTCTGTTCCCGGAGACCTACGAGACCCGACAGCGGCTGGTCGAGCGCTACGGGCTCGAGCTGAAGTCGTTTCGACCCATCGATCCCCCGGACCGCCTCTGGGAGACGGAGCCGGATCGCTGCTGCAACATCCGCAAGGTCGAGCCGCTCGAACGTGCACTCGGTGGGTACGACGCGTGGATCACGGGGATCAGGCGTGGACAGTCGCCGACCCGCGCGAACGCGCAGAAGATCGAGTGGTCCGAGCGGTACGGCGTCTGGAAGGTTCAGCCGATCGTCGACTGGGACTCGAAGCGCGTGCAGGCGTACATCTACGTGAACGAGATTCCGTACAACCCGCTGCACGATGTGGGCTATCCGTCCATCGGTTGCATCCCGTGCACGCGTCCGGTCGAAGCGGGTCAGGACGAGCGGTCGGGACGCTGGGCCGGCTCGGAGAAGCTCGAGTGCGGCATTCACATCAATGCACCTCTGATCAAGGAGTCGAATGACTGAGAATGGTTCGGTGCGACCTGGGGGAACCTCCCGGTTCCCCCAGACCCCCTCCACGGGTCCGCTTCGCGGACGAGAGCTCCAAGCCGCTGCCGATGGCAGCGGCTTTACGCTCTGGTTCACCGGTCTTTCAGGAGCAGGCAAGACGACGATCGCGGAGCTCGTCCGCCCCGAGCTCGAACGCCGCGGCCGGCTCGTCGAGTGGCTGGACGGTGACGAAGTGCGCGAGCATCTCTCCAAGGGGCTTGGGTTCTCGAAGGAGGACCGCGACACGAACATCGACCGGATAGGCTGGGTCGCTTCGCGCCTCACGAGACACGGCGCAGCCGTGATCGTCTCTGCGATCTCGCCTTACCGCGCCGCGCGAGACAAGGCGCGCGCGATGGTCGAGGCGAACGGGACATTCGTCGAGGTCCTCGTCGACGCGTCCGTCGAGGAGTGTGCGCGGCGCGACGTCAAGGGCCTGTACGAAAAGGCGTTCAAGGGCGAGATCAAAGAGTTCACCGGCGTCTCCGATCCGTACGAGGCGCCCGAGCATCCCGAGATCCGGATCGAGTCCGAACACGAAGAGCCCGAGGAGAGCGCGCAGCTGATCCTGCAGCACCTCGAGGAGCGCGGCCTGATTCCCGCCGGAGTGACGGCATGAGTGTCGTCACGGAAACGAAGCTGATCGCTCCTCACGGCGGCGCGCTCGTCGATCGCACCGGAGAGCGTCCCGACGACGTCGACACGCTCGAGGTCGTGACGCTCACGTCGCGTGAGCTCTCCGACCTGGACATGCTCGCCTCGGGCGCGCTGTCGCCACTCGAGGGCTTCATGGGCCGCGAGGACTACGAAGCCGTGCTGGACACGATGCGGCTCGCGAACGGTCTCCCGTGGGCGCTGCCCGTCTGCCTCGCGGTCGACTCTGCGCCCGACGGCGATCGGGTCGTGCTCGCGGACGAGAGCGGCAAGCTTTTTGCCGTGCTCGAGGTCGACGAGACCTACGCGTACGACAAGCAGCGCGAGGCGCAGCAGGCGTTTCGCACGACCGACGAGGCGCATCCCGGGGTCGCACGGCTGTACGAACAGAAGCCGCTGTACCTCGCGGGTCGCGTGACTGTGTTCGAGCGCACGGAGTCGTCCTTCCCCGAGCTGGCGAAGGACCCGGCCGAGACACGCGCGGAGTTCGCCGAGCGCGGCTGGCGCCGCGTCGTTGGCTTCCAGACGCGGAACCCGATCCACCGCGCGCACGAGTACCTAACCAAGGTGGCGCTCGAAACCGTCGACGGCCTGCTCGTCCATCCGCTCGTGGGCGACACGAAGTCGGACGACGTCCCGGCCGCGACGCGTGTCGAGTGCTACCGCGTCCTGCTGGACGGGTACTACCCGCCGGACCGGGTCGTCGTCAGCTCGTTTCCCGCGGCAATGCGCTACGCGGGGCCTCGCGAGGCGATCTGGCATGCGATCTGCCGTAAGAACTACGGCTGTTCGCACTTCATCGTCGGCCGCGACCACGCGGGTGTGGGCGACTACTACGGGACGTACGACGCGCAGCTGATCTTCGACGAGTTCGAGCCGCACGAGCTGGACATCGAGCCGATGTTCTTCGAGCACTCGTTCTGGTGCAAGGCGTGCGGGTCGATGGCATCGGCGAAGACCTGCCCGCACGGCGGGGACGACCACGTCTTCCTCTCCGGCACCAAGGTGAGGGCGATGCTTGAGGCCGGGGAGCTGCCGCCCCAGGAGTTCTCGCGGCCCGAGGTGGCCGAGGTGTTGATCCAGGCGTACCAGGCCTAGCGCTTGACCTGGCAGTTCACGCTCACGGGACTGCTGATCGGCGTCCTTGTCGGCCTGACCGGGATGGGCGGCGGCGCGCTGCTGACGCCGATTCTTGTGATCGTCTTCGGCTTCAAGCCGACGTACGCGGTCGGGACAGACATCCTCCACGGCGCGGTCTTCAAGAGCTTCGGCGCAGTGCGGCACCGGCGTCTCGGCAACGTGCACGCGCATCTCACGCTCTGGATGTTCGCGGGGTCGGGCCCTATGTCCCTGCTCGGAGTGGCCGTCGCCAGTTGGCTCGAGCGCTCCTACGGCGATGGAGTCCAGTCGGCGGAGGGCTATGCGATCGGCGCCGCCCTCGTGCTCGGTGCCGCCGGCCTCGTCGCCAAGACATTCATCAAACGAGGGATGCAGCCGAGCGACGCCGGCTTCGTTCTGCAGCGGAAGGACAAGATCCGCGCTGTCGTGATCGGCGCCGTCTTCGGCTTCATCGTGGGCCTCACCTCCGTCGGCAGCGGCACATTCTTCGGTCTCGTCATGGTGATGGTCTATCCGTTGACTATCGCGAGGATCGTCGGAACGGACATCTTTCACGCGGCCGCTTTGCTCTGGGTTGCCGGCCTGGGCCATCTCCTGCAAGGGAATGTCGATCTGCACGCGATGGGCTGGCTGCTGCTCGGCTCCATCCCCGGGATCTGGATTTCGAGTCGGTTCACGCTGCAGATTCCTCAGGACGCGCTGCGACTCGCCCTCGCCGGTGTGCTCGCGCTCAGCGGGATCAAGCTCCTGAACGTGCCCGCGGCGGGCTACGTGATCGCGGTCGGCCTCGGTGTCGGGCTGACTGCGTTCGTGGTCTGGCTGGCGACCGGTATGCGCGGCGTACAATCGCGCACCGATGAGACGCAACGCACCGACGATTCTGGCGCTCCTGCTCATCGTGGCGACCGCGACGGCATTCGCGGTGACGCAGCGCCTGAAGCTCGAGCCTAGCCCGATCTCGCAGGCGCGGGTCGACGATGTGTTCTCGCCCGTGTGCCGCTGCGCGTCCAAGGCAGCGAGCATCGATTTCTCCCTGCGCAGGGCGGACCACGTCCGGATCGCGGTCCGGACCGGGTCCGGCGAAGTGACCGTCGCTGAGGGCTCCTTCCCACGCGGCGACGTGCACGCACGCTGGGACGGACGAGATGCTTCGGGAGAGCTCGTGCCGGACGGGATCTACTACCCGCTCGTACATCTCCAGCGCGCCGGCAGGACGATCGATTTGCCGAATCCGATCCGCGTCGACACGATCAGACCGTCGATCAAGTTCACGAGCCTCCGGCCGAGGGTCTTCCGGCCGGGTTCGGAGAAGCTCAGGGTGACGTACACGGTCTCCGAACACGCGCATGCGCTGCTCTTCGTCGACGGTAGGCGCCGTGTGTTCACGAACTCCACGCGGCTGCGCGGGCGGCTGGTGTGGTATGGGAAGGTGCGCGGTCATGCGATTCGGCGCGGCCGCCACAAGCTGAAGCTCGTTGCCGAGGATCTCGCGGGAAATCGTTCTGTGCCGACGGCCGTGGTCGTCGTGCGCGTGCGCCGTCCGTGACAGCGACTCCCGGCGGCCCTCCCGTGCTCGTTCTCGGCGTGCGCCGCTCGGGGACGACGCTGCTGCGCGTGATGCTGGACCGGCACTCCGAGCTGGCGGTTCCCGATGAGTCGTACTTCGTTCCGCAGCTCGCGGATCGCCATCTCCGGCACGTCGACCCCGACGAGTTCGTCGACGACCTGCGCAGGATCGACACGCTCGCGGAGTGGGACGTGCCACTGGACAACGTGCGCGCACGCCTGACCGAGCGGATGCCGATCGGAGCGGCGATCGCCACCGTGTACGCCGTGTACGCGGACGAGCGCGGCAAGCCGCGGTGGGGTGACAAGACGCCGATGTACATGCAGAACCTGCGCCTGCTCGAGCGGCTCTTTCCGGATGCGCTCTTCGTCCACCTGATCCGTGACGGACGCGACGCGGCGATGTCGTTTCTCTCCATGCCGAAAGGGTTGATGACCGAGACGTGGATGCAGCCGCGAACCGTTGCCGGGTTCGCGTGCCAGTGGCGCACCGAAGTGAAGGCGGCGCAACGTCTGGGGCGGCGCGTCGGAGCCGAGCGCTACCTCGAAGTGCGCTACGAGGATCTCGTCGCGGATGTCGAGTCGGTGCTCCGCAACGTCTCAGCATTCGCACGCCTCCCGTACGAACCGACGATGACGGACTACGCCGGCAACGTAGACGTCTCGTCCAAGCCGCACCAGCAGAGCCTCAAGCGGCCGCCCACGGCAGGCCTTCGGGACTGGCGGCTGCAGATGTCCCCGGAGGACGTAGGCGCGTTCGACCAGGTGGCGGGAGATCTCCTCGCCGAACTGGGATACGAGACGCACGAGCGGCCCGACGTGGCCGGAAGACTCAGGCGCGCGTCCTACGGCGCGCGGGTCGCGGCCTGGCGGGCGGCAAGCTTCGGGCTACGGCGTTCGCCCTTGTGGCGCCGTCGTCACCCGCCCCTGCGCTGACTTCTTCTTCGCGGCTCGTCGCTGAAGCGCGAGGATCTGCGGGCTCCGGCGTCCGTGCCACGCCATCACGATTCCGTTCAGCGTGAAGAAGTAGTGGCGCTCGGTGACGATCCCCGGGGAGTACTTCCCGATGTTCAGCTGCCAGAGGATCTTGCCGTCCGAGACGCGCAGCGCGAACGTGCGGCGCTCGAGCGTCGAAGTGAAGACGAGGTTGCCGGCGACGAACGAGCCGCCGAGAATCCGGCCACCGAGGTTGCGGCGCCAGAGCAGTTGTCCGGTGCTGGCGCGAAAGGCGCGCAAGCCTCCGTCGAACCCGCCGATGAAGACACGGCCGTGAGCGATGGCCGGTGTGGAATAGCCCAACCCTCCGACCCGCGCCGTCCAGATGATGTGGCCGCTGCTGGCGGAGACGGCATAGACCTTCCCCGAACGGGCGATTGTGAAGATGCGCCGCCCGTCGGTCGACGCGCTGGCGTAGAAGCTCTCGTAGCGGAGCACATCGCGGCGGAAGTACCTGTCCCAGAGCTTGTGGCCGTCGCTCGCGCGCAGGCAGAAGATCGAGCCCGCGTACGTCGAGACGAAGATGCGGTTGCCGGAGATCGACGGGCTCGAGTTGATCCTGCCGCCCGTGTCGTAGGCCCACTTGACGCGGCCGGTGCGCACGTAGACCGCGAACAGCCGTCCGTCCGTCGCGCCGAAGTAAATGACACGGCCGACTGCGACCGGCGAGGACTCGATCTTCGCGTTGACCTGCAATCGCCAGAGCAGCTGGCCGTTGAATCGGTTGTAGGCCGTCACGCGGCCGTCGTGCGAGCTCACGATCAGGCGTCCGCCGGCGATCGCCGGGGTCGAGGGCTTCTTGGCGCCGAATCGCTGCCAGATCCTGTGCCCGTTGTGCGAGTCGAGCGCGACGGTGCGGCCGCCGAAGGTGTTGACGTACAGAATCCCGCTGCAGTAGCTGGGCGGATACTCGATGTAGCTGCGTAGGCCGACGACCCAGAAGTGCCGCAGCGGTAGGCCGATGTCGATTCCGGGCCGCGACAGCGTTCGAGCGGGATCTCCGCCGAAGTTGTCCCAGCAGCGCTTGTCGTCGACGAGGTGGTAGCGACCCTTCTTCTTTTTCGGCTGCGTCGGCTCCGGGACGTTCGTGGCGACCGACGCCGAAACGCCGCTCAGCTTCGTGTCGAGCTTTCCCTCCGGTCGCTCACGCGACTTGAGGAAATAGGCGGCCCCCGCGCCCGCGACGAGCAGCACGACGACAGCCACGATGAGAAGGATCCGACGGCGCACCGGGCGGATCTAGTCTGCCAGCGGAGCCTGATGCTGGAGCTCGGGAGCCGTTTGCCGCGTCCCGCCGTCCTGAGAACGCTCGGTGACTTGCGGGTCAGGCGCACTCGGCGGCCCCGGCAGCGCTTTGCGTGAAAGAGCGACGTAGGCCCAGGCCGCGAGCGCCATCACCCCCCACACGATCGGGTCTTCGAAGAAGCCCGAATAGAAGAGCGAGTGGACGAACAGGGCAAGGAAGACCGCGGACGCTCCCAGCCCTAGCGCACGGTTCAGGCCGGTGAGCCGGAAAAGCAGCCGGGTCGCGCCGGCGAGCAATGCGGCGTACGCCAGGAGGCCGATGAGACCGAGCTCCGCCGCGACGGTCAGCGGCGTCGTGTGCGAGCGGTCTCGCTTTGCCGACAGCTGTGTGTTCGCCTCGTCCTTGCTCGCCTGCGGTTGGCCGCCGATCCCGACCCCCGCGAGCGGATGGTTCGTGAAGACGACCCACGTCACTCTTGCGAGGCGCGTGCGGCCGCTCGTGGCCTGGCGCGCGGAGTCGTTCACCGCGGTGGCGGCGACAAAGGCCGCTCCCGCGAGGACGAAGGCCGCGCCGCCGACGACCAGCAGGCGCCGCATCTTCGGTCCACCCAGTGCGTACGACACCGCCACGCCGACGGCGAACAGCGCGACGAAGCTCGATTGCGAATAGGAGAAGAGCAGTCCCGCCCAGAGAAAGGCGATGAGCGCCGTGCCCGCCCAGAAGCCGATCCGCCCGAGCCAAACCGCGACGAGCAGGACCGCGATCGCGATCACGACGTGCCGGCCGAAGATGCTCGGGTCCTTGAACAGCGACGTCACGCGGAAGTACGTGGTGTACGCATTTGCACGTTCGACGTCGCCGGCGAGGAGGTGCCCGTGCGTCAGGCGCTGGAAGAGCGCGACCGCGGAGAACAATCCGGCCAGCGCGACCAGCGTCGCCGCGAGCGCGCGGGGATGCCACGAACGGAAGGGTGAGCGCGTGACGGCGACGACGAGCGCGGAGAACGGAAACAGGAAGAAGAGGAGCTCGATCGTGCCCTGTCGCAGATCCCGGGTCCAGAGGAGCGAAACCCCGGCGAGGGCGACGAACGCCGCCGCGGGCACGGCGAGCAGCGGGGGCAGCGGCCCGCCGACGTCGCCGCGTAGGGCACGGATCAGGAGTGCCAGAGCTGCGGCCGCCAGGACGACGTAGAGCGGCAGGAGCAGGTAAGCCTTCTGCGCTCCGATCGAGACGGAGATCCGGAAAGGCGCCGCGGCGAGCAGGACGACCGGGACGATCGCCGGGTATCGAGCAAGCGCCGCTGCTCCGGCCCCGACCGCGAGAACGCCGACCACGAGAGCAGCGGCGTGGCTCGCAGGGCTGACGAGCAGCTTGAGATCGGCCCCCGGGATGAGGGCCGCCGCGAGGGCGGCCTCGCCCGCCGCGGTCATGGCCAGGCCGGCCAGGAGCTGAGCGCGCGTGCGCGAAAGGAGCATCGCCGCCGCCCCCAGCCCGCCGATTACCGCAGACAGCTGAGCCAGGTCGCCATGGGGCATGAGGAACAAAGACTACGGGGGTCGTGATAGGAAGGGCCGCGTGATCGGAGCCTGGAAGCGAGTCCTTGTGCTCGCGCCTCATACCGACGACGGCGAGTTCGGCGCCGGCGGGACGATGACGCG
>WNGG01015321.1_pt1 | contig 15492 bp, 13 predicted proteins | sample 5400661 | NCBI WGS metagenome assembly WNGG01 (sample SAMN13153372, study PRJNA577476) | soil metagenome | isolation source: 100 cm soil or saprolite under Garry oak tree replicate 1 | place: USA:California | collected 2016-06-15
CTGGACAGCCTGCTCGGTCTGCAGCTCGACTCGATCCGCGCCAACGGCATCACGGCGGACGAGCTGGACAAGGCAAAGAACGTGTTGCGCGCTGGCTTCATCGACAACCGCGAGACGACGTTGGGGAAGGCCGAGGAGCTCCACCATTATCTTACCTTCCACGCCTCCATCGACGAGATCAACACCGATCTCGACCATCTGCTCGCGGTGACGACCGATGATGTGAAGCGCGTGGCGAACACCTATCTCGCTCCGGGCAATCTGACGCTGCTGATCGTCCGTGCGGGTGCCGCAGCGTCGTCCGGAGGCTCGCAATGAACGCGCTGCTTTTTGTCTCCGTGCTGCTTACCATCCAGCAGCCGTTTCCAGCGCGTCCACCCGCGCCCACGCGCCTGCGGCCCGTGCAGTTCCCCCCGTTCCGCGAGATCGCGCTACCGAACGGGATGACGCTGCTCCTCGTCGAGAACCATGAGCAGCCCGCGCTGTCACTCAGCCTCAACTTCCGCGCCGGGAGCGCGTACGATCCGCCCGGCAAGGAAGGCGTCGCGGCGTTAGTTGCCGAGCTGCTGACCAAGGGGACGCCGACACGGAACGCCGAGCAGATCGCCGCGGCCATCGAGGGCGTCGGCGGCAGCATCGGGGCGAGCGCGGGCGACGATTTCCTCACCGCCTCCGCCGACGTGCTGAGCGATCACGCCGACCTCGCGTTCTCGCTGCTCGGCGACGTGACCCGGCGCGCCACGTTCCCCGACCAGGAGCTGGAGCTGGCGCGGACCCGTTACCTGTCGGCACTCGAGGTGGAGGTGTCGCAACCGCAAAACGTTGCGACTCGGGCCTTCCAGAAAGAGATCTACGGGCGCCATCCCTACGGCCGGAACACCAGCGGCGCGGCGTACAAGGCGATCACGCGGAACGACGTCGTCGCGTTCGCCGGGCGGCGGCTCCGCCCAGGCGGCGCACTCCTGGTCGTTGCCGGCGATATCACGTTGGCGCGCGCCCACGAGCTCGCCATGCAGGCGTTCGGCGGCTGGAGCGGCGCGGCGCCACCGACGCCCGCCTTCCCCGTCCCGCCGGCCAAGCGCGGCACCGACATTCTGCTGGTGAACCGCCCGGGTTCGGTGCAGTCCAACATCGTCATCGGCAACACGACGTTCTTGCCGACCGACACCACCTATTACGCCGCGCGCGTCGCGACTCATGTGCTGGGCGGCGGCGGCGATTCGCGTCTGTTCATGATCCTCCGCGAGCAGAAGAGCTGGACGTACGGCTCGTATGCCGCGCTGCGCCGCAACCGCGGGATCGGGTTCTGGCAGGCAACGTTCGAGGGGCGGACCGAGGTCACCGATAGCGCGTTGACGGAGCTGCTGCACCAGATCGACCGCATTCGCACCGAAGCGATTCCGGACAGCGAGCTCGTGGCCGCGAAGGGATTCCTGGTCGGCTCTTTCCCGCTCACGATCGAGACGCCGCGGCAGATCGCCCAGGTGGTATCGACGGCCCGACTCCTCGGACTCGGTCCGGACTACGTGCAACGCTATCGCGAGCGGTTGTCGCGGGTGAGCGCGGTGCGCGCCCGTGCGGCGGCGCAGCGCGTGATCCACCGCGACGCCTTTACCATCGTCGTGGTCGGCGATGCGAAAGCGTTGTATGAGACGCTCAAGACGATCGCGCCCGTGCGCCTCGTGGATCTCCAAGGCCAGGCGATGGATCCCGCGGAGCTCAATCCCCAGGGTGGGCCGGTCGCGTTCGACCGCAGCCAGATCGTGGCGCGCAGCGACAGTTTCCAGGCGCTAGTGCAAGGCAACGCGTTCGGCGGACAGAGCGCGAAGGCCGTGGTTGACGGTGACTCGATCGTCTACAGCGAATCGACGGTGATCGGTCCGTTCCAGCAGCAATCGACGGTGGTGCTGAATGGGGACCTCTCGATGCGCCGCACCGATCAGACCGGCCTGGTGCAGGGTCAGCGTACGGAGATTCATCTGGTCTACGCCGGCGGACGGGTGAAGGGCACAAGCCAGTCGCCGCAGCCCGGCGCTGCCCCGAAGACGATCACCGTCGATACGACGGTTGCCGACGGGACGATCGACGACAACGCGCTCGCCGTTCTATTGCCCGCGCTGCCGCTCGCGCAAGGCAAGACGTTCAACCTGAACGTCTTCTCGTCCGGTGAGGGTACGACCAAAGTCGTCAGCGTGAAGGTCACAGCGATCGAGAATGTGGTGGTTCCCGGCGGGACGTTCCCGGCGTACCGGCTCGAGCTGTCCGGGATGCAGCTGCCGATCGTGATGCACGTAACCCAGCAGGCGCCGCGGCGGCTCGTGCGTGTCGCGCCGACGGGAGCGCCGCTGGTGTTCGAACTCGTGAAATAACAGGAGATCATCCATGCGACATCTGTCGATCGGCTTGGCGTTGCTGGTTCTGCTCGTCGGCTGCGCTTCAGCGGGTGCACGGACGACGACGGCGTCGGCTCCCCCCCCTGCACCGGTGGCGCCAGCAGCCGCTGCCAGCCAGGAAACGGCGGGGGGGATCGGCCCACAGTATCCGTCCACATATCAGCGCCATCCCAATCCCCCGGTCCTGATCCGCAACGCGACGATCATGACGGCGGCGGGGCAGGAGATTCAGGGCGGCTCGATCCTGTTCAAGGACGGCCGTATCGTCTCGGTCGGGACGAGCGTCCAGGCGCCGAGTGACGCGGTCGTAGTGGACGGCACCGGCAAATGGGTGACGCCCGGCGTGATCGACACGCACTCGCACATCGGGGTGTACGCGGCGCCCGGGACCTTCGCGGAATCGGACGGTAACGAGGCAACACGGCCGGTCACCGCCGAGGTCTGGGCCGAGCATTCGTTCTGGCCGCAGGATCCGCAGATCCCGCTCGCGATCGCCGGCGGCGTGACGACGATCCAGGCGCTCCCCGGCTCGGCGAACCTCATTGGCGGGCGCAGCGCCGTGCTGAAGCTCGTGCCCGCGCGGTCGGTCCAGGAGATGAAGTTCCCCGGCGCGCACTACGGGCTGAAGATGGCGTGCGGCGAGAATCCCAAGCGCGTGTACGGACAGCGCGGCGGTCCCTCGACGCGCATGGGCAACATGGCCGGCTATCGCGAGGCATTCATCGCGGCGCAGGCGTATCGGCTCAAGTGGGACAAATGGAACAAGGATCATCAGGGCGATCCGCCGGAGCGCAACCTGCGCAACGAGACGCTCGCCGAGGTGCTCCGCGGCAACATCTACGTGCACAACCACTGCTATCGCGCCGACGAGATGATGCAGATGCTTGACCTGGCGCACGAGTTCGGCTTCAAGATCCGTTCGTTCCATCACGCGGTGGAGGCGTACAAGATCGCGGACGTGCTGGCGCGCGAAGGCACCGCCTCGTCGATTTGGTCGGACTGGTGGGGCTTCAAGGAAGAAGCGATGGACGGGATCTACGAGAACGGCGCGTTGCTGCAGCAAGCGGGTGCGCGGGTCGTGATCCACTCCGATGATGCCAGCGGGATTCAGCGACTGAATCAGGAAGCGGCGAAGGCGATGTATCACGGTCGCCGGGCAGGGATTCCCATCACGCGCGATCAGGCGGTGCGCTGGTTCACGGCAAATCCCGCGTGGGCGCTGGGCCTCGACTCGATCGTCGGCACGCTCGAGCCCGGGAAAATGGCCGACGTCGTGCTCTGGTCGGCCGATCCGCTGTCGGTGTACGCCCGCGCCATTCAGGTCTACAACGACGGCTGGCTCGTGTACGATCGCAACGATCCCGCACATCAGCCCAAAACCGACTTCTCCTTGGGGCAGCCATGATCGCCTTCCTGCTCGCCCAGACGATCGCGATCACCGGCGGCACGGTGTATCCCGTCTCAGGGCCGAAGATCGAGAACGCCACGGTCCTTATTCGCGACGCGAGGATCGCGGCGGTGGGGGCCAACATCGCCGTTCCGGCCGGCGCGACGCGCATTGACGCGTCGGGGAAATGGGTGACGCCCGGTCTGATCGACGGCGCGGGTCAGATGGGGCTGCGCGAAATCAGCGCGGTACAGAATACGAATGAAGCGACGCTGCGCGGGAACGAGGTCGCGGCGTCGTTTAACGTGCTCGAAGGGATCAACCCAGCGTCCACATTGATCGCCGTCAACCGCATGGAAGGGATCACCACGACACTCGCAGTCCCCAACGGGAGCCTCATCTGGGGACAGGCGGTCTTGATCGACCTCGATGGCGCGACCATCGAGGCGATGCGCGTGAGGTCGCCGGCGGCGATGGTGGCCGACCTCAGCGAAGGCGCGAAGGACGCAGGCGGTGGATCGCGGGCCGGGGTCGCGCAACGGCTGCGCCGGGTGCTGAACGATGCGCGCGAGTATGCGACGCGGCGCGCCGATTACCGGCGGCGGCAGATTCAGGATCTCAGCGCCAGTGCCGCCGATCTCGAGGCCCTCCAGCCCGTCCTCCGGGGCGAGCTGCCGCTGCTCGTCGTCGCGAACCGCCGCAGCGACATCGAGACTGCGCTGCGGATCGCCAAGGAGTACAAGCTGCGGCTGATTCTCGCTGGCGCGGCCGAGGGATGGATGATTCCGGACGAGATCGCGGCCGCCGGTGTGCCGGTGCTCGTCGAGCCCATGGACAACATCCCGAGCTTCGACGCCCTCGGCATTCGCTACGAGAACGCGCCGTTGCTCGCCAAGGGCGGCGTGAAGGTGGCGCTGATGGAGACGGCGACCGAGAACACGCGCGACCTGCGCCAGCAGGCGGGCAATGCGGTCGCGAGCGGGATGAGGTGGGAGCAGGCATTGCGGGCCGTGACGCTGACCCCGGCGGAGGTTTTCGGCGTTGCCGATCGCTACGGGTCACTCGAGGCCGGCAAGGTTGCCAACGTGGTGGTGTGGACGGGAGACCCCTTCGATTTCTCGACCGGCATCGATCACGTGTTCATTCGTGGCCGAGATATTCCGCTGAGGAGCCGGCAGACGGAGCTGCTGGAGAGGTACAAGAGCTTGCCGCCGAAGTATTAGGGGCGGTAGGAGGCGGGCTGTCCAACTGTAGGGGCGCAGCATGCTGCGCCCCTACTTTTGACCGCGCGCTATCGTCTCGACCAAACGAGTATCGCGCCGCAAGGACTCAGATAGCCCGAGTACTGAACGGGCACACCCTCGGGTCCGGGGTATACTTCCAGCGCTTCGATATTGAACGGGTTGACGAGGTCATCGAGACCTAGTCCACCGCTGCCCGTGCCGCCGGATTGCAAAAGGACGCCATCCAGAACGACGCTTGGATTGCATTTTCCACGAAAGAACATCGTGTTGGCGGCTCGCATCGTGACAGCACAACGCCGAGCGCCCGTGCACGTGACGCGCACTCCTGACATGCCTCGAAGCAGATCGGACAGGATGAGAGCGTCGCGTTTGTCGATGTCCTCGCGCGTCAAGAAATGACCGAATCCCACACGCTGCCTGCGGTAGAAGCCTGCATCCACCAAAAACTGAGGTCGCTTTTCAACAGCAGCCGCAACGACAACCACGGTATCTAAAGAAATCGGAGTGGAGGCGAGCCGTATTACCACGTTCGCGGAAACAGTGGCACCCACGTCAATGGGCTTGGTGATGCTCGACGGATAGCCGATCCGGCTGATCCGTACGCGGTAGTCGCTGGTTGCTGAAAGGTGGAAACTGAACTTGCCGTCGGAGCCAGTGACCGCCGAGTAGAGTCCCTGACCAGCTGAATCCAGCACTACGACTCGCGCGCCGACAATGGGTTTCCCGGAAGCGCTGTCTAGCACCGTCCCGCCAAGGACCTGGGCTTGAAGGGCAGGAGCGACCAGTCCGAGGCTCAGCGCGCAAACGGAGAGTCGCATCTCATAAGAGTACCAATAAAAAAGCGGCAGGGTCCGCAAACCCTGCCGCTGTTGCTGCGTAAGTCACCTGTTAGTTCTTCGACGCCTCAGCCACCACCGGATACACACTGACTTGCATTCTCTTCTTATTCTTGTGCTCGAATTTGACTTGCCCGTCCACAGTCGTGAACAGCGAGTCGTCGGAGGCTCGGCGCACATTCTTCCCAGGATGAAACTTCGTCCCGCGCTGGCGCACGATGATGCTGCCCGCGGTCACGAATTCCCCGCCGAAGCGCTTCACGCCGAGGTATTTCGGATTGGAGTCGCGCCCGTTGCGCGAGGAGCCGACGCCCTTCTTATGAGCCATGCGATCCTCAGCCGACCTTCACGTCGGCGATCTTGATTTCGGTGAAGTCCTGCCGGTGCCCACCGTGGCGGCGATAACCGGTGCGGCGCGCAAACCGGAAAACTCGGATCTTCTTGTCCTTGCCGTGCCGCACGACCTCGGCGGTGACCTTGGCACCCTTGATGTGTGGCTTGCCGCTCTGCACTTCCTTGCCGTCGCTCGCGATCAGCACGTGATCGAACGACACCTCGTCGCCCGGCTTGGCGTCGAGCAGCGGGACCTTGATCGTGACTCCCGGCTCGGCGCGGAACTGCCGGCCGCCGGTGGTGAAGATTGCGTAGCTCATGGGCCGCGAACTCTAATTGGGATAGGGACTTCGGTCAAGTATGCCGTCAGCTATCTGCCGTCAGCCATCTGTACAGACGGCTGATGGCAGACGGCTGATGGCTCATGCAACCGCATACTGCTCCGTGACGTCCCGTCCAGCTGGACGGGCCATCATTCGAAACTCATCCAGCCGCATCATTGGATCGTCGCGCACCTCGAGCTCGAGCCCCGTCTGCTTCTCGAGTTGCCGTAGGAAGTTAGGCTCCTGCTCCACGAGATAGAGCGCCACCTCGGGATGCAGCCGCACCGACAGCTGCCGCTCCTTGTGATCGGCGCCCGCCCGCTTGAGGGACCGCTCCATCCGCCGCACGACGACTTCAGGTCGGAAGACACGGCCCGTGCCGCTGCAGGTGGGGCATTCGATCGTCATCGACTGCCACAGCGAAGGCCGGACGCGTTGCCGCGTCATCTCGATCAGGCCCAGCTCGGAGACCGCGAAGGCCCGCGTGCGCGCGCGGTCGCGGCCGAGGTGAGTGCGGAGCTCCTGAAGCACCTTGTCGCGGTTGGAGCGCGTCTCCATGTCAATGAAATCCACCACGATGATCCCGCCGATGTCGCGCAGCCGGAGCTGGCGCGCCACCTCCCGTGCCGCCTCGAGATTGGTCCGGAGGATTGTGCTCTCGGGGTCGCGCTTGCCGGTGTAACGGCCGGTGTTCACGTCGATCGAGATCAGCGCCTCGGTCGGCTGGATGATGAGATAGCCGCCCGTCGGCAGCTCCACGCGTTGCTTGAACAGGTTGCGGATCTCCGCCTCGACGTCGTATTCGTCGAAGAGCGGCGTCTCGGCGGTGTACAGCTTGACCCTGGGCAATAGCTCGGGGTCGATCTGCTTCAGGTACTGCTCGACTTCGTTGTACAGGAGCTTGGAGTCGACGAGGAGCAGGTCGACGTTGTCCGACAGCAGGTCCCGGACGATGCCCCGCGTCAGGCTCGTCTCGCGCTGCAGCAGCGCTGGCGCTCGGCCCGACGCCTGCTTCCGCTTGATCTTCTTCCACAGCCCGAGGAGGTGCTCGATCTCCCGTTTGCAGCTCGCTTCAGTCAGGTCGTCGGCGACGGTGCGGATGATCCAGCCGCCCGAGTCGGCCGGGACGAGCTTCGTCACCATCTCGCGCAGCTTGGCGCGCTGGTCGCGGGCTTCGATCTTGCGCGAGACGCCGACCTTGGAGGCGAACGGCATGTAGACGAGGAACCGGCCGGCGAGTGAGACCTGCGCGGTGACGCGCGGTCCTTTGGTTCCGATGGCTTCCTTGATGACCTGGACGAGCTTGGTCTGACCGCGCTTCAGCTCGTCGGCGATGTTGGGCGCCGGGCGGCGCCGCGACGAGCGTGGCTGGCCGCGCCGATTCGCGACGGCCTGCGCGCCGCCCTTCCCTTCACCTCGACCACCACCGTTACCGCTCCCGTTGCCGTTACCATCGCCGTTTCCTTCGTCGACATCTTCCGGCTCACGGTCCTCGGGGTCCTCGTCCTCTTCTGCCTCGATTAGATCGGAGGCGTGGAGAAAGGCGCTCTTTTCGGCGCCGATGTCGACGAAGGCGGCCTGAATGCCGGGCAGCACAGCTTCGACCTTGCCGACGTAGATGTCGCCGACCGAACGGTGGGAGTTCCAGAGATCAATATTTCGCGCTTCAAAGCAGTGACCCTCGCGCCCCGGCGGGAAGCAGCCGCCCCCCGGGAGCCTGTGGTTTTCCCAGCAATAGTCCAACTCGCCCGGCCCAGTTACGGGCGGCACGGGCAGTGAGATGAGTCGATTGGGAAGGCGGCTGAGAGACGCCAGAGACCAATGCATGGGGTAAAGCTAGGATGAGGTGATAGTTAGGTCAATCTATCAGGCCGCCCAGCAACTGCCTGGCGATTACGACCCGCTGAATTTCGCTTGTCCCTTCGCCGATCTCGCAGATCTTGGCGTCCCGCATCATCCGCTCGACCGGGTACTCCGTCGTATAGCCGTAGCCCCCATGCAGCTGGACCGCCTTGGTCGTCGCGCGCATGCAGAGCTCGGAAGCATAGAGCTTCGCCATCGCCGCTTCCTTCTTGAACGGAGCCCCTCGCTGCTTGAGCCAGGCGGCGTGATAGACGAGCTGCTTGGCGGCTTCGATCTCGGTCGCCATGTCGGCGAGGGCGAAATGCACGCCCTGGAAGCTCGCGATGGGCCGGCCGAACTGCTTCCGGGTGGAGGTATACGTCAGGCACTCCTCCAGCGCGCCCTCCGCCAGGCCGAGGGACAGAGCGGCGATGCCGATCCGGCCGCCGTCCAACGTGTGCAGGAACTGCCGGAACCCGCTGTTCACCGGTCCGAGGACGTTCTCCTTCGGGACGACCGCGTCCTGGAAGATCAGCTCTCGCGTGTCGGACGCGCGCCAGCCGAGCTTGTCTTCTTTCTTGCCGGAGAGCACGCCGCGGTTCTTCGGCAGCTCGGGCGCGTGGCCGACCCCGACCCGCTTCGTCTCGTCGAGATCGCAGGTGTCCTTGGTGACGATGAAGGCGGTGATCCCGTGCGTGCGCTTCGCGTTCGGGTCGGTGCGCGCCGTGACGCAGAAGATTTCTCCCACGCCCGCGTGCGTGATGAAGATCTTAGAGCCGTTGAGCACGTAGTGGTCGCCACGATCGACCGCGGTGGTCTTGGTGCCGCCCGCGTCCGATCCCGCGCCCGGCTCCGTCAGCCCAAAGCCACCGAGCACCTTGCCGGCCGCGAGGAACGGCACGAAGCGCCGCTTCTGCTCGTTGGTGCCGAAATCCATGATCGGCGACGTGCCGAGCGTGGTGTGCGCGCTGACCGTGATGGCGTGACTGGCATCGACCTTCGCGAGCTCGTGGATGACGGTGATGTACGACAGGTAATCCATCCCCGACCCGCCCAGCTCCTCCGGCCACGGAATGCCGAACAGCCCGAGCTCCGCCATCTGCTTGACGTTATCCCAGGGGAAGCGGCTGTCGAGATCGTACTGGCGGGCGGTGGGTTTGACGACGTTGCGGGCGAAGTCTCGGACCATCTCGCGCACCTGGAGATGGTCATCGGAGAAGTAGAGGCTGTCGTGCATGCCGAAATATGCTCAGGGCTCCCCGAAGTACTCCAGTATCATGGCGCGATGGTTTGTCCGGGACTCGACATAGCGTCTCAGGGCGGGACTGATGTTTCCAAATGCGAGGTCCCCCGGGTGCCACAGAATGAGACACTCGGACGGCCGTCCGTCGCGACCGGCGCGCCCGGCCTCCTGGTAGTAGGCCTCGAGCGTCGGCGGTGGCCCCCAATGGAGCACCTGCCGGACGTCCGGCTTGTCTATGCCCATGCCGAAGGCACTGGTCGCGACAATGACGTGGAGCTGATCGGCGAGGAACGCCCGCAGCACGCGCCGGCGGATGCTTGCGCTGAGCCCGGCGTGATAGGGAGCCGCGCGCACGCTCGACCGCAGGAGTGCGCGCGTGATCAGCTCCGTCAGCCGTCGAGTGGGCGCATAGATCAGCGACGCACCGTCCGCGTCGCGGACGCGCTGGCGGATCAGGGCGAAGCGCTCGCGATCGTCGCGCACTCGGCGGATGGCAAACTGGAGATTGGGACGATCGAACGACGTGACGACGACCTCGGCATCGGGCATCCGCAGCACGTGCAGGATGTCGGCGCGAGCCGCAGGGGTCGCACTTCCCGTCAGGGCAATCGTCGGGGGACGTCCGAGTAGCGACCGGAACACGCCGAGGCGGCGATAGACCGGACGAAATTCATTGCCCCATTCGGTGATGCAGTGCGCCTCGTCGATCGCCAAAAGCGCGACGCGCGTCCCCGCCGCGGAGAGGCGTCGCGTGAGGGATCCCAATCGTTCGGGCGCGCAGTACAGCAGTACCAGTCGTCCGGCGGTGGCCGCGTCCAGGATGACGCGCCGCTGGCCGGCGTCGAGCTGGCTGTTCACGTACGCCGCCGCGATGCCGCGCCGCCGCAACGCGCCGACCTGATCCTGCATCAGCGAGATCAGGGGTGAGACCACGAGTGTGAGCCCAGCGCCAAGCAGCGCCGGCACCTGGTAGCACAGCGATTTGCCGGCGCCGGTTGGCAGCACCGCCAGCACGTTGCGACCCGCCAGCAGCGGGCCCAGCACCTTGAGCTGATGCACGCGGAACCGCGCGTGACCGAACCGGTCCCTGAGGATTGTGCGCGCGGCGTCGAGGCCCACGTTGAACGTCTGCACGTCTCACGAAATAGCGTTGCTGTGCCGCGACCCCTACCCCAAAACCGCGACACGGGGCACGTTTACGCGTCATGCCTCCCTTATTCCTAGCGACACTCATGCTGGTACAAACCGTGACATATCCCCTCGCCCGCAAAGGCGACGTAGTCGACGACTACCACGGCACCAAAGTCGCCGACCCCTACCGGTGGCTCGAGGATGTGGACTCGCCGGACACGCGCAGCTGGGTCGAGGCGGAGAATCGCGTCACCTTCGCCTATCTGGAGCAGATCCCCGAGCGCGAGCGGATCCGCCGGCGCCTCACCGAGCTGTGGGACTATCCGAAATACGGCGCCCCGTTCAAGAAGGGCGGCCGCTATTTCTTCTTCAAGAATTCCGGACTGCAGAACCAGTCGGTCCTGTACACGCAGAGCGCGTTGACGGCCGAGCCGGAGGTCCTGCTCGATCCGAATACGCTCTCATCCGACGGGACGGTTGCGCTCTCGATCCTCGCGTTCGCGGAGGACGGGTGGACGATGGTGTACGGCACGTCAGGCAGCGGTTCCGACTGGCAGGAATTCCACGTGCGTGACGTGGCGACGCGGCAGGACCGCCCCGATCACCTCCAGTGGATCAAGTTCTCGAGCGCAGCCTGGACGCACGATGGCGCCGGCTTCTTCTATAGTCGCTATCCGGAGCCGGCCGCCGGTGCCGATCCGCTGCTCGAGGTCAATCACAACCAGAAGGTCTATTACCACAAGTTGGGCACCGACCAATCGGCCGACCGGCTGATCTACGAGCGGCCCGATCATCCCGACTGGGGCTTCGGCGTCGAAGTCAGCGCCGACGGGCGCTACGCGGTCTACACCGTCTGGCTCGGCACCGACCGGCGCAATCGCATCTACTATCAGGACCTCGCCGACCCCACGCACCCTCGGCTCGAGGCGCCCGTCGTCCGTCTGCTCGACGATTTCGACGCGTCCTATGGATTTGTGGGGAATACGGGACCGACGTTCTACTTCCAGACCGACAACGCCGCGCCGCGGGGACGGATCATCGCTGTAGACACGCACCACGCCGAAGCGGCCGCGTGGCGCGAAGTCATCCCGCAGGCACCCGACGTGATCGAAGGCTCGCAGATCGTCCACCACACGTTCGTCATTCGTTATCTCCACGACGCGTATTCGCAGCTGCGCCTGTTCGCGCTCGACGGCAAACCGGCCGGGAACGTGCCGCTCCCGACGCTGGGCTCCGTCGTGCAGGTGACCGGAGAGCCGAACGACACCGAGATGTTCTACGCGTTCACATCGTTCCTGTATCCCACGACGATCTTCCGGCACGACTTCGCCACTGGGAAGTCGACCGTCTTCAAGGCACCGGAGATCGCGGTCGACCCCACGACCTACGAGACGGTCCAGGTCTTCTACCACAGCAAGGACGGTACGCGTGTCCCGCTGTTCCTGACGTACAAGAAGGGATTGAAGCGGGACGGGTCGAACCCGACGTACCTCTACGGGTACGGTGGGTTCAACGTCAACATGACGCCGGGCTTCTCGATCGGCGTACTCGCCTGGCTGGAGATGGGCGGGGTGTACGCGCAGGCGGTGCTGCGCGGCGGATCGGAGTACGGTGAGGAGTGGCACCAGGCGGGGATGCTGGACCGCAAGCAGAACGTGTTCGACGACTTCATTGCCGCCGCGGAGTATCTCATCGCCGAGGGCTACACGTCACCGCCCAAGCTCGCGATCGGCGGGGGCTCGAACGGCGGGCTCCTGATCGGCGCCGTCCTCAATCAGCGGCCTGAGCTGTTCGGCGCCGCGCTGCCGGCGGTCGGTGTGATGGACATGCTGCGCTTTCACAAATTCACGATCGGCTGGGCATGGGTGACGGAGTACGGGTCGGCGGACACCGTCGGGCAATTCCCGTTCCTCTATCGTTACTCACCGATCCACAACATGAAGCCGGGGACGCACTATCCCGCCACACTGATTACGACCGCCGATCATGACGATCGCGTCGTGCCCGGCCATTCGTTCAAATACGCCGCGGCCCTGCAGGTCGCGCAGGGCGGATCGCAGCCGGTGCTGATTCGCATCGAGACGAAAGCGGGGCATGGCGCCGGCAAGCCCACCGCGAAAGTCATCGAGGAGCAGACCGATCGCTGGGCGTTTCTCGTGCACAATCTTCACATGCAATTGCCGGCGCCGAGTCCGTCGCCGCCGCGGCCTTAGGAGACGACTGCATGGCCAAGATAAACTGTTCGCTGTGCGACGCCCCGGTGGAGGGGCGCACGCTCGCGTCCCCGCAGAAGCTGGAGAATCGGATCATCGATCTGATCAAGCAAGATCGGCCGGAGTGGGAGGCGAAGCGCGGCATCTGTCCGAACTGTTTGGAGCAGTATCGCGCCAAGAAGTTCATCGGCTATCTGGAGGCCGAATACCAGAAGCTGTCGGAGCTCGAGCACGCGGTCGTCTCGAAAGTCACGCGGCGTGGGCGCGTGAGTAAGCTCGTGCACGAGGATATCGCTACGCAGATGACGTTCGGCGAGCGTGTGGCCGACAAGGTTGCGCAATTTGGCGGGAGCTGGGGGTTCATCGGCCTGTTCGGCGGCATCCTCGTCGCCTGGATGATGGTGAATGCCTGGGTGCTCGCGCGGCACCCCTTCGACCCCTACCCCTTCATTCTCTTGAACCTCGTCCTCTCGACACTCGCCGCGCTGCAGGCGCCGGTCATCATGATGAGCCAGAACCGGCAGGCGCACAAAGACCGCATGCAGGCGAATCAGGACTACGAGATCAACTTGATGGCGGAGATTGAAATCCGGGATTTACACGACAAGCTGGATTCGTTGCGATTCAAGCAATGGCATGAGCTGTGGCACATTCAGAAGCGGCAGATCGAGTTGCTCGAGCACCTCTGTGAGAGAGAGGCGAACCCGGACTCTAAGACGCCGCCTCCGACTCCGTACGTTCCTCCGGAGCTCTAGCCCGAGTCGCGCCAGTCGATCGCGTAGGTTCGGCCACATTCGGAGCACTTGGCGTTCTTCTGGCTCTCGGGAATCACCGCGCGCGAATGGCATCCTGGGCAGACCAGGTGCGGCTCGCGCACCACGCTCCAGGCGTTCGGTCGTTCGCCGCGAATCTCGAGATCACCCTTCGGAATCCGAATCTCCACGTGGTGCACATCGAGCACGACGTAGTCCTTTTGCGGATTCTCGACGACGCGATACCACGCCCCGCGCCGCAGTCCCTGCGCTTCCGCGCGATCGCCACGACTGCGTGCCCAGCCGATGTCAGCCATGCTTCCCTCGTACGAGTACCAGAATGGCGGCCTGCGGGACGACCAGGTACGTCTTGCCTTCGAATGTGATTTCGACCGCGGCTTTGCGGAAGAACAGGGCGTAATCACCGGTTTCGGCTTGCGTGGGCATGTACTTCACCTCGGCGCCGTGGATCTTCCACGGCTCCTCGTCCATGCTCGCGGGCTCGGGCATCGGCGTGCCGGGCCCGGTCGCGACGATGCGCCCGCCCTGCACCTGCCGTCCTTCGATCGCGGAAGCGGGCAAATAGAGGCCGACGTTGGTCCGTTCCTCTCCCTCCTCGGGAGCGATGAGGACACGGTCGCCAACGACGATCAAGCGCTTCGGGTCATCCGCCACGCCGAGATGAGTAGCCCCGTCTGGGCATTTTACGCAAGTCGCACGGGTCCCGTGATGCTCGTCACCATCCTTTTGCTTGACTTGGCGGGTCCCGTTTATAACAATGTGCCCGCCTCGATTCCAACGCCGTCCTCGTCCCTGGGAGGGCTCCGCCGATGTTGCAAGAGACCACCGCCGCACAGACCCAGCAGTGGAGTTTCGTCCTCCAGCAGCTCGTGCAATGGGTGGTCGCTGGGGTGTCGTGGATCGTGCCGTTTCAAGCCCGGATCTTTGGGTTCGTGCTGGGCGGCGACTCCTTCTGGAGCCTCGCCGGAATGGCGGTCTTGCTCCTCCTGCCCGCGGCCGTGTTCATTGCCGGGATTTGGGGCACGATGGTGTCCCTCTACACGATCCCGTTCCGCTTGGGACGGTCGGTGACCCTGATGCAGTCGGTCGCGTTGGCGTGGTGGGACGCGCTCCGCATGGTGTGGTTCTATTGGGCCGGGCTCGTGAAGTTTCTCATCGTGCTGGTCGGCTGGGTGTGGGGTCTGCTGAAGCTGAGCGTACAGCTCGTCTGGGGGACCCTGAAGACCGCGGTGACCTCCCCGCTGGCGATGCTCGACGCCACCTCGCGACGCCCCGGTGTTCCGTGGCCGGCGTTCTTCCTGCTGATCGTCTGGTCCGCAGTCGAGGCGACCATCTTCACGTTCACGCTGCGGCCCACGATGAGTGAGCTACTGGCGGACCTCACGGGATACGAAGTGAACGGGTTCGCGCTGATTCTGATCCTCTGGATTTTCCTCGCGATCATCATCGCCGGCAGCTTCGCGTGCATTCAAGTGCTGAATGAGGCGATCAAGGAGAGACAGACCGGCAATATCGTGTTCATGATCCTGGTCGAGACCGCGGTCGCGATGTTCGAAGTGCTCTTCCTCTATCGGGAGCTGGTGGATGCGATGACGCCGTGGCTGGCGCAACAGGGGATCCAACTGGGTGTCTTCGGGACGATCGGCCTCGCCTTCTTTGGCTGGGTCGGCGTGCGCGGCATGACGTGGTTCTTATTCGGCCGTTTTGGCGCCCCCGCTCTGATCGGTTTGCTCGGCCGCCAGGCGTTTGCGGTCGAAGGGTCGGTCCCCCACGG
>WNGG01004745.1_pt1 | contig 15490 bp, 15 predicted proteins | sample 5400661 | NCBI WGS metagenome assembly WNGG01 (sample SAMN13153372, study PRJNA577476) | soil metagenome | isolation source: 100 cm soil or saprolite under Garry oak tree replicate 1 | place: USA:California | collected 2016-06-15
GAACAACTTCGGCATGGGTGCGCAGCCCGTCACGGTGGGCGGTACGGGCCAGCGCAGCTTTTGCACGGACGATTCCGGCGTGGTGCGCTTCGATGCGGCCAGCGCGGGTATCGCTCCTCCGGGAGCTTATGGCGGTTGCGTAACTCCTGGCTGGATCGCCCTCCAGTAACTTTGCGTGACGAAACGGGGGAGGAAGAGGCAACGCTTCCTCCCCTCTTTTTATGAGGAAATTGAGTGAAACCCAATGCGCAGCCAAGCCATCAGCGGAACGAGAAGGACGCGTGCGAAAAGCGCGGCAGGGTTTTCTCTGATTGAGCTGCTCATTGTGGTTGGAATCATTCTGGTCATCGCCTCGATTGCCATTCCGAACTACATGAAATCCCGGATGGTGGCTAACGAGGCCGCTGCGGTTGAGAATATACGAACCATTACCACCGCCGAAACAACCTACAACATCAGCTACGGCAACGGCTACGCCCCTACATTATTGACCCTGGGAGGAAAGCCTCCCGTAAGCTGTAACAACGCCGCGTTGATCGACGATGTGCTGGCCGCTACCGGCCTGCGGAGCGGGTACAACTTTAGCTACGCAGCCGGTCCCGTGGTTGGCGCGCCGCCGGTTGGCTGCGCCCCTGGCTTGAACCTTTACACCGTGGCCGCGATGCCGGTTGTGCCGGGTTCCACGGGCCAACGCGGATTCTGTGCCGACCCATCGGCCGTAATCCGCACTGAGCCCACTGGGGTGGCGGGAAACCCTGGCGTAGGCGGATGCGTTGACCCCGGCTGGCCCGCTTTGCGGTAAGAGCAGCGAGCCAGTGCCCAAAACGACGGCGGCTGGATATTTCTCAGAAGCAGCCGTCTAATCAGCTACGCGGCATTTTGCGGTTAAACCGCCGCTCCACTCTGCTCGACGACACACCACTCCTTCTAGAGAACTAGATTCGCGGTTGTCCGCCGGTCCAGATTTAATTGATAGACTGTAGAGGTATGGCTTTCTTCGTCTGTCTTGCGGGGATTCTCGGCACAACTAGCGCGCGCCCGATGCCGGTTCAAGAGCTCGTCCGTCTTGTGGAGGCGCGCTACCGCTCAGCGGAGACGCTCGAGACGCAATTCTTGGAGCGATACTCAGAGAATGGACGGCTCGTGAGAGTCGAATCTGGCAAGGCGTACTTTCGCCGGCCCGGCAAGATGCGCTGGGAGTACGAATCCCCGGAGCCAAAGATGTTTCTCAGCGATGGCAAGAAGGTTTGGTTCTACGTGCCCTCAGACCACACGGTGATGCGCAGCGCGGTCAAAGATAGCTCTGATTGGAGAACACCGTTTCTCCTCCTGGTGCGGAAGCCGCGCTTTTCCGATCTGTGCAAGGGTATTGCCCTGGGGCAGCCCGGGGAAGCACTGTCCGGCGATGCCGTCATACACTGTTCGCCGCGGAGTGCTGGCGCAGGGGACGAAATCCTGTTTGAAGTAAAATCTTCCACAGGAGATTTGACGCGCGTTCTGATCCGGGAAGCGGGCGGTGTCGAGATTGACTTCCGATTCGGTGAGTGGGTGCGAAATCCGGCGCTCCCGGCGATGACGTTTGAATTTCGCCCACCCATGGGGACAGCAATTGTGGATTCCGAACCTCCGCCGAAATAGGTGACCCGGAGCGCAGCACAGCCATTGGACCTGCGGGGGGATTCTAATCCTCTGTGGTCGAACCTCCAAAAGGGCTCATGGAGCTCCAATTGCCCGCTGGCGCACCATCGTTTGCAGGCTTCGTGAAGAGTTTGTGCCCGTTATTGTAAACTGAGAGGGTCATGGCCGAATATGTCTGTCGCGTGGCGGATGGGAACGGGCGTGTCTTTGCGCTCGTGGAACCTGCGCAATCACACGAAGAAGCTCGCCAGAAGCTTCAGGACCGTGGACTACTCGTTTATGAGGTTCGTCCGCGCGGGGGCATTCTTCCCAGTATTGGAGGCCAACCGCGGGCTTCTTCGGTGGGTGGCTCGGAATTCCTGATCCTCAACCAGCAGTTCAATACGCTGATCAAGGCGGGATTGCCCATCCTGCGTGCGCTCGATCTGCTCGCCGAGCGCGCCGCCGCCCCCAAACTGCGGCCGATTGTCTCCCAGTTGCGCGACCGCGTGCGAGAGGGCAGATCCCTCTCGGAAGCTGTCGAAGAAACCGGCGCGTTCTCGAAGGTTTATTCAACCGCCGTATTGGCGGGCGAAAAGAGCGGAAACCTGCCGGGCGTCTTGGAACAATACATCGCCTATCAACGGGTGACCACGAGCGTGAAGAAGAAGATTCTCGCGACACTCGTGTACCCTACAATTCTCATTACGGTCGCGACGGCCATCGTGAGCTATTTGGTGGCCTACGTCATCCCGCAGTTCGCCAAGTTGTACGAAGACCTGAATGTGCCTCTGCCTGTTCCGACAAAGCTGCTCATTGCGATCACCGTGCAGTATCGCTACGTGGTTCTCAGTTTGGTTGGAATTCTCGTGCTTTCGGCCATTGGGCTCTATCTGTGGTCCCGCACGGAAGAGGGAGGGGCGGCATTTGACCGCCTCAAGTTCAGACTGCCGCTCATCGGCAACACCCTGCTGAAGTTTCAGGTTGCGCAATTCTCGCGCACGCTCTCGACGCTGCTCTCTGGTGGCACTCCGCTCGTCGCCGGGTTGCAGACGGCCGGCGAGGCCATCGGCAGCAAGCTGCTGCGCGGCACTGTGGCTGAAGCGACACAGATGGTCCGCGAAGGGCAGTCCTTGCATGGAAGTTTGTCCTCCCGCGGAGTGATGCCCGTTCTCGCCCTCGACATGATAGAGGTCGGCGAGTCGAGCGGTGCGCTGTCCCCGATGTTGAATAGCGTTGCGGAATTCTATGAGGAAGAGGTCAACCTGCGGCTCGGGGCCCTGGTTTCCGTCATTGAGCCGATCATCCTGGTTTTCATGGGTATGCTCGTTGCGTTCATTCTGATTTCGCTTTACTTGCCGATCTTTTCTTTCTCCATCACTGGAGTGCAACACTAAGCGACGATGGCCACGATGGACCCAAACTGGAAGCCACCGGAGACCACAAGTCCCCCCCCGACCGCGGACGAGCGCGAGGAGCGCGATCACGCCCGTCGGCTGGCCGAGCGCTACCGCTGCAGTTTTATCGACCTGAGGGAGCAGCGCCCCGATCCTGAGCTCTTCCGGAAAATCCCCGCTGACCTGATGTTCCGCTACAACTTTGTTCCCCTCGAGGAGCAGAACAACGCGTTGGTCATCGCCGTTGCGGATCCGAGCCAGGTCTTGCTCAGCGATGAGCTGCCTCTCCTCCTCGGGAAAAAGCTCTCCATCAAGGTCGCCACGGCGCGGCAAATTGGCGACTTGCTGAAGCGCACCGAACAGTCCCAGCGCGTGCTCGAGCAGGCGACGGAAGCTTTCACCCTCCAGGTCTCAAAGGAGGAAGAGGAAACCGAGGAGACGATTTCGGCGGACCGCCTGACCCGCGAGACCACCGCCAGCCCAATCGTTCGCCTCGTGGAAACGGTCATCTTCACCGCGCTCGAGCGCCGCGCCAGCGACATCCACATCGAAGCCCGCGACGCTGAAGTGGTCGTGAAATACCGGATTGACGGCGTTCTTCAGCATGCCATGCCTCCCATCGCCAAGGAATGGCATTCGACGATCATCTCGCGCATCAAAGTTCTGAGCGAACTGGATATTGCGGAGCGCCGCGTGCCTCAGGACGGCCGGTTCCGGGTCCGCTACAAGGGCCGCTACATCGATCTTCGCGTGTCCATCATGCCTGCGAGTCACGGCGAAGACGCCGTGCTTCGCATCCTCGACAAGGAAACCCTGTCCGAAAAGTTTCGGAACCTCAGTTTGGACGTCGTCGGTTTCTCCGCCGAAGAACTCCGGTGTTTTCGCCGCTACATTCGTGAGCCGTACGGCATGGTCCTCGTAACCGGCCCGACGGGCTCCGGCAAGACCACGACGCTGTATGCGGCCATCAATGAGATCAAGACCGACGAAGACAAGTTCGTCACGATTGAAGACCCGGTGGAATACCAGGTTCGCGGCATCACGCAGATTCCGGTCAATGAGAAGAAGGGGCTTACTTTCGCGCGCGGTTTGCGTTCCATCCTCCGCCACGATCCGGACAAGATCATGGTGGGCGAAATCCGCGACCAGGAAACCGCGCAGATCGCCATCCAGTCCGCGCTCACCGGCCACCTGGTCTTCACCACTGTTCACGCCAACAACGTGACCGACGTCATCGGCCGCTTCATCAACATGGGCGTCGAGCCATACAACTTTGTCAGCGCCCTGAACTGCATCCTGGCCCAGCGGCTGGTTCGCGTCATCTGCGAACACTGCAAGCGAGCCAAACGTTACGCGGCGGACGAACTCAAGGAAGCGGGCCTCGATCCGGCCCAATGGGGAAACGTGGTCTTCGCCGAAGGCGCCGGCTGCCTGGAATGTTCCGGCACCGGCTATCACGGCCGGACCGCGATCTGCGAGTTGATGGACCTGACTGACCACATCCGCGAGATGATTGTGGACCGCAGGCCGACCTCGGAGATCAAGCGCGTGGCCCGGGAAGAAGGCATGATACCGCTGCGGGAAAGCGGATTGGCGAAGGTCCGCGCCGGTCTAACCACCATTCGCGAAATCAACAAGGTAACCTTCGTTGAGTAGCGCCACGGCATTTCGGCAGGGGATCTACAGGACCGGCCTCGCGCGCCGCATTGCGCTCTGGCTCGACGCTATTCCGCACCCGCACCTGGCCTGCGAAATTGCCCCCGACCGCATCTCTGGGGCGCGATGGTCGCGGAGCGGCGCTTTGGACGGATTTGCCGTCGAGCCATTGCCGGCGGGCGCGGTTGTGCCTTCGGCCGTCGATGCCAACATCGTGAATGGTGCCGCGGTGCGGAGTGCGATGACAAACGTCTGTAGCCGCCTCCGCGCAAAGGATGAAGAAGTTGCCCTCTTCATTCCCGACCCCGTAATTCGCGTTTTCCTGCAGCACTTTGACGAATTCCCTCGCTCCTCGGAAGATGCCATCCCGATTCTTCGTTGGAAGCTGAAAAAGAGTGTGCCGTTCGAAGCCGAAGAAACGCTCATTTCCTACATGCGGCAGGTCTCGCGCCAGGATGGGGTTGACGTGCTTACAGCGCTCGCGCGTCTGCGCATCGTTCGCGAATATGAAGCCCTCGCGGAGGGGGCCTCCCTTTCTCCGGGCGTGGTGCAGAGTTCCTCGCTGGCTGCCGTTGCTTTGCTGGACGACGCGCGGCCCACCCTGTTGGCGCGGGTCTCGGGCACGGCGCTCACCACGGTGATCGCCCGCGAAGGCATTCTCCGCGGCTATCGCTGTACGGAATTGCCCGCTGGCGTCGGCATGCTCACGCCGCAGGTACTTCTGGAAGAGATTTTCCCCGTGGCAGTCTACTATCAGGATACTTGGCAGGAAGGCATCCAATCGGTTCGCATCGCCGGGCTTGGGGCGCGCTTCCAGGAATTTGTGCGCCCGCTCCAGGACGAATTTCACTGCAGCGTGAGCTCGCTCCTCGGACAGGCGCTCTCCGAGGGACGCGTGCGCGAGGATGCGCGGCCGCTCGTTGACCGGGAATTAGACGGCTTGGTCGGATGGATGATGAATCGGGGCTGATGACGAATTGAAGAGGCGATGAGAGTCCGGCTCAATCTCGCAACAAATCCACTCGAGACCCACCGCCGCTTCTATCTGGGAGCAAGCATGGTCGGCCTTGTTGCTGGTGCGCTGTTCATCGTTCTTGGGGTTCATTTCTTGCAACTGCTGCAGGCGAACCGCCAATCTCGCGTGGAAGCGGCCCAGGTCGAGCGCCAGATTGGCGACTTGCAGCGGGAACGCAGAGAGCTGGAGCAGTTCTTCAAGCGCCCGGAAAATGACAAGCTGCACGACCGCGCTATGTACGTGAACAGCCTGATCGATGACCGGAGCTTCGACTGGACCCAGATGTTCATGGACCTTGAGAGGCTGATGCCCGCCGGGGCCCGCCTAGTCAGCTTGGATCCCAAACTGGCGGGCGATCACGTCGAGCTCAAGATGGTGATCGCAGCGACGAGCGAGGAAGCGAAGCTGAAGTTCCTGCAAGCTCTCGAAACATCAAAAGAGTTGTCTCACGTCGAGTTGCGGTCGGATCATGGGCCCTCTTCCAACGAGAGCGCCGACAAGAGCGTTATGGAATTCCTTGCGTGGTATTCGAGGGGCTGATGGCGCGCGATTTCCGATTCCGGAAGCGGTTCATCGTGGGGACGCTCGGTATTCTCATCCTGGCGGACCTGGGTCTGGGTGCCTATAGCTGGCAATCGACGCGCCAGCAAACATCCCCTTTGAAGCGGCTCGAGAGCGAGAAGAATCAATACAAATGGCTGAAGGCGGACGTCGAACGCGCGGAGCAGATCCGCGACGGGATTCCAGCAGTTCAGGCGGACTGCGACCGGTTTGAGAAGAGCTTGCCGCTGGCTTCAGCCGGTTACTCGGCGATCGAAGGGGGAATCGGGGAGCTTGCCCGCAAGGCGGGTCTCCGAGTGGATACGCTTGGCTTCAAGGAGAAGCCCGTTGCCGACCATCCTCTTGTCGAAGTTCAAATCGAAGCTGCGGTCAGCGGAAACTACGCAAGCTTGGCCCACTTTGTGAACAATCTCCAAAAGTCGCCGGGATTGTTCATCGTGGACGAAATGACACTGACAGCGCAGAATCAACCCGTGGCCGCCGGCCATTTGCGCGTGAACCTGCACTTACGCACCTTTTTCCGAACGGCATGACGAAGCAGACCAAAGAGGGGCTCGCTCTCATACTGCTGGTGTTGATGGCAGCGGCGGTCTGGTATTACTACGGCGGGAAGCCGGGTGGATCCGCTGGCATCGCGATCGCTGCCGCGCAGAAATACCTGCCAATACCTGTGGAGAACTCTCGAATCCGCTGGGACAAACTCGAGAGGACCCGCAGGACCGACTATAAGACGAATGGGAGAAATCCATTCAACGTTCTTCCCCCACCTCCGCCCGTGGAGACGAAAAAACCCAAACCCGACCCAGCGCCTCCGCCGGAACCACAGCCGCCTCCACCGCCGCCTCCTTTGACGCTGCCGCCAAACATGAAGTTCTTCGGGTATGGTACGGCGCCGTCCGGACACGGCCGGCTGGCGTTCTTCACCGATGGCGAGGACGTATTCATCGTCGGCGAAGGAGATATGCTTCAGGGACGCTTGCGCGTTCTGCGTATCGGGAACGCGAGCGTGGATTTTGAGGAGGTCTCTTCCGGCCGGCGGGGATCCGCGCCATTGGAAGAGCAGCAGGGGCCTCCCGCATGAAAACACCGGGCAAAATCCGGGCAGCCGGAAAGCGCCAGGGGGGCTATGCGCTCCTACTGGTTTTGTTCTTCCTTACGCTATTGATGATTGCCACGATGGCGGCTTCGCCGGATATCCTGACGCGGGGCATCCGCGAAAAGGAGACCGAAACCATCTGGCGCGGCAAGCAATACGTTCGCGGCATCAAACTCTACTACCGCAAGACGGGGCACTTCCCCACGTCCCTCGACGACCTCACCAAGCCGAAGACTGGCATTCGCTTTATGCGCCAAGCCTACAAGGACCCGATGAACCCTGTGGATGGGAGCTGGCGGCTCATTTACGTAGGTCCGATGGGACAACTCATCGGCAGTGTCAAGCAGAACCAGGGGAAACTGACGCTTCCCGGGGCGGCTGGCTCGGGGCCGGGATTGGGTCAGCTTGGTGGTTCATCAACCCAGCCCCTTGGAGGCGCGCAAAACCCGCTGGGTGGACAGCCACCGAGCGGCGGTTTACAGACGGGCTTCGGAGGAACTCAGCCGGGCAGTGGCGGGCAGCCGACAGGTACTGACCAGGGCACGGGAACGGGTCAGCCGGACTCTTCAGGGAACACACGAAGTCCGGAGCAGATCCTGTCGTCGATGCCCTCGACGATCGTTGGCGGTAACATCATCGGCGTAGGCTGCAAGATCCCCAAGCGATCCGTCAAAGTCTATGACAAGGGGAAGAGATACATCGAATGGGAGTTTTACTGGGACCCGTCGAAAGACACGATTCAAATTGGCCAGCCCACCACGCAAATCGGAACTCCCCTCGGAACGCGGCCGGGAGCACCGCAGAATCCTTCTCCCATGAACCCCATGCCGCAGCCGCCGAATCCGAATCCCAATCCGCCGCCGCAGACACAAAACCTGCAGCAGCACTGACACTCCGGTTCAAGTCCTAAAGACTTGCGGTCGGTTTGGATTTTGTGCCTGAGGCAGCAACCCCGTTGGAAGTTGGGCTCGTTTGGAGCGTTTTGCGCTGCTCGTAGTTGCGCCTGACGCGACGCACGTAAGCGCGCGTCTCGGCGTACGGCGGGACATCACCATACTGCTCCACGCGGTCAGGTCCTGCGTTGTACGCGGCGAGCACTAGGACAAGGTCGTTTTTGTACCGGTCGAGAAGCTCCTTGAGGTACCGCGTCCCGCCCTCGATGTTTTCGCGCGGATCGAAAATATTTTGCACGCCGAGGCGTTGGGCCGTTTCCGGAAGGAGCTGCATCAGACCGCGCGCGTTGCGGCCGGAAATGGCGCGCGGCTCGAAGTTCGATTCCACAGCGATTACGCTGGTGATGAGGTCCGCGTCCACTCCATAGCGCTGCGCCGCCGACTGGATCAGTTCGGAGAACGGCCCTTTTTCGGGTGGGGCCGGAGGCAACGGCTGGAAAACATCCTGCGGTTCGATGGAAACAATCTCCGAAGCCGCCACTTGGACAACACCGCCTGGGACCTGCAAGCGGTAGGAATCGCCGATGCGTTCGTAGCCGGTTACAGCAATACGCTGGCCCGAGCGTAGAACGATGTATTCGGCGTGGAGAGGCGCTGCCACGCTGAAGAGAATGGCGACCGGCGCCAGGCGCATCAGGAGAGTCAGGCGCATTCCGGGGCCTCCTGAAGCGCGAAGTGCGCGATGGCGGCGGCAACCCCGGCGTCGTCATTGGAGAGAGTCTCGTGCCAGCCGAAGGACTTCAGTTCAGGCACGCTATTGCCCATGACGACGGGCCGGCCCGCAAAGGAGAGCATTTCCACGTCGTTATGATTGTCGCCGATGGCCATCACTTCTTCGCGCGCCAGACCGCGGAGCCCGGCCCATTCAGCCAGCGCGGCGCCCTTCGAGCACGCCGGATTGATGACGTCAATCATGGAGAAGTCGCGGCTCTCGTAAACGGTGACCGCGAGCGCGTACTCCACGGCAAACTCCGCTGCGCGCAAGGCGGCTTCGGCTTGCCGCATTCGCCCAACGCTGCCGGAGAACATCACCTGGATCGGGTCTTCTGTCAAGCAGGTTTCGAGCGGCACGACCTGGGCGAGATATTCGCGATTGCGCGTGTAATAGCTTTGACGGATAGGATCGTCCCAGTTCAGTGATTCGAGGATGATCTGGTTTTCTCGCGGACGGTCGAAGACCACGGCGGCTCCGTCGCGCCAGGTGCGCGTAGCGTCGAGCACGCGCCGGGCAGTGTCGCGCGGGAGCAGGTGGCGCAGGTGCGTGTGGCCGTCCTGCGAACGAATCAGCGCGCCGTTATTAATGATCATCGTCAGAGGACACTCGAGCCGCCGCGCCACGGGCATGGCGAAGTCGTACCGCCGGCCGGTCACCAGCGCGACTTCGATGCCCCGGCGCGTCGCTTCGACAATCGCGGCGCGATTGGCCTCGGGCAACTTCCATTGGCTGTCGAGAAGCGTGCCGTCAATATCAATGGCGATCAGACGCACGGCCATGGATTCATTCTACCGTGAATCGCCGCGCTACTGATGCCTCATGTGGTGCGCTCCGGCGCTAAAAAATTGGCCCGTGCGGCTGTGCTAGTGCCGTTCCAACTCGCCTCAGGCGAGCCAAATGCCCGCTGCCCAAACCTGCCCTGCTCGCCTGCCTACCCCAGGCAGCCAGCAGGCAAGCTGCGGCAGGCATGCCTCCCTGCTGCTTCTTCTTTGCGAAGAAAAAAGTTAGCTTCAAAAAGTTGGAACGGCACTAGACTCGTCGAGGTATGGCTCCCACGACGGCTCTTTCCAAACGTTCTAAGCTCTCTCATCTGGAATGCTCCAAGTGCGGAAGCCGCACAGAGGTGAATGCCGAGGCGCACTTGTGCGCCTGCGGAAAGCCGTATTTCGCGCGCTACGACCTGGCGCAAGCGGCACGGACGCTGACGCACCAGAATCTTCTGACCCGGCCGAAAAATTTGTGGCGGTATGCCGAGGTGCTGCCAGGCTGTGCGCCGCTCACGCTCGGGGAGGGGATGACGCCGCTGGTGCCGACGGAGCGGCTGGGCGCCGCGATGGGACTCAAGCGCCTCTACGTGAAGGACGAAGCGTTGAACCCCACAGGCTCGTTCAAGGCGCGCGGGATGGCCGTGGCAGTGGCACAGGCGAAGCACTTGGGCGCGAAGACGCTGGCCGCACCCACGGCGGGGAATGCGGGCGGGGCGCTTGCGGCGTACGCAGCCGCAGCGGGGCTTGGGGCGGTGATCGTGATGCCGGCGGATACGCCGGCGGCGAACGTCATGGAATGCCGGGCGTTCGGAGCGAAGGTCATCGAGCTGAACGGGCTGATTTCCGATTGCGGGCGGTACGTCGCGGAAAGAAAAGATGACGAAGGGTGGTACGACATTTCGACGCTGAAGGAGCCATACCGCGTCGAGGGCAAGAAGACGATGGGATACGAGCTGTGGGAGCAGTTCGATGGCGAGTTGCCGGAGGTGATTTTGTACCCGACGGGAGGTGGCGTCGGCTTGATCGGAATGTGCAAGGCGTTCGATGAGATGCAGGAAATGGGCTGGATCGGGGCGGAGCGGCCGCGCATGGTGGTGGTGCAGGCGGCGGGCTGCGCGCCGATCGTCAAGGCGTGGGAACAGAAGCGGGACACGGCGGAGCCCATTCAGCATGCGGCGACAATTGCCTCGGGACTGCGCGTGCCGGGGCCGCTCGGCGACTTCTTGATGCTGCGGATGCTGCGGCAGACGCGCGGGACGGCGGTGAGCGTCACCGATGAAGAGATGCTGCATGCGGGCAGGGAACTGGCGGCGGCAGAAGGAATCTTTGCCGCGCCGGAGGGAGCGGCGACGGTCGCTGCTGCGCGGAAGCTCGCGGCGTCGGGCTGGATTCGGCCGGAAGAAGCAGTGGTGCTGTTCAACACGGGAAGCGGGTACAAGTATTCGGAAGCATGGCAGCGAGCGCTGAAAGACTGATGCCGACGCGGCGGTTGGATTACGACGATTCGTTTTTGCGAGTGTTTGGCGCGGAGGTAGTGCGCTGCGATCCGGTCGGACCTGAAGGCGGTCGGGAGGCTTATAGAGTTTCGGCTAGAACCGAATTTGCCTCAGGCTCAGGCTCCGTCGCCTGCTCCTGAGTGGCGTTTTGAACGTGAATCTGATACCAGAGATGGCACAGGTACATCAGCGGAAGCACGAGGAGCCCGCTGAACCATCCGTTGGAACGGCTCAGCGCGCTGACGAGCCCCGCGGCTACACCGCCCACAAGGAAATAGGGGAACGACCAATAGAAGCAGTATAGCCATTCTTTCCCAAAAGGTTTCTGTTCCGTTAGTGAGATAACCACAGCAACCAAGCCGGTGTTCAACACAAGAAACAGGAAAGTGGCCGCGGCGATGAGCAAGACCAGGGAGTTTGTACGGGCCAGAACCGACGCCTCATGGCCCATCCAATCGGCAAATCCGGCGCATAGTACCAGCGTGGCGATGTTGAAAACGACTTGTTCGACCCGGGGTTGCCGCTTGGCCATCCAGAAGGTCTGGATAAGGGCGGCAGTGCACCCCAGAAGGAGTGTTTCGGAGAAGCTGAAGTTCGCAATTCCGATGAGGATGAACAGGAAGCTCAAGGACATCGTGCCCCGCATCCTGGGCAGGCGGATCTTCTGTGTGGAAGCGGCGGCGGCGAGGAAGAAGAAGGCCGCGAACCGTGCGGTTCCGGAGGACTGCCAGTGCGACAGGCCGAGGGTCAGGAGGGCCAGTCCGGCGGCTGCGATCGAGGCAATGTAAAGTCCGGCTTTGGGAGTCACGGCTTCTCGCGCCTGTTTTGGGGCCGCCATTTTAGTTCTCCCCCGTGATCGTAACGCCAGCTTGGGACAATGCCGTGGATGTCGCCAGATTCGTTGCGTCGCCCCAAACGACCCCCGAACCCCATATAACGCTGAAACCGGCACTCGTGCTCGTGCCCCAGCAAACACCGGTGCCCCAGAGCACGGCAGTCCCATTCACGAATACGTTCGTGCCCCAAACCGTTGAAGTGCTCCAATTTGCGGAGTCTCCCCATACGACGGCCGTTCCGGTGACCAAGTAGACGCTTTGAGTTGTGGGGTCAAAGACCGCGGTCGGAGACACAGCCGAAGCATCGGCTAGGTCGGCGTTGGAAAGCGCCGCGGCAATATCCAAGTAGCCGGCGCCAATGGTGAAAATATCGTAGTAATCCGTGTAGGTGATGCCCGTTGCGGGGTCCGTGACCGTACTGTAGGCCGGAAAGTTCTTGGAAGCGGTCTTCATCAAGCGGGCCTTCACTTGGTCCGGCGTGAGGTTCGGATTCTGCTGAAGCAGAAGCGCGGCCGCGCCGCTCACCACGGGGGTGGCCATGCTCGTGCCGCTGAGCCGCATGTAGTTTGACGACACCGTGTTCTTATTCGTTTTGGCGACGTATTCGGGCAGATATACATCTACGGCGGAATACGTCTTTGGAAGCTGCGAGTTCGGAGATAGAAGGGAAACCACCTGATTACCCGGCGCGACGATGTCGGGCTTCACCACTTGATCGAATGCTGTAGGCCCTTTCGAGCTATAACTCGCGATTGTGTCGTCGACACGCGTCGGAGTGTTTGCCGTCTTCATGGCGCCCACGGTGATGGCATAGGGATCGTTGCCCGGGGCTGCGATGGTGCCGTAGCCGTCCGTGCCGGCGCTGTTGTTGCGGCCCTGGTTGCCGGCAGCGGCCACCACCACGATGCCCGCATTCCAAGCCGCCTCGACCGCCTGGCAGAGTGGATCGAGCGTATAGCTCTCATAGACTTGGCGGCCAAGCGAAAGGTTGATCACTCGGATGTTGTATGTGGATTTCAAGCTGATCGCAGTCTGGATCGCCGCAATCACGCCGCTGTCCGTGCCCGCTCCGTTCTGGTCGAGTGCGCGCAGGTTGATTAGGTTCGCATTCGGCGCGATCCCTTTGAACATATGCGAATAGTGGTTTCCCCAGGAAAACCAGCCCGCGCCGGCGACAATGCCCGCCACATGTGTGCCGTGGCCGTAGTAGTCGGATGCATCAGTCGTGCCGGGCACGAAACTCTGGCTGTAGAGGATGCGCAGGCCGTAAGCGTAGGTGACTGGGTTGTACCAGTACAGGTCGCCAACGGGATAGATGCCGCTGTCAATGACTGCGACTCCGACGCCGGTGCCATCTAATCCCCACTGCTGCCACGCCACGGGCGCATTGACTGTTTCGGGAGCGTAGTCGAGCTTCGACGTGGAGGTGCCGCTTAACGGGCGATTGGGGGAGATGTAAGCAACGTCGGGATCATCCGCCAGGGCGTCGAGTGATTCCACCGGGACGGAATAATGGGCTCCCTTGATAGCGTCCAACTTCGTCTTGAGCACGCCGCCCCTGCCCTGCACTCTGAGATGCTGGGCATCGGTCGGCGTCACCTTGTATTGGACAATGACGTCAACCGTTGTGCCATGAGGGCCGCGCTTCAGTGCATCAAGGTCTTTCGAGAGCTTGTGCTTGTTGCCGCCGGCGAGCGACAGGCCGGCTGCAAAGAGAAGGACAAAGATCGATAGCAACACCCGCGTGCCCCACATCGCGGCACTCGGCAAGACCGTTTTGTTCAGATTCTTCTCTCGCTCGGGCAATGTCATTAACTAGCTCCCTTTAATATCTGGCGGTTACCAATCCCTTGCGGTCCGTTTCCTGTGCACTCATCTCCGAGATGTCTCAATTCTCACCGTTGATCATGAGGCTCTGTGCCGTTAAGTCTGATTGGGTGGAGGAATCTCCCCAAACGATGGCCATGCCCCAGATGACGCCTGTGCCCCATACCACGCTGAAGCCCGAGTCGGTGCTCGTGCCCCAGCACACGTTGTCGCCCCAGATCACTGCCGTACCGTTCACGAAAACGCTGGTGCCCCAGACTACGGTGTTGCCCCAAGCAGCGCCTGAGCCCCAGACGACGCCGGTTCCATAGATGAGATATACGTCCCCGCTGTTCCCATCGTACTTCGCCGACGGAGACAGCGCTGAGCCAACGGCGAGGTCGTTATTCGCCAAAGCCGACGCGATATTCAGGTAGCCCGCGCCAATCGTGAAGATGTCGTAATAGCTGGTGTACGTGACGCCGGTTAGCGGGTCAATCACCGAGCTGCTCACCGGAAACGCTTTGGAGGCCGTCTTCATCAGACGGGCCTTCACTTGATCCGGCTTTAGGTGCGGGTTCTGTTGCAGCAGTAACGCGGCCGCGCCACTCACGACGGGGGTGGCCATGCTTGTGCCGCTCATCGTGAAGTATTGAGGCGAGAGAGTCGTGTTCCCGATCCCGACAGTTTCGTAATAGCTTAATAGGGCTATATTGGTTGGGAAGTATGTCGGCAGCACGGCGGCCATGTTCGTGTCGGAGAGGACTCGATTGCCAGGCGCTACCAAGTCCGGCTTCACAATGTGGTCGAAGCCCGTCGGACCCTTCGAGCTGTAGCTGGCAATTGTGTCGTCGATCGCAGAGTACGTGCCGTTGGTCTTCATCGCCCCGACGGTGATCACGTAGGGATCATTGCCCGGCGCGGCGATGGTGCCGTAACCATTTGTGCCCATCGAATTGTTGCGCCCCTGATTCCCAGCGGCCGCGACGACCACGATGCCCGCTTTCCAGGCCGCTTCCACGGCTTGGCACAGAGGATCGAGCGTATAGCTCTCGTATACCTGGCGCCCAAGCGAGAGGTTGATCACTCGGATGTTGTAGGCGCTCTTGAGTGAGATCGCCTGCTGAATCGCGGAGATAACAGTGCTATCGGCGCCTATCCCGTACTTGTTCAGCACGCGCAAATTGACGAAGGTAACGTTGGGAGCGACACCTTTGAATGTGCGCGTGCATTTCAGGCAGGTCGAGCTGCTGCCGGAGCTGCCCACGATTGTAGACAACTCTGGTCTGGCCAGACGAACCATAGAAATCGCTCACGCTGCTGTGCATGCCACTGTCAATCACCGCGACGCCGATGCCGCTGCCGTCCAGGCCGTATATGTTCCAGGCAGTCGGTGCGCCTACAGCGGTAGTCGTATAATCGAGCGAGCCGCTGACCCCGCGGTCGGGCGAGATATAGGCCACGTCAGGGTCGTCTGCCAAAGCATCCAGCGCCTCAACCGGAACGGAATAGTGGGCACCGTTGATGAAGTCCAGCTTCGTCTTGAGCACCCCGCCTTTGTCCTGCACCCTCTGG
>WNGG01004575.1_pt1 | contig 15487 bp, 15 predicted proteins | sample 5400661 | NCBI WGS metagenome assembly WNGG01 (sample SAMN13153372, study PRJNA577476) | soil metagenome | isolation source: 100 cm soil or saprolite under Garry oak tree replicate 1 | place: USA:California | collected 2016-06-15
AGGATCGTTCCAGTCGAGAGCGGGCCGACCAGCACGAAGCGGTTCGTCGCTCCGAGCGGCGGCGGCAGTGAAAACAGCCGGAGCCCCGTGCCGGGGGAAACGCTCATGAGCGCGGCGGGACTGGAAACGGTGAGGAAGATCGCGCGGTCGGCTCCGCTGTTCGGCGTGGTGAGGTTGACCTTCAACAGTCCCGGAGCCGAACCGTTGAAGTCGATGCAGGCGAGCAACGCGCCGAGCGCGCACGCGAGCGCCAGGCGTCTCATCGGCCCCCCACCACCGTCCGCAGTGCCGCCGTGGGCGGTGCACCAGTCGCATCCACCCAGGCGAGAAAGTCACCCACGTCGAACTGACCGTTATGGTTGCCCGCGGCGTCCAGGTAGTCGGTCTCGACAGGGGTGAGCCCGGTCCCATTCAGGAGCTGGGAGACAACAGCGGATGTGGCGAGCGTGAGCGCGCCGAACTGCAGGCGGAACGTCATGGTGCCCGGGCTGCTCGTCACCACCTGCCGGATCGAATCCATCGTGAACCCCGCGAACGTTCCGTCCTGGTTTTTCACGGGCGCGAACGCCGGGTTGCCGGTCGAGCCGGGGTAGGGATCGCCGGCGTCGCCCCGGTTCCGCCCGGCGTCCAGGTCGCCGCGTCCGTCGGCCTGCTCGAGCTCCAGACCGTGGATCGGTCCTGCGTTCACCGCGTTGTCCGCATTGAAGCCGTGATTCGCCATTTGAGCGGAGTCGACGTGCCAGATCAACAGGCCCCCGCCGCCGTGACTGGCGATCATCGCGCTATCCGCCTCGAGGCCCTGGCGGTTCTCGAGCAGGAAATACTCACCCCTCGGGTTCGACCCGGTCACCCGCACGTAAAAGGTCGTGTCGGACAGGGGCGCCCCGCCCAAGCTCGAGTCGGCGTCGCTCGCGAGCGGTACGACGGTCACCCAACCGAGCTGGCTGAGTGACCACGCGTCCAGGCGTGCCGGGCTGTAGGGGGACGCGCTAAGGCCGTATCCCATGAGACTGTACTCGCCCACGCCCACCGACGACTCGAGGGGATTGGTGTCGTACAGATCGGGGAGGTCGAACGCGTGCCCGGTCTCGTGCGCCACGGTGCCCACCGGCATGATGGTCGTGATGTCACAGGCGCTCTCGCCGCCGACGCCGCTCTCGATGATGTAGTCAACGACCTTGCGCAGGTCGTGGGTCAGATAAATCGGATTGAGCTGCGAACGGTGCGCCCAGAGGTGATTGTTGGCCGAGTGGTCGGTGCCGGGATAGCCACCGCAGGCGCCGTCTTTTGCCGGCTGCACGAACACCACGAGGTCGAGGGTGTCGCCGTGATGGGTGAACTGCGTCCAGTCCACACTGGCGTCGAGTTTGGCAAGCGCCTCACGCAGCCCGTTCTGCATCCGGGTGAACGCGGCGAAGCTGAACAGGCCGTTGCAGTTTGTCGTGCCGTACGGGTTGCTGGTGCAAGTTGGGAGACCCGTGTAGGTAACCTCATTCGAATCGAGCGCGACGAACCCGAAGCTCTTTCCGGTGATGGTCATGAGGGGCGGGTTGGCTTGGATCGTGCTGAGCTGCTCGTAATAAGTGCGAACGGTGTAGGGACGACCGTTGGGGGGCGTGGCCGCGTAGAGCACGCTGTCGTAGGCGAGCGTGTCTCCGAGAATTTCCGCGGGCGCCGTATCCTTGAACTTGAAAAGCACCACGGGCTCCCCGATCGTGCCGGACACGACGGTCGAGGGGGATACGGCGGCCGCGGCCAGCGGCGCGTTCAGCGCCCCGAACTGCCGGGCGGCGAGGAGGCGCGCGCGGTTGGCTCGCACCGCTCGCGCGCGGCCTCGCCACACGCCGTTGCGGCTGAAGCCGAGCCAAGGGAGCCAGGACGCCTCCCACCGGGGGTGGAACCCGAACCGGGGCGCTCGCGGCGCCGGCGCGCTCAGTGGAGCGGCGCCCGCCACAAGGCCCAACAGAATCAGCGCCCGTCGTGCCACTACGCGAGCCCGCTCCGCCGATGGGGATTCAGATCAGAACGTCGCCAACGATCGGCAATCTACGTCAGGCCCCGGGCGCGCTGGAAGCAGTGCGCGACCGCACACCGCGGGCGGTGAGTGCCACGCCGATGGCGAGAAAGACCAGCGTCCCGCCGATCACTTTGACCTCGAAGACGAGCGGGTGACTCACCGCCGGAGGCACGAGCGAGAGCGCAATCGAGAGCACGACGGCGGCGAAGCCGACCCACCCCACGACGCCCGAGCCGAGCGTGCGACGGCGCCGCAAGCGGAGATAGGCGCCGAACAGATACAGGTAAGGAATGAAGAACAGCACGATCGTGGTGCTCGTGAGCGCGACGTAGGCGTCGCGCACCGTGGCGCCCGCGAGGCCCGCGATCACGAACACCGTGGCGAGGACGCCCTGCACGAGGAGCCCGACGTACGGCGTTTGCCACCGCGGGTGGACGCGCGCAAAGGCGGCGGGGAGCAGCTGGTCCACGCCGGCCGCGAACGGCAGTCGAGCGGAGCCCGCGAGCCACGCGCCCACGCCCCCCACATTCCCCACGACGAGCAAAATCGCCAGCACGCCGGCGAGGGGCGCGAGCGCGGGATGGTCGAGCCCCGCGACGAGGGCGGCGGCCGCCTGCGGAATCCCATTCGTGATGTTGACCTGCTGGGGGGGCAGCGCAACGAGCGTCGCCGCGGTGCCGAGGACGTACATGGCGACGATCGCGATGCCTGAGACGACCGCGCCGCGCCGGACCGTGGCAGCCGCGTCGTGGATTTCGTCACCCAGCGACGGCGCCAGCTCCAGTCCCGCGAAGGCGAAGGTCATCGTGGCAAAGAAGTTGATCAGCTGGAAATCGAACTTCGCCGGAAGCAGCTGGCCGGTCGAGAAGGCCGTCGCGCTGCCGTGCGTCACCAGCGACCACGCCGCGAGCAGCACGAAGATCAGGGCCGGGAGCCAGGTGCCGTAGCCCCCCAGGTTCTGCAGCCATTTCCCCACCCGCAGCCCGACCAGGTTGAGCGTCACCGCGAGCCACAGCGCGGCAAGTGACACGCCTCCCACGAAACGCCGATCGTCCTGCCAGTGCACCGCTCCGGGACCGCCCACGTAGGCCGCCATCGCCGCGGTCGCGACCAGTAGCGAGGGGAAGTACAGCAGGTTGTTCACCCAGTATCCCCAGCCGGCGAGCACCGCGTGCCACGGGCCGAAGGCGCGATTCACCCAGCGGTAGATGCCTCCCGCGCCGGGATCGATGTCGGTCAGCTCGCGGACGGCCGCCCCGGACGGGAGGAAGAAGATCACCATGGCGAGGACCCAGAGGGCGAGGCTCGCGGGCCCGAACTGCGCCGCCGTCGTGAGCCAGCGTAGCCCCACGATCGCCGTGATGTTGAACAGCACGACGTCTCGCGGGCCCATGACGCGGGGGAGCTGGGTCACGGGTGAATCGTCGGGACCAGCCATCCGATGCCCGACCCGAGCGCCGCACCCGCCAGGACGTCGGTCGGGAAGTGCTGGGCGGCCGTCACGCGCAACGCGCTCACGGCCACGGCGCCCGCGTACAGGAGCAGCGCGTTACGGGTGCGGTGCGGCAGGTGCTCGCGCCGCGAGATGACCAGATACGTGGTGGCGGCCGCGAATGCGAGCGACGTGTGTCCGGACGGCAACGATTCCTGACTCTCGCGATCGGCGGCCGCCACGGCGGCGTCGCTCGTGTACAGCACGGGGCGTTTGCGGCGCACCAGCACCTTGAGCCACTCCGTCGACGCGGCCGTCCAGCTGGTGGCCTCGGCGAAGGTCGCGAAGTTACGGCGCCATTCGTCGGCCGGCAGCCCACGCAGGCCCGAGAGCGCCGTCCAGCCGGCCACGCCCACGAGCACGACGCTGCTGGCAGCGTCGGCCGCATCGGACACCGGTCGCACGGCCCAGCGATCGATGCCGGGGAGCGTCGCCGGATCGCAGGGGGCGCACGATGGGCTACCCTTGGGTAGACCGAGCGCGCTCGGCAACAGGTAGAGCGCGCCGGCCGCGGCGACCGCCGCGGCATCTCCCCACGTGACGCTCGGTCGCACCTGCGCGACGCCCGAGCGACCGGGCAGCCACATCACGAGTACTGCCGCGAGCGCACGGCGCGTGGGGAACTCCCGCAAAGCGAGACGCGTTCAACTTACGCGGCCGCTGCTCCTTGCCAAGCGGGTGCAGGGCCGCTAAGCTCTACCAGCTTTTCCACCCCGGATGCGAGGGCCCCCTGGGAACCGAGACCCTTCAGAACATCGTCTTGTTCGACAAGTGCCGTGGCTTCACGCGCGCGCGTGAAATCCAGGCGGCGGGCCTCTACCCGTATTTCAAGCCGATCTCGCACTCCGAAGACACCGTCGTCGTCATCGAGGGCAAGCCCCGCATCATGATGGGCTCCAACAACTATCTGGGGCTCACGCACCATCCCGACGTGTTGGCGGCGGCGAAAGCGGCACTGGAGCGGTATGGCTCGGGCTGCACCGGCAGCCGTTTCCTCAACGGCACGCTGGACCTGCACGAGCAGCTCGAGGCGGAGTTGGCCGAGTTCTTCCACAAAGAGGCGTGCCTGGTGTTCTCCACCGGCTATCAGGCCAACCTGGGCGTCATCTCGGGGCTGGTGGGGCGCGGCGACGTGGTGTTCCTCGACAAGCTCGACCACGCCTCGATCGTGGACGGCGCCACGATGTCGCACGGCGAAACGGTACGGTTTGCGCACGGGGACCTCGCCGACCTCGAGCGCCGCATGCAGCGCGTGGCTCCGAGCACCGGCATGATGATCGTCGTGGACGGCGTGTATTCCATGGAAGGTGATATCGCCGACGTGCCCGGCCTGCTCAAGGTCGCGCAGAAGTACGGGGCCGCCCTGGCGCTGGACGACGCGCACGCCGTGGGCGTGCTCGGTCCCGGGGGCGACGGCACCGCGGCGCACTACGACCTGGTGGACGAAGTCGACCTCGTGGTCGGCACCTTCTCCAAGTCGCTCGCCTCGATCGGCGGCTTCGTCGCCGGCTCGGAGACGGTCATCCATTACCTGAAGCACCACTCGCGGCCCCTCATCTTCACCGCCGCGCTGCCGCCGTCCAACACGGCGGGCGTGCTCGAGGCGTTGCACATCATGCAGCGCGAGCCGGGGCGACGCGAACAGCTCTGGGCCAACACACGGCTGCTGCAGGAGGGGCTGCGGTCGCTCGGATTCGACATCGGACCCACGCGCACGCCGATCGTGCCCGTGCTCGTCGGGCCACTCGAAAAGACGTTCGTGTTCTGGCGCAAGCTGTTCGACGCCGGCGTGTTCACGAATCCCGTGGTGCCGCCGGCGGTGCCGCCGTCGCAGTGCCGCTTGCGGACCAGCCTGATGGCGACGCATACGTCTCAACAGATCGACCAGGCCCTCGAGACGTTCGCCCGGCTCGGCAAAGAGCTGGGGGTCATCTGAGCCCAGTAGAGATCGCGCCCGTCGCTGACGGGCGCGATCTCGAGCGCTTCATCGCCTTTCCCTACCAGCACTACCGCGGCGACCCGCTGTGGGTCCCGCAGCTGCGGATGGACGTCCGCACGCTCCTCTCCCCCAAAAAGAACCCCTTCTTCCAGCATGCCGAAGTGCAGTGCTTCGTCGCGCGGGCGGACGGTCGGACGGTGGGACGGATCGCGGCGATCAGGAACGATGCGCACAATCGGGAGCACGGCGACCGCGTCGGCTTCTACGGATTCTTCGAGTGCGTGAACGATCGGGCGACAGCGAACGCGCTGTTCGACGCCGCCGCGAGCTGGCTCCGCGGCAAGGCGTTCGACACGATGCGCGGGCCGATGAACCCCTCCGTCAACGACGACTGCGGCCTCCTGGTGCAGGGCTTCGAGACGCCGCCCGTCCTGATGATGCCGCACAACCCGGGGTTCTACGCTGCCCTTCACGAGGACTACGGGTTTCGCAAGGCCAAGGACCTCGTCTCGCTCGAGTCCACGAACATCGCGCTTCCCGAGCGCCTGACCCGTGCCGCCCGCCTCCTGGCCGAGCGCCAGGGCATCACGCTGCGCGGGCTCGACATGAAACGATTCGCCGCCGAGGTGGAGCTCGTGAAAGCCCTCTACAACCAGGCGTGGGAGAAGAACTGGGGGTTCGTGCCGCTCAGCGACGCGGAGATCGACCACCTCGCCAAACAGCTCAAGCCGGTGGTGGTCCCGGACCTCGTTTGCTTCGCGGAGCGTGGCGGGAACGTGATCGGCTTTGGCGTGGCGCTCCCGGACCTGAACGTCGCGCTCAAGCACAATCCCTCGGGGCGGCTGTTGCCCGGGATCGTGAAGGTCCTGTGGCACGCGCGGCACATCACGCGGGCCCGCGTTCTGCTGCTGGGGGTGCTGCAGCAGTACCGCGGCGCCGGGGTGGACGCGCTGATGTACCACTGGATCTGGGAGCGGGGGACGGCGAAAGGCTACCGCTGGGCCGAGGCCGGCTGGATCCTGGAAGACAACGCGCCGATGCTCAATGCCGCCCGGCGGCTCGGCTTCCGTCCGTACAAGATCTACCGGATCTACGACAAGGCCCTGTGAAGGCCTTCGTCACGGGCGGGACGGGCTTCATCGGTACCCACCTCGTGAATGCGCTGCTCGCCCGTGGGGACGACGTCACCTGTCTGGTGCGGACGCCCGCGAAAGCGGGCGTACTGGCGGGGCGCGTGCGAATCGTCCCCGGTGATCTGGACGATGCGGCCGCGTTGCGCGCGGGCTGCGCCGCAGCGGACGTCGTGTTTCACCTCGCGGGTCGGGTCGCGGGCCGTGGCCTCGGCGAGTTCATGCGCGCCAACCGCGACGGCACCGCCACCCTGCTGGAGGCCGCAGGCGAGCGGCCGCTGCGTCGCTTCGTCTACGTGTCGTCGATCGCGGCCGCCGGCCCCACGGAGCCCGGGCGGCCCATCGACGAGACTCGGGCCCCCCGGCCCGTCACCCCGTACGGCCGCAGCAAGCTCGCGGGCGAGGTGCTGGTGCGGGCGACGTCCCTCCCCTGGAGCGTCGTGCGGCCGCCGATCGTGTACGGCGAAGGCGACCGCGCGACGCTCGACATCTTCCGGCTCGCGAATCGCGGTCTCGTGCCGCTGTTCGGCGACGGGTCGCAGGAACTGTCCCTGGTCTACGTGGGGGACGTGATCGCGGCCCTCCTCGCGGTCGTCGCAACGGACCGCACGGTGGGGCGCGTATATTTCGCGGCGCACCCGGAGATCACCACGGCACGAGACCTCGCCCTGGCGGTCGGCCGCGCGCTGGGCAGGCGGCCGCGCACGCTCGCCGTGCCGCTGCCGGTTGCCCGCGTCGTGCTGTGGACCGTGGGCGGGCTGGCGCGCATCACCGGCCGGGCGGCGGTGCTCTCCCCGGAGCGGGCCGAGGAATTTCTCGCGCCCGCCTGGACGTGCCGCGCGGACGCCCTGCGGGCGGACGCGGGATGGCAAGCGGGCATCGACCTCGCAACGGGGCTCAGTCGCACCGCCGCGTGGTATCGCCAGGAAGGATGGCTCAGGTGAGGGAGGCGGACGGCAAGGGTCTGGCCCCGGTCGATTTGGCCACCCTCATCTACATCGGGGTGGCCACCGCCGCCGTCATCATCTTCACCGGCGGCGACCGCACGGCCACCATCTCCTTCATGGGCGCTCACCTCCTCGCGGTCGGGCTCGTCCTGCTCGCGCCACAGGCGCGCGCCGCGGGTCCGGTGGGCAGCTTCGTGGGCGAGTGGTACCCGATGCTGCTGCTGGGCGCGCTCTACGCCGAGGTCGGCGTGCTAAACTTCGACGTCGGCTTTCACCACGACCTCGCCATCCAGCGGCTCGAGCAATGGGTATTCGGCTCGCAGGTGTCGTATCGCTGGATCCGGGAGATGCCGACTCCGGCGCTTTCCATACTGCTGCACAGCTGCTACCTCGCCTACTACGCGATTCTGCTCGCCTCGCCCCTCGGCCTCTGGGTGACGGGCCGGCGCGATGCGGCGCGGTTTACGATCTTCGCCGTCGCCGCCACCTTCTATCTCTGCTACATGGTGTTTCTGTTCTTTCCGGTCGCGGGCCCTCGCTATGCGTTCATCCTCGCGGATAACCCCGCGACGCGCGTGTGGCCGGCGCGAGTGGCCCAATGGGTGCTCGATCAAGGGGACTCGTGGGGGGCGGCGTTCCCGTCGTCTCACGTCGCCGGCGCGGTGGTGGCGACCGTCTGCGCGCTGCGCTTCTGGCGGCCCTTCGGTGTGGCGCTCGTGCTGCCGACGCTTGGCATGGTGTTCGCCGTAGTGTACGGCCAGTTCCATTACGCGGTGGACGCGCTGGCCGGCCTGGTCGTGGCGGCCGCCGTGATGAGCTCGCTCAGTCCCGGCGCGGCGCGGGTGGGCGCGGCGGCGCTACAGCCCGCCGCCGAGCCCGCGGCTGACGCCGGCACCTGACTCCAGCGCCGCCGCGCGCGATGCGACCGTGTCGAGATCGCCCCCGAGTGCGTCCATCTTGAGCTGGAAGCGGCAGTCGATCACGAGCAACCCCACGACGTAGCCTGCCAGGTTCACCAGGAAGATGATCTCGAACAGCAGCGGATAGGGGAGCCAGATCCCGAGGTAGAGCGCGAAGCGCTTCACTCCCGGATCGAACGAGGAGCGATGCGCCACGCTCGTGAGCAGCAGGATGGCGACCAGCGCGAGCAGCACCAGCCCGAGCGGCACCAGGCGCGCGTAGGCGAACGCGAGAAAGATGACCGCCTCCGACGCCCGGTCGAGCGCGTCGTCCAGGCGCTTCCCGGCTGCCGAGCCGAGGCCGAACGTGCGCGCGATGCCGCCGTCCAGGCCGTCCAGCAACTGCCCGAGCGCCATGAGCGCGAGCCCGGCGTCGAGCCGGCGGCTGGCGACGGCCGCGGCGGCGGCGACGCTCGCCCCGAACGCCGCCCACGTGACCTGTCGGGGGGTCGCCCCGAGCTTCAAGTGCAGGAACCTGATCAGCGGCCCGAGTGCCCGATCCGACAGGGCCCCGAGCGCCGGGGCGAAGTCATACATGGTGTCGCGTCCAGAAGACGGCCACGTTCGAGGCGAGGAGGACGGTGAACAGCACGCCCTCCTTTACCTTGTCGGGGACGGCCACGAGCCAGCCGCGCGTGACGTAGCTCGAGTAGGGATAGAACGGCATCTTCTCGAAGCGCACGCTGTAGTCCATGGCGATGTGGATCGCAAAGAACAGGATCGGCAGCATCGTCCCGAGGAACATGCTGAGGGGGATGATCCAGAGGAGCGCGACGGGCTCTTGCAAGGAAGACCGCCAGTAGTAGCCCCGCTTGTTGCGCAGGCCTACGGCCCGCAGGTAGAACGGCGCCTTGACGGCGTGGTCCACATCGACGCCCATACCGAAGGCGTAGGCGAGGACCTTGTCCTGCCCCTCGAGTCCCAGGGCCTGGACGCCGAGGGTGGTCGCGAGAAAGTGGGTGACGATCGTCACGACACGGACTCGACGGCACGCGCTCGCCCCGCGCTCCAGACGAGCAGCAGGCCGACGCCGATCCAGACGAGGTCGCGCAGCCGCGACACGATCGCGGTGTACACGCCGAGCCGCGGATCGAGGCCGAGCATCTGAAAGAGCAGGTAGAGCGAGCCCTCCTTCGTTCCCACCTCGAAGGGCACGACGAACAGCACGTTCTGGATCAGCGACACGAGTCCGCCGATCAGGTACGCCTCGAGGTAGCCGATGGGCAGGCCAATGGACAAGGCGATGAGGTAGTACTCCGCCATGTAGAGGCAGCGGCTCAGGTACTCGAGCGCGAGGGCGCGGGCGAACCGGCCGGGATGGCGGTGGGAGAACTGGGCAAGCTGCTCATCCATCTGGACGAGCAGCTCGCGCCGCGGCTCGAGCGCCCGTGCCAACCGGCCGCACAGGGGTACGCGGTGCAGGCCGTTGAGCAGCTTCTCGAGCGCCCCCCGGCGGTGCACGATGAACAACACGACGGCTGCGCCGGAGAGCGCCAGCGTGGCGAGCCCCAGCGTCACGCGGAGGGCGACGTCGTGGCGCAGCATGGAGAAGCCGAGCAGCAGGGCGGTGAGCCAGCTCAGGAGGAAGCTGAGGCTGCGCAGCACGTTGTGGATGATCACGGAGCCGGCGGCGCGGCGCGTCGAGAGCCAGGGGGCGACCGCCGCGATCTTGAACGGCTCGCCGCCCACATTCACCATCGGCGTGACGAAGTTGAGCGCGAATCCCGAGACGGTCACGACGTACAGGCGCCAGAACGATGGGCGTCGCGGCTCGTCGGCGACGATCAGGCTCCAGGCCGCTGCATTGCAGGCGTACACCAGGCCGTACAACAGGAGGATCGGGATGAACATCCACCCCGTCGCCGCGGCGTCGGCAATGAGGGCCGGGATACCGATGCGGGAGATGAGGTACGCGAACAGCGCCGAGCCGCCCGCGAACAGGAGCAGCCGGGCGCGGCCGCTCATGCGCGCGTCGCTGCCTCCCCCGCTTGCGTGAGCGGGCGGGACGCGTCGTAGGCTCGCTCCAGCAGGGCGGCGACCTGCGCGATGTCCTGCAGGTGGGCCGCGCCGTCGCCCCGGTCGAGCGCCGCCACGAAGTCCGCGAACAGGCAGGCGAACCAGCGCCAGTAGGAGGTCTTGTCGAGCTCGCGCGTGAAGTCGAGCCGCTCCACCCGGGCACCCGAGTCGAGGCGCAGCTCGCCCCCCACCCACTCGATCGTCCCCGCGTCGCCGATGAAGCGGATGCGCGTCTCGCGGTGGCGGGCGGCCCAGGTGAGGAACAGCACGGCCATGCGATCGGGATACTCGAGCACGACGCTCGCCGTGTCCTCAACGTCGTACTGCCGGTGCAGCAGCCGGCCGGTCCACGACCGGACGGCGGTGGGAGCGCCGGCGACGTCGAGCATCTGATAGAGCAGGTGCGTGCCGTGATCGAGCAGCACGCCGCCGCGGCTGGCTTCGCTCGTGCCACGCCAGGGAGCGCCGGCGGACAGCGTCCCGCTCCCGGGGTCGGCGAACTGGCGGTACACGGCGAGCTCCGCGAGATGCCAGCGGCCGATCAGCCCGTCGCGCAGCCACTCGCGCAGCTTGAGCCACGCGGGGTTGTAGCGGTACTGGTGGCAGGGTACCACCACGCGCCCCGCGGCGCCCGCCGCCGCCGCAATCCGCGCGGCGTCCGCGCGCGTGAGCGCGACAGGCTTCTCGCACAGCACGTGCCAGCCATGCTCCAATCCCCACAGCACCAGCTCGAGGTGCGAGGCGGTGGGGGTACAGACGTCGATGAAGTCGATGGCCCCGAGCCGCTCAAGCTCTTCGGGCCGCTGCAACAAGGGGAGGCCCTCGACCGGCGCCACGGAACCCGAATCCACCACGGCCACGATCTCCACGCGGTCGCGCACGCCCGCACCCTGCCGGAACGCCGGGAGATGGGCGCTGCGCGCGATTCCCCCCGAGCCGATGACGGCACCCCGATACACCCGCTCAGTAGGCACGGGCCTCGCGGTCCAGGGAGCTCGAGAGCGCGCCGGAATGACTCTCGTGAATCGGCAGGAGGACGACGAACAACACGACGTTCATCGCCAACGCCTCGGTCCACAGAAAGGCCGCGGGATGGCCGGCGATCGCCGTCAACCCCAGCAGGGCGAACCGGATGTTCTGGCCCAGCCAGCTGCACAGCGGCAGCAGCGGCTGCTGCCGCTCGCGGTACGCGGCGCGGAACGCCTCCGGGACGTGCACCCTCCGCAGCAACCGCTCCAGGTCCGTGGTGCGCGGGAACAGCTGGGCCTGCCGCTGCACGTACGCCGCGTACACCCGCGTGATGAACCGCTGCAGCAGCGAGGCCGGCCGCGCGGTGGGCAGGTCTTCGGGCAGGTCGAGGTGGCCCGACCCTTCGCCAACCGACAAATAGGCGACGCGAATGAAATCCACCGCCATGCTCTGAACGGAGTGCGACAGGGCCGCGATGGCGACGAGCAGCGGGCCGTGCCAGTGCCCCCCCCAGCCCGCGAGCACGAGCCGGATGGCGAGGTGGACGTACAGGTTCAGGAATCGCACGCTGTCGCCGATCCCGTCGAGCGCACGGCCGAAGCGCGTCGAGGTGCCGCGCAGCCGCGCCAGCTGGCCATCGGCCGAGTCGAACACGTCCGACAGGATGAAGAGCAGCAGGCCGATCGCGTTCACCCAGGGATCGCGATAGGCGAACAGGTGGCCGGCGACGAGCCCGATCAGGATGCACCAGAGGGTGACTTGGTCGGCCGAGACGCCCGTCGGCTCGAGGGCCCGGGCGATGCGGATGCCGAGGGGACGGAAGAACCGGAGGTCGACCCACTCCTCGACGGCGGCGCCCTTATGCGAGAGGTCGTTCGGCGGCTTCACTGAGCACGTCCTTCATGGTCGCGAGCGCGGTCATCGCTTCGTCTTCCTGGATGACGAGCGGGGGATTGATCCGGACCTCCGGGTTGTAGATCATGGCGAGCACGCCGCGGGCGAGCAGCGTGTCGAAGATCCAGCGCGTCGTCTTCTTGTCGAGCAGCGTGCGCGTGCCCGGAACCACCAAGTCCATGCCCAGGAGCAGGCCGCGGCCCCGCACGTCGCTCACGATCGGCACCTCGGCCTCCCAGCGCTTCATCTCGGCGAGCATCCGCTCGCCCAGCTGCCGGGCGTGCGCGACGAGGTCCTCCTCGAGGATCGTCTCGATCGTGATCCTGGCGGCGGCGGCGGCGAGCGGGTTGCCGCCGTACGACGACGAGCTGCCGCTCGGATTCGCGAACGGCTTGGCGAACGCGACTCCCTCGCGGGCGACGATCCCGCTCATCGGGAAGCCGCCGCCGAAGCCCTTGCCCACCAGCAGCACGTCCGGAAGGACGTCCTCGTGCTCGATGGCGAACATCTTTCCCGTGCGACCGAAGCCCGTGATCATCTCGTCGCAGATGAGGAGGGCGCCGAGGTCGTCGGCAACCCGGCGCAGCTGCTTCAGGTAGCCCGCCGGCGGCACGACGTTGCCCGCCGTCCCCTGAATCGGCTCGACGATGATCGCCGCGACGTCGCGCGTCGTCTCCAGCTCGACCTTCTGGCGCAGGAAGTCCACGCAATGCCACTCGCAGGCCGGGAACGTCTTCTCGAAGGCGCAGCGCGCGCACGCGGCGTAGGGCGAGAGGTAGCTGCCCGGCATCAGCGGTCCGAGCTGGTGCTTGAAGCTCGAGCCCAACAGGGGGAGCACGCCGCCGGTCTTGCCGTGAAAGCCCCCCCAGAACCCGATCAGCTCCCGATGCCCCGTGCGCGACTTCGCCAGCCGCACCGCGGCCTCGACCGCCTCGGCGCCGCTCGAGTACAGCTGCGTCCGATTCAAGTCGCCCGGGGCGAGCTCGGCGACCAGCTTGACGAGCGCCGCCCGGTGCTCCGAGGTGAAGCTGCCGACGTGAATCCGCGCGATCTGCCGCTGCAAGGCCGCGACGTACTTCGGGTGCGCGTACCCGAGGCTCGCCACGCCGACCCCGGCGAGCAGATCGATGTAGCGCTGGCCGTCCACGTCGTACAGCACCGCCCCTTCCCCACGATCGATGCACAGCTGGCTGAAGAGAGCGACGCTCTGCGTGCCGGGAGCGAGATAACGCGCTTCGGCGTCGAAGATCGCCTTCGACTTGGGCCCGGGCACACGCAGCAGATGTTGCGCTTCGATCACGACGGAATCCTATTCTCGCAAGCGTCGTGGATGTAGGCCGCGATCGCCCCGGCCGCTTCCTCGCGAAACGGCGCGAAGCTTGGCCAGTCGTTGATGTCGATCAGGACGGGGCGATCCGGCTGCGGGCACGCCACGTCGCCCCCGAAGATCTCGAGGCCGAGCACCGTCGCCGCGTCGAACGCGAGCGCCCGGAGGCGATCCTCGTCGACCGCGGGCCGCTCCTTCCCGAACCCGGCATCCGCTCCGTACCACCGAAAGAAGCGCCCGTCCGTCACCCCGTAGAACTTTACTACCGGGCCGGGCACATGCTGCTGCAGGGCAACCCAGGGAATCCCGCGCTGCGCGAACGCCACGAGCACGCTCGCGAGCTCGGCTGCCGTCGCCGCAACCACGTCTTCCCGCCGCTCGGCATGCACGTCCCCCCGCTTGACCCAGATCTTGCCGTGGTCTCGAGCGAACTCCCGGAGCAGCTCGGCCGAGGGCGGCGGTGCCGAGCTCGGCTGAATCAGGGTGCGCGGGAACGCGAGAGTGCTCTGCGCCAGGCGCTGCACCAGCCGGTGCCGATGACAATTCAGCACGCTCGTGGGCCGGTTCACCACCACCGCCCCGTCCGCCTCGAGGGGCATGAGCTGTTCCGAGGCGAGCGACCCCTGGCACATGTTGAGATACAGCTGCGCCGCCGGCAGCCGCCCCTGCTCGACCTGCTCCTCGCTCGTGTCGGTCACCCGCCAGCCCCGTGCGGCCAGCTCCCGAGCGGTGGCCGCGAGAATCGCCGTGTCGTTGCTCCGGTGCTGCAGCGGAGAATAGGACGGCCGGCGGTATACGGCGACGAGGTCTCGCATCACAACTCAAGCCTCCGGCGAACCTAACCAGGCGTTCGCGATGCGCAAATCGGATTCGTGGTCGATGTCGATGATGCGCGAAACGGTGACGCTGCTGACGCGGGCGCCGCGCGTCACGAGCCAGGTGAGAAAGCCGCGCATGCGCTGCACCCCCTGCCCCACGGCCTCCGCCGCCGCCCGCCGCGCCGCCGGGCTGAATCCGTAGACGCCCCCAGTAACGCAAAGCGGCGCAACAGCATCGTCGCTCAAACCGAGCACGACGCCGGCGGTGTCGGCCCGCACATAGACGGGAGACTCGTCGTCTACGAAGGGCGTCACGACAAGCACGGCGTCGGCGCCCTGCCCGAGCGCGTGCTCGGTCGCGCGATGCACCGCCCGCCAGTCGCTCGCCGCCATCACGCTGTCCACCATGGTGCAGAACACCGGCCCTTCAGAAATGAACTGGAAGCCCTCCACCAGCGTGTGCAGCGAGGAGGGTGTGCGACAGGGTCGGACGGCCGTGGGCGGCCCGAAATGCCGTCCCTCGAGTAGCCGGAACACTGCGGCGAAATCCGACCGCACCATGCAGGTGAGGGTGTCACAGCCCAGGTGCGCGAGCGTCTCGAGCAGACGCACGACGAGCGGCTCGCCGGCCACCTGGACGAGCGGCTTCGGCACACCGACTCCCTCGGCGGACAGCCGCGACCCTTCTCCTCCCGCCAGGATCAGGCCGTGCACGCGCTCAGCACATCCTCCAGGTCGGGGAGTCTCGCGATCCGCGCCGTGGGTGCGGTCCCCATTCCCCCCCCTCCCCCCGACGGGACCGGTCGGTCGGGTGGCGCGAGCCAGCAGGTGGCCAACCCCAGAGCCGCGGCCGGCCGGATGTCGGCCTCGAAGTTGTCTCCCACCATCCAGGCCAGCCCCGGCGGCACGCCGAGCCGCGCCAAGACGCCGGTGAAGATGCGCGGATCGGGTTTCGAGACGCCCACGACGCCCGAATCGG
>WNGG01004576.1_pt1 | contig 15486 bp, 16 predicted proteins | sample 5400661 | NCBI WGS metagenome assembly WNGG01 (sample SAMN13153372, study PRJNA577476) | soil metagenome | isolation source: 100 cm soil or saprolite under Garry oak tree replicate 1 | place: USA:California | collected 2016-06-15
AACAGGACCTATGAGTGTGGAAGGTCGAGTTTCCGGCCGGTTGTCATTAAAACCTTCCTCGTTACAGCAATGGTTACGCCAACCTCATAGCCAACGGCAGGCTTGGACGCATGTTGTCGTATCTTTCCGTTTCAAAGAGTGATGATGAATTGTTTAGAGGAGTAGCATCAAGAACACCACTGTCCAGCCTCAAACGCCTCATACAGATTCTAGTAATAGGGTCCGACGGGGATCATTGTCCGGAGAGTACGTACGCTGCTGCAAAGGAGGTCGGTGCAGAGATAGCATCGCGAGGAGCTGTCCTTGTCACGGGGGGTCTGGGTGGAGTAATGGAAGCAGCTTGCAGGGGCGCGAAGGAGAAGGGCGGGATGGTCGTCGGAATTCTGCCTCATGAAGACATGAGCTATGCCAACCCATACTGCGACATTATCATTCCCACGGGGATGGGATTCTCCCGAAACTACGTAACAGCTTATTCTGCTGATTCTGCGATTGTCGTCGGTGGGGGAGCGGGAACTTACGTGGAAGCACTGGTCGCCTATCAGAAAGGGAAACCGATAGTAGCATTGAAGGGAACAGGTGGAACAGCGGACAAGATCGCCGACACCTACCTAGACGATCGGAAAACAGTGAAAGTCATGGCCGCCCCAACACCCAAAGACGCCGTAGACCAAGCACTAGACCACGCCCTCAACGGCAAAAGAGGAATACGATACTTCCAAAGCGTCGCAAAAATGCTCTAACCCACACGCCTCCAGTGCAGACTGATCGAACGAGACCAGCTATCCGTTGAGCATCAAAGTATCTCGAGCCTTACTGTTCTTTCACGAGGCACGATATGGCTTGATCTCGGGCCACTGAGACTCTAGGTCCCTCCAAAAATCCTCGAAACTCTCAACCTCGGAACGCGATACGCTTCCCTTCCTTCGCGTCTTAGCCCAGAACCGCGCGGACAGTATCAGTAGAACTCCAAGCTTATCCATCTCATGTAGCTTTAGCCAAAACTCCGGATAGTCTTTGGCCTCTCCATCTTCAAAGCCAGTCGATCTGACGTAGCCCATGACATTAGAAGCATGTGGGTGGTCGAAGTCTATTCCCGCTATCAGTTCGCTTTTGCCTCTTCTAAATGTCAATATCCTCACCCTTCTGGGGTTCTTTTGCGGTTTTGCACGGCGGATTAACTTGCCCACGGCCCAAATTAAGCAACCGACTATTTAGATTCGAACAAGATGATCGCAATATTAGTCCGAATGATCTTCGGCTGATTGCGTCACATTGAGTCTTTTTCGACGTCATCACTCTCGGAGAGGAGTTGGTTTGGCAAGGCATATTGACGAATAATGGCACCTAGTTCGGATAAGGATAGTCGATGTCCGCAGAGACGCGTTGCCCCTTGTGCGGAAAGGATGTAGGAGATATCCTGAAGCACTTCGTTTTGGTGCACGACATCGAAAACCTCGAGCACCTAAATCAAGAGGTCAGAAGAAGCGAATCGGCTCAGAAGAGGCAACGCGAGTTTTCTGTGTACGTCACCGCTCTTCAGGAGAGAAGGAAGAAGAACCTTATCTCAGCAGAGCAATATCGAGAGCTTGTATCAAGATGGCTCGCGGCAAATTAGTATCAGGTAACTCGGAAACCGTGACCGCGGAGAAGATCTCAATTCGCCGCCTTGAAGAAATCCCACTCAAGCAGATTGACGTCGGAGAGGGGAACGTTAGACAGCATCAACAAATGGCGGGCATTGAGGAACTCAAGGTTAGCATACAAAAGTATGATCTCATTCATCCGATTATTGTCATCCCGATCAAAGAGAACAGGTATGAGCTGATTGTCGGTCAAAGACGATTCTATGCATTCCAGGCGCTTGGAAGGGAAAAAATTCCAGCGATAATCATTAACCCTCTTAATCCAATAACGCAAAAAATTGTTTCGTTCAGCGAAAATATTCATCGAAAACAACTCCCGTACGAAGACACGATAGCAGTGTGCGAGGAGCTTTACAAACGATACACTGGAGGAAAGTTCGAAAGAGTTGAGAAAATTGCGAAGGAACTGGGTATTTCTACCAGCACCGTAACAAAGTATCTTTCTTACAAGCTAGTCCCTAAGGAAGTCCAGAAATTGGTCACGGACGGTAAGATATCGGCGGATCTGGCGTACAAGGTAACCACTTCATTCTGGCCAAACGAACAGAAGATTGCAAGGATCGCAAACTACGTTACGAAGATGACGAAACCTGAGTGGAGCCGTGCCCTTGACGTCGGGCGAAAGAAACCCGACGCATCGGTAGAGCAGATCGTCCAGGAAGCGAGGAAGCCTCCTACGTCCTATGAGATTGTCATCCCTGTCGACATAGAGACGAGGGATCTACTCAACAAGATTGCCGCCAAGAGAAACACCGACCTCATTGGACTAGTGAAAAACCTCATCGAGGACTTAATCCAAGAAGAGGCTCTGGCATGACAAGAATCAACGAAGAACAGGTTCTTGCCAGCCTTTATACAAACCTGAAAGGTGCGAAGAAGAAAAAAGACGATTGGATCGAGATTGCGACTAATCTCAAGAAACTCTCGGATTATTATGATTCTCCTCTAACAGCCGCCGAAAAGCTCGGGGTCTCGAACGAATTGGTGAAGTCAATTTTGCGAATACTCAGCCTGCCGAGCGAAGTTAAAGAATTGATACGACGAGGCGACATCCTTTACGATGCTGCCCAAAGATTGCAGAGAATTGAAGAACATACCAAACAAGTCGAAGTGGCAAAGGCGATTGTAGGACTTACATCTCATCAGGCAAGAGATCTTATTCAATATGCGAAGAAATACCCTTCGGCGAGTGTCTCTAGCTACAGAAAGCGTCTATCAAACTCGAAGGCAAAGACTGAGAGAATAAACCTAATCGTATTGCCCCTTCGAGAAGGGACCTACTCTTCTTTGACTTCGATTTGTAAGAAAGAGGGGATTTCAGTCGAGAAGCTTGTTTCTAACATCATCTCTCAGTGGCTATCGAACAAGAGGAAGGTTGGGCCTTGACGCTAGTCATAGCTTGCTCGGGCAAGGACTACGTTGTACTGGGAGCAGATAGTCGAGTAACCTACAGAGACGCCGCTGGCAATAGTATAGGCATGAATATCATGGACAAGCTAATTCCCGTTTCGAAACACGTTGCAATACTGCTCTCAGGAGAAGCTGGAAGTGCTGACCGAATAATCGAGAGGTTTAAACTCAAGTTACCCAAGACGTTGGATGGGGGAACCAAGGTCGCTGAAGAATTCGAAAGGTTTTGTCAACGAGAAGCAAGAAAGGCTGTCGGGGTTCCAATGCATCCCAACTATTTTCCCGAGTTTAGCTTCATTGTGGCGGGTCTCGATAAGAAAGGAAACGAATTTGCCATTCCCCGTTTTTACACCTTAGATAGTCTTACAGGGTACAGGCTCGGCCTCTCAAGACTATTTGAAATCCAGGGGAAACCTCTGATCGCGCGTTATCTCTTTTGCAAGCAATTTGAACGGGACATGGTTGTTGACAAGCTGTGCCGTCTAGTTGCGCAATCGTTGTACGATACAACAAAGATAGATGGGGAAGTGGGCGGAGACATTAAGATGGCGAGAATAGAACAAGATGGATATCATCCCATTCCGGACAAGGATATAGAAACGTTCATCGAGCCTTGGGGATTAGGGCGACTTCGAGAAATAATGAAACAATAAGCGAAGGGTCAAGTCATGCATTCTGAACCGCACGGCGTCTCAGGTGAAGACGCTGCATTCGGAATCCTTCCCCGCTTGAACTGCAACGCGAGGCCTCGGAGTGTGACCGATGTAAGTCTCTGTTTAGGAAAGTGCTTCGATCGCTCCTCGAGTCTCATTGCCTTAATGTACAATGGTCTCTGTCGCTGGTAGAGGTCATGCCATCTCTCGATTGTATTGAAGGGACAGAAGAAACACCCACTCTTGGTTGGAATTGGAAGCCCAGCCTCTCGAATGACACGAACACAGTCTTCCCGACTCATCGCAAGGTCGACTAGAGGGTAAACGTTGGTTACATATTCGGAAAAACTATCCTTCATTCTGTCGATTTCGTCGGACGCTATTCCGACGTATTGATTGACATGGCATTCCAAAGAACGATAGTATGCATAGATTGGAGTTATTTTGTAATCCCGAGTGGACCACCTCCAAACCATTGATGGAATGACTTTTCGTTTTCGACAAGTATCTAACAGGCTCCCATTTTTCGACTTCAGTATTTGTAGTTTCAAACCGTGATTCTTGAGGAAAGAATGAGCAATTCGAAGGTATCTGTAAGTCTCAGGGCGTTCTGCCCCTGTGTCTGCAAATACCACATCGTCCAAAGGATACTCTTCTCTAAGTAGAATGACCATTAGCGCAGTCGAATTTACTCCGCCCCCATAGCTTAGTACGTGCTTTGTTGGCTGAACTTCGCCCTTGGATCTCCATCTTATAGCGCGTTGCATCCTACGGAGCCGTGCTTGAGCCGTTAGCATAAGAATCTATCCTGCAGACTCCTGCAGAATCGAGGTTCGGTAAGGAATCCGAGATTCTACTCACGCGTTAGCGCCGGTCAAGACCGCCACGAGGATTGTCAGCCACATCAGTATGAAAATTACAGGAAGCACGTAGGCAACGTGACGCATCTGTCGCCCACGAAGGTCTTGAGGGAAGATGAATGGTTTGTTGGTGTCAAGTTCTTGTATGCTTCTCTTGTAGTATCCGATGTATCTACTGCTTCTATCTTGGATGACGAACCACGCGACCCCGAACCAGATTCCGACAATTGAAATTGTACCTCCCGGGACGACGCCCTTCAGCTGACTCAGGGCAAGGAGCAGAATGCTCGGTGACGATGAAATAGTTGTTACGAGTCCAGTGAAGCTGGACCTCATTCTTTTGCATGTCCATTAACCACTCTAGTTTCTTGAGTGCCATCGTATCAGCGTCACCCATGTTCATACAAACCTGATCTAAGGGCTTTTCTCCTTAGGATATAACCGCAACATTCCAAATCCTCGCTGCTTCTCAGGAGCATTTACCCCAGACACGGTGCTGAATGCCAACTCGAGGAGCTAGATTTCCGCAATACGGAACCTCGCGCCCGTTGTTTCAGAGCCGGACTCATGTTCCTCTACCATTGGGAAAATCACTAGGCGATCCTCGTCAATCTTCCTTCATGTCATCGATCAGGATTTTTTGGTTTGACTGGTCGATTGGGCTTCTGGCCACCCCTGAGAAGCGGGTTATCGCGCAAAGTTCTATGATTCGGGAGTTTCCGAGCATCCTATCTGCTAGCGACGATGAGTCTCAGAGTCTCGTTTTGATCGTTTCAAGTGCAGCCATCTCCATCAAAATATGCTCCTTCTTGCCCACGTCATCACACGTGCGGCCCTGACCTGTCGTTTCCAATACTCTTCCTTGACTTTCGGAACTTCGGCTAGCCTGTCCGAGGAGATTGGAATTGAAGATCTTTCGGAGAGATGGTAGACACCCGCTTGATGGTTTGGAAGACGGTTAAGCTTCCCCGAATCGAATTTCGAATTGTGACCAAAGTTTCCATTTGATTTCAGGATTACGTGACAAGCGTAAGCGAGTTGGGTCACCGTAACAAGTGCCGTCGCAAACCAGGATCCTCCGTATAGTTGGTGAAACTGAAGACTGAGGAAGCCGCTGATCGCGATCGCCGCCTCGGTTGTAATCTTCTTTCGAAGCATGTGATACAAACCACGATATAGCCCTCCAGTCGTTGTCATCCATTAGAACTCCTTTAGTTATATGATAGTTATACTATCCTTAATAAGGATAACTATGCTATAACCATAGTAGACAAATGGTCGAGGAAAGGTCTGTGGAACGACACAAGGCACCGTCAGATGCCGTTCGGTACACCATAATGTCGACTCTTAAGACCGGCAAGTACGCCTCGAAGATCCTTTCCCTACTGTCAGCTTCTGAAAAGACTCCGACTGAAGTTGCCGAACTTATCGGGGTCAAGAAGTCGAACCTTGGAAAGTATTTGCATCCATTGATTTCGCTCGGCCTCGTCGAGACCAAGACCCCTCAACACATTCGCAAGGGTAAGCTCTACGGTCTTACTAGCCTGGGTCGTCGGACTCTTGCTCAATCTGTCGTATCTTCACAACACGCTCGACAAATTGGAAAGTCCGTTAGTGAAGATGTTGCGCCGCCGAAGCGGAAGTACAACAAGAGCATGGAGAATCGACCACGCCAAACAGCACTAGGTCCGAACGAGGAGTTGAGACAGAATTTCCAATTGAGCCCTGAACTCGCTGCCGAGCAACTAAGGCAAATCGCTGAGGGCCTTGGCTTCACGATCAATCAACGACTTCTAAGGAGCGCTCTTGGGGAAGAGCAGAAACCCCGACGGAGCCAACTTGTAACCCCTACTAATTCTTCTGGGAGCGAAAATCGGAGGCCCACTAGCCAGTTTCTGGATTCGCAACCGCCCCCTCAAAATGAAGATGCGTCTTCTCATTTGAGGGTCAGTATTGTTGGCGTCGGTGGAGCCGGGAACAATTTGTTGAACCATGCGATAGTGGATGGAATCAGCCCCAGCAGAACCGTAGCGGTCAACTCAGATAGGGGACAGCTTTCCCAATCCCCAGCGAGAAACAAGGTCTTACTCGATCAGACTGCTAGTTCAGCAGCAGCAGAGGATATGACAGTTCTAAACGACCAGAAAATGTTCCAGTCAGCTGCTCAGAGGGTCATAAGTTACACCGATGGCTCTGATCTCACAATCGTTGTAACAGGCTTGGGTGGCGATACTGGAACACACAGTGCACCGATCATTGCTCAAAGATCGCGGACTACAGTTCGTCCAGTAGTATCGGTCGTTGCGATTCCTGCTCTTCACGAACGAGAACGGCGATTCATAGCTCTGCGAGGACTCAAGAGAATGGCTGAGGCGTGCGATTGCACAATCGTCATAGACAATGGTGTTGGCCGAGATTATCTCACAACTACGACGAGAACCACCGACGAGACAGCAAGTATTGCCGTTCGAAGCCTTAACGAGCTATTGTCGGGGGCGGAAGACGTCGAAGCAAGAGACATTCTAGAGGTTCTCTCGAAAGGAGAACTTGCTACGTTCTGTAATTTCGCGTTTAGAACCGGCGATACGCTTCAATCCTCAGTGACCGAGGTCATCAGATCTCCATCCGCGAACCTGCCTCTCCGCAAAGCCAAGGGAGCGCTTCTGCTTTACCGAGGACCAGCGACCATGAGCACGGCCCAGTTTGCTCAAGCATATGACACCTTGGTTTCCATCGTAGGATCAGATCTAGCCTTCGTCCATGGAAGTATCTACAGTCACTCAGAGCCCTCGGTATGTCTCTTTCTTACAGGCTACACGTATGGGAGTTCGCTGGATGGGTTCATCGACTTCGTCGAACTGTACGACGTGGAATACGGCCAAGAACAAGGCGAACTACCCAGCAACTGGAGATTTCCCCCGGATATTTCCCTGTTTCAAATGGAATCCTAAACAGATTTGTTGCGGGTTCTAAACTGGCTACTCATTATTCGCTAAGCCTAGCTACCTAGTCGAATCGCAAAGCCTCGGTCCTCTCGGAAGTTGAGTCGTGTCGACACGGAGACTATGCGTCTGTCTCGGCTCATGAATTGTTTCGTGGAAACTCGAAAACCATCTCGAGTCTGCGCTAAGTCTTGTTTCCCCAAGTGTCGCAGCTATCGGATCCCGGCCTTTGGCTTCTGCGAATACTTCGAATCGGCTTGTACAGCTTCTGGGGTAAATTCAGGCCAGCAGCTCCGCATGGAAACTGTTCAGTTCAGCCCCCAGCTTTTAGAATTCGTAAGGCGTTTAGTGTTATCATTTTGTTGGGGCCTCTTCGTCCCCAGTCCACGACCTCAACGTTCGACACCAGCGCCTTCGAGTTGGTTAACGGTTTCCGTCTCATGCTCCAGTAATAGTCGTCTGCGTGCCATAGTCCGTGGGGACCCCTCTTCTTCTCCACAGCATCCAGCGCTTCTTTGGTTCGTGGGTCGTCTAGTTTTCCTGCTCGTGAGAGTATCATGAGTTCCTGTAGAATGTCGCAGTGCCAGTACAGTGGATAGTGAAGCTTGACCATGCTTGGGTGAATGATCTCTCCGGTATGGTCTGAACGGAAGAGATGGTGTTGAAGAAAGAACTCCGAGGCTCTCTCAATTGGCTTCAGACATTCCCGATCTCCTGTCGCCTTCTGATACTCCACGAGACCCCAGAGAGTCGACAGAGACTCGTTGACCGAAGAATGGTCCGCCTCGGGTCTCCGATCGCAGTTCCATCCTCCATCGGGCCACTGCCACTCGACCAGCGACTCGGCAAGCTTCACAACCCGCGGGTCCTCCGCGAGACCCAGCCGGCTACACACTGCCAACGCGTTACCCTCTTGAGACGCACATCTCCGATATCGTCCATCGATCTTGGGCACATTCCCGAGATGAGCCTCACCAAGCAACCATTTCAGGACAAGATCCGTTGCCTTGACCGCTGGCCGAAATCCCGGGGGTATTCCGAGCTCGACGAGAGAGACGAGACGCCAGTGTGCGCCTGTCCATTTCTGGTAGGGATGGACCCCGAAACCACCATCAGCCAGTTGCCCCGAGAGGAGAATCTCGACAATAGGTCCATTAGGAATCTGTTTCTTCGCCGCCAGAACCTCCTTAGAGTCTGAGGGTCTACCAAGCACCTCCGTGAGAGTCAGATAACGGATCGAAAGGTCTCCAGTATCTAGGAGCCAGTTGACTGCAGGGTCTCTAATGTCCATGTTCAGACAGTGATGGTGTGCTTATCTCGAAATCGCACAAATGCGTATGCAAACGCTAGCCCGATGGTTCCTGCGATAACGCCGTTGAAGACCACGGCGACTATTATGATTGGTGGTATCTGCGCGGGGCTATACAGATAGATCGAGCCGATCAAGAAAATCATGAGCCCTATGATCAAGATTACCAGAACCAGCCATCGGAGGTGGCTTGCTGAATACCGCTTTCTTAGCCTTCTCCTCCACCACTCGCCTAAGCCGTAGAAAATGAAGACTCCAAAAAGCGAAATGAAAGTGTAACCAGAAAGCCCTCCGCTCGAAAAGAAGGCGGTTTGATCCGTCACGTATAGAAGAGGGAGAAAGACGATCGAGCCGAAAAATACTCCCCAATCCACGATCTTACTATTCTTGAAAGGTCCGTAGAACCTTCCCCAGGGCTGATCCTCAGGTTCCGAAAGGTCTCTGTCGGAGGTTTTCTTGAGGAGTCTCCAGGGGTCTTCGACCCACCACTTCAATTTCCTGTCCTTCTTCTTCGACTTGGCCTCTATGTCCCAAAGGAAGCCTCGGACAAATCGTGTCACAGGAAACAATACTTCCGCTCCACGGTCGGTGGCAGTGGTACCCATATCCAACATCACATGAGAGAACGCTCCGAGCGCAAGATACGGATTGAAGAGGTACAATCCGCCTAGGAAAAAGAAGTTATGAAAGAGAGCTCGGTGCAGTTGCAATTCGGCCCACTTCTTTCTTGCTATGAATAGGTGCTCTCGATCGAGGTCCGGAATGAACGCACCAACCATCATGACGAGTGCAAGTTCGGCATTTCGAAATAGCGCGATCCCCAGAACAAAGCCCAACGCTGCATGCGTGGTTAGATTCAAAGCTCTCTAGCGGCAACCTGAAAACTGGACCTCGATTATTAGGACTATAGGTTGGAAGCTCTCGGCGAAACTGCTCACTGGATCTGGAAGCCAGTTGAACGCACGTTATTTGACATCTGTAGACTCCATCTTGTCCAACCCAGCGAATCTTCGCCTCTTCGAGATAACGGTTTCACCTTCCTCAGAACGAATATTCTGGGAAGTGTCCATTCATTGTCTTGTTGGAGGTTGATCTTTGATTATTATTCCTCCGAGGTTCTTGTAGAGAAGGATGGCGGGGCTGTCTTTGTTTTCGAAACCAAAAGTCGCTTCCTCCAACGTTACGAGTCCCACTCCAGATTTCTTCAGCCAATCGAGAGCGGTCCGCAGCAACATTGAACCGATTCCCTTTCTCCGAAACCGAGGCAAGACTGCGACTCCGTAACCTATTGTCCCTGTACCTTTATTGTATTTGGCCGCACCGCAGAATCCAACTATCTTTTCGCCTTCCCCCGCAACAAAGATACGCTTCTTGCGGTCTCGCAAGAACTCGTCCACATAGGACATCAGATCAGCACGGGCTCTTTCCTTTCCACCAACTTGCCTAACCCACCATGACCAATCGGGCAAATAGGCTTCAACGACAATTTTTCTCAGACCCTCCCTGTCTTTTGATGCTGCGGTTTTGATCGTAACCTTGTTCTTCGATCTGACTTTGGTAAGTGGCTCTTCTATGTCCCACAGGAATTCAATGCTGCGGATCTTTGGTTTGGTCTTCACTGACCATGCCTGTCTAGCCTGGCCCATGGTTATCATTCTTGGACCCTGGTTTCTAGCGCTAGGGAAATAAGCTGAGAGCAGCGGCTAGATCACAGTCTTTCCTATGTCCTTTGGAGCGTACTCCTCTTCAGCGTGCCAGACTTGTGGTTGTTCCGAAACATCCTGCGAAAGTTGCCAGAAAGTCGCGGATTGCTCCAACTGTGCCTCATGTTGTTGCAGCACCACTCATCAATCTTGGAGACATGTGAGGATCGGAAATGGAATTAGAATCGAATACCTCAGTTCAGCGTGGATGACAATCGAGGTCTTGGGGTCCATTGGAGTCGGACTGATCGCTGGGAGCTTCGCCCTGCTCGCGTTTGGTGGTGATAGTCTGATAGAGTTGATCTCCGGCCTTGCAGTCTTGAGAGGTCTTCGAGGGGATGCTTCGAGTATTAGGAATGTAACTGATAGCAGGAGAACGGAACAATTCACGAGCTTCCTCCTCTTCTCTCTCATTCCCGTCATCGGACTAGGTGCGGTCTACTCATACATCACGGGGTTGAAGCCCGAAGGATCACCGCTCGGAATCGCCATTGCCATCGGAGCCCTGATCGTGATGCCCTATCTCTACATACAGAAGAAACGGATAGGCCGTGAGACCCGTTCTCCATCCCTCTCGATGGATGCCATAGAGTCCATCACGTGCATCTTCATGGCCATCGCTCTACTTGGCGGCCTTCTCGCAGAATATTTTCTCGGACTCTGGTGGGCGGATTATCTAGCGACTGGAGTTATCCTCGCTTTCGTTGCGCGAGAAGCTCTCGAATCATACCACGAACTCCATGAGGAAGGAGCCGTTCACGTATAGCCCTGAATGTTTTACTGATCTTACACGTTGGTAACATATTTCCTATAGAAAACAGAATCAATCGCCCTAGCCATCATGGGCATCCGAAATCATCTGCGACTATTCTCAGTAATCCTCGTAGGCGTAGCCGCGGCTGGCCTACTCACAGTCGGCTTCGGGCTAACACCACTGAGCGGTTCCGTGCTCGGATCCATGTTTGGCCTCGGACCCAAAGGCGATTTCTCCATGATTTCAAATTCTCCGACCACAGTGCCACAGAGTCAGACGGGGATCATCTCTGTAACGGTCACGAGTATCAATCATTTCAGCGGGACGGTGAGCGTCAGCGCGACGCTCACGACAAGCGCGAACATTCCTCCAGTCGTGGCGTCCAGCCAGTCGTCCGTGATCCTAACTCCAGATCAGACCGCGTCATTTTCAGTTACTATCTTGGCAACGACCTCCACAACACTCGGACAGTACAACATTACCGTCCAGGGAAAGACGAGCACGCTCTCGCGCTCGATAACAGTCTCGGCAGATGTAACTCCACCTCCCCCGCCTCCAACTCCCGACTTCTACCTCTTCTCGAACCTCTCCTCAATAATGATAAACCAAGGAGCCTCCACATCGGCGACGCTAACCATCTCAAGCATCCTCAGCTATTCAGGAACCGTGGCCTTGACCGCAACAGTCTATCCACCGGGTGTCAACAGCCCCGCCGTCTCCCTGAATCTAACAAGTCTCAAGTTGCCCGGTGGAGGGGCCAATGCTACAACTGTGATAGTAAATACCTTCAACGCGACAGTTGGGTACTACGCCGTCCTAATCACCGGGACGAGCGGATCGCTTGTTCATACACTCTCTATCACGCTCTCGGTAACTCCCTACACAGGCTACGAGTCGCTCTACGGAGAATCCTTCTACGTTAACTCTCCTACTAACGCGACACTTTACATTCGAAACCTCAGCCCCGCGACCACAACGCTCGTCTCATACTATGTGACGGATACTAGCGGCGACATGTACACTCTCACAAACTGGAATGGCCCGACTATCAATCCGAACGCGGTCGGAGCCGCAATGGTCCTGATAGGAGCAAGTTGCAGCAGATGCGTCCTCTCAGGATTAGCCTTCACCTTCACAGCCGGAGGCACCTACGGGATAACGGTAGTTACGAGATACAACAACCAGTTCACTTTCACGATAACACTATCCAACCGGGAATCTCTCAATCTAGAGAATTTCGCTTTCAACTCCAGCACAAGCGTGATACTAGACATCCGGAATACGGGAACAGCGACGGTCCAACTGGTTAGCTACTACGTGAAAGACTCGTCAGGTAACCAGTACGCACTCCTATCGTATCCCGGGCCGACCATTGCCCCGAACCAGCTTGCCCAAGTGACTGTCAGAATCGGGTCAAGCTGCCCCGGCTGCACCCTCACCGGCACCCCGTTCACCTTCACCGCCGGATACAGCTACACGATCACCTTCGTGACCTCACGAAACAACCAGTTCACCTTTACGGTAACCCGGTGAGGACGAGGCCGAATAGGCCTCTCGAATATTCCTAGCTAATGCATATCAGAAATGATGGAACGAATGTACTAGACGCTAGTAACAGTGGGGCTCGGACTAGGGAGGGGTCCGGGTTGCGCTATCGGCGCTCTGATTCTAGCGCGTCGCCGTAGCAACCAGGCAAGTGTCCCCACTGCGCCAACTCCTACCATTCCAATGCCGGCGTAGATCCATAGGGACATCGCTGGAGGCAGTGTTGTGGCTGGAGATGTCTGTCCGTTTCCTGTAGAACCTTGAGGCGCTCTCTTTGAGATATCCAGGCTCGTCGATTTCAGCAGCAGTGTAACCGGAACTGTCGCGCTCATGTCGTGGTTCACCGTTACGTGATCGGAGACAGGGAAGCAGCCTGACGGACCGCAGAGATAATCGCCCGGATTGTATCCTTGGCTTTGCGCGGACGTCACGGAGACTACGGCGCTCGATCTGAGGAGAAGGTCGCTTGCCTGGTCGTAGTCGAATCTCAAGTCCAGCTTGAAGCTGGAGTCGCTCGATCCACCTGCAGTGATCACTGGCGGGTTAGTAGTGGAAAGAGACTGTGAAAGCGTTGACTCGACAATCCACGCGTTACGATTATTGCCAGGGCCCAGATCGACAGCCTCGCTTCCTGTGACGCTAGCGTATCCGGTTAGGATCTCAACCGGTTGGCCGTTCGATAGGGGACCGTTTACCCACCAGAAAGTGTACCTCTCCTTCTGAGATGACAGCAGCTGGCCTAGCGATGATGGATAGCCATAGTAGCCGTAGTATCCTGGATAAGAGGAGAGCATTTTCTCGAGTAGTCCGAGGATCGCTGATGTGGCTGTCCCCGCGGATTCGACGCGGGTAGAGAGATCAATTGACTGAGAGAAGCTACCTGTTTCGGTTGCAGGTGTGAAGCTAAACGGGCCAGCAGATGCAACGATGCTTACTTGGTGGCTGACGTTGAGTACGGCTACGCTATTGTCAAGTCCGATAGCTGTCCAGTTCACGGAACCAGCGAGACTGATCGTTGGCATGAATGGAAAAGATGCAGGGGGAGAGGAATGCGGTGCACTGTACACGATCAAGTTGCCGCGCAATGACGGATGAAGCGTATCATAGTATGTGTAATTGCCCGCGGTGTTGAAGGTTACCGAGAAAGATCCGAAATGGGCCATGGATCCAGAGTCGAATATCTGCAGGCCAACCTTGTTTGTTGAAGAAGAGGTTACTGTGTGCGCTATGCTGCCATAATTGAACCACATGACAGTTGTCCCATTTGCCACGGAGTAATAGTAGCAATAGAAGTTGCAAGGAAATGTGTTGCCGTTGTTAGATGGAGTGTAGTAGCAAGAGCTTATCGAAACGCATGTCCCGTTATCGTATATGCTGACAAGTGATCTCGGCTGGTAAGGTCCGCACGCAAGCTGCGTATAATCGACCTGAGCGGTCGTTGTAGGTATGGCGTTGCAGCTCTGCGATGACTGGATCGACGCGTTCAACTGATAACTCGCATTGCTACCCACGTTGAGAAGCGGCACCGCACCTGCAGAGCTCACCATCAACACGACCAGAAAGAGGGCGGAAACGCTACATGCGGAAACCTGTAGAATCTTCAAGATAGTATCGGTCTAGGAGTAAACCGATAAAAGGATTGCTGAGGGTCTAGCTGCAAATGCACCTCGGAACGGTATTCACCCGTCGGGAAACCATTATTTTGGTTCTTCTCGCCACAGCAGTTCTCACCACCGTGACCTATGGCGCTGTTACCTATCAGACTCCATACGGTTGCGGCCCCAATGGCGTTGCCCAGGGATCCAGTATCGACTGGCAGGTATTAGCTGAACCATGCATCTACATCTACTTCACCGGAATCGTTGGGGGCAGCCTCCTCCTAATCCTTCTCATACCGGTACCCGAGAAAAAAGCTGAGACTTCTTCTGTTGAAAGCAAGTCCTGAGAAGTTGGTTGGAGAGAACGATCGGTGGTTCTACTTTCTCGAGACGTAATCGGCCGAGAGGTCGCGCGAAGCAGTGCGATGGGCATCGTCTTAGGGGAAAACGGTTCCTTTGAATGGGTCAGAGCTGAGATTTCTTTCAGTCTCCTCTAGAAGCATAATAAGGCAATACTGGTATTTCCCGAGGAAAACACTTGTTGAAGCATATCTCTGTAGCTATTCTCCTAACTCTCTCACTAGCCATGGTATCAATCGGCCCTAGATCGACAGCCGCATCCCAGACAACCTATGACACTAACACGCTAACAGGAAAAGCGGCATCAGTTCAAGCCGCTCAGAGCCAAGGCCTCCAGATCGGTCTCACAAACTTCCTGCTTCAAGAAGCAGATACCAGTGATCTGGCCACTAACCCGACACCTAATACTCCCATCATGCCATCGTTCGTCCTTTCCAGCAACCTCGATGGTTCAGTCGTCCAAGCCCCAGACATGACCGTCAACCAGGACACCGCGGCCGCATCCCAGAACGAACCGGTCATCGCCGTTGACCCTAACAACGCCAACCGGCTCGTCGCCGCATCCAACGACTACGTTACCAGAACTTGGAGCTGCACTGTTGGTAGTACTCCTTGCAGCGCTCTCGGCGACGGCTACTCCGGAACCTACTACTCTAACGACGGGGGCAAGACATGGTGTTGCGTCGCAACCGATCCACAACATATT
>WNGG01004577.1_pt1 | contig 15485 bp, 8 predicted proteins | sample 5400661 | NCBI WGS metagenome assembly WNGG01 (sample SAMN13153372, study PRJNA577476) | soil metagenome | isolation source: 100 cm soil or saprolite under Garry oak tree replicate 1 | place: USA:California | collected 2016-06-15
GCTATTGACCATCGGCAGACCAGCGACGTGGGCCGCATAGTCCTCGTGCATTGCCATGTCCAGATCGGACAGACTGATCACTCCCCGTCCGGTCAGCCAGGTGGCGTAGCGACGCCAGTTGTCCGCGACGGCCGCGACCGTGCCGATGCTGGGATTCTCAGCCCGTGCAGTCGCCGGACGGTCCAGCAACGCCTCAGGTATCGGCAGGTTCAGCAGCGCCCATCCCGCCCATTTGAACTCCTCCCGCAGCATCTGCGGGAAGGTTGCCCAGTTGATGCGACGGCAGGGCTCGTTGCGACGGCGGCTGAGCGGTGCCAGGCCCCACACGTCATCACCGAACCGAGACAGGCCGGCCGGGTCAACACCGTCGGGCAGGCGCTCGCCGGTGACGATGGGGCCGCGGGCGATGAGCTGCCACCGGTTGCCCGGCGATGACGCGGCGGAGCTGATCGCGGTCATGCCGCGTACTCGCCGTGGAGCAGGCGATCGACCAGGGCACGGTCGGCGTCGCTGATACCGCGGACGGCCGCCGCTCGCTCGACGATGCTGGTGTTCTCTTGCAGCAGCACGGTCAGCCGCAGAAAGTGGGCGCGCCAGTCCTGGTCCCACACGATCGGGTCCAGGGTGCCGCGCAGCCCGTCGAGGGCTTGGTGCAGGTAGGCCAGCCGAGGCAGGTGGCGTCGGGTCGCGACCGCATTGCGGCAGCCAAGGCAGCTGAGGAACGACGCGGCACACGGCTGCCCGGTCGCGGTGAACGGGCTGTCGTGGAAGTCCAGACACGCCCCTGTCCCGGTATCGAGCACCCCGTCGACCAACGCTCGTACCTTCTCCGGATCATCGATGAAGTCGATCAGCTCGTCGGGTCCGGCGGCCAGGAGGTTCCGCATGCGAAACAGGGTCCGCGCGTGCTCGGTCGCGTCGGTCAGCCCTTGGACGGCGACCTGTTCGGCTTCCTCACGGGTCGCCGGGTCGCGCAACACATACGCTGATTCGTGCGTCTGCTCGGTGTTCTGTGTGGGTTGCTTGCGGATGAGCACCTGCACAGTGCGCCGCAGACGGCGTAGGTTCACCCACACCGGGTGGGCGGGATCGGGGCCGACCAACCCGGCCTGAGTCACCCAGTTACGCATGGTCGCCTGATTGGGGGCGCCGAGGTGGAACATTCCAAAACTGCGAGTGGAGGAGCCGCGGCGGCTGACCAGCAGCAAGTCGGTCGGCTCACCCCGCTGACGCAGCGCCTCCCGGGCGGCCTCGGTGGCCTCGATCGCCTCACGCATCAAGCGCCCCGCCGATCCGGGACCATCGTCGACAAGATTGTTCGAGGTGCGCCGCAGTCGCGCTGGCCGGCGCCGTTTGTGGATCTCTACCCGGTAGATGTCCAGTGCTTCGTCGCCCGCACCTGGGGAGGTACTGGGCACCGTCATCTCGTCCAGCACAGCCCGGTTGTATCCCTGTTCGCAGACCAACAGCACAGCCAGCGCGTACGCCTCTGGCATGGTCAGGAACAACCGGCCCCAGATCTGCTCCGCGGACCGTCCACCCAGGACGTCGAGGTATCGGTCGTCGATGTTGGTCCTGCCATTGGCGTCGATGCGCGGCACGTCTCCGGTGCGCAGCAGGGCATCGAGTGCCTCACCGAGCAGGAAGTCGCTGCTGCCCGGCGGGAACTGGCCGGCCTGCCAGCGGCTCAGATGCTCGCGATTGGACCGGATGCGCGCCAGCGCGGTACGGAACGTCCAGGCCGCGATGCGCTTAATCTGGTCGTACTCCTGCCGCGAGTAGGCCGCCTCGGCCGGCGGCGGTTGCTGTGGGATCCGTCGGCGACACGCGGACGCCGTCTCGGCGGGAAGGCCGGGTACCTCCGGCAGCCACTGCCGGGTCTTGATACTACAGGCGTGGCCCCAGACCGTGTTCGGCCGCGACAGCCGCCACGCGGCCCACACCGCCGGCGTCAGATCCGCGACCGTCTTCGGCGGTATGGATGACGCGGCGGTGTGGCGGAGGAACTCGCGGATCGCCTTGAATCCGTTGTCACAGGTCGACGCGGCGCGCCACGGGTGGTCAGGACCGGCCAGCCGGGCAAATCCAGCCGCGCAGGCCACGAGCAACTCCCGCGGAGCGGGCAGCCCATTGAAGTCGAACGTCGCCTCGACCCCGCCCGACTCGCCGAAGACCGTGACGACCAGACCTGTCGCGTCCACCGGCTGTAGGCGTGTGTACGAGGTGGGCGGCAGCGCGGCCCGCCGGGCGTGTCGGCTCACCCCGCCTTCTCGCCCAGGTCGACGTCCATCACCAGCCGGCTCGCCGCAGCCACCCGGGACAGCAGAGTCTCCAGATCCTCGTCGTGGTCGAGCATCGACCGCAGCTGCAAGCCGTTGAGCGGTTCAAGGTAGATCATCCGCGTGGTCTGCTCGCTGCGGTGCCCAACCAAGTCGCGCACCATCATCCACGGATCGCCATACACATGACGGAAGTGGTTGCGCTCGGCCGCAGTCAGCCCGAACCGGCGATCCAGCGCTTGGTGCAACACGACCAACATATAGAGCGCCATCGAATGCCGCAGCATATGAGGATTGCAGGTGACCGGCGTCCGGTGCCGTCCGTCGCGACGGTCCGCCTCGGCGAACGTCGCCGCGACCCGTACGTCGGCCGCGTCGAACACCTTCTCCCACGACGGGTAGGCCATCGGCATCCCAGCCTCGGTCAGCCACAACCACAGCGGCTCCAGCCCGCCGTGCTCCCCGACTGCCAGCAGCCGCATCCGTTCGGACGGCCCGATCGCGTTGACCGCGACAGTGCCGGTGCGTCCGTGCTCGTCGCGCCACGTCAATCGTCGTGTCGCACCCAGGTTGACCTTTGTGACGATCAGGCGGCCCGGCATCCGTTCGTAGCGGCCGTGCCGCTGTGCTGCCCGGATCGCCAGCCGCCGGGTGGTCGCTGCGTAGGAGGACACCCGTGCCAGTGCACTGGCCGAGACGTAGAACATGCGCTCACGGCGCTTGGCGACCGCTGCCGCCACTGCCCCCTCGTAATACCGGTGGCCGGCCACCGCCTCGGGCACCTCCAGCGTAAGCAGGCAGCCGCCCTCGCGTAGCCGCAAGCCACTGCTGAACATCAGGTCGGCGAAGGCCGCGTTGCGGGCGTCGTTGCGGCCCCGCCACGTATCGTCGGGCTTCTGGTCAGCGTCGTAGCCGAGCAAGCCAACATCGCGCCACAGACGGTATGTCCTGGGCGTCAGCCACTTCACGTTCGACGAACGCACGTCACGCGGGGCTTGGTCGGCGACGTCAACCGACGAGCCGTTCCGAAGGCGGACGGTGTGGACAAGCACCGGGCTGCGATCAATGTGCCCTCGGGCCAGCGCCCACTCATACAACAGCCGTAGCGCCGCCAGTTCACGCTGCCACTTGCTGCCGCTGATCCTCGGACCGTGTGACCGATCGCGCCGGCGCCACGCCTCCCAGTCCAGCAGGTCATCCGGGTCGGCCTCGTGCCAACGCCGGCCGCGGCTCCACAGGAAGGAGAAGAACAGGCGGTAGTCCTTGGCGTACGCCTCCCAGCGTGCCCTCGGCCAAGCCAGCGAAGCGCGACCGGCTGAAGAACCGCACCAATACCGAATCGATGCAGTGCTGCGGGTCGACCAGGATCGGCGTGCGCGGACCGATGTCCGCACGATCTTCGCGGTCGTCGATGTCCAGCCACGCACCGAGCGCCGGCACCAATGTGCTCGGCACCCGCTGACCGCGGGTCGTCGAGTACAGCGACCACTCCTGAACGCCAGCCTGACCTGGCTCCACAACCGCAACGTAACCCACTCCCGCGCTCAGCGCCGACGCAACACGCGGAGAGTCCGCGAGCAACATGACCAGGCGTAACACGCTCAATTTCTGGGGAAGGACAGCGACCGGTGACCGAGTAGCCGGTAGACGCAGGCGGCGAGGAAGGTGGTTTCACCGCCCGGGGTGTGCCGCTGGGTTTCCAGCAGGTCGAGGTCGGCGTTGAAGGCGCGGTAGGCCCAGTCGGCGACCGCGAGGGGATCATCGCTGGCGGGGGTGTCGAGCCAGTGGCTGGTGACGGCGGTGAGCAGTCTGATTCTGCTGGCGAAGTCGGTTTCGTTGGGGCTGACCTTGCTTTATTGAAGAGTCTCGATTTTTGAAGAATGCCGAGGTCCCTCCGTTCTTTCGCCGTAAGTAGCTCGATCATCACCGTCGGTTGCTGACCGCTCAGCTCGCCCGAGGCTTTCGTACTAAAGTTCCGATTACCCGATCCCTCGAATGATCTCTATCAACTGATTAAACGAGCTTTGTCGATGAAAGTTAGGCCCAGTCTTTGCGATTTTTGACCGGCTGGACCGCGTTTCCGCAGGTCACAGGCGCCTCGACTTCGCCAGCAGAATCACCCGACTAGGATTTCGCCGACTCCGTGCCCGACTCGGTTCCCCCGCCAAGCCGGCGAAATTCAGCCGACCCGGACCCGGACGACCCACGGGGTCGAAGAACCGGCCGAAGGCCCCCTGGCCGCCCCACCGCAAAAACACCAAAACGGACACTAGCCACGCACGGCGACCTTAAATCGCAAGGTTATGGACCACGAGGATGGGCCACGGGACGCCTGGCTTACCGAGGACTTGAAGATGCTGTACATCTCGATCACGATGTGGCTAACTAACCGCGGCACGCCAGGACTGGGCGTGTAGAAGCGGTCAGCCGGCGGCCTCGAAGGCCCGACCCACCGTGGTCACCTGCGGACCTTCGCGGAATAGGCCGGTTGGGGAGTTGTCCGAGGCCGGCAGGGCGAACCAGGCGTACCGCTGGACATAGCGCAGGCTCTGCAGCATGGTTGCGGAGGAGGTGACGAACGCGGCCTGCTGGTCCTGGGCTGGGTACCGTGCGCGGCCGGTGGAGAAGTCGATGAGCGCGTACTCGGTGAGCCAGATCGGCTTGTGGTAGCGGTTGTAGACCGCCTGGAGGTAGGAGCGCAGCTGGCTGACCGCGCGGTTGGTGACGAAGTCGCCGCCGTACCAGTGCAGGGCGATGAAGTCGACCCGGTAGCCGCGGCTGGCCGCGCCGGACATGAACCGGTCAAGCCAGCCGCCCGGCGTGTCCCCGCCGGTGGCCACCGCGGGACTGCCCAGCGCCCGCCCGGCGGTCATCAGCGACGGCCACAGGTTCAGCGCCTGCTCCACGCTCATGTTGGCCTGGCCGCTCAGGTCCGGCTCGTTGAACCCGAGCAGGTACGGGCTGGCGGATCTGGCCTGGGCCAGCGAGTCCGGGGTGACGCTGTTGGCGCCCCAGATCATCGGGACGAAGTCGACCCCGGGCGGTGTGGTGATGCCGCTGTGCTGGGTGGACCAGGTGTAGTACCAGTTGGCTCCGGAGTCGCGCAGCGCCTGGCTCACGCCGGTGAACGCCCAGACGGCCACGCCCTTCTTGGCCGGTGTCGCCAAGGTGGCGGGCGGCACGGCGGCAGCCGATGGTCGTGGCGAGGGCGGCCGCGAGGGGGACGGTGACGGGCTGGGCGACGGTGTGACGCCCGACGCGACCGATGCGGTGGGCACCGGCGCCGGTGCCGCGGCAAACCTGGCCGCCCGGTGCGGGGCGACCACGTACAGGGTGAGGATGACGGCGGCGACCACGGCGGCGCCGGCGGCGCCGGCGGCGCCGGCGGCGGCCAGCGGTAGCGCCCTGGCCGCCAGCCGCGGCCTGGGTTTGCCGTGCGTGGTCAGATGGGCGGGTACCGGCACGAGCGGCGTCTCGGCGAGCAACCGGTCCACCGGTACCAGGTCGTCGGCGGTCGACCGGCACCGGGCGCAGTCGCGCAGGTGTCGGGCCGCCCGTATGCGCCACAGCGGACCCGCTACCGCATCCCACGGCCATCGCGGCGAGTCCAGCTTGGGGCAGCCGGGCCGGCCCCGCAGCGCGCGCACCACGGAACGGGCGATCTGCAGCTGCTTCTTCATCTGTTGGATCCCATCGTCAGGTGCGGGCCGGGCGGGCCGGTCGCCGCGACGAGGTCGGCGCGGTCCAGCTCGCCGGCCCGCTCGAGCCAACAGAGCGCGAGCAGGCCGACCGCGGCCACGCATACCGCGCCCTCACCACCCCGCCCTCCTTGCCGCACCGCCGGCATCAGAGTCGGGGTCACGGTGTCACGCCGAACGTTATCCGGTACCCGCACTCACCGGTGCAGGTGAATGTGCTCGTCGCGTCGTCGTCGGCGTACGAGTAGGCGTACGGCTCCGCCTGCTTGAAGACGGCAGCGTAGTTCACCGGCCACTTCGTTGGGTCGCAGGCGGCCCGGCTGGCCCATCGGCCCCGGCAGCAGTACTGGTCGGTGCCGAACACGCCGCATGCGGACTCGCAGCCGACCACCGCGCCGCCCGTGTGGACCTGCAGCGCCGACGGGCAGTTCACCGGGTTGGTGCATCCGTGTGCGGAACACCCGGTCGGGCTGATCGGGTCCTTGGTCGACCCGCTGGCGATGTTGATGTACATCGGCAGGTTCGACCCGTCCACCATGCTCACGTCGTAGAAGTCCAGGTTCCGCCAAGAGTTGAGGTTGAACTCGGCGAGCGTGGCCGGGATGGCGCCGTACCGGCGGCATTGGAAAAGCCCGGCGCAGTCGCCGCTCTGGCAGTGCCCGTGCCCCGACCCGTCGAAGCGGCAGCCGGTACGCCCCCAGAACCGGCCGTTCCAACGGTCCGGCACGCTGATGGTGACGTGCTGTCCGGGCGGCAGTACCCAGCCGGTGGTGGGCAGCGCCGGCTGCGCGGTCTGCTCCGCGCCGGCTACCCAGATGGTCTGGTTGACCGCGTTCACGAACGTCACCCGGCGGTGGCCGGTGCGGGGCGCCGGGGTGGCGGTCGCACCCCGGGTGGGGGCCGCCGGGCTCGGCGGCGCCGTCGTGGTCGGCGCGGCACTTGACGGTACCCGTGAGGCCACGCTCGCCGGTAGGGCCGAGTGCCGCGACCCGGTACCGGTACAGCCCGTCATGGCCACCGCCACCAGAAGTAACCCGAGGTACCCGCTGTCCCGTGCTCGCCCCGTTCCAGCGCACGGTCCGAGCAGCCGCCCTGTTCGCGGCGAACGACGTCCGAAAGTACGCCCCACCTACTCCACTACGTGATCAGCGCGATCGAGTTCACCGCGCATCTGAACGGACCGACGCGGGATAGGTAGCGCGCCGGGCTGAGCGCGGACGCGTCGACCCGCAGGTCGTCCGTGCTGGGCGAGACCTCGGCCGCCGTGGCGATCTGCTCGACGGTGGTGGCTGCGTAGCCGTGCTGGCAACAGCCGGATCGCGGGCGCCCGGATAGCGGCTACGGGTCCTGGCCTTCGTTCGCCCGCGCAGCCCCGGTAGTGGTGCCCAGCCGGGCCCTGCTCGTGCAGCATGCTCATCCACCGCGAATCGGCGAAGGGTCGAAGGCGGACGATCGCCGACCTTCGACCGCGAGACCTACCCGGAACGCCACGCCGGGGAGTGCGGCATTAAGTGGCTCGAACGAAACGGCGCAGCATGTCCAGCAGCCGGGGAGTGTCCGGCGGGTCGCTGAGGATTTTGCTCAAGGCTGAGCCCCTAGCCCCACCTCCTCGGTCAAATGTTCTGACGGTGGCGGTGCTGTCGACCCCAGGATCAGCGGGCAAGGCGGCAGGATGGGCCGTACGGTCCGGTGCTGGTCGCGCGGTCCGGCCACGCGCGCCCGGATCTTCGCGAGCCCGCTGGCTCGGCGGTCGGCCAGGGAGGAGGGGATTGCGGCGGCGCAGATCCGGGGGACCGGCCCCGGCGGTCGGAATTGCGGCGTACCTCGATGTGGATCAGTTCGCCGTCGTGAACCCCGTCAGTGTCAGCTCTCCGAGCGGCAGCGCGCCGCCGAGCATCTCATCCCCGAGCCGCAGCCCGCAAGATCCGGGTGGCCCAGGCGCCTGATCTGCTCAGCCCACCGGCTGAACCACAGCAGCCGTCATGATCGGCAACAAGCCGTAGCGGCATCGCGGAATCTGCGCGAGAGCCATTACTGGTGTCCGCCAACCGGGACTCAACTGTCCGTCAGCAAGGATTCTTCAACGTCTGCGAGCAGACAGGTATGGTGGCCGCATCGACTACTCTGAAGTTTTATCAACACCGTCCCGAGCACTGGCACGTCGTACCGGCAGAGCAGCTGGGAGCACTGGTCGCGGAACTTCAAAGCCCAAGTCTCCCAAGGCACCGTCTCTATCATTAACCCGTCATCGCTGTCGCCGGTGCTCGGGTTACGACGACATGATCTTCTCAGTCGAGGTCGATCCGTTGGTGTTCTGTGTGGCAGCGGACGCGTGATCCCCGTTGGGTGGAGCGTGATCGTGTGAGTAGTGGTCGGCGGCGTGTGCTGCCGTCGGTGTCCTTGGTCGGCCGCACCGTGCTGATGACCGACTTGGCCGCAATCGCGGTCAACGAAGCGATCGCTCAGCCGCGATCGCCATGGTGGCTGCATGGTTTAAAGCAACACCCATGGCGGTGGACCGGGGTGCTGACAGCTGTCGCGGCAGTGTTAGCGCTCGTGGCATGGTGGCGGGATCGGTCTGCGGTGAACGCCCGAATTTCGGGCGCCGGCGGGGTGCCGCAGGCAATGCGGATCCGTTGGCGTGGGACGGGCCGGCAGGTGGGCCGCGGTCGGTTCGTCGAACGACCGACGGTCTACGTCAAGAACATACCGGTTGCCTCCAAACAAGCTAGGCTGGCCCCCTTGGCAGAGCCGAGCGGACCAGCGGGCAAGCAGGTAGTGGTCGGGGAGATTCCGAGCAAGCCTGTGGCGTGGCAGGCGCGACCCGATCTGGCGAATCAGTTGGCAGTCTTGGCCGAGGGTGGCGGCCCGGCGGTGGTCTGCGCGGTTACTGGCATCCATGGGGTGGGCATGACACACGTAGCGGCGGCTTACGCGCGGGCACGGGTGGCCGAGGGGTGGCCGTTGGTCGCTTGGGTGGTAGCCGAGTCACGTGGCCAGTTGCTGTCCGGGTTGGACGAGCTGGCGTCGAGGGTGGGTGTCCGGCCGGCCGATGGGGATTCCGGCGTGGCGGCCCAGGCGGCCAAGGAGTACCTGCGTGGCTGCCGCTATCGCTCGCTGCTGGTGCTCGATAATGTGACGGATGTGGATATGGTGGCCGAGTGGCTGCCGAACCGGGGCCGCTGCCAAGTGGTGATCACGAGCGCACGGCGGGGCGTGGAGTCGCTTGGCCGACCGGTGGTTGTAGACCGCTTCAGTGATGTGCAGGCGGTGGCCTACCTCCAGGAACGCACCGGGCTGGCCGACGACCTCGGGGCTATGCGCGTGGCGGGTGAGGTGGGACACCTGCCGTTGGCGTTGGCACAGGCCGCCCCGGTTATTGCCCGCCAGCATCTGTCGTTTGCGCTGTACCTGCAGCGGCTGAAGGCATTCCCGCTGGACGAGTATCTGCGCCGGCTGCCGGGCGATCCGTACGCCCGGGGGGCAAGTGCGGCTATCGCGCTCGCCGTCCATGAGGTGGAGAGCCAGGAAGGCGATGGAGTCACGTCCCGACTGCTGGAGTTGCTGGCCGTGTTGTCGCCGGCTGGCGTGGACCGGCAGATCCTCTACGCAGCTGCCCCATTCCTGACCAGCCAAGCGGACGGGACCAAGCCGGCGAGCCTTGCTAGCGTGGACTCGGCATTGGGGGTGTTGGACGAGTTATCCATGGTCAGCTTCAGCGTCGGCGACAGGGCTGTCATCGTCCACCGGCTTACCGGTCGCGTCGTGCGCGATAGGACTGCCCGACGCGACCGTGTGGCCTGCGTTGTGCACGCGGCGGCGTCCGCCCTGCGCGAATGCGAAATCCCACATGCACAGGCATGGCAGCACCGTCAGGCGGGGGCGCATCTGGTTGAGCAGGTGAACGCATTGTGGGACAGCCTGACGGCTGCTCAGATACCCCCGGAACAGTATGCAGGAGTTGCTGGGCTCGTGATCGAGCGCAGGATGTGGACGGTCCTACATCTCATGACGGTGGAAGACCTGGCCAGAGCCATCGAGGCCGCGCGAGAACTTGTTGCCGACTGCGCTGGTGTACTGGGCCCGGACCACCCGGACACCCTGTCGCTACGGGACACCTTGGCTCAGGCGTACGCGTCATCGAGACGGCTAACTGAGGCGATGACGTTGCATGATCAAAATTTCGCCGATCGACTGCGAGTCCTCGGCCCGGACCACCCTGATACCCTGACCTCTCGCGACCACCAGGCCGTTGCCTACATTTTGTCGCGGCGACCGGCTGAGGCGATCACACTGCTTGAGCGGAATCTCGCCGACCGACTGCGAGTCCTCGGCCCGGACCACCTCGACACCCTGACCTCTCGCGACCACCTAGCCTTGGCTTACGGCGCAATCGGCCGGCAGGCTGAGGAGATCACGTTGCTTGAGCTGAACCTGGTTGACCGGCTGCGGGTACTTGGCCCGGACCACCGGGGAACGGTGGGCTCCCGCCACGACCTGGCTATCGCATATGAGCACGTCGGGCGGCGGGGAGAGGCGGTCGCGTTGCTCGAGCAGAATCTCGCCGACCGGATCCGGGTGCTCGGTTCGGACCACCCAGACACCCTCGCCTCACGTCACAGCCTGGCGCTGTCCTACCAGCGCGCGGGGCGTCGGATCGTGGCCACGAGATTGCTTAAGCAGAATCTCGCCGAGCGGCTGCGGGTGCTCGGTTCGGACCACCCAGACACCCTCGCCTCACGTCACAGCCTGGCGCTCTCCTACGTATCCACGCTGCGCTGGATCACGGCCACTAAACTGCTTAATCAGAATCTCGCCGAGCGGCTGCGAGTCCTCGGCCCGGACCACTCAGACACCCTTGCCTCACGCCGCAGCCTGGGTTACCCGGAAGAGGGAAATTAAGCGACAAATCATGTGCAGGCGGTGTACTTGGTGGCCGGCGCCCCACTACCGCGCAGGGTCTTGTCGTCCACTGCGACAGCCCGCCACAGCCGCTGTGCGGTCGGCGGTTCAGCAGGCGGCGGCAGTCCGCGCCTAGCCAGGCGCCAATCGCGGCGTCCACGGCATCGCCGTCGACGCCGGCGAGGGACGCGCCGCACGGTGGCCCCGTCGGGTGCCGGGATCCACCCGGTCAGCGGCTGCGGGCGGATCCCCAGCGCGACCAACATCTCGAGCGGAGCGTCGGCCAGCGGTCACTCGCCAATCGCGGCGAGGGAGCGCGCTCCGGCCAGTACCGCACACACCCCCGCGGCCAGCCCCCACAAGTGATGGTGTCGGCCGCGACGGTCACGCACGATCTTGCAAAGGCCGTGCTGTCGCCCCCGATCAGCTCCCGCCCGGGCCGGCGGAGATGGCACCCGTAGTTCGGCGAGATCCAAGGTGAACCTCGGCGGCCCGGGAAACCGTAGTGGGGGGCGTGCAGGTCATAGCCACACTCGATCCTTTTGACGGCCGCGGCTGGATCGGCCCTCGCCGGTCGCAGGGTGCGGCCCGCCGGCGGATCCGTGGCCGATTCCTCACCGAGGTGCCGGCGTTTTCCGGTTCCGGTGGCGTGACTGGTGTGACGCCGGGTCTGCTTTGCCGGCGCCGCGTATGCGGCGTACAGGCCGCTGCCGGCGAGCTTGCTGAGGCTGGCGGCGCTGGGCGGCGCAGGCACCCTCGAACAGTCGGCTGCCGGTACGGCTGTCCGGCGCCGATCAGCCCTCAGGCTGCGAAACGTTCGATATCGCTGTATGAGCGTTCACCGTGGTGAGCTGGACGGCCGCGCCCGCGGGAGATCGATGCTCCCTGGGAAGTGCGCCGTCGGCTGGGCCTCGGTTGCCTGGGCCGGCCCGTTCACGGTTGCGGCTGTTCGTGCCCCTCTTGCGCGGCAGATGCCCGCGCCCCGTCGTGCTGCTTGCCTGGATAGTGAGGTTTATCCGACAAATGCACTGCTTAGATGATCCATCGTAAAAGGGGTAGGATGTTACCTTCAAGCTGCGTGAGCGCTGCTGCATGGGATCTTCTCGCGGGTCGCACCGCCGAACGGAATGCCTTGCTCGACGTGGTCTGTCGGTTGACCGGAGGCGCCGGTCGGCTGGTTTGGCTAGCGGGCGAAGCGGGCATCGGCAAGTCCGCGCTCGTCGACGCCCTGGTCGCCGAGGCGGCAATGCATGGCATCCCAGTGTTCCGTGGCCGGGCCGACGAGCTGGGTCAGCCGTTCCCGTTGCACCTGCTGTCACCTCGCGTGGGCGGATCTGCCCGGTCAGTAGATCCGGGTCTTCTGGAGACAACCCGGGCGGTGCCCGTTGGTGCCTCTGGTACACACGTCCTTGATCCAGTAATGGCGGCCAACGACCGGGTCGTAGAGTTCGTTGATGGGTGGTGCGCGGAGGGTCCCGTGCTGCTCGTGGCCGAGGATCTGCATTGGTCGGACCCCCACAGTCTGGCGGTGTTTGAGCGTCTAGGTTGCGCCGTTGACCGGCTTCCACTGATGTTGGTAGGTACGTCGCGGCCAGTCCCACGGCGCCCGGAGGTGACCCGGCTGAGGGATGTCGTCGCCGAGCGCGCCGGCTTGATGTTGCATCTGAAGCCCCTCGACGCCCCGGCAGTCGCCGAACTGGCCGGCCGGCTGATGGCCGTGGCGCCGGGTCCAGATCTGGTTGTCGAGCTGTCCAGGGCGGGTGGTAATCCGCTGCACGTGCGGGAGCTTGTCGCGGATCTGATACGCGAGGGTCTCGTCGAGGTCGCCGATGGCACTGTCCGGCTACGTGTGCACAGCACCCCGCGTCCCGTGACGCCGGGCCCGACCAGTCGCCGCCGGTTGAACGTTCTTCACCCCCGGACGCGCAGCGTGTTGCGGCTTGCGGCCTTGCTAGGCGACGTGTTCGAGGTACGCGAGCTGGCAGTGGTGGCTGGTTGTGCGGCCGATGTCCTGGTCGCTCCACTGGAGGAGGCGGTGACCGAAGGGGTTCTTGTCGAGGCGGGTGATCGGCTCACGTTCCGGTATCCGTCCATTCGCGAGGCTTTAGCGGGGGAGATGCCGGCGTCGGTGCGCGATGCGTTGCACAGCCAGTTCGCCCGAGCGCTCGCCGAGGCCGACGCGCCGGTCGGCGCGGTGATGCGTCACCTGTTGGCGGTACGGTGTGGATTGGATGGTTGGGCCCCGGGATGGCTGGCTGAGCTGCCGACGGATGCGATGTTCGTGCAGCCGCAGGCGGCTGCGGAGCTGTTGTCTCGTGCTTTACGATCGCCGGCGTGCGGTGGGCGGCGGGACGTGCTTCTGACCAGGTTGGCGACCACGCTCTTCTGGTTGGGGGATGACGCCCGGGCGGGCGAGTTGGCCGCCGAAGCGGTACGCACGATCGACGACCCAGATATGAAGGCGCGGATGCAGTTGTATCGTGTACGTGTTGCCGAGCGGTTGGGTCACAACGAGTCGGCGGTGTCGGTCGCCGGCTCGGCGGTCGCCGATGAGCGGGTTCCTGAGGTCTGGCGTGCCCGGATTCGGGCCTGGTCGGCCGCCGCCCTGATGAAGCAGCAGCGTCGGGCTGTGGCGCACCAGCAGGTGGCGCGGGCGCTGGCGGATGGTAGCCGGCTCGGCGACGCGTTGGCTGTGGGTTACGCCCGTCACGTGCTGTCTCACCTGGTAACCGGTGCGGCGGCTCTTGCCTATGTCGACGCCGGGCTGGCCGCGTCTGGTACCGGCCCGGACGCGATGGAGCTGCGGTTGCTGCTGCTGAACAACCGGTTGGTACATCTGGCCAACCTGGGGCGACGGGTGGAGTTCGAGGCCACCGTCGGTGAGACGCTGACTCTGGCCGGTAGCCTGGGCATGATCCGGGCCGCGGAGGTCCGGTGGGCCGCGGCGGTGGGCTGCTACGACTTTGGAGCGTGGGACGAGGCGCTGGGGCACCTGGACTCGCTTCAGCCACCGCTGAACAACTCCACGCTGATCGGCCGGCACGGTCTGGCCGCGCTGATCGCCGCGCATCGGGAACAGTGGGCCCGGATGCGCGAGCATGCCTGCGCGGGTTCGGCGGAACCGACAAGCGCTGGCGACGTGGGCATCTACTCGGGATATCTGATGGCTGCCCAGGCCATTCGTGCCCAGGCGGATGGCGAGCCGATTCGGGCGGTCGGCCTGCTCGCCGGATCGCTGGACGCCGGCGCCGGGTCTGTTGCCGGTGACCGGTCCATGTGGCTGCCGGATCTGGTCCGGCTCGCGCTGGCGGTCGGCGATGCCGCGGCCGCCCGAGCCGCGGTCGAAGCGGCGGAGGCGGATGCCGCCACGGCTGAGGCCCTGCCCCGCCACCACGCCGCAGCCCAGCTGTGCCGGGGCCAGTTGGTCGACGACGTGGCGCTAATGCGGGCCGCGGCGGCTGCTTACCATCAGCACGGCTGGCCGATCGGGCACGCCTCGGCGCTGGAGGAGGTCGCTGTCCGGCTCGCCATGCAGCCGGATGTCGACGCCGCCCGCGCGGCGCTTACCGACGCCGTGCGGGTGTACACGAGTGTCGGGGCCACCTGGGACGTACGCCGGGCCGATTCCCGACTGCGTCGGCATGGGATTCGGCGGGGGCCGCGCAGCCTACATCGACGCTCCGCCAGCGGCTGGGCGGCGTTGACCCCGACTGAGCTGCGGGTCGCCGAGCTGGTGGCGCAGGGGCGCTCGAACCCCGAGATCGCGGCCGAGCTGTGCATGTCCCGGCGCACCGCACAGGCCCACGTGTCGCACATTCTCAGCAAGCTGACCCTGCGCTCACGCATCGAGATCATAAGGGTGGTCGCCGGGCTCGGGTGAGCGCGTCACAGCGCGCCGCGCCGCAAGGCGTACGCGACCGCGTGGGTACGGTTGCGTAGATGGTGACGGGCAAGCACACCGTTGATGATGTTCTTGACGGTACGTTCCGAGTAGTTGAGCTTCACCGCGACCTCGCCGCTACCCAGCCCTTCCGATAGCAGCCGCAGCACCTGGACCTCCCGATCGGCCAACCCGAGCAAGCCGGCGCCGTATCGGGAAACGAGATCGCGCCCGAGCGCACGGACCTGGTGTACGAGCGAATGCACAACGGCTTCCGGCAGTCGGGCCTTACCAGAACCGACCGCCAGGATCGCATCGACGATCCGGGCGAAGCCACTTTCCTGTCGTAGCAGCAGGCTGACCAGTCCGACCTCGATCGCCCGCAGCAGCTGCTGATCCCCGATGCCGTTCGCGACCAGGACGATTGGCAGCGTCCCGGTCGGGTCCATCTGCTTGGTTGCTTGCTCCATCCTGGCCAGGACCTGGTTGGTGACGTCCCCGGCGAGGACCAGCAGTACGTCGGCCCGGTCACGGCGATCCGCGTCGACCAGATTGAGCTGCGGGCACGACGAGATCATTGCCAGTGCGCCTTCCCTGGTGACCGGGTCGGCGGCGAGTACGGCGACGGCTACCGGGTTCATCTGCCTCCTATCCGTTCAAGTAGCGGCAATCACGGCCCGGCTGGCGAAGCTGCGCTCGCGCATCGAGCCCGACTACCGCGAACTC
>WNGG01004580.1_pt1 | contig 15484 bp, 14 predicted proteins | sample 5400661 | NCBI WGS metagenome assembly WNGG01 (sample SAMN13153372, study PRJNA577476) | soil metagenome | isolation source: 100 cm soil or saprolite under Garry oak tree replicate 1 | place: USA:California | collected 2016-06-15
GGCCTTTCCGCCGAGCAGGACGGCAAGCAGGCGGAGGCCGCGGCGACGTGGCACGATCTTCTCGCCGGCGCGCCGGCCGACGCGGCGTGGGTGCAGTTCGTGCGCCAATCCCTCGCCCGCCTCGAAGGGCAGCCGGTCCCGGCGCCGCCCGGTCCGAGCGCCGACGACCTCGCCGCCGCCTCCGAGCTGACCCCCGACCAGCGCGCCGCGATGGTGCGCAGCATGGTCGAGCGGCTCGCGGAGCGGCTCGGGCGCGAGGGTTCCGATCTCGACGGATGGATGCGGCTGGTGCGCGCCTACATGGTGCTCGGCGAGCACGACAAGGCGGCGAGCGCCACCGCCGCGGCGCGCCGCGCGCTTGGCGCCGACCCTGACAAGCTGCGCCGCTTCGATGATCTTCTCAAAGGTGTCATCTCGCAGGCCGATGCCGGCGAGGGCCGGCGATGACGCGCCGGCAGCGACGCCTCGCTCTCATCGGAGCGGGCGCCGTGGTGCTGGGAATTTCGGCGGCGCTCGTGCTCACCGCGCTCAAGGACTCGATCGTGTTCTTCAATTCGCCGAGCGACGTGGTGGAAAAACGCATCGTGCCCGGCACACGCATCCGGCTCGGCGGTCTGGTCAAGCCGGGCAGTCTCGTGCGCGGCGAGAATTTCGCCGTGCGCTTTGCCGTGACCGACGGCAACCGGGACATCGCGGTCGCCTATACGGGCGCGCTGCCGGATTTGTTCCGCGAAGGGCAGGGCGTCGTCACCGAGGGCGCGATCGACGCCGCGGGACTGTTCAAGGCCGACACGGTGCTCGCCAAGCACGACGAGAATTACATGCCGCGCGAGGTCGCCGACGCGCTCAAGAAGCACGGCCATTGGAAGGACGGCAAGCCATGATCGCCGAGCTTGGCCACTACGCGCTGGTGCTTGCGCTCGCCCTTTCGCTCGTGCAGGCGTCGGTGCCGATCTGGGGCGCGCGCACCGGCGATGCGTCGCTGATGGAGGTGGCTGGCTCGACCGCGCTTGCCCAGTTCGGCTTCGTCGCCGTTTCGTTCGCCGCGCTCACGTGGTGCTACGTCGCGTCCGACTTCTCGCTGCTGAGCGTGTTCGAGAACTCCCATTCGGCCAAGCCCCTCATCTACAAGATCAGCGGCGTGTGGGGGAACCACGAAGGCTCGATGCTGCTGTGGGCCCTCATTCTCGCGCTGTTCGGCGCGCTCGTCGCCGCGTTCGGCCGCAACCTGCCGCTTACGCTGAAAGCCAACGTGCTCGCCGTGCAGGCGTGGATCGCGGCGGCGTTCCACCTCTTCATCCTCGTCACCTCGAACCCGTTCGCCCGCCTGCCCAACGCGCCCTTCGAGGGCCGCGACCTCAACCCGATCCTCCAGGATCTCGGCCTCGCCATCCATCCGCCGCTGCTCTACCTCGGCTATGTCGGCTTCTCGATCGCGTTCTCGTTCGCCATCGCGGCGCTGATCGAGGGGCGCATCGACGCCGCCTGGGCACGCTGGGTGCGGCCGTGGGCGCTCGCCGCCTGGATGTTTCTCACCCTCGGCATCGCCATGGGCTCGTACTGGGCCTACTACACGCTCGGCTGGGGCGGCTGGTGGTTCTGGGACCCGGTCGAGAATGCCTCGCTGATGCCGTGGCTCGCCGGCACCGCGCTGCTGCACTCCGCCGTGGTGATGGAGAAGCGCAATGCGCTGAAGGTGTGGACGATCCTGCTCGCCATCCTCACCTTCTCGCTCTCGCTGCTCGGCACCTTCCTGGTGCGCTCTGGCGTGCTCACCTCGGTGCACACCTTCGCCAACGATCCGGCGCGCGGCGTGTTCATCCTGGCCATCCTGGTGCTGTTCATCGGCGGCAGCCTCGCGCTGTTCGCCTGGCGCGCGCCGGCGCTCAAGCAGGGTGGACTGTTTGCGCCGATCTCGCGCGAGGGCGCGCTGCTCTTTAACAACCTATTCTTCGCCGTGATTTGCGCGGCGGTGTTCGTCGGTACGCTTTATCCCCTGGTGTTCGAGGCGCTCACCGGCAACAAAATCTCGGTTGGCCCCCCGTTCTTCAATCTTGTGGTCGGATTGCTTATGGTGCCGGTCCTCCTCGCGGTCTCGTTCGGTCCCCTGCTTGCGTGGAAGCGCGGCGATCTCTACGGCGTGGCGCAGCGCCTGGTCGGCGCGTTCGCAATCGCGATCGTCGGCATGGCGGCGACGTTCGCGGTCACCGGCGGCGGTCCGGTGATGGCGCCTTTCGCCATGGGGCTGGCCCTGTTCGTGATGGCCGGCGCGGTCATCGACCTCGTCGAGCGCACCGGCCTGTCCCGCATCCCGTTCAAGGCGACCCTCGGCCGCGCCGCCGGGCTGCCGCGCTCGGCCTGGGGCACCGCGGTCGCCCATTTCGGCGTCGGCGTCGCCTTGCTCGGCATCGTCGGCGAGACCCAATGGGGCGCCGAGCGCGTCGCCGCCTTGAAGCCGGGCGAGACCCTGTCGATCCGCCACTACGACTTCACCTTCGACGGTCTGACCCCGCGCCGCGGTCCCAATTATCAGGAACTGGTCGCCCGTTTCACCGTGCGCCGCAACGGCGAGGTGATCGGCGTCATGGAGCCTTCCAAGCGCTCGTTTCCGGTGCGCAACATGACGACCACCGAGGCCGCGCTGATGACGCGCGGCACGAGCCAGCTCTATCTGTCGCTCGGCGACGCCGATGCGGGCGGCGAGACGACGGTACGGCTTTATCACAAGCCGCTGGTGCTGCTGATCTGGATCGGCGCGGTGGTGATGATGGTGGGCGGCGCGCTCTCGCTGTCCGATCGCCGCCTGCGCGTCGGTGCGCCCAGGCCGGCGCGGCCGAAGCCGGCGCTGCAGGCGGCGGAGTGACGCAAATGGCGCGCGCAATCCTTCTCCTCGCCGCTTTCGTCACGGCCGCCTGCCTGCAGGTCGTGCCCGCCTTCGCGGTGCAGCCCGACGAGGTGCTGCCCGACCCGGCGCTCGAGACGCGCGCCCGCGCGCTCTCGCGCGAACTGCGCTGCATGGTCTGCCAGAACCAGTCGATCGACGATTCCGACGCGCCGCTCGCCCGCGATCTGCGCATCCTGGTGCGCGAGCGCCTCAAGGGCGGCGACAGCGACGGCCAAGTGCTCGACTTTCTCACCGCCCGCTACGGCGAGTTCGTGCTGCTCAAGCCGCGGTTCGCCTGGCACACCGCTTTGCTGTGGCTCGCGCCGCTCCTGCTCCTGGTCATCGGCGCCGCGCGCCTCGCCTTGTTGGCGCGTCGCGCGCGGCGCCCGGGAGCGGCGGCGGGCGGCGAGGCGGCGAAGCTGAGCCCGGCGGAAGAGGCGCGCGTCGCGGAAATCCTGCGCCAGCGCGGCTAAATCCCTCCCCCGTTGGATAAGCGCAACCTTACCAAAGTTTAATCCGGCCGACAGCGCGCGGTAAGGCGCGAGCCTCCATCTTTGCCGTGACGGATTCCATTGGCATCGACGGAGACTTTCGCATGACCAGCGTCACTCCCGCTTCCAGGCCGCGCCGGATTCTGGCTGCCCGGCGCCTGGCGCTTCTCGCCACCGTTGCCGGCATCGGCACGGCCGTGTTCTTCGCCGGCCCCGGCGCGCCGCCCCAGACAAGTCTCCCGTCCTTCACCACCTCCGCGCACGCCCAGTCGGCGCAGCGCCCGGTCGGCTTCGCCGACATCGTCGAGAAGGTGAAGCCCTCGGTCATCTCCGTGCGCGTCAAGGTGGACGGCGGCTCGCGCACCATGGGCTTCAACAGCCGCGATCTGCCGCCCGGCCTCGAGCAGTTCTTCCGCCGCTTCGGCCTGCCCGACGGCAACAACGACCAGCCGCGCAACCCGCGCGGCGGCCGCAATTTCATCGTCGGCCAGGGCTCCGGCTTCTTCATCTCCGCCGACGGCTATGCGGTGACCAACAACCACGTGGTCGACAAGGCCGAGAGCGTCGAGGTGACCGCCGACGACGGCAAGACCTACACCGCCAAGGTGATCGGCACCGATTCCAAGACCGACCTCGCGCTCATCAAGGTCGACGGCCGCACCGACTTCCCGCACGTCGAGCTCGCCGACGCCAACCCGCGGGTGGGCGATTGGGTGCTCGCCGTCGGCAATCCGTTCGGTCTCGGCGGCACGGTGACGGCCGGCATCATCTCGGCGCGCGGCCGCGACATCGGCGCGGGCCCGTACGACGACTTCATCCAGATCGACGCCCCGGTGAACAAGGGCAATTCCGGCGGGCCGACCTTCGACGTGGACGGCAACGTGATCGGGGTGAACACGGCGATCTTCTCGCCCTCGGGCGGCTCCATCGGCATCGCCTTCGCCATCCCCGCCGACACGGTGAAGACCGTGATCACCCAGCTCAAGGACAAGGGCGCGGTGACCCGCGGCTGGATCGGCGTGCAGATTCAGCCGGTGACCGATGACGTCGCCGACAGCCTCGGCCTGAAGAAGGCGGAAGGCGCGCTGGTCGCCGAGCCGCAGCCGGACAGCCCGGCCGCCAAGGCCGGCATCAAGGCCGGCGACGTCATCACCGCGGTCAACGGCCAGCCGGTGAAGGATGCGCGCGATCTCGCCAAACGCATCGGCGCGATGGCGCCCAACTCGACCGTGCGCCTCGAGATCTTCCGCCACGGCACGAACGAGACGCTGACGCTCTCGCTGGGTGAGCTGCCCAAGGAGCAGCAGCAGGCGCGCCCGCGCGCCGACGAGCGCGAGTCCGGCACCGAGGTGCCGCGTCTCGGCCTCACCCTGGCGCCGGCCGGCCGGGTTGCCGGCGCCGGCGGCGAGGGCGTCGTCGTCACCGCGGTCGATCCCGACGGTCCGGGCGCCGGCCACGGCTTCAAGGCTGGCGACGTAATCCTCGACGTGGGCGGCAAGAGCGTGTCGAGCCCGAACGACGTGCGCAAGGCGATCGCCGACGCGCGCACCGAAGGCAAGCGCGCGGTGCTGCTGCGGGTGAAGTCCGGCGATTCGACGCGGTTCGTCGCGCTGCCGCTCGGCCGCGGCTGAGCAATTTCGATGCGCCCGCTTCGCCGCGGCGCATCGCATGAGATCGGGGCGTCCCACCGGCATCCGTCGCCCCCGCCGGTGGAGCGATCCCGGGGGACGGGCGAATGCCCGTCCCCGCTGCCAGGTGCTTCGGATCCGATCCTCCCCCAGCCCCCCGACGGATCCGGGGCCCGCGCGAGGAGGTGGCGGAGTTGCTCCGCCACCTCCTCGTCTTATTCAGACGACAGAGGACAGATGACGGATGACAGATCATCTGTCCTCTGTCCTCTGTCGTCTATTCTCCTATGATACGGCCATGCGCCTGCTGATCATCGAAGACGACCGCGACGCCGCGGATTATCTGGTCAAGGCGTTCCGCGAGGTCGGGCACGTCGCCGACCGGGCGGCGGACGGCGAGGAGGGGCTCGCGCTCGCGCTCGACGGCCAGTACGACGTGCTGGTGGTCGACCGCATGCTGCCCAAGCGCGACGGCCTCTCGGTGATCGGCACGCTGCGCGCCAAGAACATCGCGACGCCGGTGCTGATCCTCTCCGCGCTCGGCCAGGTCGACGACCGCGTCAAGGGGTTGCGCGCCGGCGGGGACGATTATCTGCCGAAGCCCTATTCGTTCTCCGAGCTGCTCGCGCGCGTCGAAGTGCTGGCGCGCCGCCACGGCGGGCGCAGCGAGGAGACCGTCTATCGGGTCGGCGATCTCGAGCTCGACCGCCTCTCGCACCGCGTGAGCCGCGGCGCGACCGAGATCGCGCTGCAGCCGCGCGAGTTCCGCCTGCTCGAATATCTGATGAAGCACGCCGGCCAGGTCGTGACCCGCACCATGCTGCTGGAGAACGTGTGGGACTACCATTTCGATCCGCAGACCAACGTCATCGACGTGCACATGTCGCGGCTGCGCTCGAAGATCGACAAGGGGTTCGCGCGCTCCCTGCTTCACACCGTGCGCGGCGCGGGATACGTGATCCGTGACGCCAAGAGCTGACCGTTTGCGCGCCGCGGCCTCGAAGCTCAAGCTCGTGTTCCGCACGACGACGTTCAAGCTCACGCTGCTGTTCGTCACCGTGTTCGCGCTGTTCGCGATGTCTCTGCTCGTCTATTTCGCCTGGAACACCAGCCGGCTCATCACCGAGCAGATCAGCGAGACGGTCGACGTTGAAATCTCCGAGCTGACCGAGCAGCACCGTTTGTTGAGCATCCGCTGGCTCGTCAACGTGGTCGACAGCCGCGCGCGCCAGCCGGGATCGAACCTCTATCTGCTCACCACGTTCTCCGGCGAATGGCTCGCCGGCAACGCCGGCTCGCTCAGCCCCGGCGTGCTCGACCATGTCGGTTGGGCGGAGACCGCGTACCGGCGGCTCGGCGAGGCGGACGTCGGCGAGCACCGCGCGCTGGTGCGCGTCGAGCAGCTGGCGGGCGGCTTTCGCCTGCTGGTCGGCCGCGACCTCGAGGAGCGCGAGCGCCTGCTCGACATCGTGTTCGCCGCCTCGCGCTGGCTGATCGCGCTGCTGATAGTGCTCGGGCTTGCCGGCGGGCTGTTTATCACCCGGCGCGTGCTGCGCCGCGTCGACGCCATGACCGGCACGACCCAGACCATCATGGCCGGCGACCTGAGCGGGCGGCTCGCCATCGCCGGCACCGGCGACGAGCTCGACCGCCTCGCCGGCAACCTCAACGCCATGCTGGCGCGCATCGAGGTGCTGATGCGCGGGCTCAAGGAGGTGTCGGACAACATCGCGCACGATCTGAAGACGCCGCTCACCCGCCTGCGCAACCGCGCCGAGGAGGCGCTGCGCACCGCCAGGGACGAGAACGACTACCGCGCGGCGCTCGAGGCGACGATCGAGGAGTCCGACGGGCTCATCAAGACGTTCAACGCGCTGCTGATGATCGCGCGCGCGGAGTCCGGGCAGGGCCGCGAGGAGATGGCCGAGCTCGATGCCGCCGAGATCGCGCGCGGGGTCGCCGAGCTGTACGAGCCGGTGGCCGACGACAAGGGCATGGCGCTCAAGGTCGACGCGCCGCGGCCGCTGCCGGTGCGCGGCAATCGCGAGCTGATCAGCCAGGCGCTCGCCAATCTGCTCGACAACGCGATCAAGTACGCGCGGCCGGCGGCCGGCACCGTCAACGGCGCGCCGGCGCCGATCGTGGTCGCCGCGCGCGGGGAGGGGGATCGCATCCTGCTCTCGGTCGCCGATGCGGGGCCCGGCATTGCCGCCGACGACCGCGGCCGCGTGATCGAGCGCTTCGTGCGGCTGGAACAGAGCCGCTCGGAGCCGGGCTCGGGGCTGGGCCTGAGCCTCGCCGCCGCGGTCGCGCATCTGCACGGCGGCGAGCTGCGGCTGGAGGACAATGCGCCCGGCCTGCGCGCGGTGATCGCGCTGCCGCGGGGACATAGCGAATAGCGAGTAGCGAGTAGCGAGTAGCGAGTAGCGAATGGCGAGTAGTGCAGGCGCATGCCACCTATTCGCTATTCGCCATTCGCCATTCGCTCTTAACGACCTCCTGTGTCAGACTCGCCGCGCACTTCCAAACGAACGCGAGACCAAAACCTTGGCGAAACGAGCCGTGCGCAAGATCGGATCGGCCAGGCGGCCGGCGGCGCGACGGGCGGTCCCGGTGCCGTCCGACGCGCCTGCCGACGGGCGCGAAAAACTCGACGCGTGGCTTGCCGAGACCGGCGGCACCGCGCCCGGCAAGGCGATCGGCAAGCTCCTGGCGAAGACGCCGCCGCGCCGCGCGATGCTCGCGGGCATCGCCGAGGCGTCGCCCTATTTGTGGCATCTCGCGACGATCGAGCCGGCCCGCCTGCTGGCGCTGTTCGAATGCGACCCCGAGCGGCGCCTCGCCGAGCTGATGCGCGAGGCGGCGGACGCCGTCGCCGTCGCGCGCGACGATGACGCGGCCATGCGCGTGCTGCGCCGGATGAAGTCGGCGGCGGCGCTGCTCATCGCGCTCGCCGACATCGGCGGCGCCTGGCCGATCATGCGCGTCACCCGCGCGCTCACCGAGGTCGCCGACACGGCCGCGCAGGCGGCGCTGGGCTACCTGCTGCGCGCGGCGCGCGCAGCCGGCAAGCTCGCGCCGCCCGATCCGGCCCGGCCGGAACAGGGCTGCGGCCTCATCGTGCTCGCCATGGGCAAGATGGGCGCGTTCGAGCTCAACTATTCGAGCGACATCGACCTCATCGTGTTCTTCGACGAGGCGGGGCCGGCGCTTGCGCGCGACGTGGAAGCGGCGCCGTTCTACATCCGCCTCACCCGCGCGCTGGCCAAGCTGCTGCAGGAGCGCACCGTCGACGGCTACGTCTTCCGCGTCGACCTGCGCCTGCGGCCCGATCCCGGCTCGACCCAGATCGCCATCTCGACCGCGGCCGCGCTCGCCTATTACGAGAGCGTCGGCCAGAACTGGGAGCGCGCCGCGCTGATCAAGGCGCGCCCGTGCGCCGGCGACGTCGCCGCCGGCGAGGCGCTGCTCAAGGAACTCTCGCCGTTCGTCTGGCGCAAATATCTCGACTATGCAGCCGTCGCCGACGTGCACGCGATGAAGCGGCAGATGCACGCCTATCGCGGCCACGACGAGATCGCCGTCGCGGGCCACAACATCAAGCTCGGGCGCGGCGGCATCCGCGAGATCGAATTTTTCGTGCAGACCCAGCAGCTGATCGCCGGCGGGCGTCATCCGCAGCTGCGCGGGCGCGAGACCCTGGCGATGCTCGCGACGCTCGCCGCGGGCGGCTGGATCGGCGCCGCTGCCGCGCGCGAGCTGGCCGACGCCTATTTGTTCCTGCGCAAGGTCGAGCACCGGCTGCAGATGATGGCCGACGAGCAGACCCATACGCTGCCCTCCGATCCCACGGCGCTCGAAAGGTTCGCCCGTTTCCTCGGGTATCCCGGGCGCGATCAATTCGCCAAGGCGCTCATCGCACATCTGCGCAAGGTGCAGCATCACTACGCGCGCCTGTTCGAGGTCGCCGTCGTGCCCGAGCGGCGCGAGCTTGTCTTTCCGCCCGAGGCCGATGACCCGCGCACCCTCGACAAGCTCGCCGAGCTCGGCTTCCGCCAGTCGCTCGATGCTTCGGCGACGGTGCGGCGCTGGCTCGCCGGCGGCTATGCGGCGCTGCGCGGCGAGTCTGCACGCGGCCATTTCGTCGCGCTGGTTCCGCTGCTGATCGAGCACCTGGCGCGCAGCGAGGATGCCGACCGCGCGCTCGTGTCCTTCGACCGGTTCCTCGGCGCGGTGCACGGCGGCGGGCGGCTGTTCTCGCTGCTGCTGCGCAACCCGGATCTCGTCGCGCTGCTCGCGCTGGCGCTCGGCTCGGCGCCGCGCCTGGCCGACATCGTGGCGCAGCATCCGCAGGTGATGGACGCGCTGATCGATCCGGCATTCTTCGGCGCGCTGCACGACGAAGCGCGGCTCGCCGCCGAGTTCGCGCGCTCCTCCGTCCAGTCAACCTCGTACGAGGATTTCCTCGACCGCGCCCGCGCGTTCGGCCAGGAGCACATGTTCCTGATCGGCGCGCGCATCCTCTCCGGCACGGTGTCCGCCGAGCAGGCCGGCGAGGCCTATGCGCGGCTCGCCGACGTGCTGATCCGCGCCGTTCATGCCGCGGTGGAGAAGTCGTTCGCCGCCGTGCATGGCCGTTTGCCGGAACCGAAGAGCGCCGTGCTCGCCATGGGCAAGCTCGGCGGCCGCGAGATGACCGCCGGGTCCGACCTCGACCTCATCATCGTCTACGACTTTGCCGGCGAGCATCCCGCGTCCGACGGCGCGCGCCCGCTCGTCGGCAGCCAGTATTTCGCCCGCTTCACCCAGCGCCTGATCAGCGCGCTGACCGCGCAGACCAATTACGGCTCGCTCTATCACGTCGACATGCGCCTGCGCCCGACCGGACGCTCCGGCCCGGTGGCGACCCGTCTCGACGGCTTCCGCGGCTATCACGAGGAGGAGGCGTGGACCTGGGAGCACATGGCGCTCACCCGCGCGCGCGTGGTTGCGGCGACGCCCGGTTTTGCCGCCGAGGTCGACGCGGTGGTGCGCGACACGCTCACCCGCCGCCGCCAGCCGCGCGTCATCGCCGCCGACGTGGTCGAGATGCGCGCGGCGATCGCCCAGGAGAAGGGCGACGGCGAGCGCTGGAACCTCAAATACGCGGCCGGCGGCCTGATCGATCTCGAGTTCATCGCCCAATTCCTGCAGCTGGTGCACGGGGCCGCGCGGCCCGACATCCTCGACACCGCGACCGCCCGCGTGCTCGACAAGGCGTGGCAGGCCGGCGTGCTGCCGGCCGAGGAGGCGGACATTCTGCGCCCGGCGGCGCGGCTTTATCACAACCTCACCCAGGTGCTGCGCCTGTGCCTCAACGCGCCGTTCGACCCGCAGACCGCCGGGGGTGAGCTCGCGCGCCTGCTCGCGCGCGCCGCCGACGTGCCCGACTTCGCCACCCTCGACGCACATCTGGCCGAGACGCAGTCGCGCGTGCGCGCGAGCTTCGTGCGGATTTTGGGAAAGTCGCCGCCGTAGGATGGGTGAACACCGAGCGCTCGGTCGTTGAGCTGCCGACAGTACGATTGCCCGTCGCCGCGCGATCCGGCTTACTTTTGGCGCGTTCGCTCTCATTGGGAGATTGCCGATGGCCCGCAAGCTCGTCTCGTCCGGCTCCAGCTTCGAGGTTGACATCGGCTATTCGCGCGCGGTTGTCGACGGAGATTGGATTTTCGTGTCCGGCACCACCGGCTTCGATTACGCGGCGATGACGATTTCCGACGATATCGTCGCGCAATGCAGACAAGCCATGTGCAACATCGCGTCCGCACTGTCGCAAGCCGGCGCGTCGATGGCCGATGTGGTACGGGTCCGCTACATATTGCCCAAGCGCGAGGACTTCGGGCCGTGTTGGCCGGTGCTCAAGGAGTATCTGGGCGGCGTCAGGCCGGCCGCGACCATGATCCAAGCCGGCCTTTCCGATCCGCGCATGAAGATCGAGATCGAAGTGACCGCGCGGCGCAGGGCCGAATGATTTGAAGAATCATCAACGAGGCAGGTGTCGGTGGCTTCACGTGCGACCCGCCATCTGCCATCGGGACGCGTCGAGCGGCGTCGCAGGGCACAGGGACCCAGTCATGACATGCACCGTGAGAGAAATGAACAGCCACGACCGGGCAACGTGGGCCCAGATGCGCGCCGCGCTGCGGCCGGACGAGGCACCCCAGGCGGGCGTCGAGGGGATCGACGAAATCCTTGGCGCCGACGATGCCTGGGGGTTCGTCGCCGAGACCGCGGAGGGCGTGCCCGCCGGCTTCGCGGAAGTCGCGATCCGGAAATACGCGAACGGGTGCGAGACCATGCCGGTGCCGTTTCTCGAAGGAATTTGGGTCGCGGCGCAATTCAGGCGGCACGGGATCGGCGCCCGCTTGATCGAGCATGTGGAAACATTCCTGGCCGCACGCGGTTATCGCGAGATCGGCTCGGATACGCGCCTTGACAACAGCGTGTCGCAGGCCGCTCACGTCGCCTGGGGATTCTCCGAGACGGAAAGGGTCGTGTACTTTCGAAAATCGCTCCTCGACATTGCCGCGAATCAAACTACCCGCCGGCCGCCGGCAAACACCTGAGACCAGCTCAGGATGCGCGCCGGTCTGAGCAAGCTCGCCGAGCGCTACGTGCGGTTCGCTGCGATCGAGGCGCGCGGATCATCGCCGACCTACGAGCAACTCGCGCTCGCCGTCTCGCGCTCGCCCGAACTGCTGGAGTTTTTGGCCGGCCTGCCCGAAGATCGCCAGCAGCCAAATCTGTTTTTCGCCGCGGTCCGCAAGACCGCCGGCGTCCCGCGCGGCGGCGACCACCTCGTCGAGATCGTCCGCGAGCAGGCGCCGCATGTGCGCCAGATCATGCTCGCGCGCACGACGCAAACGAACGAGCCGGCGCGCTGCGCGGTCCTGCTTCCGGCGCTCGCGCGGCTGCCGCAGCCGCTCGCCTTGCTGGAGGTGGGCGCGTCCGCCGGCCTGTGCCTGCTGCCCGACCTCTATGGGTACGATTACGGGCGCGCGCGCCTCATGCCGCGGTCGCATCGGGACCGCCCCTCGGTCGTGTTCCCCTGCAAGGTCAATGGGGCGGCGCCGCTCCCGCTCGAATTGCCGGCGATCGCGTGGCATCGGGCCTGGACCTGCGTCCCCTCAACCTGCACTCGGGCGACGATATGGGCTGGCTGGAAACGCTCGTCTGGCCGGAACATGCCGAACGGGCACAGCGACTGCGCGCGGCGATCGAGATCGCGCGCGCCAACCGGCCGCCGATCGTCAGGGGCAATCTGTTGGAAGACCTTGCGGCGGTCGCTGCGTCGGCGCCGAAGAGCGCAACCCTTGTCGTATTTCACACCGCGGTCTTGGGCTACGTGCCGCGCCAATCGGATCGCGACCGTTTCGCCGAGGCGGTCCGCGAATTGGGCGCGGTGTGGATCAGCAACGAGGCGCCGAACGTGTTTTCGGCAATTGCGGAGCAAGCTCCGCCCGTGCCCGCCGTCGGTCTTTTCCTGCTGTCAGTGGATGGAAAACCGGTGGCGTGGACCGCTCCGCACGGTCAGTCGATTCACTGGTTCGCGGCCTGACAGAATCAAGGATTCTCTGCTTGGCCGGGAAGGCCAAGTCGGCGGCACGGCCGCCGATAATCGCCTGTTTGTCGATGCCGTTCCGTACAGATGCTCCTCGACCTCGATCCGGTCCGCCACGGACTCGATGATGAGATCGAATCGAGAGCTGAATTGCTCATTTCTTCTTGCCGTCCGGTCCGAACTGCTCGAGAAAGGCCCACAAATCTTCGGCTTCCTTCTCGTCCTTGATCCCCGGAAACGCCATTTTGGTGCCCGGGATCTTCGCCATGGGATTTTTGATGTATTCCTTGAAGGTCGCTTCGTCCCAGACGATCCCGGAATTTTTGTTCGCTTCCGAGTAATTGTAGCCTGGCACCGTGCCTGACTTGCGTCCTTTCAGGCCGTTCTGGGCTGGGCCGACCATGTTTTTGGCGGTTTCGCCTATGCTATGGCAGGCCATGCATTTCCTGAACGATTTTTCTCCCGCGGCGATATCTCCAGCAACGGCCGCTCCTGCCGAGGACGCGAGCGCGACGATCGCAATCGAAACCCTCTTCATCATTCTGCGTGATCCTTATTCTGCTCGATCATTCTGCGTGATCCTTATTCTGCTCGACCCGTTCTCTGAGCTGTAACGGCAGCTCAAACAGCTTTTAGCAGCTTTCAGCGGCGAAATACACCATTTCCGGCGAATTTCATAGCCGATCGGGCGGCGGAGGATGGCGCAGGGGAGGCATTCCGCGCCAGCCGCCGCCGCTTTCGGCTCGTGCACGACGGCGGCGTATCGAAAAGCGTCAAAATTGTGAAGACAATCCCCGGCCGCCGCGCTACACTGCGCTCAGCAGGTCGCGGCTCCGGCGTGACCAGCGCCGGGAACATTGCGTCACCTCGACCTCGCGACCGTTCGAAGAACGGCTGAGGGAGGCTCGCTATGCCAAATCTCCATGTACTCAGCGGTGCGGGCGAGAGCCCGGCTTATCCAATCGTCCGCAAGATCGGGTTTGCGGATCTGAAGGACGCGCTAGCGAAAGGCATCGACGACTTCTGGGCGATGCCGACCCACGTCATTTTCCTCGCCATCATCTATCCCGTCGTCGGCCTGTTTCTGGCCCGCCTGACATTCGGCTTACACGTGATGCCGCTCCTCTTCCCGCTCGCGGCGGGCTTCGCGTTGATCGGCCCATTCGCGGCCATCGGCCTCTACGAAATGAGCCGGCAGCGCGAACAAGGTGTTGATGCCACCTGGAAGCACGCTTTCGAAGTGTGGCGATGCCCTTCCCTTGACTCTATCGCCGCTCTCGGAACGGTCTTGATGATCGTGTTCCTGATCTGGCTCGCCGTCGCACAGTCGCTCTTTCAGTCGCTGTTCGGCTACGGGTCGCCGGAATCGATCGGTCAGTTCGTCAGCGACATCTTAACCACATCCGCGGGTTGGACCCTCATCATCGCCGGAAACGGCATCGGCTTCCTGTTTGCCGTTTTCGTGCTGACTGTCAGCGTCGTTTCCTTCCCGCTGCTGCTGGATCGGGATGTCGGCGCGGTCGTCGCCGCGCAAACGTCGGTCAGGGCGGTTCTTCGCAATCCGCTGACGATGGTGGCCTGGGGCCTCTTCATCGCCGTCGCCCTGGTGATCGGCTCGTTGCCGTTCTTCGTCGGGCTCGCGGTGGTGTTGCCTGTGCTCGCCCATTCGACTTGGCATCTCTACCGCAAGGTCGTGGAACCGGACCTGAGCCCGCGACAGGACCGCCACCGCCGACCGCAAGGACGGCGCTATGCCGCAGATTTCCCAGCCGTTCTCTTCCCCTGGACCCGCAAGGATGAGCCATAGAAGCCGTAATCCGGGTGGACTTGCGGCTCCGGTCAGAAAGCCGGCGGCAGAGTTGCATCGACGCCGACGCTGGATTTAGAGCATTTTCCGGAAAAGTGGACACCGGTTTTCCGCAGAAAATGCGATCAAATAAGGAATCTAGAGCGCTTTCCGATTCAATCCAATCGGAAGGCGCTCTGGCCTGATCTTCCGAGGCCGCGATCGACTTTGTGTTCGGCGTGACCGCGCTCGCTGATCCTTTGCGACTCGCCCGCTTTGGACGCTCCGGCCTGGCCTTGAGCCGAACAAAGCTCATCGGCGAGCTTTTTGCCGCTCGCGAGGCGCATCCCCCCAATAAAGTTCATGGTCTCGCCGACTCCAGAGGTCGCCCCATCGCCACTAGGGCTGCGCCCCAAAAAATATGATCCGAGTGAAAAGCGTGTAGTTCGATTCGAACACCATGATGCCCACAAACACCAACACCAACACTGGCGGGACCAGAATGGCATACAGCAAGGCCAGCCGCTCCCAGGCCATATGCATGAAGACCGCGACAATCAAGCCTGCCTTCAAAATCATGAACAGGAGGATGAGAGACCATCTGAGGTGTCCATGGAGACCGAAGTAGTCGACGAGATAAGAGCAGGTGCTGAGGATAAACAGCCATCCCCAGACCACGAGATAGAGCTTAATCGGGTGTTGTTGCCCTTCGGCGTGTGCGACTGCCTGTGCCATGTGTCCCCTCACCAAAGATAGAAAAGGGCAAAGATGAACACCCACACCAGATCGACGAAGTGCCAGTACAGGCCCATGATTTCGACGATCTCGTAGTACCCCTTGCGGCTGGTGAAAAAGCCTCTCGCTTCGCGGTCGAAGTCTCCGCGCAGCACCTTTCGCGAAATGATGATCAGGAAGATCACTCCGATCGTCACATGGGTGCCGTGGAAGCCCGTGATCATGAAAAAGCTGGAGCCAAACTGGTCGGCGCCCCACGGGTTGCCCCAAGGCCGCACGCCTTCCATGATCAGCTTGGTCCACTCGAAGCCCTGCATTCCGACGAATGTGGCGCCAAATGCCGCGGTCACCAGCATC
>WNGG01004583.1_pt1 | contig 15480 bp, 14 predicted proteins | sample 5400661 | NCBI WGS metagenome assembly WNGG01 (sample SAMN13153372, study PRJNA577476) | soil metagenome | isolation source: 100 cm soil or saprolite under Garry oak tree replicate 1 | place: USA:California | collected 2016-06-15
GCTAAGGCTGTGAGCAGGGAACGTATATAACGGCTGACGCCACCATTCCGATAATTCTGGCTGAAGGATAGCAATTGAGCATTAATACCGATGTGCATGCCCGTCATGTCTGGCAATCTCCTCCATGGCTATAACGTCCCTGGAATTTCCAAGGTAACAATTTAGCCCTTTTCTACTTGTTATTTCCTGCATCAGGGCGATTTAAAAGTTCTCTTTTGCCGCCTTCGGCGGCGAAGAGGAAGAGATGAAGCGAGGGCACCTCGCGCTCCGGCAAAGGGCTGTGTATGAGTTACTCACATCGTGACCGCAGTTGTTTACGCACATCGTAGACACGCAGAGCAAGAACACGGTACACTCCTGGGAGGAGAGTCGTTGCCTACCAAGGAGTGTGCCTGCATGGAAGCAGTCTACTACGCCGCCCGAGCCAATCTTCGTCGTCTGTTGACCCAGTACCCGACCTGGACGCGCCAGCAGTATGCCCAGGCCGTGGGCATGTCGCTGGGCTGGGTCAAGAAATGGATCAAACGCTTGCAAGAAGCCCCCCCGCAGGATGAGACCGTCTTGCAGGGCCAGTCGCGCGCACGCAAACATCCCCCAGAGCGCATCAGCGAGGTGGTGGTCGACCGCATTCTCCAGATGCGCGATCAGCCCCCCGAAGGCTTGGGGCGGCCGCCGGGACCCAAAGCCCTGCTGTACTATCTGCCCCGCGATGCCGAGCTGGTGGCCCAAGGCCAGCGACTGCCGCGCTCCAGTCGCACCATCCATCGCATCTTGTCTGCGGCTGGACGCATTCGTCGTCGGCGGCCGCGGGTGCAGGAGCCAACGGAGCGTCCGGCCCCGATGAGCCAGTGGCAATTGGACTTTAAAGATGCCTCCAGCGTGGCTGCCGCGGCCGACGGCAAGCGGCAGCATGTCGTGGAAGTCCTCAACAGCATCGATGAGGGAACTTCCGTGCTGGTGGCGGCCCAGGTGCGGGCGGACTTCACCGCCGAGACCGCCTTGCAGGAGGTGGCCAGCCTGTTGCGCACCCACGGCCGCCCGAAGCTTCTGACCTTCGACCGCGATGTGCGCTTTGTGAGCAGTCCCCAGGGCAGCGATTTTCCCTCGGCCTTGGTGCGCTTCTGTCAGTGCCTGGACGTGGCGGTGCGCATCTGCGACGCGCATCATCCCGAGCAGAACGGCTTTGTGGAGCGCTATCATCGCAGCTACCAGGAAGAATGCCTGGCGGTACAGCGTCCGGCCACCCTGGAAGAGGTGCGGGCCGTCACGGCGCAGTTCCAGCAGCACTACAACTGGGAGCGTCCGCATCAGGGGCACAGTTGTGGCAATCGTCCCCCGCGCACAGCCTTTCCCAGCTTGCCCGAATTGCCCCCGGTCCCCGACCTCGTCAACCCGGATCGTTGGCTCTCGGTCAATGATGGCTTGCATCTGGTGCGCACGGTTCGTCGCAATGGTACCGTGAGCATCGATCTGAAAGACTATTATGTCGGGCAAGCCTTGGCAGGCCAACGCGTGGCCTTGCACCTGTCGGCCAAAGCCGGTGTCTGGCTGGTCATTCAGGGGACCCAATTGCTCAAAGCCCTCCCGCTCAAAGGGCTCTACGGAGCGGCACTGCCCTTCGAGCAGTTTGTGCAGTTCATGATGCAGCAAGCGCGCGCCGAGCAGCGCTTGCGCACAGCTCAAGAACGGCGGGCTCGCCATGGCAGTTCCTCCTCTCCTTAGGGCTACGATGTAGGGAAACAGCAGCGGTTACGATGTGAGTAACTCATACAGGCGGCCGCCCTCTGCACTCCTGCTTGTTAGCCACTTTTCAATCGCCCTGTCTAAAAAGTATCGGGAGAGAGTCTCTGAATTTGGGTATGCTATAATGGGCCTGAATCCTTGGGGAGACGGTACTTGATTTCTGAGGTGCATCGTGACAGAAACAGAGCGGCCCTGGCAGCGACTCAGCAGCCTGGCAGCACTTTTTTTACGCTTGGGCATCATTGGTTTTGGAGGACCATTAGCACACATCGGCCTGATGGAAGACGAATTCGCAACACGTCGTCGGTGGGTAACCCATGAGGATTTTCTCGAAGGCTTAGCTATTTGTAATCTGCTGCCAGGGCCAACCTCTACCCAACTTTCAATCTATCTCGGTTATCTGCGAGCCGGTCCATTAGGAGGGATCATCAGTGGAGCCTGTTTTATCGCACCAGCCTTCGTGTTGGTACTGATTCTAGCCTGGGTCTATATTCAATATGCTGTCATCCCTGCCGTTGGCGCACTCTTTGTTGGGATTGGGCCTGTGGTGATCGCGATCATCTTCAACACGCTCTATCGTTCTAGTAGAACTGCTCTCACCTCAGTTTCAAGCTGGTGTCTGAGCATTGCCGTATGCATCTTGACCCTGCTACGGTTGTTGCCTCCATCGATAAATCTCGTGTTCATTCTGCTAGCCTCCGGCGTAGTCGGCATACTGCTCTATGGGCATACACCTGCTCCCCCAGCTTCTGAATTGGATCAACAGCAGGAGAAACAAGAGAGTCGCAGGAATACCACTCCCAAGAGCTTGCTTTTTGTACCCTTTCTGGTAAGCAAGATTTCTCTCCTCATTCCTCTTGCACTTGTGTTCCTCAAAATTGGTTTGTTGATGTTTGGTGGCGGATTGCTTGTGGCGACACTCCTGCAGCAAGAACTGGTGGATGGTCTACACTGGCTCACCACACGACAGTTACTCGATGGATTGGCTCTTGGACAGCTTACGCCTGGCCCTGTCAGTGTTGTCGCTACATTTGTCGGCTATACCGTAGCTGGACCTCCTGGAGCTGTAGTTGCTACAGTTGCCGTCTTCCGGCCATCATTTGTATTGGTTCTCAGTCTCACCCCACTCTTGCGACGTATACGCAACTTGCCATGGGCAAAAGGTTTCCTGAAGGGCATCACAGCAGGTGCCCTGGGAGCGATTGGGGCCGCGGGAATTTCGCTGGGGCTGGTTGCTATCGTCGATATGATAACTGCTGCTATTGCGTTGATCAGTCTGCTTCTGCTGATTCGTTGGAATATTAATACATTCTTTCTGATCGCAGGTGCTGCCGTCATTGGTCTCCTGCGCAGTCTTCTGTAATGTTCAGATCGATTCTATAAGCCAAACTTAGTAGGAGCCTGATTATGGATGGTGACAAAATAGTCGGACGATCACTAGCCGATCAATCGGCGGTGGGCGCGATAAATCGGCCCCTACGGTATTGCCAGAGCATTTTGTTAATGAACATTATCGCACCCCATAGGAGCTTAAGATGTTTCGTTTTTTAACAGCAGGTGAGTCCCATGGACCCTGCCTGACCACAATTGTAGAGGGATTACCTGCTGGCTTGCCAGTTGATAAAACCATCATTGACGCTGATCTACGGCGGCGCCAGGGAGGCTATGGTCGTGGGGGACGGATGAAGATAGAGAAAGATAGTATTCGCTTTCTCTCCGGTGTGCGCCACGGGCAAACACTTGGCTCACCGATTACCATGCAGATTGAAAACCTGGATTGGGTGAACTGGCAGGAGCAGATGAGTACAGAACCTGTCGAGGTAGCCATTGAGCCAGTAACTGGCATTCGTCCCGGTCATGCCGATTTTACTGGAGCCATGAAATACGGTCATAGCGATATTCGCAATGTGATTGAACGTTCCAGTTCGCGAGAAACGGCTGCTCGCGTAGCCGTCGGAGGCTTATGTCGTCAACTCCTGGCTCACTTTGGGATAGCCATCCATAGTCATGTACTCTCTATTGCCGATGTTGGATACGATCTCCCCAGTCCCCTCACTCGCGAAGCATATCCTGATCAGATGTGGAAGGTGGTCGAGGCTTCACCGATGCGTTGTGCAGATGCTGCACTGGCAGAGAAAATGATTGAGCGTATTCTGGAAGCGAAGCGCAACGGTGATACCTGTGGAGGTGTCTTTGAGGTAGTCGCTCTCGGTGTACCAATTGGCCTTGGCAGCTTCAGTCAGTGGGATCGTCGCCTGAGTGCTCGCCTGGGCCTGGCAATGATGAGCATCCCATCGGCAAAGGCTATGGAGATTGGTGCGGGCTTCGGGGCCTCGCGTACACCCGGTTCCCAGGTCCATGACATCTTGCGCCACGATGCTGATGGTTCCTGGTCCCACCTGACGAACAATGCGGGAGGCATAGAAGGAGGCATCACCAATGGAGAGCCAGTGGTAGTGCGTGTTGGGGTCAAACCGATTCCCACACTGGCACATCCCTTACCCTCAGTAGACCTGGCGACTGGCGAAAATATCGAGCAGACCCGCTACGAACGCAGTGATGTCTGTGTTGTCCCAGCTGCTGGCGTGGTGGGCGAGGCGATGATGGCGATTGTGCTGACGGAGGCAGTTATCGAGAAATTTGGAGGCGATAGTTTGGAGGAGATGCTGAGGAATTACCAGGCAAAATGAAGCCTGGCACCCACAAGGGGTGCAGGGGGCTTCGCCCCCTGCCGGGGTTTGGGGTGTCCCCAATCTACTCTGTTACCTCTCTCTCTTGCCACACGCTAAGAACAATGATACACTTCTTGAGAAAATAAAGGCTATGGTTGTCAAAACAGAGGATATCGAGTTATGAATATTCATACAAGTATACGCAAACTGAGCCTACTCTTTATCACCCTTTTTATAGCATTGAGTGCTGGATTAGTCTACTGGCAGGTGGTAGTAGCGCAACAGGTGACCGCAAATATACACAACAATCGTCATTGCCTGGCCGATGCTGCTCCCATCCGTGGACGCATCTTCGACCGCAAAGGCCGATTACTGGCATATTCTGAGAGATCTAGCAAGGCCACCTGTGGTTATGTGCGTCACTACGTCGAGCCATCACTGGCAAATCTGATCGGCTATTACATCAGCCCGCTGTTCCCTGCAACCGGCATTGAGAAGGAATACGATCAGTACCTTAGCGGTCAGAGGGGACTGACATTATTGAACAATACTATTAATCAGACGTTGCACCGTCCCCCTGTCGGTGATGACATCTATCTGACCATCGACCTGGATATCCAGCGTATCGTCAAGCATGCCTTTGATACCTATGTTGCGACCCCCGAAGGGCGTAACATCTTTGCAACCCATAGAGGCTCGGTGGTTGTGACGGATCCTCACACTGGCGAAGTCCTGGCACTGTTGAGTTGTCCAGGCTACAACAATAATCGCAATCCTGCTGGCGACACATCAGATTGTTCGGGATATGATCCCAATCGCATTGCTACTGGCGACCTGAATTACTTCCATATCCTGGAGACGGATCCTTCGCAACCCCTGTTGGAACGTCCACTTCAGTTCCGCACTGTGCCTGGCTCTACCTACAAAACCTTTACCTTGCTCGCAGGGCTGGATTCTGGACACGCAAACCTGTCCGATCTGTATTACAACGATCATAATCCTGACCATCCTCAGGCAATAGGCCCAATCGTTGTTGGACGGGGGGATGAGACCGAGACCATCGGACCAGTAGGTAACAACCTCTGTTGCTACACCAAACGCTACCCCGTCTCTCTAGCCTATGGATTTGTCCATTCCGATAACATCATCTTTGCCCAGGTTGGAGTGAGCACCGGAGCACAGAGCTGGCTCGACTATAGCAGCCGCTTCTACGTTGGCAAGCAAATACCCTTTGATCTGCCGGTTGCAGTCAGTACTGTCCTACCTGCAGGCAAAACGCACTTAGGCGTCAATCAACTGGCCGAGAACTCTTTCGGACAGGGTGTAGATTTCGTGACGCCTTTCCAGATGTCGCTGTTTGACGATGCTATCGCCAACAATGGTACGTTAATGAAGCCCTGGCTCGTCTGGAAGGTTGTTCAGCCTGATCACCCGACTGATCCCGCTCACCCGACCGATCTGAAAGATATATTCTGTGGACCTGTCACACAAAATGCCAATGAACTCGACGGACAGATCACTCCTTGTGGGACAGAAGTGCAGACGGTCAGTCCACAAGAATTGGGTACTCCAATCAGTCAGCAGACTGCAAGCCAGGTGCGTGATGCCATGTATGGCGTAGTCCGCTGTGGGTCCGGCTCGATTGTACCCGAACTATACAACTCTCCCTGGGCAATTATTGCCAAGACAGGAACAGGTGAGGTTGGAGGTGGCAACCCCGCCATGGCCTGGTTGCTGACGCAGGCACCATATCGCGATCCAAAACTGACGATCGTCGGAATGAAGGAGAATGGTGGAGAAGGTGGCTATGTTGATGGCCCCATGATCGCTCACATGTACAATGACATCTACTCAAATGTACTGAAGCTGCCCTTGCCGCCAGCACCTGATCCCCAGAACCCCTATTGTTTTGACAACGGACTGCTGCAAGCTTGAATTCAAGAAGGGCGTGATGCACTGCATCGCGCCCTCTACCTCTACCCGTTTTGTCAGTCACATGACATAATATCTGGTAGAGGTAGGTCATGAAGCAACTCAAAAAGAAAACAGGTAGTATTTATAGCGATTTCGAAGAACTATGGCTAGGCCCGTGGCAACGGACACGCCAATTTTTTCTTGCCCCCATAGCTGCTCTCCTCTCATATCTCGGCATTACCCCCGATATGCTTTCTTTCACCTCTGTTCTCCTGGGAATTGGCTTCTGCCTGCTTGCTCCTTTTCAATTCACGATCGCCTTCTGGTTGCTGGTGACCTCTATTATTTGTGATGGACTGGATGGTGTAGAGGCACGACTAACGGGAAAGAGTACTCCACGAGGAGCATTCACGGATATGTTCTGTGATCAGGCAGTGGTTGCCTTCAGCGTAGCCGGCATGGCTTGGAGAGGGGCAATTCATCCCGCCCTTGCGATCCTGTTTGTGTATGTCTATACCGGGTTAGTCACTTTTCTCGTTCTACATCGCGTGCTTCAGATCTCTTCTAACTGGATTATCCGCCCCAGTCGCATGGTGCTCTATATAGCAATTGGGTTGGATTTCTTCTTTCGCATCGATCTGCTGAATTATCTGCTACTATCCTACCTGCTGGCCTTACCTATTCTGTTCTTGAGTTTTTGGAGATTAAGGAAAGCTTTGTGACATTCCCAGGGCTACGCTACCCGTTGGGGTAGCGTAGCCCTGGGAATGTCATTTTATTGCTGCTGCATTGCCTTCCAACATTCATTACAGTAGCCAGCAACTACCAGGTCGAGGGTTAAACTATGAAAATGGTACTGCTCTTCTAATCGTTCGTGGAGGTTCCCCAACAAGGTATCATCAAGATGGATAATAGCTCGACAATTACGACAAACCAGGTGATGATGTGCATGTCCCTCCACAGCCTCGTAGTGTGGTTGTTCTCCAGCCAGGTGATTTTCACGGACAAGGCCCAGCTCTTTCAATAGCTCCAGTGTCCGATAAACAGTAGAGAGGCTGACATAGGGATTACGTTTCTGCACGCGCTCCGTAATCTGGTCAATACTCAGATGTCCATCGGCCTCCTGAATAACGCTCAGAATCATATAACGCTGAGGCGTCAGACGGTACCCTCGCTTACGGAGCGTTTCATTGCTTGATTTAACATAATGATGCATAGCTGCAACCCCCTGTCTATATAATTTTCCCTGGCTATATCCTAGCACTGCATGTAAAGTGAGTCAACTGAACTGCGCCTACGCACTCCCTTCCCCTGACACTCTTTTGTGACCGTCCTCTGCAGCGGTGGCAAGGCTGAGATGAGTCTTGTGAAGAGCCTGCACAACAAAAGGTTTACCAGGCGTTGATTCTTCATAGGGTATCCTTTAGAGATACCCATCTGGTAAGATAGTTATACAGGGCGGAACGCTCTGGGGGGATAAAATTTATGGTACACTGGGAACATTGTTACCTGTTAGGCACGATGGTATTCACCATTGCTGGTGATGTCGTGCGGGACTTTGACGAAGAATATGATGCCTGGAGATGGTTAGAGCAAGACGGATGGGGTCTTGTCGCTATTGAGCCACCTGACCCTGTACGCCCCGGTATCTGTAAGTACTACTTCAAACGCCAACGTGTGCAGTCCATGACGCGGCCAGTAACGGCCCAGGCAGGACAGGCTCAACAGCCTCAGCCCGTTACTTCCACAATGCCAGTTTATGAACAGCGAAAGAGACGATAAATACACAACAGGACCAGGACTCTGGCGTTCGGCACTCGATCCAGAGCGAGTGATGAGTGTCAACATGACTCACTGGCAGCACGATGAGCAACAACAGCGTGAAGATGTGCTCACTGTTGAAGAGCCATTGGAGGTGCGTATTGATTCCCGGAGCCTGGCTGTGATTATGCGTACACCAGGACATGACCACGAACTGGCTATGGGCTTTCTCCTGACAGAGGGCGTCATCTCCCATCCTGATGAAGTCTTGAAGATCGAAGATGCAACTGACTCTGAGGGCTTACCGCTGGTAAATGTAGTCAACGTTGTGTTACGTCGGAGTGCTCAACAAAGTGCATTGACACCACAACCAGTGGCATTCGAGCGCCACTTTGCTGTCTCAGCCAGTTGTGGACTGTGCGGCAAAAACAGTATCGCTGATCTGCTGATCTCCACACCTCCCCTGGAAGCAGATGAAGTACGCATTTCTGCTTCAATTCTCTACGATCTGCCGACACAGTTGCGTGCAGCGCAGGCAGTATTTACGCACACAGGAGGTTTGCATGCCTCTGGCCTCTTCACTACAGAGGGCAAACTTCTGCTTCTACGAGAAGATATCGGTCGCCACAACGCCGTTGATAAAATTATCGGGTATGGCCTGTTACAGGGAACTTTTCCCTACTCCAGCCATATCTTGATGGTCAGTGGACGCACCTCTTTTGAGATTATTCAGAAGGGTCTGCTGGCTCGTATTCCCTGTGTTGCCGCCATCTCTGCACCCTCCAGCCTTGCCGTCGAACTGGCAGATCGAGCCGGGATCACATTGATTGGGTTTTTGCGAGGACGGGAGATGAATGTGTATACGCATCCGGAGAGGATTATCTAAATGCTCTTGCAGGTACCTCCTCACTCCTGTATAATTCCCCCATGCAAAACGACACAATTGCAGCAATCGCCACACCGCCAGGAGCGGGTGGTATCGGCATCATACGTATAAGTGGAAGCGAAGCCTTTACCCTGGTCTCGCCCCTGTTCCAACGCCCAGGAGGACAAACCGAACTTCCTCCCTCGCACCTGCTCACCTATGGACATATCATTGATCCTGCCACTCAGGAGATGCTGGATGAAGTCTTTGTGGCATTCATGCGTGCGCCACGAACCTATACCTGTGAAGATGTGGTAGAGATTCAGGGCCATGGGGGGCCGCTTGTGCTCCAGCGGATGCTGCGTTTACTTCTGAGCCAGGGAGCGCGTATGGCGAATCCTGGCGAGTTCACTTTGCGAGCATTCCTCAATGGACGGCTCGATCTCGCCCAGGCCGAATCGGTCATGGACCTGATCAGCTCACAAACAGAGGCAGGTCTGCGCCTGGCCATGCAACAGCTTCGTGGGCGTCTCTCCCAACAGGTACAGGAGGCACGTCACGCTGTACTTGGGGTGCTGGCACGTATCGAGGCCAGCATCGACTTCCCCGAAGAAGAGGTGCCCATACCCCAACCCGAACAGCTCCGTCCTTTGATCTTGAGCGCCCAACAGCAGGTCGATAGTCTACTCGCTGGTGCAGAACAGGGTCGCCTCTACCGGCAAGGGTTGCGTACCGTGATCATTGGTCGACCAAACGTCGGCAAGTCTAGCCTGCTCAACGCCCTGTTGCGTACAGAACGAGCCATCGTCACCCCTATCGCAGGCACAACTCGCGATACTGTAGAAGAGGCAGCAAATCTGCGCGGCATTCCTTTCCACCTCATCGACACGGCAGGTATTACACCTACAGATGACCCGATTGAGCAGATAGGCGTGCAGCGAAGTCGTGCCGCCGCTGAAAGTGCCGAAGTCGTCTTGTTTGTCTTTGATGGCTCAGAGCCTTTGACAGAGCACGATCGGCGTGTCTCGGATGAATTGCAAACGATGGGCTTTGGAGGGGATGGTGGTGGAGGTAGATCGCTCGTCCTCGTCATAAACAAAGCAGATCGTCCCCAACGATTAGAGGTTGCTGAAGTAAGCAAAATGTGGCCTGGTGCCCCACTCGTCGTCACATCGACACTCACAGGGGCCGGACTGCCCAGACTGGAAGAGACCGTTGCCGACATCGTGCTGGCTGGCAAAGCAGTTCATCGTGAAAGCGTTCTAGTCACCAGTGCTCGCCACCAGGAGGCTCTTCGCCAGGCAGCTTCACACTTACAAGCGGCACTTGCGACACTTGAAGAAGGACTGCCTCTTGATTTTGTCTCCATTGATCTACAGGCTGCTTACCACGCACTCGGCCAGATCACCGGAGAGACAGCAAGCGAAGACCTGCTTGAGCGCATCTTCAGCGAGTTTTGTATAGGCAAATAACCTCTACTCCTCATGGTACAATAGTTTTGGAAACGACAAATGACATGGATTTTTTCGCATCTCAGTGGTAGTATAGACATGCCAACAATGGTCAATGATGAGAAGAGGTAGAAAAGCACGTGAACCTGCTGAATAAGCTGAAGAGAACGTCTTTGATTATTCTTGCCGTCATCCTTGTCCTGCTGGGAAGTACGTTATTGGTAGGGTTTATATATCAAACGGCTGTTACAGCACAGAAATTACGCTTTGCGGCATCAACACCTGATTCGAACACACCTATCTCCGCGACATCAGCGCTCACACCCACGTCGATTGGGGAAGGCACATCAGCAACATCCACCCTGCCCCCAGTGCAGGACCCGCGCTCAATAATGGGTATAAGTAGTGACCCCTATACTTTCTATCCAGGGATTCGCTGGGTACGCCTCAGCTACCCCACCTGTGGTTCCTTTCACTTGTATTATGAGGGATTAAGGCACATGGTACGAGTACTACATAGCCAGGGTGTCCGTATACTGTTTGTTATCTGCCAACAGTCAGGGAATGCACTCCTTGACCCCGCTCCCTTTAACGATGTTGCTTCCAGTGGCGTTGATGCGGTTCAATGCGGCAATGAGCAGATGAAGTACGATCCTCCTGCAACTGATTATGTCAAATCGGAAGATTTTGCAAAGTTCTATGATCTCTGTGAACGGATCATCCATGCTGCCCGTCCTGAAATTCCTGTTTTGCTCGGTACACTTGATCCCCATGTTGGTGGAATTGACTATCAACCTCTGCTCAACCAGGTTTCCTACCTCGATGCTATGCAGAACGCCATGAACACCTCTGTCCATCCAGGAGGTAACTGGAGCTGGCGCTCACAAATTGTAGGATTGATTGATAGCTGGCACAATGGCTACCCTAACGATGGTGTCAACAGCCTCTACCACCTCTTCGTCTTCTGGGCACAACAGTTCCATGTGAATCTTAACAGTGGCCAGCTTGGCAAACATCTCTGGGTCTCTGAGGGCACAGGCTGCTTTAAAGACTGCGGTCTTGATCAGAATAATGCCTATCAAGTAGCTGTCTCACATATTCTGACACTGATTACAGATGTACAAACCGCACTACACTATGGGGTACCTTTCTTTTACTTCAGTGGCAGGGACTTCCTCTTGTCCGATGGAGTATGGCCTATTGGTATCCTTGATATGAATGGCCATCCCAAGGCACTTCGTCAAGATCTAGCACTGGGAGCACGCTCACTCACGATGTCCTGCTCCACCGGAGAGGTAAAAGTGATCGATCAGGAACAGCTATTGGCGAAACTGTACTCTGGTTGTTCACTGCCAGCTAACTACCTCAGTGTTTTAACAAGTTAACCCGATGTGCAAGTTTTTGCCAGCAGGGTCCAGGGGCAGCCGCCCCTGGCGGGGCGCGGGGTGTCCCCGCTCTCACTTCTCTCCTTGCCGCCGCAGGCGGCACTTAAAGAAGAAACTTGCATATGGCGTAAGTTAATCTCGAGAGAGAACCTATTGGGAGGATTCACGTTATATTTTTGAAGATTGCCAGCGAATTAGAAGGGATGCAAAAGACGTGGCTCTACTGAAAGATCTAAAAGCTTATTTCTTTATTCTACTTACTACGCTAGTTATCAGTGGCATTTTGCTGACTGCATGCCAGCTTGGGGCAGGACAGCAATCAAAGACAGCAACTGCCACGCCCAAACCAACACCAACACCAACCATTCCACCAACCCCGACGCCGACACCAACTCCCACACCAGTACCAACGTTGCCTCCAGTACAGGACCCAGGAACAATATTGGGTGTAAATGGTGCCCCGAATATTCCCTTTCCAAATATTCCCTGGATACGCATTAGCTATCCAAACTGTGTGGCGGGCCCATTCAAAGGAGATGTGCTGAAGACTACCATCCAAAACTACCATAGCCAGGGGATTCGTGTCCTGCTGATCGTCTGCCAGGGAACGAGTGGACCCAAACTCTTTAACACGGCTCCCCTCAACGATGCGGCTCAAGGTGGTGCCGATGCAGTTCAGTGTGGCAATGAGCAGATGAAGTACGATCCGCCCGCAACCATTTACATCCCACCTGATCGCTTTGCGAAGTTCTACGACCTCTGCGAACATGCTATGCACGCGGTCAATCCTGATATTCCCGTACTTATGGGCTCACTGGATCCCCATGTCGGCGGTATCGACTACCAACCTCTGGTGGACCAGGCAGCTTACCTCAATGAAATGGAGTACGCGATGAATACTCAGGTACATCCAGGAGGTAGCTGGAGATGGCGCTCACATGCCATTGGATTGATCGATAGCTGGCACAATGGCTACCCCAGTGACAGCGTCAACAGTCTCTACTGGTTATTTGTCTTTTGGGCACAGCAGTTCGGGGTTGATTTAAATAGTGGGGCGCTGGGAAAGCATCTCTGGGTGATAGAAGGCACCGGCTGCTTCAAAGGCTGTGGCATTAATCCCTATAGTTCCTACGAGGTGGCCGTTTCGCATATCCTCACACTGATCACCGATGTCCAAACTACACTCCATTATAGAGTACCCTTCTTCTACTTCAGTGGACAGGACTTCGTTCTAGCGGACGGAAAATGGCCTATGGGTATCCTTGATCTCAATGGGCATCCCAAGCCAATCCGCCAGGACCTTTCAATGGGGGCAATTACACTGACAATGTCCTGCTCCACAGGAAAAGTCTCTGTCGCTGACCAGGAGCAGTTGCTGGCAAAACTCTATGCCAGGTGTTCGCTACCCGGTAACTATCGTGCCATCCTGGTAAGCTAAAGCTGAGGGTTCCACGACAATAGAGAAGCCCATGCCGTGGGCCTCTCTATTGTCATGGAATCTTTAAAAACTCCTTCACACCTGAAGTAACAGGAAGCGTTCACGCTCCCGTATCACCTGTGTCAGCTGTTGTATCAGTTGACGCAGGAGCGTACTTCCCTGGCTATTCCAGGCTTCAGGAGTCAGCTGGGTAACATACTGATAGATTTGTTCACTGGTTCGCACCAGGGCAAGGTCGAAACTGAGTAACTGGGCAAGCAGAGCCTGTTCCTGGCGAAAGCGCCACCAGATGCGGTCCTGCGTCGGCACTGACATACCCCGAATATGGGTCTCACTATTCGAGATCGCTTGCTGGATTGACTCAATTTCACGTACCCGCGCCAGTGCCTCCTGGGGTGGATCAGGATTGGCCCGTGTCAATGGAGGGATAAATCGGCTCTGGTACTCGCTTCGCAGTGTCGCCAGCATATCTACTGCCTGTGCCAGGTGATAGCTGGCACGTTCACGCACCAGCAGATCATCGGCCCGCGCCTGGTTCACTGAGTTGTAGAAGTTATAACCGTAGCCTGTCAGCAACAGTTGTAACTGTTGTACCACCAGCTCATTAGACGGCCCTGAACTCATCGTTTTCCACCTTCTAACGTACGGATTGCTGAGGTACGGAGGGAGTAGCGGGTGTGGCAGCATTCAGAGTGTATCGATCTGCACTTGTGGTCGGCTGAACCCCACCGATTTGGAATGGCTGGCCAATAGCCATATTGGGTGCAGAGACAACACCACGTTCAGCCATAAGCATGGCTGTGTAGTAGCGCACAGCATCTATTTCACTCAAGCCAAACGCTTTCAGCGAAATCAAAGCCTTCATCCGCTCATCGCGTGGATGCACCAGCACCTTGACCATGTCGAGCGAGATGCCATAAACTGCCAGGAACTGCTGCAGATGCTGAAATACAATCTGCGAAAGGTCATGTATCTTCTCGTTGACAGACTCAAGCGGCGTTATCTGCACCAGCTGGTTGACCGCCTGCTCAATTGCTGGACTGGCATATGCATTCACCTCTTGTATGGAGAGCATGTGTCCACGGTATGGCATATGCTGCACAAGCCGCACCGCATTCTCACGGGTCTCCACATGGATATAATAGTCCACACTATAGGTCATCTCCGCCATCTCCCGTGAAAGCGCCATGCCGCTTGTTTTGAGCACAAGCTTGGACCGGTTGATGTAGAGTGCCTCATACTGCCAGGGGCTCTGTCCGCCATAGAACGCCTGCTGGATATTACCAAAGAGAGGCCGATCGGGCGTCTGGATGGGATACTGCCCAGTCTCGTAGACATTCAGGATCGCACCACGCGACTTAAGCACACAAAAGTGGTTACTCTCCACAGTGAGCAGGGAACCATTCAGGATGTTGTTATCAGGATAGTGCCAGAGCAACACCTCCGGTCCCATTACCTCTTGGCCATCAGACGTCAAAGTGGAGACGACATTGCGCATTCCAGTCATAATAAGCTCCTTCTTCATTGGTTACAAAAAAACACTACCACGTGCAGTATAGCATAAATTCATCTGTAGGGCACCCCTTGTGGGTACTTCGGGTCTCCCTCTCATTTCTAGGATATCCCCCAAATCCAAAAATGAATTTTTGTAAAAATGCGAAAACTCGCCAAAAACCCCTTGACATCCTCTAACACCTGTGCCATAATACCGTGGTCGCCGATAAAGACGAGATGGGTAAAAACTTCTAGCAAGTCAACCTCTGTTCCGGTAACCTCAGGGTGCAACGCCGGGAGCAGTACAAAAACCCAAACAACCAATTCCTTGAAACAGAATAGGAAGGCGGTTGGAGGGTTTTATTCTTGTCTTTAAGACGATGGAGAAGTAAGTACGCCTTACTTCCAGGGACCTTAACAATTGAAGAGTGGAAAGCAGCAAGACCTGATAAAGAGGTTTGCAGATTCACGTTACTGTCAACAACAGAGAGTGAATGCGAACAGCCAGGCGCTGCCGGTGCCCACCTCACACGGGGTGGCACCGACAGTAGCTTGGACTGGATCGCTCACCAACACATGCACCTTTCCTCCTCCCATGCTGGGGGAGTGAAATAGAACCATGGATGGCGAGTTTGATCCTGGCTCAGGATAAACGCTGGCGGCGTGCCTAACACATGCAAGTCGAACGTCCTCCATCTTTCGGGATGGAGGGAGTGGCGGACGGGTGAGTAACGCGTGGATACCTGCCCTCAAGTGA
>WNGG01013730.1_pt1 | contig 15480 bp, 12 predicted proteins | sample 5400661 | NCBI WGS metagenome assembly WNGG01 (sample SAMN13153372, study PRJNA577476) | soil metagenome | isolation source: 100 cm soil or saprolite under Garry oak tree replicate 1 | place: USA:California | collected 2016-06-15
GTAATCACGAACGCCGTGACGCTCAGTGGCGCGCGCGGCGCGGTGCCGATCGCCATCGTTCCAGCCGAGTCCGGCCTCTTGCTCTTCCTCACGCCGACACAGGTGCTTGTCCCCGGCACGCGGTACACCGTGCGGCTCGAAGGCCTGCACGACACACTGGACGCCGCGCTGCCGCCCACGTCGATCTCATTCACGACGACCGGCCCCGCGAGCCCGGCCGGGCTCATGGCGGGTGCCGGAGTGCGCATCGTGTCCGACCCCGAAGAGGACGGCTCGGGACTGCCGCGCGACGCGCGCACCGGCAAGCCGATCTCCGAGTGGCAGTGGCTGCCACCGCTCCAGGCGCCGCCCGGCGTGACGGCCATCGCCGGTCAGGTGCTGCGTCTCAACGGCGAGCCGCTGGCGGGCGTCATACTCGCGATCGAGGGCGTGCGCACGCGCAGCGACGGCACCGGGCGCTTTCTGCTCAAGCGCCTGGACCCCGGCCAGCAGGTACTCCTCATCGACGGCCGGAGCGCCAGCACCCCGGCCGCCACGTGGGGGCTCTTTGAAGTCGGCGTGCAGGTCGTCCCGAAGGAGACGACGCCGCTCGGCTACACGATCTGGATGCCGAAGATCGACACGGCGCACGCGGTGACGATCCCGTCGCCGACGACGAGCGAAGTCGTGATCACGACCCCGAACCTGCCCGGGCTGGAACTGCATATCCCGCCGGACACGGTAATCCGCGACCGCGACGGCAAGGTCGTCCGCCAGATCTCCATCACCCCGGTGCCGACCGTGCGCCCGCCCTACCCGATGCCGACGGGGGTGGATTTCCCGGTCTACTTCACGATCCAGCCGGGCAGCGCGAACCTCGAGACCTTCAACCCGAACATCCCGCACGGCGCCCAGATGATCTACGCGAACCCGATGGCAGCGCCGCCCGGCACGGAAGTGCCCTTCTGGAGCTATGAGCCCTGGGGCGGGGTGGGGTGGTACCACTACGGGACAGGGCGGGTGAATGGGGACGGGACAAAGTTCATACCCGACGAGCACGCGCGGCTCTACAAGTTCACGATGCACACGATCTCGCCGCCGCAGCTCAATGACCCGGCGCCTACGATCGGACCGACGCCCGCCGACACGGCCGTGGACGGCGAGCCGGTAGACCTGGGCACCGGGCTCTTCGTCTACACGAAGACCGACCTGGCGATCATGGATCTTGTGCCGTTGACGCTCCGGCGCACCTACCGCCCCGGCGACACGGTCTCGCGCGCCTTCGGGATCGGGACCACCCACACCTATTCGCTCTTCCTCTACTCCGAGAACGCCTATCTGGTGATCTCGCTGATCCTGCCGGACGGGGCGCGGGTGCGGTTCAACCGGACCTCCCCGGGGACGGGGTACGCCGACGCCGTGCTGGAACACACGGAGAGCCCGGGGGCCTTCAACAAGGCGGTGCTGAAGTTCTCGACGGCACCTGGCGGGGCCGGGGGCTGGGAAGTGGACCTGACGGACGGGACGCAGTACGTCTTCAACTACTACGGCAAGTTCCTGTGGCTGCGGGACCGGGTGGGGAACACACTCACGGCCACGCGCGAGACACTCATTACCCAAGGCGGCGGCACCGGCCCCTACGGCAAGATCACGCGGCTGACGACGCCCAATGGGCGTACGGTGGATCTCGCCTACGACAGCCAGAACCGGATCGTGTCGGCAATCGACAATCTCGAGCGCAGCGTGACGTATTCCTACGATGCCAGCGGCCGCCTGGCTCGGGTCGTCGATGCCCAGGGCGGCGCGTGGGACTACACTTACGATACGTCCCACCGGATGCTGACGCTGAGGGACGCGCGCGGGCTCACGTATCTCACCAACGAGTACTACACGACGGGGTTTGATACGGGGCGAGTGAAGAAGCAGACGCAGGCGGATAGCACCACTTACCAGTTCGCGTATACCAGCGACGGGTCCGGCAAGATTACCCAGACCGACGTCACCAACCCCCGCGGCCACGTGCGCCGGGTGGCGTTCAACGCCACCGGCTACCCGACCAGCGACACGAGAGCGCTCGGGCTCTCGGAGGCCCAGGCGCTGACCTACACCCGCGAGACCGGGACCAACCGCGTGTTGACCGTCACCGATGCGCTGAGCCGCCAGACGGCGTTCACGTATGACACGTATGGCAACGTGACCTCGATCACGCGTCTGTCGGGCACCGGTTCCGCCGTGACGACCAGCTTCACGTACTACTCGGCCAGCAGCCCGCCCTATACGCTGCTCAAGGACATCATCACCCCGCTGACGACGACGACGTTGGCCTACACGAGCGGCAACCTCACGTCGATCACCGACCCCCGCGGCAAGGTGACGACGCTGAACTACAACGGCGCCGGGCAGCCGATCTGGATCAAGGATCCGCTGATGAACCAAACGTCGTTCGGCTACGACGGCTCGGGCAACCTCACGTCCATCAACGATCCCGCCGGCAACGCGACGGGCCGGACTTACGACGCCGCCGGCCGCTTGTTCACCCAGACCGACCCCCGAGGCCGTACGACGACCTTCGCCTGGGATCTGCTGAACCAGCTCACAGCGATCGCCGACCCGATCAACGGGGTAACGAGCTTCACCTATGATGCGAACGGCAACCTCCTCAGCGTGACCGACGCAAAGGGCAACGCGACGAGCTACGCCTACACCAACATGGACCGGCTGCAGACGCGCACCGACCCGCTGAGCAAGGCGGAGCAGTACTTGTACGACAACAACGGCAACCTGAGCCAGCTGACGGACCGGAAGACGCAGGTACACACGTTCAGCTACGACGGCTTGAACAGAAGGACCGGTGCCACCAGCCCGAGCATCACGACGTCGTACACTTGGGACGGGGGCAACCGGCTGACGCAGGTCGTAGACTCGGTCGGCGGGACTATCACGAACGCCTACGATCTCCTCGATCGTCCCACCAGCCAGACCACGCCCCTCGGTACCGTCAGCTACCCCGAGTACGACGCGCTCGACCGTCGGAAGCAGATGGCGGTCCCCGGCCAGGCGACCGTCTATTACACCTGGGACCCCGCATCTCGCCTGACGCAGATCCAGCAGGGAAGCCAGGTGGTGACGCTCGGCTACGACGACGCGAATCGCCGTACGAGCCTCACGCTTCCCAATGGCGTGACGACGGCCTACGGCTACGATGTGGCGTCGCGACTCACCAGCCTGATCTATTCCAATGGCGCTGGCGAGCTCGGACGCCTGACCTACACTTATGATCTAAACAGCAGCCGCCGCGAGATCGGGGGTTCCTGGGCACGCGCGCGGCTCCCGAATGCACTCAGCAGCGCGACTTACAACGCCGGCAACAGGCAGCTGACCTTTGGCGGCCAGACCCTGACCTACGACGACAACGGGAACCTGACAGGCGACGGCACCAACACGTACACTTGGGACGCCCGCGATCGGCTCACCACGCTCAGCGCGACAGGCCTCAGCGGCAGCTTCGTCTACGACGGTCTGGGGCGGCGTCAGAGCAAGACCGTCAACAGTTCTGTCATGCAATACATCTACGATGGTCTGGACATCGCGCGAGATCTCACTGACGGCACGCCGGCGGACTATCTCCGAAGTCTCGCCATCGATGAGCCCCTGGTCCGCAATGGTGGCGAGCAATACCTCGGCGATGCACTCGGCTCAACTATTGCATTGACCGATGCCAGTGCCGCCGTGGCCACCTCATACACGTACGACGCCTTCGGCGCGGTGACGGCTGCTGGCACGACATCGACAAATGCTCTTCAGTACACGGGACGAGAAAATGACGGTGTCGCCGGGCTCTACTACTATCGGGCGCGCTATTACCACCCCGGCCTGCAGCGCTTCATTAGCGAGGACCCAATCGGAACGCGTGGATCCGGCCCGAATCTGTACGCCTACGTGCGCAATAGTCCCATCGCTTGGATCGACCCGCTGGGACTGGTAGATGCCATAGCAGGCGGCGTTGTCACACACAGTTCCTGGGAGAATCCACGCAGGACCCATGGACGGGGGGCTGGCTTGGGCTGGTATGTCGAGGTCAGAACGTCAAACGGCTACCGATGGCAGTATGGCCACATGGACCCCTCGACTACCCCGCGAGTGGGAACTGTGATCCAGCCCGGTCAGTACATTGGCGAGTACGCCGATCCCACGAACGGGTTGTCCACTGGACCTCACGTGCATCTTCAACTGCGGGACCCGAGCAATCAGCTAATAGACCCGGGAAGGTGGTCGCCGATTCCAGGAGGCTGCATTTCAGGTGCGTGGGGCGAACCCCGCTCGGGAGGGCCGCACGGAGGCGTTGACTACAAGAAGCCCGGCACATGTAGGCGCCCCGGGCCCCCAGACGTCGGCGGGGATGATCTGGATGCTGACGAACTCGACTTGAGTGGGCGGAAATGACCATCACCCGAAGCATTCAAATTGCTGTCATCGCCCTGTGTCTAGGCTGGCTCCTTGGCACAGGGGTTTCGTCTTCGTCTGGAGAACCGGAGATCCTTCCAGATCGAGTGGTTTTCGCCGGAGGTAAGATCCTTCGATACGAGACGTCGAAGATCCTTCAGCGAGACAAGAGTGCCATCGAAAGAAACGAGGTAGCCTCTTTCACCGAGCGTCCCGTAGTGCTACGGCGACTGAAGAGGCTAGTGCTGGCGCGAGAAGAGACCCTCTACGAGGGCGCGAGTTTGCAGTTCTCGGTCTACGATTTCGCCGGGACGCTCCTCGGTTCGTCGGAAAAGGTGGCCGTGGAGGCGGAAGGGCTATTTTTAGTCGTCACGTAAGGACTGAAGCCAGCCTTCTGTACGACGAGAACGGACGCCTTGTGCAGCGTATATCTCAGCCACCCGACGTGGCGAGTTTCGGCCACTCGAACGATGAGCGGCTGATCTGGATCGTATCGAATATTTGGGTTCCACCTGGGAAAAAGATTGGGGAGTTACGAGTGACAGACACCGACGGAAATCTTGTTGCCCGGGAGGAGTTTGATCGCGCACAGACAATTACGGTGAGACACATGGGCAGAACGTACAGCATTCCGGTCAGAGTTCCATCGCTTCCGTAAGACGGAGGAAGGCGACCGCGCGGCGCCGCTACTCTGCGGGACTGGCATCGGGCTCGACGTCGATTTTCAGGCCAGACTCGCGTGGGCGTTACGGTAGGGCGCGGTACTACCACTCCGGCCTCCAGCGATTTATCAGCGAAGATCCGATCAGGTTCGGCGGAGGGCAGCCTAACCTCTATGCATACGTCGCCAACAACCCTGTCGTGTTCAGTGACCAACTGGGTTTAAGGATCGACTGGAGTAATCAGGTGCTGAGGAACCCTGCGGTCGTCGAGAACCTCTGGAGTCTCAACGATGCCATCGTGAGTCAGGGCATACCCGATTCAGCATTCACCCTGCGGGTCTCTGACGGTGATCGGTACCGAGACTGTGCAGGGAGGATCGTGTCCGCGAGCGACGACAGGCCTGTTCGCGACTCGGCTCAGACAAGCAGACATCTGTATGAGAATGGAGCTGTCGCCGTGGATCTCGTCGTGACTGGGATAAACATGCGGACGTTCAGGCTGGCCTTGAGCACGACGTCGTTCGACCCTAGAAGGACTCTCAGCAATTACCGAAATAATCCTCATGTCCACATCGAACTTCCAACTCTATATAACCTGCCGCTGAATGCCGTACCTGACCAGCTAACTGGTAGGAAGGACGTATGTCGATAGTCCGCATGGCCGTGGTGGCCTTCGTCACTTTGTATTCGACCGACGCCGCGGCAGATCCCAAGTACGTCATGCCGCGTGAGTTAGTCGAACATGCGCGGGAGTTAGGCTGCTCACAGGTCGAGGATTTCTTCGAGGTGAACGGAATGATCGGCCCGCCATACGTATACGGCTACTTGCCGGGGCGCACCGAGGATAGCGCTGCATTCTGGTGCGAGAGAACGAAGAGTGGCGAGCGCGAGTTCTTTCTCGCCGTTATGGTGCACGAAGGTCGATCGGCGGGTGCCCTCGCGTGCCCTCGCTTGGTTGCGTGGCACAACTACCCGGGCGGACTTGGACTATACCGGAACCCAAAGCAGTCTCTCGAGGCATTTACATATCTAGACGCACCGAAGCAGAAGGGGCCTCGCGACCGCGTTGTTGTGCACAATGCGATACAGAGCAGTGCGCCGGGGCAGTCGACAGAGTTCTATTGTCATGATGGGCGATGGCTGGTCAGATCTCGGCATTGAACCGGTCTCGAGACCAAGAGTTCGAAGTGATGCTCGGACGTGCTCGGAGGCCGGTAGAGCTGGTCGTAGTCGCAATGTGGATCGGGGTGCTCATCGTCTCTGTGGCAACGAGCGGACGAGACGGCAGAAGCCCACTCGCAAGCAACCCACTGGGGCACTTGATATTGGCACTCCTGATAACGGAGGTCGGGGGCCTCCTCCTTGTCGAAAGAGCTCATTACGTGGGCGTCTACGAAAGAGGAATCAATCGAGGGCCATTCAGGATGGGGAATGCTGCGATATCTCGGCTCGTAGTCGGCAGCGGCATGTGCCTTGTTCTGGCGGGAATGTTGATTGGTGCGTTGTCACTTCGCCGGCTCATCGCCCCGTAATGGTGGCGAGCAATACCTGGGCGATGAGCATGGCTCAACGTTCGCATTGACGGACGCCACGCCGGCCGTGCCACGTCGTACACGTACGACGCCTTCGGCACCGCAACGGTGACGGGAACGACCTCGTCGAACGCCCTCCAGTACACCGGGCGCGAGAACGACGGGGCCACCGGGCTCTACTACTACCGGGCGCGGTACTACCATCCCGGCCTGCAGCGGTTTATCAGCGAGGATCCGCTCGGGAACGATACGGGCGAGGTCAACTTCTACGTCTACGTGGGCAACGACCCGATCAACTACGTCGACCCGCTTGGGCTCGACAAGGAGTGCGGCTTCGGCGAAAGATTTGCCAGGGACTTTGCCCGCACGAACCGGGCATTGACCTTTGACCTATTCCCACTTCCGTTCAAGGTCCCTCTGTATGGGGACAAGGCTCATGTCAACCCGGTCCGATTTGCAGCGGGCCTGGCAGCGTCCGCAGACTTTTTCACAAGGACCGGAATCCCGGGGCCGATCAAGTGGGCGTCGAACGGCTTCCAGCCACTTCGTGGCTACGTCCCAATCGCGACGACGCTCGGACTGGCTTCGGCTGGGAGAATCGGAGCCGGGGTGATCGTCGGAGTGGGATGGGGCGTCAGGACGGCGGTCATCCTGGGTGCGTTTGAAGCCGGTGTTGCTGCCGGGTCTGCATACTCGGCTGCCGTTCAACCTTTGTGGGACCCGATCTTGGGACCGGGGTCCGGGTGTCGATAGTGACGCAACTCGGGGAGGCGCTCCGGAAGAATTGGATCGGCTGGAGCGGCCAACTCTGGAAGATCTACCTCGGCTTAGGTGGCATCGTGTTGGCCCTCGCCTGCCTTGCCATGGCAATCCTCGTAGGGACGGAATCCCCCAAGCCATTCACTGCGTGGATGGGCGCTTTTGTCGTGGCGTCGCTCGTGTCGTTCACGTGGATTTCTGCGTCGATCCTCTGCCCTTTCTGCCGCGGATGTATAGGCTGGTGGACTGTTAGCAAGACGTCGCACGAGGGATGGCCGCTAACGATCCTCATTCTGAAAGAGTGTCCGTACTGTGCTCGTAGCCTCGTGAGGTAGCGTACCTGCGGCGAGGCGTCGGCGACCGACTGCTCCTCCTCGTCGCTGCGCTCGTAGTCGGCGCCGCGCTGGTTGGGTGGATGATCTTCGCCGATCAAGGGCTCGGGCTGGCGCGAGAGCAGCATCTCTTCATCGGCGGCGTCCTGGTCTATGGCGTGACGACGCTGTACTTCCTGCAACAGCAGGTCCTCCGACGCGTGCATCGCCCGGTGAAAAACGCGCTGGCGGTGGTCACGGTCGAATCTCCGATCGTGCTGTTCCTGCTTCTCTTCAGCTCGGGCGCGATTCCATGGCCCACGTCGATGATGCCCTATGTGGCTGGGACCATCGTGATCACGCCTGTAGCGGTCATCGCGGCGGACTGGCTATTCCGACGTGACGCTGAGCGGCCTGCCAGGTGGATGAAGTGAACAAGACGAGTCCACTTCGCGTGATCGGCCAAATCGACGCCGACTTCCGCGGCACGTGAGGTCAAGCTTTATCTTGCCCTCACGTGTTTGTACCTGTCCGCCTGTTGAGTCCTGCCTCTCGACTCGCTGCCGACTGAACCGCTCCACCTGAGCGCTCGCCCCGCGCCGCCGGCGGGGGCCCTGTTTCGTTCTTTTAGCCGCCTCTGAAGGACCTGCTTGCCGTTCTGGCGCGGTAGAGGGCTGGCCGGGCCGGTGCCACAGGCGGGGATTGGCCCGGCCGGCGGGGGCCTCGACGGGGCGGTCGCCAACCAACTCATCGACGGACACCCGGAGGACCCGAGCCAGGGCGGTGAGGTGGCGGGCCGGAGCCTCGTCGAGTCCACGATCTGCGTCAGCCGGGTGCCCCCGCGCAAGGAGGTGTCCGGGGTCTTCTGATTGCTCAGTCGCCCTCAGGGAGGTGACAGCGGGGCCAAGGAGGGGCGTGGGTGGCGCGGATCCCGGCCGACGAGCTGGCGCGAACACCGTTCGAGGCGGAGGACGGCCACGCGTGGGCCCGTGTCGTCGCGCTCCATCTCGAGGCGCTGCGCGTGACGCACTACGCCGTCGACACGGTGCACGTCCGTGCGTTGTACCTGAAGTACTTCACCGCGTGGGCCACGGCGGGCGGCCTCATGAAGCCGGAGGACGTCACCCGCGCCGTGCTGGAGCGCTACCAGCGCTGGCTCTATCACTACCGCACGCGCAGGGGCACGCCGTTGAGCGTGTGGAGCCAGCATGGGCGGCTCGTCGCCGTGAAGGGCCTCTTCCGCTGGCTCACCAAGCAGCGCGCGCTCCCCGCGAACCCGGCGGCTGAGATCGAACTGCCGCGGGTGACCGCGCAGCGGCTGCCCCAACCGCTCACCGACGCGGAGATCATCAGGGTGCTCGCCCAGGCCGATCCCGCGACGCCCATCGGGCTGCGCGATCGCGCACTCTTGGAGACCGGCTACTCCACGGGGCTGAGGCGGACGGAGCTGATCCGGCTGCGGCTCTACGATCTCGATCTCGCTCGCGGCGTGCTCGCGGTCCGCGAGGGTAAGGGGCGGAAGGATCGGGTCGTTCCCATCGGGGAAGGGGCGATCGCCTGGCTGGAGAAGTATCTCGACGGGGTCCGGCCCGGCTTCGCCCGCGAGCCCGATGAGGGCACGGTGTTCCTCACGCGCCGGGGCCGGCCGTTTCACCCGAATCATCTCTCGCGCCTGGCCCGCGATTACCTGGTCGCCGCCGGCATTGCCAAGCGCGGGGCGTGTCACCTGCTGCGCCACACAATGGCGACGGCGATGCTGGAGCACGGAGCCGACGTGCGCGTGATCCAGGAGATCCTCGGGCACGCGCGGCTGACGACCACGCAGCTCTACACGCGGGTGTCGATCCGGCTGCTCAAGGCGGTGCACACGGCCACGCATCCGACGGCGAAGCTCGGACAAGCAGCGGCGCCGGGACATCCTCCTCATGCTTGCGGCGGCCGGGATGCGTCTGGCTCGTCCGGGCTCAGCCCCGCCGCCTGGCCGGCCGGATCAAATTGACCTGGCCGGCTCGTCAGCCGTAGTCTGGTTCCATGGACTGGCGTTCACGCATCACCGTTGAGCCTGGCAAGCGCGGCGGTAAGCCCTGCATCCGCAGCCTCCGCATCACGGTCAGCGACGTGCTGGAGTACCTGGCGTCTGGCATGAGCGAAGACGAGATTGTCCGTGACTTGCCTGACCTCACCCGCGAGGACATCCGCGCCTGCCTGGCGTTTGCGGCCGACCGGGAACGCAAGTTTGTTTCCGTCCCGCCGGCGTGAGGCTGCTCCTCGACGAGAACCTCTCCCCGCGTCTCCTCTCTGTCCTCGGCGACATCTACCCGGGCTCGACACATGTCCGCGAGGTTGGCCTGCAGGCTGCCGGTGACGACAGCGTCTGGCGATATGCTGCCGAGCATGGCTTTGCGATCGTCTCGAAGGACGCCGATTTCCACGAGCGGAGTTTTCTGCTGGGGCACCCACCCAAGGTCATCTGGATCCGGCGAGGGAACTGTTCAACGGACGAGATTGCCGGCATTCTCCGTGAGCATCACCGCGAGATGCTTGTGTTCGAGGGCGACGAGGAGGGCTCGTTCCTGGCCCTCGGGTAGTGTCCCGCGCACCCTGCCGCCGGTGCCATCTACACGCCCATGGGAGGCGCGTCGAGTTTCCGGCCCGCGGAGGATGTTACTACCGGGCGCGGGTACTACAATCCTGGCCGACGACGGTTGGTCAGGGAGGATCCGATTAGGCTCGATAGCCGAAACGCGAACGGCTCTCACCAGGTCAGCTCACGATATTCCCCCGGCGCCAGCGAGAGGGTCTCGCGGAGAATCCTCTCCGTGTGCTGGCGGAGACGCGGCCAGCTCGTCGTCGGTAGTACGAGGATTGAGAGCCTTCGCCCTGTCAAGTCCTGTTGGTGCCGCAGGTTGCGATCCGTTGTCACCAGGACGTCGAACTCGTTTTCCGCCACCGCCAGGAGTTCCCCGTTGGTCAGCGCTGACCACCCGAGCTCGTGCGCCGTTAGGACTTGATGGCCCACCAGGCCGGCTCGTAGTGGAACCGGGGTTCCCTGATCGAGGAGTATGCGCACCCGCGGTCGATCAGACTCCGCTCAGACTCTGTGCCGCATGCTCGAGGACGGCTTCGACCTGCCGGCGCGTGACGCCAGGGAACCACTGGAGAAACTGCTCGACGGTCGCCCCATCCTCGAGGTTCTCGAACAAAGCCTTGACCGGGACCCTGGTGCCTTTGAAGGTCCAGGTTCCGCTGAGCCGGTCGGGAGCTTGCTCTACAGCGTCACAGCGGGCCCAATCGAGCACGACTAAGAGTAGCGCGCGGCGCAGGCTCGGACAAGACCGACACGGCTGCAGCGCGAGAAGTCGGCCTGCATCGCAGAGAGAAGGCGGCGCCGGCGGCAGCGCCCCGTATGTTCGTAGTCGTACTGCGCTGGGCGAGCAAGGGCGTTGGGGCGAGCGATTCGGCTTCGGTGAAGTCCCCGACGTGTCGGCAAACGAGACGAAGATAGGCGGTCAACGTTACTACCGGGCGCGGTACTACTACCCAGCGTCGGCGCGATTCATCTCCGAGGATCCAGCTGGTCTCCTCGCCAGCGACAATAATTTTTACGCGTATGTGGGTGACAATCCACTAACTTTCGCTGACCCCGATGGGCTAGATCGGTGCTGCGGTGGTCCTTACTTCAATTGCTTTGGCAAGTGCGTTGAGAGAAACCGATGGGATTGGACTTGGTTGACTGCAATCAATCTGGCTCTAAGTGACGACGATGCGCACCGCGCGCGCGAACATGCCGAGGAACCAGAGCGAATGCGGAAGCCAGAGCTCGCTCTCGTACCAGGAGAGCCACGTGAGTCCGCCGAGCACGAGCAGGATCGCCGTCCACTCCGGCAGGCGGAACCATTGCACCATCGGCAGCAGCAGGCCGCCGAAGATCGCGACGACGAACACGAACATGATCAGCCCGATCAGCAGCGCGAGCGGGCCCAGAAAGATCGTCGAGAAAACCAGGATGAGGGCGTCGGCGCGGCCGAAGTACGGGTCGGCAAACGCCTCCACGACTTCCGGACGGGCCGCGAACCAATCGATGACCTGCTGCGGCGCGGGCACGATTCCCGCGTACATCGCGAAGTAGAGTGCGCAGCAGAAGGCGTAGACCCAATGATGGAAACGCCAGGACGCCAGCCATGTCGAGACCGCGTAGGACTGCTGCTGCTGCATGCCGCTCCGCCTCCTTCCTCGTCGCTGACAAAAAATGTCGTTGACGGCGCCAGCCAGACTTAGCGCAACTTCAGTGCCAGCCTTATCCGGCTCTGACGGTCCGGGAAAATCAGCCGTTTACACGCTTCCGCAGCCCGCCGGGCCTGCGAGTGGTGTCCGCAAGTTGACAGCGTCAGTGCCAATGTGGACGAGGTATGATACGCGGGCCGCGACCCGGGGAGGGCCCGCATGAGCGATGAGCTACTGTTCGACGTCGGCGACGGTATCGCGACTCTGACCCTCAACCGGCCCGAGCGGCTCAACGCGATGTCGGGGCCGATGCTCGACGCGCTCCTGGCGAGGCTCATCCAGGTCGCGGACGACGGCGACGTCGGCTGCGTCATCCTCACTGGTAGCGGGCGCGCATTCTGCGCGGGAGGCGACGTCAAGGCGATGGCCGAGGGGCGCGAGTTCGGGGGCACGACGCTCGAGGAAAAGGCGCAGGCGCTGCGCGCCCGGATGGAGGTTTCGCGCTGGCTCCACGAGATGCCCAAGCCTACCGTCGCGATGGTCCGCGGGGCCGCGGCCGGCGCGGGGCTCTCGCTCGCGCTGGCCTGCGATCTGAGGGTGGCGGGTGACACCGCGCGCTTCGCGACGGCGTTCGCGCGCGTCGGCTACTCGGGTGACTTCGGCGGCTCGTGGTTCCTCACGCAGCTCGTGGGCACGGCGAAGGCACGCGAGCTCTACTTCACCGCGGACATCCTGGACGCGTCGCAGGCGCTGTCGCTGGGCCTCGTCAATCGCGTCGTGCCCGACTCGCGGCTGGAGGAGGAGACGCGCGCGCTGGCGACCCGCCTGGCACGGGGCCCGCGCGTCGCCCACCGCTACATGAAGCGCAACATGAACGCGGCCGAGAGCGGCACTCTTGCCGAGCTCCTCGATCTCGAAGCGTGGCACCATACGCGGTGCGGCATGACCGAGGATCACCGCGAGGCGACGAAGGCGTTCGTCGACAAGCGCGAGCCGGTCTTCCGGGGCCGCTGATCATGGAGACCCCCACGCCGACGACGCGCTCGACCGGGTTGCGGGCGATCTGGCTGAGCCCGCGTCCCTTGCCGAGCCCCATCGAGCCGCTCTTGCTCGAGCTGCTGGCCCCGAGTCTGCCCGATGCCGGACTGCGCCAGGCGCTGCTCGAGGAGTTCACCTGGCCGGTGAAGACGGCGGACGTCGTGCTCGACTACTTCGGGCTGCGCGGCGCCGGGCTCGACTCGCAGGGTGAGGTGCCGCTGCTGCTCGTGTCCCCCGCTTCCCACCGCGTCGCCTGGCGTGATGCGCTCCTCGTGCCCGGCGGCGATTGCCCGATCGGCGTGATCGTCGCGACGCGCGATCGCGCACACTCGGCGTCGTGGAGGGCCGGGCCGGCGAGGCGTCGGAAATCCTGGCCGCTGCGCGACGGCAGATCCAGGGAGTCGCGGACCCGTCTATCCTGTTGGCCCCGGACTCGTCGATACGCGTCCAGCTCGGGAGTCTCTCGGAAACGACCCGTAACCTGCTGCGCGAAGGGCTGCAGGGCGAGCACCTGTTCGTCCTCCCGACGGTCGTGTTCGAGGGACGCACGAACTACGCCGACGTCGAGTTCGTCGTCTACCTGAACTTCTTCGTGCAGCGCGGGCGCCCGACCCGGATCATCGGGTCGGAGCGACAGCGCGAGGTGCTCGAGCGGCTGCTGCGGCTGGTGACCTTCGGGCTGTTCGACCCGGGTCGGCCCACGCCGCCGACCTTCGAGGAGCTGCGCGAGACCTACGGCGTCGGCGATCCCACCACGTACGCGTTCCTCCGTACCGCGTACGAGACGTACGCGGTCCGCGCGGGCCAGGGGCCCACGGCGCCGGTCCTGGGCTTCGAGGCGTACGTCGAATTCACCGTGCTCGGCGAGGGCGAGACGCTGGTGCCCGTGCACGGCGCCGACCCGGAGGGCCGCCGGCAATTCCTCGGCGAGGTCGGGGTCACGCCCGGCGCGGACGGCGGCTTCGACGTCCGCATCAGCCAGCGCGACGGCCGCACCGTCGCCAAGCACATGCAGCTGATCACGCGCCGGCGCCCCGTCGCGCGCGTCCCCGCCGACCTCGCGCACGTTCTCCGATTCGGCACCGACCGTCCCCGGTTCGGTGTGACGCCGCTGGGCACGAGCCACGGCTTCGACCCGACCGGGGACGTCACGAGCTTCGTCATCTGGATCAACGGACGAGGCGTCCTGGTCGACCCGTCGCCGGAGGCGCTGCTGTACCTCGAGCAGATCGGCGTCGCGCCGATCGACATTCCCCACGTGATCCTCACCCACGTTCACGCCGATCACGACGGCGGGCTGATCGAAAAGCTGCTGAGCGGTCACCGGACGACCGTGATCGCCTCCGACGTCGTGTTTCGGTGCCTCGCCGAGAAGGTCGAGCTGGTCACCGGACATCACGTCGCGCGTGAGGACTTGGCGCTGCACGTCGCGGCCAACCCGGGCGAGCCCATCGCCCTCGAGATCGGTGGCGAAGCGGTCACGCTCGAGACCCGCTGGAACCTCCACCCGATTCCGACGAACGGCTTCCGAATGACCGTCGACGGCAAGACGTTCGGATACGCCGGCGACACGCAGTACGATCCCGACCTCATCGCGGACCTGTACGCGCGCGGGCAGCTCACGCGGCGCCAGCGCGACGACCTGATGCACTTCTTCTGGGATGCGGCCGGGACGCCGTCGGTGGACCTGCTCTATCACGAGGCCGGCATTCCGCCGATCCACACGGACAAGACGACGCTCGCGGCCCTGCCGGAGGTCGTGCGGGCCCGAACGTTCCTGGTCCACATCGCGGACCAGGACGTCCCGGCCGGGTTTTCGCCCCCCAAGCCCACCCTCTTCGCGACGCAGGTGCTTTTGCCATCGAGCGCGGCTGCGCGCCACCGGATCCTCGTCGACGACCTCCGGCTCGTCAGCTACCTCTATGACGTCCCCGCCGCCACGCTCGAGGCGCTGCTCGCCGGCGCCGCAGTGCGCGAGTACGCGAAGGGGGAGGCCATCGTCAACCAGGGCCCCGTGGGCAAGGGTGAGCCGCTCAACTTCTACGTCATCGTCGACGGCGCGGCCGACGTGCGCGACGGCCGGCGCAGCCTCGCCACCCTCGGCAAGGGTGACAGCTTCGGCGAATGGGGCATCAGCCACCAGCGCGGATACCGGCTCGCGGACGTCGTCACGGGGCGCGCCTGCCAGTGTCTCGAGTTCACTGAAACGCAGTACCGGTGGCTCGTCGGCCGGCACCCCACGATCCAGGAGCGGATCGGCAAGATCCGGACGCTGCTGCCCCGGCTCCAGGGCGCGCAGGCGCGCGCCTGGCGCCGGAACGAGGCGGATCCGTCCGTGCGGATCAGCGTCATCTCGACGATGACGGTCAGCCAGCTCTCGAGCTTCGCGCTCTTCAGCAACGTCGCGGTGTTCAAGGAAGGCCAGGCGACCGTCCTGGAAGGCGCGCAGGCGGACGGTTTCTATGTTCTGTTATCCGGGCACTTGGCCGCGACGACGGGGGGCCGGGTGATTGGGGAGATGAGCGAGGGCGA
>WNGG01004588.1_pt1 | contig 15475 bp, 11 predicted proteins | sample 5400661 | NCBI WGS metagenome assembly WNGG01 (sample SAMN13153372, study PRJNA577476) | soil metagenome | isolation source: 100 cm soil or saprolite under Garry oak tree replicate 1 | place: USA:California | collected 2016-06-15
CAGGGCGGCTCCGAGACCGGCAACAGCTCCCGCCAGAGTATTCCGGTCATCACGGCGGATCGCATCGGTCGCCGCCCGCAGCCAATCCGGTCTCATCTCAGGGCCACCGCAAACAAAAGGGGCGGCAGATCGCTCTGCCGCCCCCTGCAGTCTCGGGAGGATATCTTACTTCAGGTTGGTCATCGCGGTCAGGTCAGCCGAGAGCTTGACGATACCGGTCGCGCCGCACCAGTTGGAGCCAGCCCCGCCCGGATTGATCGGCGTGATGCTGGTCGTTCCGGAAGCGTTGAAGGCGCTCGTGAAGGCATTGCAATTGCCCTTCGACAAGTCGGTGTCGGAGTAGCGCAGGTCCAGTGTGAACACCTTGTAGGTAAAGCCGATACCGATGTTCCAAGTGTTGTAATCAGCATACGGGATGCCGTTCGGGAACCCAGGGACAGCGTAGAAGGCGTCCGAAGTACCGAGCCACTGCCGACCGAACTCGCCGGAGATATACATGCCGACACCGCTGCTGCCGAAAGTCGTGCTCGGTGCAGTGAACTTGCCGGTGATCGAAGCGTAGTTGCCCCAAGCGCCGCTATTCAGGAAGTTCGGCGAATAGAATTCGTTGGCGCCGACCTGGAACATGTCGTTGATGGTATAATTGACCTTGGCGTAGCCTTCGTAAAAGCTGACGTCCTTCTTCATGACGTTGCCGTTTGCAAGGAAGATCGTGTTTGTGCTGACCGCGCAAACACCGCCGCCGGGAATACCGCCAGTGAGGACGTTATCGGCGCAACTCCCGCCCGGATACAGGTAACCCCAAACACCGAAATCGAAGGCGAATGCTCCGAAGGTCGGGCGGATACCACCGTAGATATCGACCTCAGCGGCGGCGCGGTTGGCGAAGGAAATGCTTTCGAACGACGAACCGACGTAGAGCTGCAGGTCCTTGGTGACGTTGTAGCGGGGCTCGAAATAGGCCGCGACCGATGGCTTGTGGTTGGACTGGGTGACGCCGCGGAACACGTAATCGTTCATGATGGCGCTGCCGAAGGCGATATCCCAGGGATCGAACGCAGCCGGCGGCGGCGCCTTGAGGGCCTTCACATGCAAGTCTGCTGCGAAAGCCGAACCCGATACCATTGTCAGCGCCGTTGCTAACAAGACCAATTTCTTCATGACGATCCCCACCACATTTTAAAAGGTCAGTCCGATTCCGGCGCCCCCCAGGGCAAACGACAACCGACTGCAGCGAAATTCCGTATCTTGATTACAATCTGGAACGCTCCACCGATTGAGTGAAGCAAAAAAGACAAGCATGTGCTGACTTTTTAGGCGTTATGGCCCTTCTGTGAAATGTTGTCGGCGGGTGTTGCATTCCGACAACAATTTTGACCCATTTTAAGTCCGCTGGCCGGCATTTGGGACGGAGGGCGGCGATTGTTGCGGCACCGACACCCCGCCGAATCAGAGTGTCGGCGGCCCCGGAGGGCGATCCTGGGCAGTATCGCCCGCACAAAAGAAAGGCCGCAGCGTCGGACGCTGCGGCCTTTGAAACGCGATCCCGCGGGGTTCGGGACGTGCTCGACTATTTGTCGTCGTCTTCGTCCGAGGATGACGGGCTCGACGAACCAGTCGAGTGTCCCCAGGACGGCGCGGGGCTTGCCGGGGCAGGACTGGGAGAAGCCCAACTTGGTACCGGGGCGGGCGCAGGCTCGGGGGCCGGAGCCGCCATAGGTGGAGCAGGCTTGGGTGCGGCAGGCTTGGGTGCAACAGGCTTGGGCGTCGCGGGCCGGGGTGCGGCAGCTTTGGGGGCGGCGGGAGCGGCAGCCGGAGCCGCCTGCTTTTTTGCCGAACGTTTTTTGGCGCTCGCCTTCTTGGCTGATTTTTTCGGCGCTGCCGCCTTGGACTTCCTGGCGGCTTTCTTCGCCGACTTCTGGGCCTTTTTAGCCGATTTCTTTGCAGCCTTCTTCGAAGATTTCTTCGCGGATTTCTTCTTCGCTGTCACAAGACTTTTCTTGGCTTTCTTAGCCTTCTTGCCTTTCTTGCTCTTCTTGCCTTTAGCCATCGTGATCCTCCTGTTGCCGCGGGTCCATGTCTATCGAGCGCTTCAAGTCGTCCGCTTTCCGCGCGGGGGCCAATAGATCAGCTCAATCCTGGCTTGGCACCGCCTGTCGCCCAATCGAGAAGCTCAATCGTGTGGACCACAGGAACTGACGTGCCGCCGGCAATCTGCACCATGCATCCAATATTGCCCGCGGCAATCATGTCCGGCTTGACCATCGCGATGTTGGCGACCTTTCGATCGCGCAATCTGCTCGCAATGTCAGGCTGGAGAATGTTGTACGTCCCCGCCGAACCGCAACACAAATGGCTCTCGGGGACATCTTTCACCACGAATCCGCTCTTGGAAAGCAATTCTTTCGGAAGCTGTGTGATTTTCTGTCCGTGTTGCAGCGAACAAGCCGAGTGATAGGCGACGACGATATCGCCATGTTGTTGCTGTGAAGGCCGCAGATCGATGCCGCCGAGATACTCGGTGATGTCCTTTGCCAGCGCCGAAATCCTGGCGGCGGGGCTTGCGAAATCGCGGTCCTCGCGCAGCATGAAACCATAGTCCTTGATCACCGTGCCGCACCCCGATGTCGTCACCAGGATGGCATCGAGACCGCCTCGCCCGGCCTCCTCGAGCCAGACGGTGATGTTGGCGCGCGCGCGCGCCAGCGCGTCACCGTCGCGTCCGAGGTGGTGGGTCAGCGCGCCGCAACATTGCTCGTCCTTGACCAGCACGACCTCGATGCCGTGACGCGTCAGCAGGTTGATCGCGGCCTGATTGATGCGCGGCGCCAGTACCTGTTGGGCGCAACCCTGCAGCAGCGCGACACGTCCGCGCCGCGCGCCCAGGGGCGGGAAAGTGGTCCCGCCGGATGGTCCCGATGCCGGCAGACGGCTGGGCGCGAGCGCCAGCATCGCCTTGATGCGCCGCAACAAAGTGGGCGATGGCGGTGCGGTTTTGGATATTGGCAGCAAGGCGGCGAGCGGCCGGCCCAGCCGCGCCAGTATCATGCTGGTGCGAAACAGTCCGGGCCGCGGCAGCACCCAGGCCAGCACCGCACGCAACGCCCGCTCGGCCAGCGGCCTCGTATAATCTCTTTCGATCCTTGCCCGCCCCTGATCGACGAGGTGCATGTAGTTCACACCCGACGGACAGGTGGTCATGCAGGCGAGGCAGGAGAGGCAGCGGTCGATGTGCTTGACCACTTCCTGCGTCGGCGGCCGGTTCTTTTCCAGCATTTCCTTGATCAGATAGATTCGGCCGCGTGGGCTGTCGAGTTCGTCGCCGAGCAGCACGTAGGTCGGGCAGGTCGCGGTGCAGAACCCGCAGTGCACGCAGGCGCGCAAGATCTTGTCGGCTTCCGCAATATCGGGATCGGCGAGTTGCGCGAGGCTGAATTCGGTTTTCATGTCGCAGATCCTCGCGTCAGCCGCCCGCGATTGAGGATGTTTTTCGGATCGAAGCTGAGACGAACGCGTTCACCGAGCGCGGCAAGGCCGTCCTGCTGTGGATGAAACACGTCGACGTCGCGCCGCACCTGCGCCGGCGCGCGAATCAATGTCGCATGGCCGCCGACGGCGTTGACGCGCTGACGTACCAGTGCGGCCTGGGCGTCCGGTTTGGGCGGCAGTGCCGCCCAGATCAGCCCGCCGCCCCAGTCGTAGATCACCTCGCCGCCGGTGTCCCGCGATAGCCGCTCGCCGAGCGCGCCGCCGGAGGCTGGGGGACATACGATCCGCCACACCGGCCGCCCTCCCAGCGAACCGTTGGCCGCGAACGGTTGAACGTCGCGAACCGAACGCCAGGCCGCCGCGGACGCTGCATCTTCCAGAATTTCCGCCGTCCCGAACGGCGCCAGAACCACGGCCAGCGCCGCCGCGCGATGGACCGCTGACGCGGTAATGCCCTCCAGCCGCAGCAAGGTGACGGCCTCTCGCGGCGATCCGAGGTCAGTCAGAGCCCCTGCCCCGGCTCGAACCGTCGAATCCGCGACATGCGCCGCCCCAGAGACATCGAACGGCGAGCCCAGCGCCGCCGTCATCGCCCGGTTTGCGGTGATGTCGTCCAGCCCGCGCAGCATCAGCGTGCGTTCGCTCTCGGGCCTCGGCATCACCTTCAACGTCACTTCCGTCATGACCGCGAGCGTGCCCCAGGACCCCGCCAGCAGCTTGCAAAGATCGTAGCCGGTGACGTTCTTCACCACCCGGCCGCCGGCCTTGAAGCTGTCGCCGAAACCGGACACCGCATGCGCGCCCAGCAGGTGGTCGCGGGCGCCACCGGCCTTGATCCGGCGGGGACCCGCCAGGCCAGCGCCGATCATGCCACCGATCGTTCCGGTGTCTGGCGTCCCCAGGAGCTGCGAGGTGTTGACCGGTTCGAACGCAAACTGCTGGTTCTTGGAGTCGATCAGCGACTGCACGTCGGCCAGCGGCGCGCCCGCCTGGACGGTGATGATCAGCTCGTTCGGCTCATAGGCCGTCACCGCATTCAGCGCCGACAGATCCAGTAGCGCATTGGTCGCCATCGGCTGGCCGATCAGCCGCTTGGAGCCATGGCCGATGATTTCCAGCGGCTGCTCGCTGGCAAGCGCCGCGCGCACCACCTGCTCGACATCCTTGGCGTCGCGTACTTTCAGGGTGTCCACGCCATCCGCCCTTGTTTTCGCCGCACGACCGTCACCGAGACAGCCGGTCGTAGCGGCCGATATCTGAGGGGATGTTCTAAAGACGTGGATGCGGGGCACAAGGCCGGAGGTGCGAACTCAGCGTCAAATTCGTGCACCAAACAATTTTCTGAATGCCGCGATGCCGCTTTCGGTAATTTCGAGCGACCGGCCAAGCGGGCGCCTGCGGATCCAGTCTCGCTCGAAGCCAAGATGAGTGATAGCTGCCCCAACTCTGCCGGCCAGATGCGGGCGCCGTTCGCTCCAGTCGAGACATGGCCGGCAAAACGCGCGCCGGCTAGGAAGGGTGAGGTCGACGCCGAGATCGGCTAGAAATTCTGAACCTTCCGTCGTCAACTCCCCCGCGTCGGCGTCAAGAACAAGAAATCGACGTTCAATCATCGCGTCCGTCAGCGCGACGCCAAGTTCCCCAGCCAGATGATCATAGCAGGTTCGCGCTCGACGCATTTCGCTATCGATCCTTGATGGCGGCCGAAACCTGGGCGGACCAGTCGCTGCAACAGTCATGATGCCTTCGAGCATTTGGGCAACAAGCGGTGTTGCCAGCCGGTAGAACCGACGCTGCCCTCGCTTTTCCACAGTCAGAAGCTCTCGTTCGACCAGTTTGGCGAGATGCGAACTCGCCGTCTGGGGCTTAACGCCGGCGACGGTCGCCAACTCGCTTGCCGTGAGCGCCCGGCCATCCATTAGCGTCGAGAGAATGTTGGCGCGCCCGGGATCCCCCACTAGTTGGGCGACCTCCGCCAGCTGCGGTCCGATTGTCGGCATTGCCAAACTCCCCGTTCGATCAAGCATCAATGCATCCTTTCGCACGGGGTTCCCGCTGAAGGTTCGGTCCCGATCGAAGCGTGCGGCCGGATACTTCGGCCGCGATCGAATTGAAACTCTGGAAACATCGACGCCACGTCGCGTTTACCGATGACGGAAACCGAACGGATGGAGAAAGGCTCAATGGAGAAAACATCAATCGAAAAGGCCATGGAGCATTCGTATATCGGGACAAGCGAACAGCGGGCCACCGACACGTTTACCCGGCGATCGGCCATTACCGTGTTTGGTGCGGCCATGGTGATGGTCAACGTCTCACCATTGGCCATCTCACAATCTCGATCCCAGCAACTCGAAGGAGCAATGACCATGGCTCAATATGCAATGAACAAGAAAACCGTGAGTGACGCTGTCGGCGGCGGCGGCCTTTTGGTAGTCGCCCAATGGGAAGCTAAAGACGGGCAAGCCGATAAGGTTGCCGACATTCTGCGTCGCTTTCTGCCCGAGGCCCAGAGCGATCCAGGAGCGAAGCTGTTCCTGATCAGCCGGGGACGAGAAAATCCCGCGCAGTTCCTGTTTTATGAACTCTTCCGCGACGAGGCGGCTTTGAAGGCTCATCAAGAAAGCGCGTATTTCAAAACCTTCATCGCCGGCGAAGCGCTACCGCTTCTTTCCAAGCGCGAGCGCGCACAATACGCGCTGCTCTAGCTGGTCGGGCTGGGCTTATCGTCCACAATTCCTCAAGAGCCACAGATCAAGCGAGGCAAAAAGGATTTCGGGTCGAGTAAAATTTCTTGGCCCGAAGTTCCTTTTGACCGTGCTCTCCCCATCAACCTGGGGGACCTGCAAACCTCATCACATCTTTGCGCGAATCTTGGCGACGGAAATGTCGTTACTTCGACCGAGGTCGAAGTGGCAAGCGAAACAGAACGCATGGAAACGAGTTGATGGCAGGTGAGACCGCCAAGGCTACTCCTCGGATTTTTCCAGGGGGTCAACCGGCGCGAGGCCCCGCAGTTCTATCCCGACATCAAGGGAGCCGAGACCAAACATCCCGAGCCTGCGCATTGAGGGACACCCGGGCGCGTCCCTGGTAAGGCGTCGCAGTTCCGCTTCGGCCGGAACCGCGGCCCGACTAATCGCAAGCCCATTCAAGACCTCTCACTTGATCCGTTTCGCGCCAGGTCCCGGCGCGATCTTGAGATCGCGCATCGACAACGATTTCAGCTTCGGCTCGCTGGTCAGGACAACCTTCACCGCGCGGCCCGAGCCGCGATCGGTTACCTTTGCCGCCGGACCGCCAGGCGGGGGCATCCAGCGATCCCCCCACTGCGACAGCGCATATATGGTCGTGAACAGATCGATGCCCCTCTCGTCGAGATGATATTCGGCACGGGCGCGCTGTTCGCCTTCCCTGTATTCGACGCGCTTTAGGATCCCGGCCTCGATCAGCGTCTTCAGCCGGGCGCTCAGGACACCGCGGCCGCATTTCAGCGCGCGCGCAAAATCGTCGAACCTGCGGACGCCGTAAATCGCCTCGCGCAACACCAGCAGCGTCCATTTCTCGCCCAGCACGTCGAGCGCCCTTTTGATCGAGCAGTTCTCGAGATCGTAGTGGAATCGTTCAGGCTCCATGGCCAAGTCATAGCTGGGTTTGACAAATAGACCTAGACTCTGCATTCTAAGTACGTATTCAGTATCTATCAATCAACAGCTCTGGTTCGACCAGCGAGGAGGACCCAATGAACAGTTCGGTGGCGTTGTCATGAGCAAAGGTGACGCGGTAGCAGGTCCGGGCTTGACCCACTTGTTCACGATGCGGGCCGCGCTTGGCGCCCGGTTAGACGGAGGGGACGGCCCATTGGGGCGCCGGGTGTTCAATGCCGCTTCCGGGGGTGAATTCGCCGGCGCGCGTTTGCGCGGTGCGGTCGTGCCCGGATCGGCGGACTGGATGTTGGTCCGCAGGGACGGCTCGATGGCGATCGACGCTCGGGTGATCCTGCAGACCGACGACGGTGCCACAATCCACATGACCTATGCCGGGCGCGCCATCTTCCCGGCGGACACGCTGGCTGACGTGCGCGACCCGGCCCGGCGGCATCTGATCGATCCGGCCCGCTACTATTTCAGAACCACCCCGTTGTTTGAAACCGGTGCGGAAGCCTATGCCTGGTTGAACGACGTAGTCTGCGTGGCCACCGGACAGCTAACCGGGCCGGGCCTCGACTATGAGGTGTTCCAGGTCGGGTGACGCCGTGGTCATAAAGGCCGGCTCGCGTGCTCAAAACCGCGGCAGTTCGGGGAAAGCGAGCTTGCCGCCGTGGACGTGCACGCGGCCAAGCTCGGCGCAGCGGTGCAAGGTTGGAAATACCTTGCCGGGATTGAGCAGGCCCTGCGCGTCGAACGCGCATTTCAGCCGCTGCTGCTGGTTGAGATCGATGTCGCTGAACATTTCCGGCATCAGGTCGCGCTTCTCGATGCCGACGCCATGCTCGCCGGTCAGCACGCCGCCGAGTTCGACACAGACCCGAAGAATATCCGCGCCGAATGCCTCTGCCCGCTCCATCTCGCCGGGCTTGTTGGCATCGTACAGGATCAGCGGATGCAGATTGCCGTCGCCGGCGTGAAACACATTGGCGACACGCAAATCGTACTTTCCCGATAGCTCCCGGATTCGCGCCAAGGCTTCCGGCAATTTTCCGCGCGGGATGGTGCCGTCCATGCAAAGATAATCCGGCGAAATCCGCCCCACCGCGGGAAATGCCGCCTTGCGGCCGGCCCAGAACAGATTGCGCTCAACTTCAGAAGTGGAAATCTGGAGAGTGGTCGAGCCGCAGCCCTTCGCGATCGCCTCAACGCGGCCGATCAGTTCATCGACCTCGACGCCGGGACCATCGAGTTCGATGATCAAAAGCGCCTCGACGTCGAGTGGATAGCCGGCATGGACGAAGGCTTCGGCGGCGTGGATCGCCGGCCGGTCCATCATTTCCATGCCGCCTGGAATGATCCCGGCGCCGATGATCCGCGCCACGCACTCCCCGGCCGCCTCGACCTCGCCGAACCCGACCATCAGCGCGCGCGCGGTCTCCGGCTTCTGCAGAATCCGCACCGTGACCTCGGTAATGACGCCGAGCAGGCCTTCGGACCCCGTGATGATGCCCATCAGGTCGTAACCGCTGGTCTCGGCCGACTTGCCGCCGACCCTGATGATTTCGCCCGTGATCAGTACGATTTCGCAGCCCAGCACGTTATTGGTGGTCATGCCGTATTTCAGGCAATGCACGCCGCCGGAGTTCTCCGCGACATTGCCGCCGATCGAACAGGCGATCTGCGACGACGGGTCGGGCGCATAATAGAATCCGGCATGCGCCACGGCCTGGCTGATGGCGAGATTGGTGACGCCCGGCTCGGTCACCACCACGCGGTTGTCGAAATCGATCTCGCGGATGCGCTTGAACTTGCCGAGGCCGAGCAGCACACCATCGGCCAGCGGCAGCGCGCCGCCGGACAGTGAGGTACCGGCGCCGCGCGGCACCACCTTGATGCCCTGCTCGAAGCAATATTTCAGAACCCGCGACACCTGTTCGGTGGTGTCCGGGAGCACGACGACCATCGGCGGCTGACGATACGCCATCAGGCCGTCGGACTCGTAGGGCAGCATTTCGGCCGCGCTGTCGGTCACGCCCTCGCCCGGCACGATCGCGCGCAACGCCGCCACGATGTCGTCGCGGCGTGCCAGAACGGCCTGGTCCGATGCGGGCATCATGATACTCACGTGTGCTTCTCCCCGCGGCTGCCCGGCGCGCAAGTGCATCCGCGCCGGTCGATTTGTCATGGCGAATCAAGCACGTCTGGACCGCTTTGGGTAGCCCGAAGCGAGATCGATCAACCCGAAACGCGCTTGGTGGCTTGTCCTCCGCGAGTCCCTTGTGCAACAAGCAGCCGCATCGTAACCCGAAAACATGAAGAGCATAAAATGAGAAAACTGACACTGAGCGCGCTGATCGTCATCGCATCGTCGGCGGCGGTTGCCTCCGCCGCGCTGGCGCAGGACGCCGCGGCCGGCAAAACGTCGTTCAATAAATGCTTGGCCTGCCACGCGATCGGTGAAGGCGCCAAGAACAAGGTCGGCCCGCAGCTCAATGGGTTGGACGGCCGCAAGTCCGGCACCGCGCCGGATTATTCCTACACCGACGCCAACAAGAATTCCGGCGTCACCTGGAACGAGGCCCAGTTCAAGGAATACATCAAGGATCCGAAGGCTAAAATTCCCGCTACCAAGATGGCATTTGCCGGCATCAAAAACGAAAAAGAAGTCAACGACCTCTGGGCTTTTCTGTCGCAATACGACAAGGACGGAAAGACCAAGTAACCGCCCTGCGACGCAGCGTCATTGCGAATCACTCTCGTCAGCGGGCCGCCTTGGCTTGTTCGACGGGATTGTGGTTCGGCAAGAAGGGGTCAGTATAACATCTGGCCCCGGCAGCTCTCGCCATCCGTGCCACCGTATCGGTCATGGCCGGCGCGCCTGAGGTGTAGACGACATCGTCCGGCGACAAACTTGGCAAGTGATCGGTTGGCCGTCCGCTGCGAATGGCGGGGGATACGTTCTGCTGTTCCGATACGGTCGGAATGATGGTGACATTGGGAAACAGCGCCAGACGGCACAGCGCGCTGTGCATGTACAACGACTGAAGCTTTCGCGCCGCGACCACGAATACGAGTTCCCGCTGCGGCCGTTCCAGTATCGCTGCCACCGCGATCGACCACATTGGCGCGAAACCGGTGCCACTGGCGACGAGGACAATGCTGCCGGAGTGATTTGGCCGCAGAAATGCGCTGCCAAACGGACCGGTTAACTTCACGCGGTGCCCGATGCGGATTTTTCGCCCCAGTTCCGAGGAGACAATTCCGTCCGGAAACCTTCGGATGTGAAAATGCAGCAGGCGATCGTTGGCGCGACCTTCCAAGGGATAGGTCGGGCTGTAAGATCTCGCCGGGAAACCCCGGTACTGCACCTTACAGAACTGACCGGGAAGATAGGGAAGCGGTTTCGGCAGTTCGACGTCAACACCGATAACGTCAGGCGCCAGGCGAACAATGTCGATCACCTGACCCGACATGGTGACCTGGTCGGGGACGGCCTCGGTCACGATCTCGATATCGGAGACGATACGCGCCTGACAGGCGTGGATCATGTCGTCGCCCGGCTCCTGGCCGCCAAACACCCTGCCTTCGACGAGGCGCACACGGCAGGCGCCGCAAACCCCGGCGCGGCAGTCGTGCGGCAGGTCAATGCCACTCGTCAACGCCCAGTCAAGCAGCAGGTCACCGCAATTCGCCAAGAACGGCTCGTCGTTCACGGTCACCTTGCAAATCTTCCGCATTCATTCAACCTCAAGACGAATTGGCCGGACGTGCCGGGTATGCCTGATCTGACTGTGATCGAAGGCCGCGACCCGCATGAAGACTCCGGTCTGAAGCGGAACATCGTATCGGCTTTTGGTGTCGAGACGACGCGCCACCTCCAGCGCCCAGTGCCCGGAGGCCCAGCGGGCCGCGCATCGAACGTCCGCGCGATCGCCCGAGAATTCGCCGGCTATGATGACGCCTGGAATAACTGTCCCCAAGGGGATGCGGGCATCCTGTTCCGACGAATACGGTATCGATTCCGTCTCCGTCATGAACCAGCGTGCTCCGTCGCTCTCGCCATGATTTGGATCGATGTCGATCTCCCCCATCGCTGCGGTTGTTTTCGCAAGATCCCTCGGCAACCGACGCGGCATGATCAACCGTTTGCCGTCGACACCGGGCTCGTCGCTCATGATAAAATTGTCGGAATAGTTCGCGGTACCCGGATCGGGCGCGAACCCGCCTTTGTACGGGACGATATTGCTCACCTGCTTGGGCGTTGCATCGATCGGTGGACCGAAGTGATCGTCGTCCATCCAGCCCGTCGAACCGCCGCTTGTAGCCTTCCATTGCCACACGTCGACATAGACGTCTTCTCCGGGCGTAAAATGCAGGCCGCGGCCGGTCATGGTGGCCGGCTGTTCGGGGATTGGACGAGGGCTCGCGTGGAAAGTTCGGTCGCCCGCGAGGGTCACATCCAACGTGGTCAGCAGCACCGAAAATTTGTCCTCATTGTAGTCGTGCTCGTCTCCAACCTCATAGCCGTCGTGAAGCAGATGCCATCCATCGATCTCCTTGACGAGCGGCAGATGTTTCAACGATCGCGTCGGGTCTTCCCAGGTAAACAGGAAATACGCCCAAGTGCCGTCGTGCACCGCGCGAATGTCAATTTTCGATTCACCCTTGCCATCGAAATTTCCGCCCTGGTTGGTGGTCAGGGAGAACGGCTGGATGTTTCGCCAGGCTCGATCGGACGTGTCGCCGTCGAGGATCGGCGCATCGGCATTGTTGATGCGGTGAATCAATAGCTGGTCGACAGCCATCCGATCGGCTGCGACCATGATCGATGCGCCCGTGATGGCGACCGCTGCGGCAACGACGAAGGGATTGGATTGGAACGTCGTGCTTCGCGGTTTCGAAGCTCTGCTTTTTCCAGCGGCTCCCGGCGCGGGTTTTTTTGCAGCCGCTCCCGGTGCGAGAGGGGGAACTGAGCTCCGTACCGCCGGCCGGCTACGCGCAGTATCCTTGGGCCGCTCGGCATCTTTGGGCCGCGATACTGGCTGCACATGCGCCTCGGGGGATGCCTTGTCGGCAAGTTCGGATTCCGGCTGTAGCCGGGCCGATTGCTCGACCAGCAATGTCAGCAATTCGACGGCATCGAGTTGCGGCGGCGGCGCTGAAAGGCCTGTGGGCCGAAAGATGCGAAGCAACTGCGATGTTCCGCCGATCCCCAAATGCGACAGGACATGAAGGCCGGCAAAGCCGAGTATCACCCAGGTTCCGTACCAGTGCAGCGTCGCCATATCGTAGCCTGCGAAGTAACCAAGATACATCAACCCGCCGCTGCCCATCAGCGCCAGCATCGTGACGAAGAAGATCCAGTACAGGACGATGTTGGCGGCTCCCCGTCTTGCCTGCCCTCGACCAACAAGTCCTCGCAGGCGAACCTTGTCCAACCGGATGCGGCGGCCAAGGCCGGACCGAAGGATATAGATCGTGTATGCGACCGACACCGTGACGAGCACGACCGCCGCCTGCATGTGGATCACCCACACATTCTGCGGCAGAAACGAATCGAACCAATTGATCCAGGTGCGTTCGGGCGCTTCGGTTGCGATGCGCATGCCGCTGACGAACGCAACGCCGAAGGCGGCGACAAGCAGCCAGTGCAGAATGATCGTTCCGTAGTCCGTTTTGCGACGTCTCATGCGCGCGCTCCGCTATCGGGGAGGCAGCGACTTGCGACATCAATGTGATGTGCGAGTTTCCCGTGTACTTCACGCGCACCATGCCAAAGCGCGCTGTATCGCATTGCACGGTCATCGATTTCGAGCCGTGTAATGCTTCGCCAAGAGCCGTTGTTACTGTCAGACAAAAGACCCGCCCCACATCACGTTTCGCCGAAATCGGCGAACGAAGAATCCTTCTGTTCATGCGGGCGCCGCCCACAATGTGTTGACGGCTCAAACAGCAAGACCCGAGCTGAATTGAACTATCCGACTGACCTCCAGCGTCTCTCCCCATGGATGCGATGGGACGCCGGAGGTCATGCTCGTGCGGAATTATCCCCACATGTGGTGGAACTGTTGCGCCATGTCGGCGATCGGCGAATGGTGGATGTCCAAGGCCGCTACGTCATGCGTACTGGCATCAGCGGCTGCCACAGTTATCGCCGGCGCGGCAGGAGCCGCGGCCGCAGCGGCAGGAGCCGGCGCGGCAGGAGCCGCGGGTGCCGCCGGTGCCGCCGGTGCGACGGCGGCCGGATCAGCGGCTGCAACGACAACAGCAGTGTCGGCCGGTGTCAGGGGCGTCACCGGCGCGGGCGGCAGGGGAGCCGTAGCCGTGCTGAGCGCATCGGCCACCGTCAGGCCGTCAGGGTTGAAGGTACCGCCGTTCAGGGGAACATTGTTGCCACCGACGTCCATTGCATTGGCATGGAACCCTTCTGCCGCCGCCGTGACCAGTGCCGCGTTGTGAGTCTGAAGGCCCTTGATCATCTCCGCGACGTCGGCACCCACGGTGGAGTCGTTCCCGAGCAGTTCGTTGTCGAACCGTGCCTGGAAGACGCCGCCTTGGGCCGCGTCGAAATTGGTGACATTGCTCTCCCAGCCTTGCAGCGTGTGGACGAAGGCCTGGATGTCCTGTGCAGTGCCCGTGGTGACCAGCTGCTCGGCCTTGGCTCCAAGCGTGTTGCCGGAGGCGATAAAGTCCGCCCAGAAGTTGGTCTGGGCAGCATTGTCCTGATAAGGCGTAGGTACGACGTCGGTAAACGGGGCTGGCGTCCATCCGGTCACGCCGTTAGCGGACGCCATGTTCGCAAGGTTGGGATCGCCGGCAACGATGTCGGTGATGTCGAGGAAATTATCGTTGGTAGCCTTCGCTGCATCGGGATTGAACCCGTATTGATGGTCGAAGTTGGTCAGCTGAAGATTGATCTGATCGATGATGGTGGTCGCGTGTACCTCGGTCGCGCCGCCGAACAACTGCGGGTGGTCCTGCATCAGCGTCAGAAGTCCGTCATGCACCGCCTGCAGGTCGGCTTGAATCGCCGGCAAGTTGTCGGCGTTGATGCCCCCGAGCGACTTGGACTGGGCGTCGTCGAATATGGCTCCCAGCTCGGCGAACGTTGCGTGGGGCGTGTTGGCACTCAACGGCGTGGCCAACTCGGGAGGGGCGAAGTTGAACCCCGGATTGTCGTCCTTGATGCTTAACGCCTGAAGGATCGGATCGTGCTCAATGGTGTTGATGATGTCCAGATGTGCCGTGCGCAAAGTAGCTTCGGCACCGGCGTCATTGTTGACGGCGCCCGGCACTGCGGCAAGGGCGGTCGTTATGTCGGCCAGCACCGTGTTGACATGGGTAAGCTGGTCGCCCGTGAAAGCGCCGGCAGCAACATCGGCGGTCAGGCCGGTCTGAACCAACTGGAGATCGGCTATGTACCTGCCGTCCGTGCCGTTGCCTTGGTTCCCCACCGGGACGTTGTTGTGCCACACCCCACCTTCAAGAATTCTGGTGGCGTCGTTGAACATATTCTCGAAATAAAGATCACCGGCCTTCAGTACCAGCGGCGGCTGGCCGCCGGCACCGCCACCGGCGTCACCACCACCGGCGCCGCCGCCACCACCACCACCGGCGTCGCCGCCACCACCGGCACCACCACCGCCCGGTGTCACGGGCGTCACGGCGGTTGCCTGCGCCGCCGCCACCACATCCGCATAGGTCCCGCCATCCGCCATGATGTTATTGGTCCCCACGTCCGCGGAGTTGGTTGCGAGCTGTTCAACCGCTGCGGCGACTTCCCCGGCATTCTGCGTCTGCAACCCCTCGATCAGCGCCGTCGCCGCGGTGCCCGACGTGCCGTCGGTCCGGAATTCGTTCCAGAAGCGCGCCGAGAACAGGCCGCCTTGCGACATGTCGAAGGCGTTCGAATTGGTATTGAAGGTCTGTAGTTGCGCGACCAGCCCGGCAATGTCACCGGTGAAGCCATTGTTCGCGATCGTCTGCGCCATCTGCCCAAGATGGTTGCTGTCCTGGATCCATTGCGTAACAAAGGCCGTTTGGTCTGCACTGTCATGGAAGGGTGCAGGGGCGGAGTTAACGGCCGGGAGAGGCGTCGGATTGAACAGCGCCTGCACACCCGCGTCGCCTTGAGCGATATCGATAATGTCCCGATGGATATCGTTGATCGAACGCCCAACAAATTGCCCGAGATCGGTTCCCAATACCAGGGTGCCCGTTGGAGAGTTCGCGTTCTCGACGGATGCGATCTCCTCATTGAGCTGATTGATGATCACCTGCGTGTGCAGATCGGAGAGGTTATTGATCGTGGGAACCGCCGCCTGCAACATCTGCTG
>WNGG01004948.1_pt1 | contig 15475 bp, 16 predicted proteins | sample 5400661 | NCBI WGS metagenome assembly WNGG01 (sample SAMN13153372, study PRJNA577476) | soil metagenome | isolation source: 100 cm soil or saprolite under Garry oak tree replicate 1 | place: USA:California | collected 2016-06-15
ACCCAGCCGCTGCTGGCGCTTCGCATCACGGTGGCGGACCGGGACGCGCTGCTCGCCAAGGCCCAGGCGCTCTGAAACCGAAGGGCCATGTTGCATTCGGGCGCATCAGGGCGCCATCGTTTGGCGGATCCTCTTGTAACCGGTGGAGACCAATCCCATGACGCAGATCGCAGTGCTCGGCGACCTGTCGGGGCACCTGGCGCCGTTTGCGCAGGCGCTGCGCGAGCTCGGTGTTGACGTCGCCGCGGCGCAGGTGCCGGACGATCTGGTGGTGGTGCAGGTCGGCGATCTGGTCCACAAGGGACCGGATTCGGACGCGATCGTGGCGTTGGTCGACCGGCTGCTGGATGCGAACCCGGGCCGCTACGTGCAGTTGCTGGGCAACCACGAGGACCAGTATCTGGGCGGCCAGCGCTTCTACGAGCAGACGCCCCTTGCCGCCGGCACGGTCGCCACGCTACGCCGCTGGCGGGCCACCGGCTGGCTTCGGGTTGCTGCGGCGATCCGGACGACGCGCGGCGGGTCCTACCTGGTCACCCACGCGGGCCTGACTCGCTTGAACTTCCTGCACCATGTCGCCACCGAGGACGCTGGTCAGGCCGCCGAGGTGCTCAACGGCCTGGTGGAGACGCGCCCGAAGGTGATCCACGCTACTGGCGTGATGCTCACCGACCTGCGGTCGGGTCTGGCCGGGCCGTTGTGGGCGGAGGCGACGCGGGAGCTGTATCCCGGCTGGCTGCGGGCGGCTGCCGCGGGGCAGCCGCCGCCGTTTGGCCAGATCCATTCCCGGCTGATCTTGCTCGGCTGGTGGTGGTCGACCGCGCTCGCCGGCATATCAGCGTGACGATCGGCGGGCAGCAATTCATCAATGTCGATCCCGGCTTCGATGACCGTCCGCCTGGGCGGGCCCGCCTCCATCCTGTGGTCCTTGATGGAGAGCTCGTTTCGCCGCACTGAGCTGACCCGGCGTACGACGATCCTCGAACTGCACGACTTGGTGGGTGGCGGTGCCGCCCTTGTGCCGGTTGTCGAACCGGCGGCGGTGTTCCCGGTTGGTGTGCGACCGTGGCAGGGCGATGTGCTGTTGGTGCCGGATCGCTGAGGGCCCCGGAGGCGCCGAGCATCGCTGCCACGCACGCCTCCGGTCCCTCACCGGGGCGCAGTCCGGCACGGGAGGTGCTGGAAGCTTGCTGCGCCCCGGTGCCTGGCTCAGTCGCTGACCACCTTTCGTCCGATGGTCATCTCACCTCGTCGATCGATCAGCATCCGGCCCGCGTGCTCGGTTTGGCTCATGCGGCCGACACCGCTGTAGAAGCCTCCAGCGCTCGGGCTGGCGGGACCCGTACCGTCTGGGCGCCAGGACGCCGGCTGCACCAGCCCCGGCGCCACCAGCTCGAAGCCCTCAAAGAACCGCCCGATCTGGCTGCGGCCGCGCAGCACCAGTGGGGCGGACGCCTGCCGGTAGACCTCGGTGACCGTGGCTGCGGCCTGCGGGCGGAAGTCCGCAGTGGCATGGGAGGGCACCCGGCAGGACCCAGCCTACTCACAGCAGCAGCTGGGCGAGCTCCTCCAACAGGACCCTCACCCGTTGCGCCTGGTCGGGGTCGCCAACAGCGTGCGAGATGGCGTGGTCGATGCGGCGGCTCGCGCGGCTGATGATCGCCTGTTTGGCGGCCTCGGAGACCCGCACGCGGGTGCGCCGCCCGTCGGCGGGATCGGGTGTGGTTTCGACCAGCCCGCGCTGTTTCAGTCGGGCGACGGAGACCGACACGTGGCTTTGCACGAAGCCGGTGCGCGCCTGGATCTGGCTGACCGAGCTGCCGGGGTGGGTGAGGGCGTCTTCGAGCACGGCCAGCTCTCCCGGGGTCAGCGACGGGTCGCCAGCCTGGGTGGTGACGGCGCGCGACAGCTCGAGCAGCCGCTTGCCGAGCCGGTGCAGTTGTCCACCATCCACGCCCGCATCTTACATCGCTGCCGAAACATCGCCCACAATGTATCGTTACAGATACACAAGTACCACCAGGTCTGGGAGGCGGGCGATGGCGTCGCAGGAGTCGTTGACCAGTATGGGCAAGACCGCGCTTGGGATGGCGCGGGTGCGAGCGGAGGAGAGCCGCCGTCCGGACCGGCTCTTCGACGACCCCTACGCCGCGGCGTTTCTGGCCGCCGCCCCAGCCGACTTCCCCGAAGAGCAGGCGGTCTCCGGCGAGCTGGCCTCGCTGGGGGCGGTGTTCTTCTTCCACGGCGTCATCCGCACCCGGTTCTTCGACGACTACCTGCTCGCCGCCACCACCGCAGGGTGCCGTCAGGTGGCGCTGCTGGCCGCCGGGCTGGACACCCGCGCCTTCCGGCTGGCCTGGCCCGACGGGGTGCGGCTGTTCGAACTCGACCTGCCCGAGGTGCTGGCCTTCAAGCAGCAGGTCCTGGCCGCCCAGCACGCCGTGCCGCGCTGCCAGCGCACCGTGCTTGCCGCCGACCTCGGCGAGGACTGGCCGGCCGCGCTGACTGCGGCCGGGTTCCAGCCCACCCAGCCCACCGCGTGGCTGGCCGAGGGACTGCTCATCTACCTGTCCGCCGACCAGGCCGCCCACCTGCTCACCGCGGTCGGTGAGCTGTCCGCCCCCATCAGCCAGCTCGCCTTCGAACACGGCACCATCGCCGACAGCCCCCTGCTGGCCCAAGCCCGCGCGATCCCCGCCATGGACCAGTTCACCAAGCTGTGGAAGGGCGGCCTCGGCGCCCACGCGCCCGACTGGCTCAGCCGCCACGGCTGGCAGGTCCGGACCCACGAGCGCGCTGCCCTGGCCGCCGCCCACGGCCGGGCGGTGCCAGGCTCCTCCAGCGGCGGCTTCGTCACCGCCGTTCAGCCCGCGAGGCGCTGATCGGTGTCGGAGGACATGCCGGTTCCCGCCGACAACGCCATCCAAGGCCCAACGGCACCGTGGTCTGCTCACAATCGCGCTGAAAGCCGAAACAGCCACTGCTCGACTTCGGCCGAGTCGCTCAGGACTCGGTGCTGCCATCACAAGGCTTCGCGAAATATCGAGGCCTAGCGGCCCACGAAGTTCGCCTCCCGCTTTTCGACAAACGACGCCACGCCCTCGGCGGCGTCGTCGGTCCTGACCACCTGGCGTCTGCGTTCGACCATGGCTTTTGTTGCTTGAAGCGGTCCGGCGTTCACCGCGAGCCGGGACACGGCGAGCGAATGCTTGATCCCGAGCGGTGCGGCTCGGGCGATGGTCGTGGCAAGGGCGGCGGCCCGCTCGAGCGCGATACCCTCCGGGACCAGTTCCTGGACCAGACCGATGCGGTAGGCCTCCTCCGCCGCCAGGGTGTCGCCCGTCAGCAGGTAACGCTGAGCGTTGCCCCACCCGACCCGTTCCGGCCAGCGAATCACACCGCCGCCGAAGGCGAAGATGCCTCTCGTGACCTCGGGTTGGCCGAGCAGCGTCCCTTCCGCGGCGACAAGGATGTCGCCGTTCAGCGCGATCTCGAGGCCCCCTGCGAGGCATGCCCCGTGCAGAGCCACAATGAGCGGCTTGGAAAGGCGGCGTCCGGACAACCCGAACGGGTCGAACCCGTCCTCGCCGAAGCCCAGCACGTCGCTGTCAACGGTGTCTTTCAACTGGGTGAGGTCGAACCCGGCGCAGAACACGGGCCCGTGGCCGAAGAGAACCGCGCAGCGCAGGTCGTCGTCGGCGTCGTACTCGGCGTATGCCGCTGCCAGCCCCGAGAGAATGTCGCTTGTCAGGGCGTTGCGTTTCTCAGCCCGGTCGATGCCGACCATGAGCACCCGGTCCTGCGTTTCGGTCGTCACACGACCTGCGCGCCCGCGCGAGCTGCCGCCGACGTGGGCTGGATCGGTGGTCATCGGTGGATCTCCTTTCCGTCAGCCGGGGCACGGCCGAACCGGGCCCCGGTGTGCGATCTCAACGGACCCGGTGAGTGGGGTGAACACCCTCCGGTCCCTTCGCTCGGCGTTCTCGTTTCCCCGCGGGACTGTTCCTTTCGTTGTGGGCGGCCGTGACACTCCGCGGCCAGCGACCGCCCGTTGCGGGGCTTTCAGGTGCGAGGCACCACGTTTTGCAAGCGCACTTGTCCGACGGCGACCAGGCGCTCATCTGCGTCGCTGATCCTGACCTCCCAGAGCTGCTGGGTGCGTCCTTGCTGGATCGGTCGGGCGACGACCTGGACCCGACCGCTGATCATCGAGCGCAGGAAGTTGGTGTTGTTGTTGACACCCACGGCGACAAGACCGTGCTCGGAGGCGGCCGCCACGGCACCGACAGTGGCTGCGCTCTCGATGGCGGTCGTGTAGACACCGCCGTGGACGAGCCCCCACGGCTGGTGGTGCTCAGGGCCGAGGTCGATGACGCCTTCGACCCGGCCGGCGGCGACGTGGGTGAACCGCAGGCCGGCGGCGACCAGAAAATCGCTGGCGTTCTCCAGATCCGGGGTGTGCGGGCTCTCGGTGTCGGTCACGCGTTCTCCTCCAGGGCCAGGCACAATGCCATCCGGTTAGTCAGCACCCATGAGGTCGGGCTTGGTCAAGCCCCTGCTGCCTTCTCGTGATGGCCCAATTTGCCGGGCCGAGCCGGGGTCAAGGTGGAGCGCCCGACTGGACGAGCGACCTTGACACCGGCGACGACCGGCGCAGGATCGTGGGACGAGAAGGCCCGCCAGCCGGCGCGTCCGGCACGGCCGCAGGCGGCGCTGCGGCACGACCGGCTGCCACTGCTGAAGCGGTGGGGCTGCTCGAGACGGAGGCGCTCGTCAGCGAGCTGTGCCACGGCATGACCACGCTCGCCTCCGGGGAGGCGTTTGGGCGGCGCTGCCCGCTTCGCGGCCGGCGAGGGCCGGCACGGCGACCCTACGTGCCAGCCTGCTCGGTGTCCTCGGTGACCGGCGGGCAGGAGCACACGAGGTTGCGGTCGCCGGCGGCGGCGTCGACCCGGCCGACCGGCGGCCACCACTTGGTCGCCCGCAAGCCTGGCACTGGGTAGGCGGCCTGCTCGCGGCCGTATGGGTGCGGCCAGTCGTCGGCGCAGACGTCCTGGGCGGTGTGGGGGGCATTGTGCAGCGGGTTGTCGTCGCGGTCCCATTCGCCGGCCGTGATCCGGTCGACCTCGCGGCGGATCGCGATCATCGCGTCGCAGAAGCGGTCCAGCTCGCGCAGGGACTCGCTCTCGGTCGGCTCGATCATCAGCGTGCCGGCGACCGGGAACGACATGGTGGGGGCGTGGAAGCCGTAGTCGCTGAGGCGCTTGGCCACGTCCTCGGCGCTCACGCCAGCCGCGACCTTGAGCGGGCGCAGGTCGATGATGCATTCGTGCGCGACCCGGCCGGCCTGCCCCGCGTACAGGATGGGGTAGTGCGGCGCGAGCCGGTGCGCGACGTAGTTCGCGTTGAGGATCGCGACCTCGGTCGCGCGGCGCAGGCCGTCTGCGCCCATCATGGCGATGTACATCCACGAGATCGGCAGGATCCCGGCGGAGCCCCACGGCGCGGCGGCGACCGCGCCGATGCCGCTGGCCGGCCCGGCCTCGGCGCGCAGCGGGTGGTTCGGCAGGAACGGCGCCAGGTGGGCCCTGACCGCGACCGGGCCGACGCCCGGCCCGCCGCCGCCGTGCGGGATGCAGAAGGTCTTGTGGAGGTTGAGGTGCGAGACGTCCGCGCCGAACCAGCCGGGCTTGGCCACGCCGACGATCGCGTTGAGGTTCGCGCCGTCGACGTACACCTGCCCGCCGGCGGCGTGGACCAGGTCGCACAGCTCGCGGATGCCCGCCTCGAACACGCCGTGGGTGGACGGGTAGGTGACCATGGCGGCGGCCAGGCGGTCGACGTGCTGCTCGGCCTTGGCGCGCAGGTCGCCGAGGTCGACGTTGCCGTGCTGGTCGCAGGCGACCACCACCACCCGCATGCCGGCCATGGCCGCGGAGGCGGCGTTGGTGCCGTGCGCCGAGGATGGGATCAGGCACACGTCGCGGCGCTCGTCGCCGCGGCTGCGGTGCCAGGCGCGGATCGCGAGCAGCCCGGCCAGCTCGCCCTGCGAGCCGGCGTTCGGCTGCAGCGACACGGCGTCGTAGCCGGTGATCTCGACGAGCATCGCCTCCAGCTCGCGGATCAGGTCGAGGTAGCCCCGGGCCTGCTCCAGCGGTGCGAACGGGTGCATGTTCGCGACCTCGGGCCAGGAGATCGGCGCCATCTCGCTGGTAGCGTTGAGCTTCATCGTGCAGGAGCCGAGCGGGATCATCGAGCGGTCCAGCGCCACGTCCTTGTCGGCGAGGCGGCGCAGGTAGCGCAGCAGCTCGGTCTCGGAGTGGTAGCTGTGGAACACCGGGTGGGCGAGGATCTCGCCAGCGCGCCGCAGCGCCGCCGGGATCCCCTCGGGCAGCGCCGGGTCCGCGTCCAGCGCGGCAACCGACGCCCCGCCGTCGCCGCTGTCGCCTTGGCCGCCCGCGGTCACCCCGAACGCCGCCCAGACCGCCTCGACGGTCGCGGTGGTGGTGGTCTCGTCGAGGCTGACCCCGAAGGTGTCGGCGTCGACCTCGCGCAGGTTGATGCGCCGTTCCCGGGCCGCGGCGGCGACCGCAGCGGCCCGACCGGGTACCCGCACGGTCAGCGTGTCGAACCAGGTGCCGTTCGCCACCTCGACCTTGTTGCCGACGCCCTGGCGCAGGCCCGCGGCAAGGATGGAGGTGAGGCGGTGGACCCGCTCGGCGATCGTACGCAGACCGTCCGGGCCGTGCCAGACCGCATACATGCCCGCGACGACCGCGAGCAGTACCTGGGCGGTGCAGATGTTGCTGGTCGCCCGCTCGCGGCGGATGTGCTGCTCGCGGGTCTGCAGCGCCAGCCGCAGGGCGGGCCGCCCCGCCGGGTCGGTGGACACCCCGACCAGCCGCCCGGGCAGCGAGCGTACGTACGCCTCGCGGGTGGCCATGTAGGCCGCGTGCGGGCCGCCGAACCACATCGGCACGCCGAAGCGCTGCGACGACCCGACCACGACGTCGGCGCCCAGCTTGCCTGGCGGAGCCAGCAGCACCAGCGCGAGCAGGTCGGCGGCGACCGTCACCAGCGCCCCGGCGGCGTGAGCGCGCTCGATCACCGGGCGCAGGTCGCGCACGGCCCCACCCGACCCCGGGTACTGCAGCAGCACGCCGAAGACCGGCCGGGCGTTCGGGTCGAGGTCGGCCTCCAGGTCACCGACAACCACCGGGACGCCGAGTGGCTCCGCCCTGGCCCGCAGCACCGCGATGGTCTGCGGGTGGCAGTCGGCGTCAACGAAGAAGGCGCCCTCGCGTTCGACCTTGCGCTCGCGGCCGGCGAGCCGTCGGCTCATCGCCATCGCCTCGGCCGCGGCGCTGCCCTCGTCGAGCAGGGAGGCGTTGGCCAGCTCCATGCCGGTGAGGTCGGCCACCATGGTCTGGAAGTTCAGCAGCGCCTCCAGCCGGCCCTGCGCGATCTCCGGCTGGTAGGGCGTGTAGGCGGTGTACCAGGCGGGGTCCTCCAGCACGTTGCGCTGGATGACCGGCGGGGTGATCGTGCCGTGGTAGCCGAGGCCGATCAGCGAGGTGAAGACCTGGTTGCGGGTGGCCAGCTCGCGCAGGCGGGCGCTGGCGGCTGGCTCGGTCATGCCGGCGGGCAGGCCGAGGGGCCGGTCCGGGTCGAGGCGGATGGCGGCGGGGACCGTCTGGTCGAGCAGCCTGTCCAGCGACGCGAGGCCCAGCTCGGCGAGCATCTTGACCTGCTCGTCGGGGCTCGGCCCGAGATGGCGGTCGGAGAACTCCTCGCGTCGCTCGAGCTCGGCCAGGGAGGCGCGCTCCCGGTTCATTCGGAAGACCTCCTCAGGACGCACGGTTAGGCAGGCTCCCCGCACCCGGGCAGCCGAGCGTTGCGGCGAAGCTACCGTACGGCTTTGGTGCCGTATTGGAACGACTGGCGCTCGTCGAGCCGCCGGTCGATCCACGCGGCGAGGCGTTGCGCGGCCAGGGTGTCCCCGCGGGCCTGGGCAGCGCGTAGGCGGGCGGCGGTGTCCACCAGGGCGTGGTCGAGTTCTGCGACGGGGTCGGAGGTGACCAGCATCTCCAGCTGGTCGAGGATCACGATGTCGTCCATGGCACGCCTCGCGGGTGTGCGGTCTGGCGGTGATGGGCTGCCCATGGGGAGCGATTCCCGCGATCAGGATGGATCGGGCGGGCCAGGGCAGAGGTTGGCGCCGACTTGGGACCGGAATCGAGAGTTCCAGGAAGCGGTGTAAGCACCTCGGCGTATCGTCCGCTGTTCCACCGGCCCCGGCTGGCGGTCGGCGACGCGGTGCCGGCAAGGAGCTGACAGTAAGGAGCTGACAGTGCTGCCACCGCCGCATAGCAACACCGAGAACCAACCTTGTCGCGCGGGGACCTCTAACCGATCAACAGGAGTGAAACGACGTCTTACCGATCCGTGCTACCGCGCACGAGACTTCCGACCGGCGGTACTTAGCCCGTGGGTTCGCTGTGAACGAGGTGCGCTTCCTCGGAGTCTGGGTCCCAATCGGTGGTCTCGACGTGCTCGACCGACGAGCGGTGCAGGGAATCCTCCGGCGCCCCGCACGCGTAGCACACCTTTCCGCGGTGTTCGTGGTGCCGCGGCGTGGCCCTCCCATCGACCTCCGCGATCCTGGCCAGGAGTCGTTCGTTGAGCTGCTGGGTCTTCGCCTTCCGGTACTCGTCGCGCGCCGGCAGGACCGTGTCGAGCGCAGCCCTCGCGGTCGGCACGTCCGGCTTCCCTGCCCGGATCTCGCCCAGGAGCGTGCTGTAGATCCTGGTCAGCTCGCTGATGACCGGCGTGGGATACTCGCGCCCCTGGATCTTGAGCGTCGTGACCCCGAGCGCGACGTACCTGGGCACATCCTCGAGGAGCTGGTAGATCTCGTTGTTGCTCTTCTCCAGGTAGGTCAGGACCGGCGCGGGGAACTTCTCGGCGATCTCCGGGTGGTGCGTGCCAAGGCACGGCCTGAAGCACACGCCTCCCTTGTCCGGGTTGCCGATGAGCTTGGTCCGCGTGGTGCCATCGGAGTCGTGCACCACCTGCTCCTCGAAGTAGGGGGCGAAGTAGTCGTACAGGCGGCAACCCCCCACGCCGGTCACGCACCGGTTCGAGTGGATCAGCAGCTCGACCCCGATCCCCACCTCATCCGCGGTCTGCTTGAGCCCTGCGATGCGCTGGTAGGTGTTGAGGGCGGTCGAGGCGACGAACTGGGTGGCCCCGGCCTGCTTGACCTGCTCCATGCGCTTTCTGTTACGGACGTTGCACCCGACGCTGGCGTGGATCGTGATCTCCGGGTAGCGCTCGTGCACCACCCGCATGGCGTCGTCCGACTTCATGATGAAGCCGTCCACCCCCCAGGCCGCGTACGCGTCGACCTTCCTGAGCATCTGCGAGTGATCGTCGAACTCGATGTCGGCATTCAGGGCCACGCGGAGCTTCGCTCCGTTGTCGTGCGCGACCTGGGCCGCCTCGCGGACCTGGTGATGCTGGAGCTCGAATTGTGCTGTTCGCCGGCTCCACCCCACCGGCCCCACATACACGGACTCGGCACCGGCGGCCACAGCCTCTCGGACCATCTCCAGGGATCCGCCGGGCGAAAGCAGCTCCACCATAGGGTGATCTCCATTCCGGATCGACCGCATTGACGCAAAGTCTGATCCTCTGCCGAGGGACCGTCAACGAATCGGCGCCAAGCGGGGAGCCTCGCCTGGATGGAGCGGAAGCGACACCCATGAGCCGCCGCCCGGGGGCCCGGCACTTTGGGGTCAGGCCGTCGGCTACCATGTCGGTGACGAGCTCCTGGAGGTGGCGATGCCCGAGGACCACGGCGGCCGACTCCATCACATCCGGGCCGGCCAACTGGATCCCGAGACGGCCCAGACCGGCGGGATGCGACGGGCCGCGGCGATCTGCCGGGCCACCACCGGCTCGTTGGCGATCTGGATGGGCGAGACCCGGGTCGCCCCGGCCACCGTCTCGGCCCCGCACCACCACGGCCACAGCGAGACCGGCATCTACGTGGTCAGCGGCACGCCGACGTTCGTGTTCCTGGATGGCGACGAGGAGGTCCGGCTCGAGACCGGCCCTGGCGACTACGTGTACGTGCCGCCGTTCGTTCCCCACCGCGAGGAGAATCCCTCCCCCGACCAGGACGCGGTGGTGGTGATCGCCCGCACCACCCAGGAGGCGGTCGTGGTCAACCTGGAGAGCCTGCGGACCTGACCGCCGGTTCGGTCAGGAGGTGAACCCCATCGCGAGCCCGCATCCTGCTGCACGGATCCTTGGTCACCCGCGTTCTGGCTGGCACCGGGGAGAAGATCGACCGGGGTTGGTGTCTCATGGTCGCTTTCTTTGCCCTCTGCCGCGGCTCGGAGCATGACAATAGCAGCGCGGGGAGCGAACTCCCCGCGCTGCTACGCGCCGGAAACTGGGCCGTGCTGGCTATGCCTGGCGCAGCGGCCGCACGGGGAGAACCTCGCGCTTGAAGGTGAAGTTGGTCACCCCCGCGAACGACGCGTACCAGGCCGCGGCCGCGGTGGCCAGCCCGAACCAGCCGCCGAGCTTGGTGATCGAGTCGTTGCCGGCCGCGTCCCCGATCCCGAGCACGATGAACGTGACCGTAAGGAGCAGGAAGACCAGGCTCACGGCCGCGGTGGTGCGCAACGAGGCCACCCACATGTAGGCCGTGAAGATGCCCCACGCGATCAGGTAGAGGCCGACCGCCGAGCCCCTGTTGGCCTGCGGGACCGAGCCTGCGAAGAAGGTCACGTACGCCCAGAAGGAGATCCAGAACGCGCCGTAGGAGCTGAAGGCCGTCGCGCCGAAGGTGTTGCCCTTGCGGAACTCCCACATTCCGGCCAGGAGCTGCGCTCCGCCGCCATAGGCGAGCGCCAGTCCCAGCACGATAGGTTCGCCCTTGTTGTCCACCAGGCCAGCGTTGAACATGCTGAGCACGAAGGTGGTGAGGGCGAAGGCGGCCAAGCCGAGCGGTGCCGGGTCCGCGATGCTCGCCGCCGCCGGGTCCACCGGTGCTGCCGCCGTAGCGCGGTTGCTGGCAGCGCGGGCAGCTTCGATGTCTTCTGCCATCGAGCGCCTCCTTGCACTAGCAGCTATGCGGGATTACCCGCCTGTAGCCGGATCGTGCGCTTGCCCTCCTCTTCGGTCAAGGGTCGCCGCCTTGCCCGTTGCGAGGCCGCCGGCCTCCCTCCCCGGACCGAGACTCCTTCCGATTCCGACAATCCTGCCGAGGATCTCGCCTTCGTTGACAGCGCCATTGCGAGCGCCAGACAATGAGTGGCCATCAAAGGGCTGCCTCCCACATGGGAGGTATGAGGTCTACAGCGGTGGTCCCGGTGTCGTCCACGAGGAAGGAGACGCCATGGGAGACAGTCCTGCTGGACCTGGCAAGCTGGAGACCAAGGTCAAACCTTGGCCCGCCGTCCCGCTGCCGACAGCCGAGGAGGTCTACGGCAATCTGCCGCCGCCCGCGCGCGAGTACCCGACGTTCCTCGAGTCGATCGTCCATTGGAAGGACGCGCACGACAAGCCCGAGGCGCTCTCCAGGCTCAGGGTGCTCGACTGCTCGCACACCGCGGCCATCGGCCACTGGTGCTCGTCGCTGCTCGCGGAGCTCGGGGCCGAGGTGATCCAGGTGGAGCCCCCTGGGGGGGACCCCCTGCGCAAGCTGACCCCCTTCGGGAGGAAGCACTACTACTTCCACGACAGTGAGCGGGGCGAGCCGGTCGGGCCGCACTTCCTCCACGAGATGCGGAACAAGCTGTCGGTGACCCTCAACCCGGCGGCCGAGGAGGGGCGCGAGATCCTGAAGAAGCTTGCCGTCCACGCCGACGTCCTCATCGAGAACGCCCCGCCTGGCCAGTTCGACGCCTGGGGCATCGGCTACCGGCAGCTCCGGGAGATCAACCCCCGGCTGGTCTATGCCTGGGTGGGCCAGCGGGGCCAGTGGGGGCCGCTCAAGGACAAGCCCGGGATGCTCGACCCCACGGCGCAGGCCGCGTGCGGTTTCGTCCACGGGACCGGCATTCCGAAGGAGCAGGGCGGGCAGCCGGTCCGCTCGGCCATGTGGATGGCGGACCACGTGGGCGGGACGAGCGCCGCGATGGGGATCCTGGCCGCGCTCATCCACCGGGACCGGGTGTCGGGGAAGGGACAGTTCGTCGAGGCCACGGGCGCCGAGGCCGTCATTCGGATCCTGGACTACGACTGGGCCTGGTACGGCATGGACGGCAGCATCCGTCCCCGCTACGGCAACTGGGACCTGGCGATCAACATCTACGCCGTCAACCCGTGCAAGGACGGGCTCATGATGGTCGGCGGTGGCCACGACCGGCTCTGGTACCGGATCTGGAAGACCGTCGGCAAGGACCGCCCGGAGCTCGAGGACGACATCCTGGACGACAAGAAGCTGCGGACCGTCACCGACCGCCTGCCCCATGAGGCCCAGGTGAAGACCTACACGAACCTCACGGAGTGGATGAAGGCCAAGCCGAGGGCGGAGGCCGAGAAGGGGCTGCTCGCCGAGCAGGTCGCCTCCGGCGGTGTGCTGTACGTGGACGAGGTGGCCGAGTACCCGCAGTTCAAGTACCGGGGCCACGTTCGCAAGCTGGACGACCCGCTGTACGGCGAGGTGGTGTACGCCGGGTCTGCGTTCAAGGGGCAAAAGACCCCGGGCCGGGTGAAGTGGCTCGGCCGGCCGGCCGGATACGACAACGAGGACACCTACCGGCGGCTGCTGGGCTTCACCAAGGACGACCTGAGGCGGCTCGCCTCGCAGGGGGTGATCTAGGCCATGGCCACGGCCGAGACCGGAGCCGGGGACGGGTTCGAGGAGTTTTGCCGGGAGGAGTTCAACCCGGCGGAGGTCTTCTCCAAGCCCGAGGCCTTGAAGGGCTACCGCGTCCTGTCCTGCACGCAGTACATCCTCGGGCCGAGCTGCGCGAGCTATCTCGGCGAGCTTGGCGCCGAGGTCATCAAGATCGAGCAGCCGCGCGCGGGCGAACCCATGCGGCACACGACCCCGTGGAACGAGCCCTCCCTGTACCCCCTGTCCCGGTGGCTGCCGGAGCGGGGGACGGGGCTGGGGTTCTTCGGGGCCAACTTCAACGAGTACTTCATCGGTCTGGACTTCCACCGGCCGGAGGCCAGGGAGCTCATGCTCAAGCTGGCCGCCAAGGCCGATGTCATGGTGGAGAACTATCGGCCCGGCACGTTCGACCGCTGGGGCATCGGCTACCGCCAGCTCCGGGAGGTCAACCCGCGGCTGGTCTACGCGTGGCTGGGTGGGTTCGGGGGCTGGGGCCCGGGCCGGGTCCGCGCCTCCTACGACATCCTCGGCCAGGCCCAGGGCGGGGCCTTCGGGATCACCGGGGTCCAGGAGGAGTTCGGAGGGTACCCGTCGAAGCACACCATCTGGCTCGCCGACTACTGGGGCGGGATGATGCAGGCGGTCCACATCCTCGCCGCGCTGCACTGGCGGGACACCCTATCCGGCGAGGGGGCGTTCCTCGAGTACTCCCAGGTCGACGGGGTCACCCGTCAGCTCGAGTGGTCACTGCCGGTGTACGGGCGGTACGGCGTCGTTCGGCAGCGGTGGGGCAATTGGGACACCGAGTTGGCCGTGCACGGGATTATCCGCTGCGGCAGGTCCTCCTACCCCGAGTCGGACAATCCTCAGGAGCAGGAGGAGGGCTACCTCCTGGTGACCGCGTACGAGGACGCGGATTTCGCCAGGCTGTGCGGCGCGACCGGGCTCCAGGACCTGGCGGCGAAGTACCCCGACCTGGACGCCAGGGTCCCTCCCGACGCCCAGCGGGAGATCTACGCGGCCCTGGAGGCGTGGGCGAGCGACAAGACCAAGGAGGACGCCGCCCGTGTCCTTGACGACAACGACGTCCTGAACCAGCCCGTGTGGAACGCCAAGGAGGTGGCCGAGCACCCGCACTGGCGGGAGCGGGGCTCCATTCAGTGGCTGGACGACCAAACCTTCGGCGACGTGCTGGCGCAGGGCCCCGCCTACAAGCTGAGCGAGACGCCACCCCGGCTGAAGTCGGCGTTCAAACCCGTGGGCGCCGACAACGAGTACATCTACACCAAGCTCGCCGGGCTGAGCAGGGGCGAGATCGAGCGGCTCCAGGAGGAGGAGGTGATCTAGGGTGGCGGGTGGCAACGCGGGCCTGATCCTGCGCTGCGAGACGTGCGGGACGAAGAACTACCTCGACCCTTACGCCTTCTTCAACTTCGCGGGGACGACCAAGTGCGCCGGCTGCGATCAGGCCTACGCGATCGCGCTGCAAGCCGGCTTCGTGACGCGCGGGCCGGAGCGGACCGATCGGGAGCCGGATCGCCTGCCCGGCTACGCGGAGACGAAGGATTTCGAGCCGGTCACGGGCGCCGGCAAGACGGCTGACTCGCCAAAGGCGCAAGCCCAGATGGTCGGCAAGCCGAAGCCGATCTCCCAGAGCATCCGAGGAAAGCCCACGAGTGGGAGGCCGCTCAGCAAGGAGGAGCTCATCGGATCGCGGCCGCGGTTCGTGGTCGAGGGGTAGCAGAAGAGAGAAGGGGCGCCATGTGGGAGTGCTTCCGTGAAGCCCTCAATCCGGAGATCCAAAAGGAGTACATCGGCTACTGCACGCGCGCCGAGGCTCCCTTCTGGGTGATGGTCCCCAAGGAGGACGCCTCCAGCGAGACCTGTCCCTTCTGCGGGGCGGCGCGAGCAGCCCAGCCGGCCGCGGCGGCGGCCGTTGGAGGTGACCGTTGACGGTGAAGATCGAGTTCTACTACTCACCCAAAGACAAGCCGTCCGAGCGGTTCCCGGCGAGCGTCGACAACATTCTGAAGAAGCTGAACGAGCTGCAGCAGCTCGGTGTCCGGGCCGACGCGATCGACGTGAACCAGGCCGAGGACGTCTTCCGCCTCTACCACAAGGCGCTGGTGGGCCCGAGCGCGGCGAAGCGGGCCGTGTTTGGGATGAAGGGGGCGCTCGAGTCCGACTTCGGCAGGTCGTGCCCTGCCCTGTACGTCTACGAGGACGCCGGGGACCGCTACCCCACGGACGCCTACCCGCGCAGTGACCGGGAGCTGGGGCTCATCGGCATCGAGGTGGCCCTGGACGAGCTGCTTGCCGCGCAGGGCCCCGCGGCCCAGGCAGGCGGCCCAAGCCCCGCAGTCATACGGGAGCCATAGCCAGAGGAGACGCCGAAGCCCTCGTCGGGAGGGCCAGGTCGGCGTGATCGGAGGCGGCGATGGGAAGGATTCCCGATGAGTACCTCCCGCCGGAGGATCTGCGGCCGACGAGGATACGGACCATCCCCGAGGTGCAGGCCTACCCCAACCGCATGAACCCCACGTCGGAGCTGCTCGACCGGCAGGTGGAGCAGGGCCGCGGGGACAGGCCCGCGATCCGCTTCCAGGACCGGGTCATCAC
>WNGG01008735.1_pt1 | contig 15472 bp, 16 predicted proteins | sample 5400661 | NCBI WGS metagenome assembly WNGG01 (sample SAMN13153372, study PRJNA577476) | soil metagenome | isolation source: 100 cm soil or saprolite under Garry oak tree replicate 1 | place: USA:California | collected 2016-06-15
TCACCGGCTCCGGGCGCTCCACGTTGACCCCTCCCACGCGACGGCACGAACCCCGCAGCCACGAGGAAGCCAGCCAAGTACAGCCACCCAAGCCAAGATCCGTTGACAAGGGCCGTTCACATCAGATCGAACTGTGCCAGGAAGCAGACGCACGACATACGCCTAGCGGCGCTCCGCCAACCCCGGGGCCCATGACACGGGGTTGGCGGGGCTCATTTGTGTCAGCGTCCGAGGACGCGGACATGTCACACAGCAAGCGCGCCGTCGAATTGACGCCGAACCAGACACGACCCGCCCCCGGGGGGAATGGGGGCGGGCCGTTGTCGTCGAGGCGGCGACGACCGCGAGACACCAGCGCCACCGCCAACCCCCGCGAGGCGGGGGCGTGCGTGCTTGTGTCTCACTTCCCTCAGCGTCGGAGCAATCGGATGTGTCACACCTGCCAGGCCATGGGCTGCCCCATGGGCGTCCGAGACGTCAAGGAGAAGGACAGGCGAACAGACCGTCTCTGCTACCGACGCGCGATTGGACGGAACGCGTCAATGCGCGCGATGTTTGAGCTATATCGCATCCCGCGTCGTGCGCAACCAGTACTAGGCCCGGAAGCTCGCCGCGGCCGGTTCCCGCCCGGACGCTGGGACTGATCTTCGGTCGGAGTCCAGAATCCCGCCCACGCATGCCGCCGGACCGATGTCTCATGATCACCGTTGCCAACGCTTCGCCCGTGTCGTTCGAACAAGTCCGGGCCCAACTCGCCGCTCAGATCACCGACCACGCTCTGGCCGTAGGCATGCGATTGCCCACCGTCCGTGTAAAGACGACGCTGCTTGACAACCATATGGTTGACAACGAGCCGCCTGTGCGGTTCAGTCGCTGTCAACCGATCGGTTGCGGAGGGGGCGCATGGCGGATCAACTGTCTCGGCTGTTCGCTGCGTTGGCCGACCCGACTCGACGCGACATCGTGGCTCGCCTTGCCGTGGGCGACGCGACGGTAGGGCAGCTCGCTGCCCCATACGACATCAGCAAGCAGGCCGTCTCCAAGCATGTCCGGGTGCTCGAGCAGGCCGGACTGATTACGCGTAGCCGCGACGCCCAGCGGCGCCCGGTCCATCTCGACGCGGAGGTTTTCGACCTGATGACCAAGTGGATCGCCCGCTATCAGCGAGAGGCCGAGGAGCGGTACCGCCGCCTCGACGCCGTACTAGCCACCATGAACGACACCGACAGCTCCCAGGAAGGAACTGCATCATGACCATCCTGACCGAAACGAAGATCGAGGCCGACCCGACGGTGCCGATCATCCACATGACCCGAGACTTCGCTGCCACGCCCCAGCAACTGTTCCGCGCACACACCGACCCCGAGCTGTTCGCGCAGTGGGTCGGACCCAACGCGATGGCCACTCGCATCGAGCACTGGGACGCGCGTTCCGGCGGCAGTTGGCGGTTCGTCTCTGAGCGGGACGGTGTCCAGTTCGGCTTCCACGGCTGCTTCCACGAGGTGCGCCCCGACCGGATCGTGCAGACCTTCACCTTCGACGGCGAGCCGGACGGCGTGGCGCTCGAGACGCTGCGGTTCGAAGATCTCGGAAGCGGCTACACCCGCCTGCACACCCAGTCGCTGTGCGACAGTTTCGAGGGCCGCGACATGTGGCTGTCCAGCGGCATGGAGATCGGAGTCAACGAGGGCTACGCCAAACTCGACGCGATGGTGGCCGATGGGGCTCTCTGACCGGCCCGCCGAGCGCCACCGGCAGGTCGCCGCCTCGTTCACCGAGAAAGTGCACGGCACCCCGAGCTGGGACGCGCCGTCGCCGGTTGAAGGCTGGACAGCGCGCGACGTCGTCGGCCACCTCACCCAGTGGCTGCCAAGCTTCCTCGCGGCAGGTGCCGGCATCGAACTGGCTCGCGGTGCCGGCGACGACCCGGTAGTCCTGTGGACCGTTCACGCAGACGCCGTGCAGGCGTTGCTGGACGACCCCGCTACGTCCGGGCGGATGCTGACCAATCCACACATTGGCGAGCTGCCACTGGACCTCGCCATCGACCGGTTCTACACCACGGACGTCTTCATGCACACCTGGGACCTCGCCCGGGCCACCGGCCAGGACGACCAGCTCGACCCACAATTCTGCGCCGAACTACTGGCAGGCATGGAGCCGATCGAGGACATGATCCGATCGTCCGGACAGTACGGCGCACGGGTACCGGTCCCAGATGACGCTGACGCACAGACCAGCATGCTGGGCTTCATCGGCCGCGACCCGATGTGGACTCCCACCAGGTAGACACCGGGGGTTAACCGGTGCGCGATCGCAATCGCAGGAACTTCCAACCATGACGCGTGTACAGCGATGCCGTCACATGCGACCTTGATCCACCCATCGATCGCACTCAACTCGACAGATCCGTTAACAAGCACCTTGGTGACGACGAGAGCATTCGCCATCAGCGCTTCCCTCGGCTGACTTCGATCACGGCGCGCGGGTGCGCAGACGGGTAGGGGGTGCGGCTCGCCCAACCGGCGAGACTACGTCCACCAGCCGGCCGGGCTGGCCGACTGAACCACTGTAGTTATTGCCGGGTGGTTAACCCGTCTCGCACGTGACGCCACAGGCTATGCCGCGGCCAATCAACAACCCAGCTTGCGGTGCTGTTGGCCGGCATTGCGAACGACTGGGGGAGCGGGGTCGGAGGTTGGACTGGGCCCTATTTCCGATTCCGGATTGCGAGGGACCGCCGTGTCAACACCCGACAGCGCATCGGGCTGCGCGCCCAGCGTGCGGGTCCACTCGCGGACTCGTGTCCTGCAAGAGAGGCTCCTTGTGACGGTGTTGCTGATCTTGGCGTACAGGCTGCGAGGTGCAGGCTCCACCCCACGGGCGGACCATCAGAGTGAAGGCAGTTCGTCGACACGGCTGACGTACTCCGCGCCGTGATGCAGTTCGTCCTTCGACCAACGGTAGGACGAGCAGACCAGGAGTCGGCCGCCCTCGTCGACGTGGCACGTTCCGGTGCTCGCGAATCCGGTATCGCCGGCGGGGAAGAAGACGTGCGTGGACTGCGGCTGCGCGGAGATCGCGAACGTCGGTAGGTCGATGTCGTAGACGTCGATGAAGTCGTCGCCGTGCGGGTCGTCGTCGTCATGACTTCGGAACCCGAGCAGCGACCACGAGCCGGTCGTGTCGCGGACGAGTACCGCAACAGGTCCTGGGTGGGCCGGATCCACTACCGGATGGGCTGGGCCGGCTATCCCACGCTGCGGCTGATGACACTGGCCGAGACCGGCAGCCGCGGCCTGCTCGGCGCGGTACTCGGCACGGCGCGCGATCGCGACGAAACCAGTCTGGCCCGGCGCCTGCTCGCCCTGCTGCGCCCGGGCATGCTGGTGCTGCTGGACCCGGGCCTTTGACAAGAACGCATTCCTCGCCGAGATCGCCGACACCGGCCCGCACCTGCTGGCACGCGGCAAGTCCGACCGCAACCCGCAAGTCGACCAGCAGTTGCCGACGGCTCCTACCTGTCCCGCCTGAACGGGTTGACGGTGCGGATCATCGAAGCCGAGCTGACCATGTCCGGAGCAGACGGCAGCCGGGTGCGCGACAGCTACCGGCTAATCACCACACTGCACGATCACCGCCGCTGCCCGGCCGGCGTTCTGGTCCGGCTCTACCACGAGCGGTGGGAGATCGAATCGGCCTACCTCGCCGTGCGGATCAATTGCTCGGGCTCGGTGTCTTTGAGCAAGTACCCGATCGCGCCGAGCCGTAATGCCGCATTGACCTGGTCGGTGGCGACAAAGGTTGTCAGCATGGCCACCAGTGGCGGGTCAGGCTGGGCGAGAAGTTGGCCGAGCACGGTCAGGCCGTCACTGTCGGGCATGCGGATGTCGAGTAGCACGACGTCAGGCCGGGCTCGAGTGATCTGTTCGCTGGCGCTCGCACCGTCGCATGCGACGACGACGTCGATGTCCGGCGCCGTGCTGAGAATCAGCGACAGCCCGGAGCGCACCAACGCTTCGTCGTCTACTAGAGCGACGCGATACATCCCGCCCCATCGATCCGATGTGCTGACGAGCTTGTGACAACCAATGTCCGCAGCCGGCAACCACCCGGCCACTGGCCGATGGTAGGAGCGGGGCCGACTTACGGCGGATCTGTTCTGACCAATCGGCCGGTACCGGGCGGAGGCGGTCGTCCGCATTATCGATACGACGGTTCTCTTGGTGGTTCGTCGGGGTGAATCGCATGTCGCTGACTGGCCCGTGGACGGTCGCGTTCTTCGCTGCCCTTGCGTTGGCGACACCGGCGGCGGCACTGGTGTTCTGGAATCGAATCTCGCGCCGCCAAGCGGTGGTCTGGCCGGTTCGCGGACTCATGCTGTTCGGATGCCAGTTAACGGCCTGCTTGTTGGTTGGCGTGCTTCTCAATGACTATGGCCAGTTCTATACGAGTTGGCCGGAGTTATTCGGCAATGCAGCGCACGGAAGCGCCAGCCCCTCGGCAGCTCAGCAACTTGCCGCATCTGTGCAGCTACAGTTGCGCGCCCAGCACCACCAAGCCGGGCACAGCGCGATCGTGTCGATTCCGGTGGTCGAGTCCGGCCGACCGTATGTGAACGATGCATTGGTGTACCTGCCGGCAGCCTACTTCGAGTCGAGGTACCGGAGCCGGCTGTTTCCCGTCGTCGAACTGTTCGACGGGTTCCCAGGCAGTCCGCGGAGTTGGCAGCATCCGCTGAGGCTGCCGCACGTCGCGGACGCGGAGATCGCTGCCGGGCGAGCGCAGCCATTCGTCGCCGTGATGCCGGTGCAGAACTACCTGCGGGGCGGCCGCGACGGCGAATGTCTAAACGTGCCGGATGGTGCGCAAGTCGAGACGACGCTCACGACCAACGTCCGAAAGGTCATGCTGGCCACCTTCCGGGTGGCCAGTTCAGCCAGCAATTGGGCGCTGATGGGCTTCTCCATGGGCGGATATTGCGCCATGAACCTCGCGATGCGCCATCCACAGTGGTATTCGACGGCCGCATCGATCTCCGGATACACGCACCCATTCGAAGACTTCCAGACCGGTCCGATCTTCGTGCGCCGGTCGGCGTTCAGGGACACCAACGATCCGCTGTGGCGGCTGCGGCATCTGCCCGTTCCTCCTTTGTCCTTGCTGCTTTTCGCGACGAAGCCGGACCGGCCCGTCTACTCAGACGCCGTGATCTTCGCCCGCTATGTCAAGGCACCATTGACCGTGAGCGAACTGCTCTTGCCTCGTGGCGGGCACAACTTCCCCGTGGTGATCAGCGCCCTGCCGACCTGCCTCGACTGGGTTTCGGCGCACATCGGCGCTCCCACTGCGCCGGGTTTGCGGATCGCCGGGCGGGCGCCGCACGTGGTCACGCCTAATCTGTCCGATGGTCATGCAGGGCCGTTTCCGCTGGTCATACGGGCGAGCCGGCGATGACGAACTGGATCGGTCGGATGCGGGCAGGATGCTTGATCGGCCGATGGGCAGGAGTTGGTGACGATGTCCGCGGTGCTGCGCAGCCCGGTGAGCGGTCTGCCGCCGAGCCGCGTGCGGCTCGACGTCCGGATCTGGGCGGCGTATCTGGCGAGGGCACCGAGGATTATCGCGGCGATCGCGACGCTGCTCGGCCTGGCCACGCTTGCTGAAGCAGCGCTGCCGCATCAGCGCGGGCACGTGCGTGACGTTGTGCCGGTCGTGCCGGTTCCGGGCAGCGCAACGGCCGCTGCAGTGGTCGTGGTGTCGGGGCTGCTGTTGTTGCGGGTTGCTTCCGGGCTGCGCAAGCGCAAGCGACGGGCCTGGCAGGCGGCAGTGGTGCTCACTGTGGCGATGACCCTCGCGCACGCGTTCGGCGACGAGCGTCGACCGGTCGAAGCTGCGATCACGTTGGTCCTGCTGGCCTTGCTGCTCGCCGCGGGCAGCCGGTTCACGGCCAAGCCCGATCCACGCAGCCGTTGGTTCGCGGCGGTCGTGTTCGTGCAGTTCGCTGCCGTATCGGTCCTGTATGGATTGGCGCTGCTGTACTTCTCGCGCCGGATGATTGGGCATCCGTCGTTCACGGCGCGGCTGCAGGAGGTGCTCTACGCGCTCATCGGCGCCGACGGGCACGTCCAGTTGCGCGGCGAGCGTTTCGGCGACGTCTTCCACGGAACCCTGCTCGGCTACGGGCTGGTGACTGTGCTCGTGGTGGCTTATCTCGCGTTGCGCCCGGCGGAGCCGATCGCCCATCTCACCCTGGCAGACGAGCAGCGGCTGCGGTGCCTGCTGGCCAAGCACGGCCACCGTGACTCGCTGAGCTACTTCGCACTGCGCCGTGACAAGTCGGTGGTGTGGTCGCCGACCGGGAAGGCGGCCATCACCTACCGCGTCGTGCAGGGGGTGGCGCTCGCCAGCGGTGATCCAATAGGCGATCCGGAGGCGTGGCCGGGCGCCATGGCCGCCTTCCGGCAACTCGTCGAGGAATACGCCTGGACACCGGCCGTCATCGGCAGCAGCGAGCAAGGAGCCACCGTCTTCAAACGCGAATGCGCCCTGTCTGCGCTCGAGTTGGGTGACGAGGCGATCGTCGACGTCGACGACTTCAGTCTCGACGGGCGCTCGATGCGCGGCGTCCGCCAGGCCTGCACCCGCATCGCCCGCGCTGGCTACACGGTCCAGGTACGGCGCACGCGAGACATCGATGCGACCGAGTTCGCCGCACTAGCCGCAGCCGCTGACAAGTGGCGCGGCGAGAACGTTGAACGCGGATTCTCCATGGCGCTGTCCCGACTGGGCGATCTGGCAGATGCTGATTGCGTGCTGGCGACGGCCTGCCAGGGCGGCGCATTGCGTGGCCTCCTGCATTTCGTACCATGGGGCAGCGACGGGCTCTCCCTCGATCTCATGCGTCGCGACCGGGCTGCTGACAACGGCCTGAACGAGTTCATGATCGAGAAGGTGCTAGCGGCCGGTCCAGCGTTGGGAGTCCAAAGGGTGTCGCTGAATTTCGCCGTGTTCCGCGACGCGCTGGAGCGCGGCGAGAGGATCGGCGCCGGTCCGATCCTACGTTGCTGGCGGGCGTTGATTGTTTTCTTGTCCAGGTTCTGGCAGATCGAATCCCTCTATCGCTTCAACGTGAAGTTCCGTCCCTACTGGGAACCCCGGTTCCTCTCGTACCCGCGTGTTCGCGACATCCCGCGGATCGCTCTCGCCGCTCTCGAAGCCGAAGCATTCCTGGTGCGCCCCCGCCTGCTCAAGCGCCTCCTACTTCGCAACTAGTTGTCGCTGTCCCGTTAGCTACTTCGACCTGAAGAAGTCGGCGCGTGGCGGCGGCGAGGTGCGCGACGCAGCGACCCGCCTGGTCAGCCTGCACGACCCCGACGCCCGCCCGATCCGCAAAGGCCGCCTCGGCAAGCCGGTCGAGTTCGGCTACAAAGCCCAGTTCGTCGACAACCCCGACGGCGTCATCCTCGACCACAACGTCGAGATCGGCGCCCCACCCGACGCACCGCAACTCGCCCCGGCGATCACCCGGATCACTCACCACACCGGGCGCGCACCACGCGCGGTCACCGCCGACCGCGGCTACGGCGAAGCCAGCCTCGAACGCGAGCTGCATGCCCTCGGCGTGCGCGCCGTCGCCATCCCCCACAAGAACAAACCCAGCGCCGCCCGCCGCGAGTTCGAGCACCGACGAGCCTTCCGCAACAAGGTCAAATGGCGGACCGGATCGGAAGGACGGATCAAACACATCAAACGCAGCTACGGCTGGAACCGCACCGAACTCACCACCATCCAGGGCGCCCGAACCTGGTGCGGACACGGCGTCTTCGCACACAACCCAGGCAAGATCGCGACACTGGCAGCATGAACAGCCAGACCAGGCACAGCCGCGCCAGCCTCACCAGGAGCCGATAGCAGCAGCCGACCGAGCATCGGCCCAGATCACTCACCCCGACGCAGGGTTTTTTCAGGTCGAAGTAGCTACAGGCGAGCCTCATCGATGACGTGTCCGGGCTGCTGCGGCGGCCGAGCCGGGCAAGTGAAAACTGCGCGGCGCTGGAGTCCGCACGCTTCGTCCTGATTGGCTGGCCAGGTGGACGATCCGGCTCGGCTGAGTGTGTGGGTGCAGGGGCGCGTGCAGGGTGTGGGTTTCCGTTACTGGGTGCGGTCGCTGGCGCGCGAGTTGGGACTGCCGGGCTCGGCGGTGAACCTGATCGACGGCCGAGTGGCCGTGGTTGTCGAGGGACCCCGGGCGGCATGCGAGGCGGTGCTCGCCGCACTCGAGAGCGACTCCGCGCCTGGGTATATCGACGCGGTCGTGAAGTCGTGGAGTGAGCCTGTCGGCGAACCGGACGGCTTCAGGGTCGGCTGAGTCGCCTGCTGCTGACTGTCCACTGTGGACGGTCTGTCATCGGCGGTGTCATCGAACGCCAGTGGTCTGCTGCCACGCATGCCAGCAATGACAGCAGCAAGGCCAGCATTTACGGCTCCAGACAGCCCAGACATGCGTAACATCCGTCTGCTAATCGGAGGGTTACTGGTTCGAGTCCAGTCGGGCGAGCCACCTGTAGGTCAGTAGATCCGGGCGCTCCAAGTTTCCCGCCACGGTTTGTTGGCGGTCACGGGAGCGGCGGGCACCCGGGACCGAACCGGTTCTCGTAGAAGTTCACGGGCACGATGTTGCTTCGGGAGTTGTCCGTGCTGCGCACAATCCGGATGAAGCCGGGGCCGATGTCCCGGGGGATGTCGACGCGGATCTCGCTCGTTGCCACGACGTCCGCGGCGACGAATACCGAATGGGTGGCGTCGGTGAACTCGACGGTGTCGCCGGCGAGGAAGTCGCGCCCGAAAAGGTACTGCGTCTCGCCCCAGTACATGAAGTCGGCGTTGCCGAAATCGAGCCACGGACCGCTGGGGCGCCATGCGTTATGCCGCAGGTAGGGGTTGTTGCGCAGGTTGTTGATCTCCCACGGGAACAGGATGTCGTTAGGGAAGTCGCCGTGCCAGCCCATCAGGCTCAGGCTGGCATTCGCGTAGCAGTCCGGGTGGTGCAGCCCGAACGTGTGCCCGAGTTCGTGCGCTGCGGCTCCCTTGGGCGCGCCGCCCTGGCATTGCCAGGTCGCGTAGACGCACGGGATCGCGCTCGGTTCCGCGACGCCTGATATCGGCTCGAGCGTCCAGTCGCCGAGCAGGGCGAACCCGGCCCAGTCACCGATGAGGTTCGAGCCGGCGAACCCGCCCCCGCCCTGCCCGAAGACCCACGCGATGCGGTCCGCGACGAACCCGCCGGTCGCTTGCTGCTCGGCCGCCCACCAGTTGTCCAGCCGCTGGCGGTCCGAGACGCACGTCGGATCGCGCGGCTGCGGGCCGCAGCGCATGGTCAGGTAGTCGTCGCGGTCGTGCACGACGGTCAGCGGCGCGAGGTGGAAACTAACACCGGCGTGGTCCTTGTACCACCTTTGCACCTCGACGCCGAGCCGGTCGATCGCATCCACGTATTCCTGGTGGAACGGCTGGTCGGCGGGGTAGACGTAATACGGATAGACGTACAAGTGCAGGGCAGGAGCCGCCGCCGCGTCAGCGGGCGCCGCGAACACGCTGGCTGCCAAGACCACCGCCAGCGAGGCGAGCAGTCGTCGCACGAGAACCATTGAACTCGCTGCGAAATGGCCAGCGCAAGGTCGGACTACGGCGAGAGCGACGGACAACGGAGCGGGTCGCGGCCGTGGCTCCGGGACGGGCCAGCGGCTCGGGCGCACTGTCCACTGTGGACGGTTTGTTGACGGATCCGTCCACCAAGCCCAATCACTGGTGGAACGTGCGTGTGTGGACGTGCACTTGCGTAGGCGGACGTGGCAGGTCGAGTGCTGGCGCGAGGTGATGCACATGCTGGGCCGCCGTCGTGCCGGTGACGATCGCGGCGGTTGCGTTCCTGCCGCTGTCCACGCGCCGGCTTGCGCTCGCCTCTGCCGGGGTGCTGGCCGCGAGCCTGCTCGTCGGCTCCGGCAGCGCGGCGTACTCGCTGGAGACGGCATCGGTGGCGCACAGCGGCAGCATCCCGTCAGCTGGACCGTCGGGTTCGGCGCTGGGCGGCCCCGGCGGGGCATCGATGGGCGGCGGTGCGGGCGGCCGTAGGGACGCCGTCAGCAGCGCGCTCGCGGCGCTGCTGGAGAAGACCGACACCCAGTGGGCAGCGGCCACCGTCGGGGCCCAGGGGAGCGGTGAGCAAGGCTCGGCCCGGGCCGAGCTGGTGGTTCCGCAGGACGCCGCCGGTGAATGCCTTGACAAGTCAATGGCTATGTCAGAAGTATGTTCTACGTAAACATCGGGGGCGGTTAAGCGGGGGACCCATCATCTGGGCTGTGCGGGCGAATCTGTGCTGCCCGCCCGAGCCGTGGGCGTTGGTGTCCCAGCCAAACCGGCAAGACCAGACGGAGCGGCGGGCCATGCCTGCTCGGCGGGCGTCCTAGGCGTCGCCCGGGGCCGGTCGAGTTCAGCGTGGCGGCCTACCGTTCCGTTGGAAACAGGAGCAGGCCATGACGGACACCGTGGCCCACGTGCCCGACGCGCGGCGCGACACCTCGCCGGTGCGAATTCCCGCCTGGCAGTGTGACTATTCGATCTGCACATGCAGCCGCAGCTGGGACGACTGCCCGCATTGCGGGCTGAGCGGCTCGGACGGTCATCACCGCGGACGGTGCCACGCCCGGTCATTGAGCTGACCGCGGTTCGGTCCGCGGCCGAGTAGCCATGGACACACAAACCCTATCGGAGTGGGCCTCGTCATGGTGGCTCTCGCAGCCACCGCAGTGGGTCGCGTTGGCAGTGACAGCCTGACTTTCGGCAACCGCCAGCACTGGCGTCGGTCTCACGATCTGACATGCCGCAGATGCCGGCCGCGCGGCGCGATGCCGCCAATGCGTTTCGTCAAGATGCTTGACCCCACGTGCGGTCACACGCACGCCAACGACCCGGCTGGCCAGTTGATCGACTGCGACGGCCACTGGCACGCGACGCGTATCCCGGGGAGACCCTGCACTGCGCCGGGCGGTGGCACGGTCACGCGTGCGGGTTGAGCCGTGCCACCGACCCTGACATGGCACAAACCTGCGCGACGGCGCACTGGCCGCGGCCTTGCCGGATTGCCGGCCCATACAGTTGCGGACCTGCGTGCTAGCCGGCTGCGGTCCTGCCGGCCGGCCAGCGACCAAAGCCCTCGCAACGACAACCAGAGCGACGGCCAATCTGCCTGTCGCACCGACGCCGACACGAGCGCTGACCGACCACCAGCCCCGAAGATGGCCACGGTCACCAGAGCGCGTAGGCCGCAACCGGGTAGCGCGACCACCTCAGTGGCCCAGCAGCTGGCGATCGACCGCACGTGATCCCGGGCTCCGGACTCCTCCAAGCGCGCTACCGTGTCTGCTGCGCGGACCGCCTCAACCCCCCGGAGGCGGCCCGCGCCGTGATGACACGGCTCCACACGTCGCATGGTGCGTGGCCTGAACTGCGGGCGAGCGGGATGCCTGGGTCCGGATCGGGACGGTGTGCGGTGCGGTCGTCTTCATGGAATGACTTGTGGGATGAACTACCGGCCACCAGGGCAACTACCGACCGAGCATGATCAGGAGTAACCGAACTCCAGGACCTGTGGAAACCAGGGATCGGGTACGAAACCGGCCTCTCAAGGCGGTAGCCCTGGTTCGAATCCGGTCGGGCATAGAAGCAGGCCATCAGGTTCTGGCGTTCGGTGGTGACGGGCAGCTGTTGCTGTCCCGTCTCGGCCGCGCCATACCGTGGTCACGTTCGGATGCGGACACTGGAGGGGTCCAGCACCACCGATCCGACGACGGAGCCTGATGCCAGCGAACCGCCACATCGCCATGATCGCCCACGACAACAAGAAGGTCGAGCTGCTGGCGTGGGCCGACTACAACCGCCTGACGCTGAGCACGCACCGCCTCTACGCGACCGGGACGACCGGCGCAATGCTCGAGTACGAGTTGGGCCTGACCGTGACCAGCTACCTGAGCGGACCCGTGGGCGGCGACCAACAGATCGGCGCCAAGATCGCTGAAGGCGCGATCGACACCCTGATCTTCTTCTGGGATCCGCTCGAGCCTCAGCCGCACGACCCGGACGTCAAGGCCCTGCTCCGCCTGGCAACCGTATGGAACATTCCCGTAGCCACCAACCTCGCCACCGCCGACCTGATCATCTCCTCGCCGCTGTTTCACAGCGACTACCGCGGTCAGCGGCCCGAGATCGCCTCCCGCGATCACACCGATCTCGCACAAACCCAGTAAGGGCGGCGGGCGGCCAGCCGCGCGAGCGCCAACGCATCTTCGCGGTCGCTGCGGTGCTCGGACGCCGAGCGAGCACTGACTGAGGGCGGGCCCCAAAGTGGGCCCCAAACTCGTGCCCACTGATTCCACCGGTGCCCAATTCGGAGCCTGCGATGCCCACCGATCGCGTCCGGTTCCCCCTGTTCCCGCCACAACCCCCGCACTGGCAGTGTGGGGATCAGAGGTTCGAGTCCCCTCAGCTCCACCGGTAATTCGGGGGGTTGTAGGCCGCTCGCGACGCGCGGGCGGCCTCTTGCCCCTCAAGTTGGCCCACAACCAGATCTACGCTTCAGCCCGTGACGAGCACGAAAGATCAGAAGAAACCCGGCAAGTGGGGCCGCCGGACCGTGCGGAAGCACCACGCGGGTTACGAAGTCCGCGTCTCGGCCGGTACCGATCCCGTGACCGGACGCCGCATGGTGCTGCAGGGAACCGCCTCTACCGTGCGAGAGGCGGAGAAACTACGTACCAAGCTGCTGGCCGAGGCGGATACCTACAGGTCGGCTCGCACGAACGCGTCCCTCGGCCACCTGCTGGATCGGTGGCTGCCGCAGCACGACGTCGACGAGAACACCCGCGAGAGCTACGAGAGCCTCATCCGCGTTCACATTCGTCCGGGGCTCGGGGACGTGGCGCTGACCGCCCTGGTCCGGAAGTCGACGGAGACCGTGGAGCAGTCCTACGGCGAACTCCGGCGCTGCCGTGACCGCTGCAACGGGCGCACCTTGATCGACCACCGGGCCGACGGCGAGCACGACTGTGCCGATGCCGGGTGCCGGACGCACGTCTGCCGGCCACTGGCCGCAGCTACCGTGGGTCGGATCCACGTCGTGCTCTCGGCGGCGTGCCGCCCGGCGCTGCGGTGGGGCTGGATCCCGTTCAAGCCGATGGACGCCGTGCGCCAGCCCAGCAAGCCCAAGCCGAGTCCGCGACCGCCGATGCCGGCTGAGACCGCCCGACTGGTCGAGGAGGCCACCCGGCAGAGCCCGGAGTGGGGCCCGTATCTGTGGCTCGCGGTTGTCAGCGGCGCGCGCCGCGGGGAGATGCTCGCGTTGCGACCTCGATCTCGACGCGGGCGTCATGGAGGTTCGCCGGAACTATGTCTGGGGCGCGAGAAGGACCCGAAGAACCAGACCGATCGCGCCCTCGCGACCCGAGTTCGATGAGCCACAGCTTCAAGCGCCTCGCCGGTAGCCTCGGCATCGATGCACATCTGCACACCCTGCGCCATTACGCGGCGACTGAGCTGCTCACCGCCGGCGTCGACCTGCGCACGGTCGCCGGCCGGCTCGGGCACGGCGACGGCAGTATTACGCTGCGCCACTACGCGGCCTGGTCAATCACGCTGACCAACGTGCAGCATCAATCTTGAGCGGTCGGCTGGCCGGGTCTCCCGCAGGAAATGCTGAGTGAGTCCAGCGAGTTGGCGCGACGTAGTAGTAATCGCATTGAGCAAGTCGGCCCTTCATCTGTGCCGGCGAAGTCGTCGGCGCTGGATTGCACGTGCACACCGAAGCTGCCGAATATGGCCGCCGCACCGGAAGCAGACACCCGCCGTCGCGGAGATGATATTTGCGGCGTCGAGTGCCGCACGCTGGTGGGCTTTCATGTGCCGTCGAGAGGCAATCGGCCCGCGTCGCTACCCGCGGGATTGTAGAGATAGTCGTGGGCGGAGAACACTTGCGCATCCGCCGGTCGGCGGGCAGCAGGCCCACGTCACAGATGCCCGTCTCGTCTGCATCCTGGACGCTGGTCAGGCGGTCTAGGTACATCGCATGATGAGACCGATTGAACCCGTCTACTCCGAATGGGCGAATCCGGTCCGGAGCGCCGACCTGTCGTAGCTGGGGACGTGCAGGCGATCATCTCGGCGTAGCGACGGCAAGTTCGCTACTCGAAGCGCCAACGGGTGCGTCTGTCGTGTCAACTGCGGCCGCCGTCGGCGAGTAGCCGGCCGGCGACCTCGCGGTGCGTGACGAGGGTTGTCACCAGACCGCTTCGGCTCAGTGCCCGGATCGCGTGCACCCGTTCCGGCTCGGTCGCGAGGGCGACGACATGATCGGTCCGTCTGAGTTGGGATTCGGTGACAGCAACGAGCCGTTCTTGCAGACCATCGGGGATGACCGCTCCGTCGGCGTCGAAGAGCAGGCCGCAGCTTTCGGCCACGGCACCGCGTCGCGTGAACGCCTGGGCTTCGGCATCGGGGAGGTAGTCGTAGACGGTCGATGAGCGGGGTTCCCATTGGCCGACGGCAATGACGGCTACCGACAGGTCGTCGCAGAGGGCGAGGGCGTCTGCGATACCGGGCTGCCCGCGTAGCGTCTTGGCGGTCGCCGCGTCAGGAAGGACCAACGGCGCGTAGAAGGTCACCGCCTTCCCGCCACAGGCACGTGCGGCTCGGCGCACCAGCTCGACATTGTGCTCCTCGCGATCCGGCTCAGGCATCACTCCGCACAGTTGGGCGACCGTGCACGGGGGCAGGCCAGCCAGTTGCTCGGACAAAGCACGAGTTGCGCGCGACCAGGCGACTCCCAGCACGCCGTCCGCCGTAACCACTGTGCGCAGGTGGGCGGCGGCCAATGCCGCGACGTCGGCGAGGGCGGAGGTCGGCAGGACCGGGTCGGTGACGAGGACGTTCGGCACGCCGAGGTCCGATGCCAGCCGTGCTGACAGATCTCTGTCGAATTGGTCGGGATTCGCGATCTTGATGGTGACGATGCCTTCTGACCGGGCGCGATCGAGCAGCCGAGCCACCTTGAACCGCGACAGGCCGAGTTCGTCGGCGATAGCCACCTTCGACTTGTCCTCCAGGAAGTACTGCCGCGCGATGTGCACGGCCAAGCGCACCTCCTCGGTGGAGAGGTCCACCGAAGAGGGCGACTCGGGCAGTTCTGCCATTTGCGCTCCTCACGCCGGTCTACGCCGCCAGCTGTTTGAGCAGATCGTATCGCTCAATTGAGCGTCAACCTCTTGACATGCCGGAGCGCGAGGGCTGTACTGTGACCCCGCTCGCAAACGAGCAGGCCATGATGCTCATGTGAGCAGCACTCGTTCGCGTGATAACGACTTCTGGAGGTAGCCATGCCCTGGTGCAGATCTCGCGAGGTCGCGGTGTTGACCGCTGCGGC
>WNGG01009181.1_pt1 | contig 15471 bp, 14 predicted proteins | sample 5400661 | NCBI WGS metagenome assembly WNGG01 (sample SAMN13153372, study PRJNA577476) | soil metagenome | isolation source: 100 cm soil or saprolite under Garry oak tree replicate 1 | place: USA:California | collected 2016-06-15
ATCGCACAGGGCGCACTCGACTACGCGGCTTCATATGTCAAGGAGCGCAAACAGTTCGGGCGCAGGATTGCCGACTTTCAGGGCGTGCAGTTCACCCTCGCCGACATGGCGATGAAGCTCGAGGCGGCTAGGCAGCTCACCTATGCGGCGGCGGCGCGGTCCGACCGGGCGATGGCCGGTTCGCAGGTGGCGGATCTCACCTTCTTCTCCTCGGCGTGCAAATGCTTTGCGTCAGATGTGGCGATGGAGGTAACCACGGACGCCGTTCAGCTGCTCGGCGGGTACGGGTACGTAAAGGACTACCCGGTCGAGCGGATGATGCGGGACGCAAAGATCACCCAGATATACGAAGGAACCAACCAGATCCAGCGCGTTGTGATGGCCCGGCAGTTGCTCAATGCGGGCACCGGCCGAGGTCCGGCTGCGGGCCCGTGACACATCAACGCAGCCGTTCGGGAAAAGTATCCATAACGGCTGCCGCGGCGCGAACCACCCACGGGCCAGCGGGGGGTCCAGGGCCGTCGGGGCCTGGGGTGTCCCCGGAGGGCACCGTGCCCCCCCGGAGCAGCACAGCCCTAACGGCTGCCGCGGCGCGCGTCAGTGTGGCCTGGTGGCGCGGGAGCGGCGGTGGGGGAGGCGCGCATTGACCGCAATCGACACCGAGATCGAGGCGCGCGCCGCCGGGTTCGACCCGGTCCGGCTGGCCAGGATCGACCGGCATTTCAGGCGTTTTGTGGACGACGGCCGCCTGCCCGGATGGCTCGTCCTTGTCAGCCGCCACGGGCGTGTCGTTCACGCCTCGACCTACGGCTGGCGCGACCTGGAGGCCCGGCTTCCGGTAGAGATGGACACCCTGTTCCGCATCTACTCAATGACCAAGCCGGTTACCTCGGTGGCCGCGATGATGCTGTACGAGGAGGGTGCATTCGAGCTCTCCGACCCGGTCGCCAGGTTCGTTCCGGCGTTCGCCGACATGCGGGTGTACCTTCGCGGCCCCGCCGCGAAACCACTCACCCTACCGGCCAAAGAGCCAGTTCGGATGAGGCACCTGCTAACCCACACGGCCGGGCTCACATACGGCTTCCACCACGTCCATGTGGTGGACTTGCTGTACAGGAAGGCCGGATTCGAATGGGGAACCCCGGCAGGTAAGGATCTCGCCGCATGCTGCGAGCTCTGGGCTTCGCTGCCGCTGCTCTTCGAGCCGGGCGCGGAATGGAACTACTCGGTTGCCACCGACGTGCTCGGGCGGGTCGTCGAGGTGGTGTCCGGTCAGCCGCTTGACGAGTTTTTCTCGGCGCGAATTTTCGGCCCACTCGCCATGACCGACACGCGGTTTTTCGTCGAAGGCGACGACGTCCACCGGCTCGCGGCGCTTTACAGCCCTGGCCCCGGTGGCCGGGCCGCCCGCAACGACCAGATCGGCCTGGCCGCGCTCAACCGGCCCGACGCCCCGTCCGGCGGCGCGGGGCTGGTGTCGTCAGCCGCCGACTATCACAGATTCGCCCGCATGCTGGCCGGCCACGGGCAACTCGACGGCGTCCGCCTGCTTGGCAGCCGCACCGTGGCACGGATGACGCGCAACCACCTGCCTGGCGGCGCTGACCTTGACTCGTTCGGCCGCCCGCTGTACGCAGAGACGTCATACGCCGGGGTCGGTTTCGGGCTGGGCGTCGCTGTCGTGGATGATCCGGTCGCCTATGGGACGCTGTGCAGCGCTGGGGAGTTCTCCTGGGGCGGCGCCGCAAGCACCACGTTCCTGGTAGACCCGGTCGAGGATCTCATCGTTGTGTTCCTGACGCAGTTGCTGCCTTCGAGCACCTACCCGCTTCGCACCTTGCTGCGCCAGCTCGTCTACCAGGCACTCACGGACTGATCTGACCAACAGTAGCCCGGTGTTCCCGTTACGTAGTTGTGTGATCGATATCACGTAACTGGTGCCAACGGTGACACAGCTTTCCCGGCCGAATCGGTTGCGGACCCCCCGGGACCCCGGCAGGGTTGGGCGCCGACGGCACGTACTGGTCAGGGACAGCGCGCGGTGAGATTTCGCTGCTGCGCCGCTGTCATCGGAGCCCGGCCCGCAGCGGCCCGGACCGCTGCCCCGCGCGGTGGCGGCCCTCATGCCGGTCGTCTCGCGGGCACGTTGGCCGACGGAAGGGACTGCCTTGCCACCACGCCCGGAAGGGGTAAGGGGGAGGAGGCACGCGCATCGCCGCAAGGGCTCTGGCGCCGGAGTTGTTCTGGTGCCATTGGCTGCGGTTGCCGCTGTCATGGCGGTCGTGCTCGGCGGTTACGTCCTCATGGCGGCAACGGCGCCCTCGGATCGGTCTGCCCAGGCAGCCACGGTGACGGTCGCCGCAAGGCGTGCCGTCGCGCTGCTCGAGCAGGAGCGGCAGCAAATGATCGCCATATCCGATGCGTCCCGCTCGACGAGGGTTCTCGCCGCGCCCAAACTCGCGACCACCGCCGCACCGGTGGTGCCTCGGGCGTCGGCAGCATCGAGCGCGGCGGCGGCTGTGCCACCGCTCGGGCCGGTGGATCCGGGCAGCGCGCGCGCCGACGCGGAGAAGCTTATGCCGAGCTACGGCTGGAGCCCGAGCACGTACTTCGGCTGCCTGGACAATCTTTGGTCCCGAGAGAGCGGCTGGCGGTACAACGCGGAGAACCCGAGCGGCGCATACGGGATCCCGCAGGCGCTGCCCGGTTCCAAGATGGCTACCGCTGGCGCTGACTGGCAGACCAATCCGGTCACCCAGATCAAGTGGGGGTTCGGTTACATCAAAGGGCGATATGGCAACCCCTGCGGCGCCTGGTCCTACTGGCAGGCGCACGGGTCGTACTAGTCGTACTGGTCCGTACTAGTGGCCGGTGACGCTGCGCTGGGTAATGAGGCCGCGGTCAAGTATTGGTGACGGAATGACACCTGCCTCGCACAGCGAGGTCAGCCGGGACAGCCGCTGCCAGTTGCGCTGAGTGGTTGCCTGTGCTGATCCCGCCAAAATGTGACGCGGCTCACGTTCTACGCCAAAGTGGACGTCAATGGAACAAAATCCCAGCTAGGATCGGGACTTTGGTCCTGTTTACTCTGCTCCCAGTGAGGCGAATGTGACGTAGGTCATATTCGATTCCGCATACACGGCTGGTCAGAGTTGTGCAGTCTTATTGGCCGTTGGCACCCGGCGTCCGTGGTGATTACTTAGAGTGATCTGCCGCCTTGATCCTGCGTCAGGCCCGTACGCCGCCGCCTCACCGCCTGTAACGGCAGATGAGGCTGGTTGTCCCGGGTGGAAGCCGTTCGCGCACCGCGCGACCGACAAAAGGGTCATCTTTGTCTCGGCACAACTTCCAGTTGCCCAAACCAATCCGAATGACGGGCCTCGGGGTCCGAAGGCTCGGGTCGTATGGCCGCAGAATCAAGCACCGCGGGCGTTCCCGTGCGACGGTCCTTGCGGCTGTGGCCACCGTCGTGGCGGCGACAGGCTTGGCGGCTGCGCTGGTGTGGCCCTCCAGCGGGTCCCTGCAGGCGAGGGTGTCCGCCCGCCAGACATCCGCCCACCAGACACAGGCCATCAGCACGCAGGCCATTGATGCGTTCATTTCTCCGGATGCGATCACTTTCGACGCGCGGCGGCAGCGTCCCGCGGCGCTCGAGTCCTCCGTTCACGCGATCAGGCTGAGGTTCGAGGCCGAGCAGGCACGCAAGGCGGCCGAAAGACGCGCCGCGGCCAGAGCGGCCGCACTTGCGGCGCAACAGCAGGCGGCGGCTGCTCAGCCGAGCTCATCAAGTCGGCCCTCATCCGTGCCGTCCGGATCGGCACAGCAGATCGCGAGCGCGATGCTGGCAAGCTTTGGCTGGGGCCAGGACCAGTTCGGGTGCTTGGACGCGCTCTGGGGTCACGAGAGCGGCTGGAGCACCACCGCGTCCAACCCGAGCACCGGCGCGTATGGGATCCCGCAGGCGCTGCCTGGTTCGAAGATGGCCAGTGCCGGTTCTGACTGGCAGACAAGCGCGGCGACCCAGATCCGCTGGGGTCTCAGCTACATCCGGGGTTTGTACGGCTCGCCGTGTGCCGCGTGGTCGCACGAGCAGGCCACCGGCTGGTACTAACCGGCTGGTACCAAGGGGAGTGCCAAGGCTGCCACGACCCGGTTCCGAGCCCGGTTCTGACCCCGGTTCCGACCCGGTTCCGACCCCTGGGTCGGGACCGGGATCGGTAGCAGGCGAAGCGCGCTGGTTCCACGCTGGCCGACCGCGTTCCGCGGTCGGCCAGCGTCGTTCTCCGGTTTCGCGCTGGTCCAGCGCTTCACGCAGCGGAACCTCTAGCCAGATGCTTGCTTGGCGCGGGTGACGCTTACCGCGAACCGGCGAATGTCGACCAGGGCAGCATCGAGATTGTCACAGGCGTGCTCGAGCAGACCCTGTTCGTCCAAGGCGGGCAGGCGCGCACGTACGCTTGCCAGCTCGAAACCGGCGCTGAGTAGATGATTGACCGCATCGTCAAGCAGCTGCGCTATCTGGCTCTCGGCGTCCCCAGATGGTGTGCCTCGCCAGGCGTTCGCGGGATCGCCGTCTGCAGGGTCGGCGCCCGTCCGCTCCGCGCCCGTATGCTCCGCGCCGGGCCGCTCCGCGCCCGCCCGGTCCGCGGCTGACCGCGGTGCAGAATGCGGGAGTTCCGCTCGGCCACGGTACGTCACGTTCCGCCAGGTCTCTGATCGCCGGCCTGCCGACCGGGCCCCCGGCTGGGTAGTGTTCTCCGCAGTGTACGCTGTCGCTGCCGCGGGTGCTGCCGCAACAGTGCCGACACGCGCTGCCTGGTCACGCAGAGGACCTGGGCGATCTCGTCCATGGTCATGCCCTCGTCATAGAGGGCTTTGGCTTCAGCGTGCCTGAATCTGCCGCCCGCGTCGGCCAGGGCCTTGAACGCCTCAGATATCAGTTCGATGGCCTGCAGGCGCCTGCCAAGCGGCACGAGTTGCTGGTACGACAACCCGCTCACGGTACGCAGATGCATCAGCAGACCACGGTCGAACAGCGCGCCGAGCCTTCTGCCCAGCTCATCCGTTGCTGCGACGAGTTCAACCAGGCATGCAACAGCCTCGTCTGCCTGGTCCGGCCGACCCCTTTGCACCCTCACTAATCTGGCACGCAACAGTTATTGCGGCAAGTGCTGTCAACCTGGACCGGGGCATGACGAACATCGACCATTGGTCGAAACGTTGTGACAGCAGCGCACTTGGTCCGGCCCACCGAGGGTTACCGGGATCGGCGGGAAGCCACTGCGCGTTACCAGACCGGCTGGAACGTGGCAAGCGCCTCACGAAGCGTCGGCATGCTTACCTGCCACTGTCGCGCTGGCGTGGACCAGGACAGAGCGAACGACTGGCTTGTCCCTGGACCCCGTGCGATCAGCACGCGGTCGAGCACGCTGACCTGACCGCTGGAGCGACTGCGCCAGCTGAACGCCCAGTCCACGGCGATGGTGCCCTGGTAGGGGACAGGGCGGATGTAATAGCGGTGATAGCCGGGGAACGTCGCGCTGCGGAGGGTCTGACGCTGCAGCCAGAGCACCTCGCCGGCCATGCCCGCGTACCGATGAGGCGTCAGGTCCAGTTCGAGGAACCGCGATCTGGACGGCTCCGCGATAACCGTCTTCATACCGTTACGTGTGGCCCGCCAGCTGTCCGGAACGGCCACCCGGAACCCGGCGGTCCCCATCCCCGCAACGCCGGCAGGCTGCGAGTACCAGCGAAAGCCGGCCTGCAGGCCCGTTGAGGCCGTTGACCTGGCCTTGTGGATCTGGGCCGCGGCGAGGGCGGACGCGATGAAGATCGCGACGATGATCACGAATGTGATGATCCTGCGACGGCGGCGCGGCGGGTTCGGCCGTGCCGGCGCGGCCGATGGCGCCGCTGCCGGTGAGCCTGGCGGCACAGACACAGCGCGCCGCACGGTCTGTGCGACGGGTAAGGTTCCGCCGGGACCGTGGCACGCGTCACCGGGGATCACCGGTACCGTCGAGCCAATGCCTGTGGCGGCGGCACCCACCTTGAGCATCCGCGCGGCCGCGGTTGCGCTTGGGCGCCTCGCCGGATCCCGGCTGAGCAGCGCGCTGATCACAGCGGCGAGCGGGCCCGCTGCTGTTGGCGGCAGTGGATCTTCCGCGACGACAGCGGCCATCGTGGTCATCGCGCCGCCTCGGCAGTCGTATGGGCCACACCCCTCCACCGCGGCATAGACAGTGGCGCCGAGCGACCAGAGGTCGGAGGCAGGCGTGGCGGCACCGCCGCGGATTCGTTCTGGCGCGAGGAACCCTGGAGAGCCCATCACGATTCCGGTCTGGGTCAGTGATGGATCTCCCTCGATGGTCGCGATGCCGAAGTCGGTCAGTACCGTGCGGCCATCGGGGGTGAGTATGACGTTGCTCGGCTTCACGTCTCGATGCAGCACGCCGACGGCGTGTGCGGAGGCCAGCGCGGCGAGCAGCTGATGCCCGAGTTCGGCCGCGCGGCTGGGCGGCAGCGGGCCGTCTTGCGCGATGACCTCATCAAGCGAGCGGCCGGGGACCAGTTCCATCACGATCCACGGGCGCCCGAATTCCTCGACCACGTCGTAAACGGCGGCTACGGCCGGGTGGCTGAGCCTGGCCGCGGTGCGGGCTTCGCGCAGCGTGCGCTGGTAGCCGTTACCTCGCTCGGCCTCGCTCAAGCTTGGTGGCAGCCGTACTTCCTTGACAGCTACGTTCCGGTCGAGAAGCTCGTCCCTGGCGCGCCACACCACGCCCATAGCGCCGTGACCAATCGGTGCGGCCAGCAGGTAGCGCCGACCGACCAGCCGCGGTTCCGCATCCGCCCGGCCGCCCGGCTGTGCCCTGTCTTGCCGGGCGTTGGGTGATGACGAGGTCGTCATCACCCTCCAACAGCCAAAGAATGCATAGCGGGACGATACTGGTAAGAACTGTCATGAGAGTGGCAAGCGGGGTATGTGAGGCTGGCGTGTCGCGAAACACGCGGATCCCCAGGCTTCGCTCGGCCAATTCTCAGGGACGCGTCATCGCGAGCACATCGAGCGCCGCGTCCAGCTGATCAAGGCTGAGCTCACCCCGCTCGACATGTCCGCGGTCGATCACGACCTCGCGGATGGTGCGGCCCGTCTCCAGTGACTGCTTGGCAACCTGTGCCGCCGCCTCGTATCCGATGAACCGGTTCAGCGCGGTGACGATCGACGTGGAGGATTCGGCATACTGGCGCAGGCGCTGCACATGTGCCCGAATGCCTGCCACGCACCGGTCCGCAAACAAAGGTGTCACGCCAGCGAGCAACCGCGTGGATTCAAGCAGGTTCCGCGCAATCACAGGCATCATCACGTTCAGCTCAAAGTTCCCGGCCGCGCCGCCGAACGCGACCGCCGCGTCGTTGCCGATGACCTGCGCCGTCACCTGGCAGACCGCCTCGCACACGACCGGGTTCACCTTCCCGGGCATGATCGATGAACCAGGCTGCAGCTCCGGCAGCGAGATCTCGGCGAGTCCGGCCCGCGGGCCCGAGGCCATCCAGCGGAGGTCATTGGCGATCTTGTACAGGCTGATCGCAACCACCCGCAACGTGCCCGAGGCGGCGACAAGCGCATCGCGCCCGCCCGCCGCTTCGAAGTGGTTGGCGGCCTCGGTTAGCGGCAGCTCAAGCTGGTCAGCGAGCATCGCAATGACGCGGGCGGCAAAACCACGCGGTGCATTGATTCCAGTGCCGACCGCGGTACCGCCCAGTGGCAGCTCGCCGACCTGCGGAACCACCGCGGTCACCCGCTGGACTCCAAGCCGGACCGCCGCCGCGTATCCGCCGAACTCCTGGCCAAGGGTCACCGGGGTGGCATCCATGAGGTGCGTCCGCCCCGCTTTGACCACGTCAGCGAACTCGGCCGCCTTGGCCTCGAGCACGTCAGCCAGGTGGCGCAGCGCCGGCGCAAGCAACCGGGTCATGGCCTGCGCCGCGGCGATGTGGATCGCGGAGGGGAAGACGTCATTGGAGGACTGTGAGGCGTTGACATGATCGTTTGGATGCACCGGTCGGTTGAGGCGTTTCGCCGCGATCGTGGCGATCACCTCGTTCGCGTTCATGTTGCTCGATGTGCCCGACCCGGTCTGGAATACATCGACAGGGAACTGATCGTCGTGCTCACCTGCCGCTACCTCACCCGCTGCGGCTGCGATGGCAGCGGCCATCTCGCCGTCCAGCACCCCAAGCTCGGCGTTGACCGTCGCCGCGGTCGCCTTGACTTGGCCAAGGGCGGCGACAAGCCCGCGGTCTATTCGGCTGCCCGAGACCGGGAGGTTCTGCACCGCCCGCTCGGTCTGCGCTCCCCACAGCGCGTCCGCGGGGACGTGCACGTCGCCCATTGAGTCGTGTTCGATGCGGAAGCCAGGTTCGTCGCGGGTCATGCCCAGGTTCTACCAGGATGGCTGGCGAGGGTGGGCAGCGGGCTCGGCGATAGGCCGAACGAGGCCTGCGCGGCGCGGGCCGCGCGGAAGCGGCAGCGTCTTTGCACTCCAGAATGTCGTTACAGGCCGGAATTTCGGGGGCCGGAACAACACTCTGGAGTGCAAAGACGGCCGAGTGCAGCGGCATGCCATGGGGCGATGTCTTGAAATCTTCTCGGCAACGACTGGGCGTATCGTGACACCGCCAGGCGCCGCCACCCTGTAATCTGTCCTGTCTTCCCCGAGGGGCAGGGGGACCTCAGTTCGGGAGACAGTGTGAGCGATTCGGAATTTGTTCGCCTCAGCGTTGACACCAGCGAGGCCGCACGACAACTCGACCAGGCCGCGCACGACGCGCGCGTAGGCTTCGACTGCATCGCGCTGGATGAGCTTGACCGCGCGCACACGCACGCGATCACGGCACGGGCCGCCGTCGACGCGGCCGTCACCATCTTGGCAGCGGCGCTCGGGGCCAGCGGGCCAGGCTCCGGCGACCCGGCGTAGGCGCCCCGCGAGGGGGTCACCAGGGGGCTCGTGTCTCGCAAGACTAGATTGTCTGCAGAGCCAGATTGTCTGCAGAGCCAGACTGTCTGCAGAGCCAGGACCCTGAGCAGGGGAGTCAGCCCGCTGCGGCGCAGCGGCCCGCGGGCAGCGACTCCCGCAAACGCTGACATCCTGGAGCCATGATGACCGACCCTGACCCGCCCTATCGGGCTCCCGCCTACGCCAGTACGCTGCTGCGGGCGCCGGCACAGCCGCTGGTGGTGCCCAAGCTCGGTCCAGAGGCGGTCGAAGTTAGCAGCCCCGTCTTCGGCAACCACGAACTCGGGCCGCTCGACAACGACCTGACCCGGCAGCACAAGGTCGAGCCGCTTGGCGAGCGGATCATCGTGACGGGATGTGTCATGGACTCGGCTGGCCGCCCCCTGGCCGGCACTCTGGTGGAGATCTGGCAGGCGAACGCGGCAGGCCGTTACGCGCACCTGGTTGACCAGCACCCGGCCCTTCTAGACCCGGGCTTTACCGGCGCCGGCCGATGCCTGACCGACGAAGAAGGCCGCTACCAGTTCATCACCATCAAGCCGGGCGCTTACCCGTGGCGAAACCACCACAATGCCTGGCGGCCCGCCCACATTCACTTCTCGGTATTCGGTACCGCCTTCACGCAGCGTCTGGTAACCCAGATGTACTTTCCCGGAGACCCGCTCTTCGCCTACGATCCGATCTTCGGATCCGTGCCGGAGGTTGCCAGGGACCGGCTCATCGCGTCCCTCGACATGGACACCACGGTGCCGGAGTGGGCGCTCGGCTACCAGTGGGACATCGTGCTTGGGGTCACGCCGGTGGAGGGATGATGCGGACGCCGTCGCAGACCGTTGGGCCATTCTTCGGCTTCGCGCTGCCCTTCGCCGACGGGCAGGCGGTGGTCCCACCGTGGCATCCAGATGCGATCAGAATCGAGGGCCGGGTAATCGACGGCGAGGGCGAACCCGTACCTGACGCGATGGTGGAGATCTGGCAACCCGATGGCAAGGGCGTGATATCACGGGCCGCCAGTACCTTGCGGCGGGACCAGCGCAGCTTCTCCGGTTACGGCCGGTGCTGCACAGACGGAGATGGCGGATACTGGTTTTCCACCATCAAGCCCGGTCCGGTAGGCAGCACCGCCCCCTATGCCGCGCTGTTGGTTTTCGCCCGGGGATTGCTCAAACCCGTGGCGACCAGGATCTACTTCCCCGAGGACGCCGCCGCGCACGCAGTCGACCCGGTGCTTTCTCTCGTTGACCCGGATCGCCGGGTGACGCTGGTCGCCTCGGGCGAGGGTGACCGGCTGTACCGGTTCAACGTGCATCTGCAGGGCGAGAACGAAACGGTGTTCTTCGCGCTCTGACGGGCGCACAGTGGTCTGTAAGGGGAGTCGTCTTTGGCTGCACCACGCCCAGGCGGGCACCTCGCGGCGTTGTCGTCGTCGCGCGTAGCCCCACTACGCGCTCCTCCTCCGCCTTGCGATGCACCCGCCTGGACGCCGTTCGCTCAAAGGACCCCGCTTACAGACCACTAGAGGTGCCTCTCGTCACCGTCTTGCGGCATCCGCCCTGCCGTCGCCGGTAGCGGTACTGGCCTCAGCGCGACCGCCCGCGGCAGTGGCGCCGTGTGCGGCAGCGGTACGGGCAAGGTTCGCGGCCGCCATCGGTTCGTCATGCACGTACCTGCCGCCACGCAGCACCGATGCCGCGGCGGCGATGACGAGCACGATGATCGCCATGCTGAAGACGATCACGAGGCCGTGGTGGAACGGCTGTGAGATCAGTTGGGGGAAGAACTTCTTGCCGGTCATCGGGTTGTAGCCGAGGAACGCGGCGAAGAGGCTGCCGACTGGCGGGAGTGAGCCGATCTTGTGCGCGAGCGCGAGCGGCACCCCCTGCGCGGTCAGGCCACGGGTCATGGTGTCGGGGAGGCTAGCGGCAAGCCCGGCGATCATGAGCGAGAAGAACACTCCGATGGAGAGCACGAAGCCGGAGTTCTGGAAGGTGGCGAGCATGCCGGAAGCCGAACCGCGCTGGCGGGCCGGCACGCTGTTCATGATGGCGGTGGTGTTCGGGGCCGCGAAGAGGCCCATCCCTGCGCCGGTTGTGAAGATCAGCGCTGCGAAGGCTGGGTAGCTGAAGTTCGTCGGCACGGCCAGCAGGCCGCCGAATGCGACCGCGGACAGCAGCAGCCCGCCTGAGGCGAATGCGCGTGCGCCGTACCGGTCGGACAGATAGCCAGAAAGCGGCCCAGATACCACGAACCCGAAGGTGAGCGGCAGCATGTAGATGCCCGACCACAGCGGAGTGTCGGTGTAGCTGTATCCGTGCAGGGGCAGCCAGATGCCCTGCAGCCAGATGATCAGCATGAACTGGAGCCCGCCCCGTGCGATCGAGGACAGCAGCTGAGCGGTGTTTCCCGCGCCGAACGCACGGATCCGCATCAGCCGCAGGTCGAACATCGGCTGATGGACCCGTAGCTCGATAACGCTGAACGCGGCGAGCAGTACCACGCCGCCAATCAGCGCGGCGAGCACGCCAGGGCTGGTCCAGCCCATCACGTGACCGCCATATGGCTGGATTCCGTAGGTGATCGCGACAAGAATGGCGGTCAACCCGACCGCGAACGTGACGTTCCCCAGCCAGTCGATGCGGGCACGCGCTCGCGCGCCAAGCTCGCGCAGGCTGAGGTACGACCAGACGGTGCCACCAAGGCCGACGGGGACCGAGACGAGGAACACAAGCCGCCAGTCGACCGAGGCGAGGATGCCACCGAGAACTAGGCCGATGAAGGAGCCAGCGATGCCCGCCACCTGGCTGATGCCCAGCGCCATGCCGCGCTGGTTGGCCGGGAAGGCATCGGTCAGAATGGCCGGCGAGTTTGCCATCAGCATGGCACCGCCGATCGCCTGAACCACCCGCCAGCCGATCAGCCAAAGGGCTCCCGCGGGACCTGTGAGCGGGTCGAATGGCAGCGCGAGGGCACCCAAGGTGAAAAGGGCGAAGCCCATGTTGTACATGCGCACCCGGCCGTAAATGTCACCGAGCCTGCCCAGAGTCACCACGAGCACCGCCGAGACGAGCAGGTACCCCATGAGCATCCAGAGCAGGTAGCTCACGTTGCCTGGGGTCAGCGGATCGAGCTGGATCCCGCGGAAGATGGCAGGCAGCGAGATGATCACGATGGACGCGTTGACCGTGGCGGCCAGCATGCCGAGCGTCGTGTTGGAGAGCGCCACCCACTTGTAGTGGGTCCCGCTGCCGATCCGCAAAGATCGCACGCGCGCCTCAGGTGTGGATCGGCTTCGGCGCGGCGCGCGCTCGTCCACAGTCTCTCCTTTGTTGCCATGGCATTGTGTCGTGTCGGCCGTTCGCTTGCGATCCGGCCCGCCGCGGTCGGGGGCACTGGCCTGTTCACGTACGGGCCACCCGCGGCGCACGAGCTAATAGTTGCTATTAGCAAACTAACTGATGGATTGGCTGACAGGAAAGCCGGCGGGTCAGGGTGCGCCTGCGGCGGCAACGAGCGGCGGCAACCCGCGGCCTGTCGTGAAGTCTCCAGGGCTGCGCGACGCGACGGCGTGGCGCGGGTTATCGTCATGGCGTGGACCGCCGAGCCCCTGTGCGTAACATCCGCGCATCAGATGCCGACCGCGAACGCGTAGTTGGGGTACTAGCCGGTGCCGTCGCTGACGGTAGGCTGACAACGGAGGAGCACGGCGAACGGGTGGCCCGCGCGTATGCCGCCCGCACCCTTGGAGATCTTGCGGAGCTGACATCCGATCTCGCAGGGACGCAGGCGCAGCCACTGCGCCTGGACCTGTCGAAAGCGGTCCTTGCGATCTTCGGCAGTGAGGTCAGGGCGGGCCGGTGGATAGTGCCGGAAAGTTTCGCGGCCACAGCGATATTCGGCGAGGTCAGCCTGGATCTAACCGAAGCGCTGCTGCAACGGCAGCACGTGGTCATTCACGCGACCGCGATCGGGGGCAACGTGCACGTGCTCGTTCCCGAGGGGGTCAACGTCCGGATGAGCGGGACGGCCATCGTGGGCAGCAAGATTAACCACGTGCAGGTCATCGCCGGAGGCCCGGTCGTTGATATTCGCGCGTTCACCGTATTTGGGCTCGTCACCGCCCGCACCCCGCGAAGAAAAAGGTGGCGGAGCACGCGGCTGGTCGGCGGGCTTGGCCGTGCCAGCCGCCGCGCCCTAGGCCGCGGCTGAGCCAGCGTCCCTTTTGCGGTCAGCCGGCCGTATCGAAGTTGACGGCGCTGTAGGCGCGCAGTTTCCACAGCTGGTGTTCGCTTTCGATCTTGCGGATGGTGCCGCTGCGCGACCGCATGACAAGCGAGTGTGTGGCGGCCCCGCCCGCACGGTAGCGAACGCCGCTCATTAGCTCGCCGTCGGTGATGCCGGTGGCCGCGAAGAAGACATCGTCAGAGGCGACCAGGTCATCAGTGGTGAGCACCCGATCCAGATCGTGGCCAGCCTCCAGCGCGCGCTCGCGCTCCGCATCGTCTCGCGGCCAGAGTTTCCCCTGAATGACGCCGCCCAGGCATTTGATGGCGCACGCCGCGATGATCCCTTCCGGCGTGCCGCCCACGCCGAGCAGGAGATCCACCCCAGTCCCCTCCCTCGTCGCCATGATTGCCCCCGCGACGTCGCCATCAGTGATCAGCTTGATCCGCGCTCCGGTGGCCCGGATCTCGGCGATCAGGTCGGCGTGCCGTGGCCGGTCCAGGATGACCACGGTGACATCTTGCGGTGAGCGACCCGTCGCCTTGGCCACTGAGGCCACGTTGTGGCTCGCAGGGGCCTCGATGTCGACGGCCGCCGCCGCCGCGGGCCCGGTCACCAGCTTGGACATGTAAAAGACCGCGGACGGGTCGTACATCGACCCACGGGCACTCACCGCGATAACCGAGATCGCGTTGGACATGCCGTTCGCGGTGAGACGGGTGCCGTCGATCGGGTCCACAGCGACGTCGCATGATGGGCCGGTGCCGTCACCGACATGCTCGCCGTTGTAGAGCATGGGCGCGTCGTCCTTCTCACCCTCGCCGATCACGACCACGCCGTTCATCGACACCGAATTGATGAGCTGGCGCATCGCGTTCACGGCTGCGCCATCGGCGCCGTTCTTGTCGCCGCGGCCGACCCAGCGGGCCGCGGCCATTGCGGCGGCCTCGGTGACGCGCGCTAGTTCAAGCGCCAGGTTGCGGTCGGGCGCATGCCGCGCGGGCTGTCCGGGGTCAGGTTGTTGCGGACTCTGTTCCGTTGGCTGCCCTGGCAACGGCATCACAGCCTGGCTGTCCGTCACGATGTTGTCTCCTGTGGCGTCTGCGCCCACGCCCTGGTCGTCGATCATTGCTGTCCACGCCCTTCGTGTTCGCCGCTGATGCGATCCTATTTCCCCTGTTGCCGGGCGTAGTCTGGGGCACGGATGCCGCAGAACCGTGAGGAGCGCTGCGACCGCGCATGACCCAGGCACACACCGTCGTCCGAATCTCCGAGCGCGGGGCGGCGACCAGGACTGCGTTGCTCGCCGCAGCCCGCGAGGTCTTCACGTCAGTGGGATTCGCGCAGGCTGGAGTGACGGACATCGTCACGAGGGCGGGTGCCAGCGTGGGCAGTCTCTACCACCACTTCAACGGCAAGGCCGACCTGTATCTCGTGCTCTTCGACGACTTCCAGCGCGAGCTTACCGAGCGGGCAAGGCGAGCGACCCGTCGCGCCCGCGCGGCCGGAGTCACCGACCCGAAACAGCTCTTCCTCGCCGGTGCCACGGCGTACCTGGACGGGTGCATCTGCGAGCGTGACCTGGCGCGGCTGTTCGTGTCTGGCGATGGCCCGCCGGGTTTTGATTTGATCATGCGGCGCCGAGTGCATGAGTGGGCCACCAAGAATGCCGAACTCTTCGCACGCAGCGCCAAGCCTGTCGACGAGGCGGTCGCGGTCGTGCTGACCGGGGCGATAGTGATGGCGGTGGCCGAGGTCTCGCTGGGAGAGGACGCTGGGCGGATGAGGCACCTCGCTGACGGAGTGCTTCAGGTCATCTCCCGGATCGAGATCCCGTGATCTGTCTGGTGCCGGGATCTGCCCGAGCAGCGGGGTATGGCTGGTGATCCGCTGGCGCGGAGCACGGTCGGTGATCGCGGCGGTGTTCGGGTGCCTTGCCGCGTCGGCGCTGCTCATCGTGATGACGCCGCGGCCGGTTACCCCCGTTGGGGTGACCGTGAACTACCGGGGTGACCTGGCCAAGTTCCGCCTCGTGGCACCGTATGCCGTGCTGGCACCTGCGAAGCTTCCGGTCGGCTGGCGGCCGGTGAGCTCGCGCCTGACCGTAGTCCCCGGCGGGCCGGTGAGCTGGCATCTTGGCCTCATTACCCCGTCCGGCCTGATGGCTTCTGTGGAGGAGAGCAGCGAGCGGCCAGCGCATTTCATCCTGCGGATGACCAACAACGGAAAC
>WNGG01004591.1_pt1 | contig 15467 bp, 15 predicted proteins | sample 5400661 | NCBI WGS metagenome assembly WNGG01 (sample SAMN13153372, study PRJNA577476) | soil metagenome | isolation source: 100 cm soil or saprolite under Garry oak tree replicate 1 | place: USA:California | collected 2016-06-15
CTCCAATCTCCGCCACATCTAAGAGCTGCGAGCTACCGGAAGGAAGCTCAGGATTACCGGAACCATAAGTACTGCAAGCCCGACTCCGACGATAATATCGGCGAGCCTCTTGTCACGTCCGTGCAAATCGCCTTCCAGAATGACGAGAGTCGTCGCAAAAGAGACTAGAGCACCGATCGTCGAAACGATGAATACGATCCATGCCAGCTTGGATAGATGACGTTGTTTCCAGTAGCCGTACAAGACAAGGCCCCAAACGCCAGGCGCAAGAAATAGGGGAGCGAGATCCGCAACATCGCTCATCAGACTGCACTCGGTTTGGCCGCTGGTTTCACGTCGCAATCCCGGCGACTCAGTCCTCCAGCGTGCTCGTGTCCCCCTCCGGTAGGCCGAGCTCGCGGGCCTTGAGGAGGCGGCGCATGATCTTGCCGCTGCGCGTCTTGGGCAGCCCCGGGACGAACTCGATCTCGCGCGGGGCGATCATAGCGCCGAGGCGGTCGCGCGAGAATCGGATGAGCTCGCGGCGGAGCTTTTCGTCGGCCTCGTAGCCGTCTTTGAGGGCGACGAACGCCTTCACGACCTCCATCGCTACCGGGTCGGGTTTGCCAATCACGCCGGCCTCCGCGACAGCGGGGTGTTCGATGAGCACGCTTTCGACTTCGAACGGGCCGACGAGGTGGCCGGCGGTGTTGATGACGTCATCTGCGCGGCCGACGAACCAGAAGTAGCCATCGGCGTCCATGCGGGCGCGGTCGCCGGTGATGTACCAGCCGTTCTGGAAGCGGGAATCGTACAGGGGCTTGTTGTTCCAGTAGGTGCGGAACATTGAGGGCCAGCCGGGGCGGACGGCGAGATTGCCTTCCTCACCGGGCGGCATGAGCTTGCCGTCTTCGTCGATGATACCGGGCTCGATACCCGGGAATGGGCGGCCCATGCTGCCAGGGCGGATCTCCAGAGCCGGATAGTTGGCGATGAGGATGCAGCCGGTCTCTGTCTGCCACCAGTTGTCGTGGAAGGGGAGACCAAGCACCCTCTCGGACCAGACGACGGCCTCCGGGTTCAGCGGCTCACCCACGGACATCGTGTAGCGCAGGCTCGACAGGTCGTGCTTCTTCGGGATATCGTCGCCTGCCTTCATGAGCATGCGGATCGCAGTCGGAGCCGTGTACCAGACAGTGACCTTGTACTTCTCGATGAGCGAGTACCAAGTGTTGGCGCCGAAGCCGCCCTCGTAGACGAGGCTGGTCGCGCCGTTGCTCCACGGCGCGAACATCCCGTACGACGTCCCTGTCACCCAGCCCGGGTCGGCTGTGCACCAGTAGACGTCCTCGTCATGCAGATCGAGGACATACTTTCCGGTGGCGTACTGCCCGATAATTGCGTTGTGGACGTGCGCGGCGCCCTTCGGTTTGCCCGTCGTGCCGGAGGTGTAGTGCATGACGGAGTAGTTCTCGGGGTCCGTAGAGACCGTCTCGAAATCGTCCGATTGTGAGCCGACGACCTCATCCCAGAGGACGATGCCGTCGCCCGGCTCGGCTTGCTGGCGGCGGGTGACGAGCACGATGTGCTCGAGGTTGGGAAGGTCGCTGCGGATCTCCTTGACACGCGACCACAGCTCCGGCGCGGTGACTAGCACCTTCGCGCCACTGTCGGCGAGACGGTCTTTCACCGCATCAGGGCCGAAGGCGGAGAAGAGCGGTCCGATCACCGCGCCGAGCTTGAGGGTGCCAAAGGCGGTGAAGTAGCACTCGGGGATGCGCTCGAGGAACATGAAGACGCGGTCACCCTTCTCGACGCCGAGGCTGCTCAGGCCATTCGCGGCCTTGTTCGCCTCGCGGGCGAACTCGGCGAATGTGTAAGTCTCCCGCTCGCCGTTCTTGCCTTCCCAGAGCATGGCGGGCTTGTCGCGCCGGTCGCCCTTCGCGTGGCGGTCGAGGCACTCGTAGGCCTTGTTCAGCCCGCCGCCGGGCACGCCGTCTAGTTCGTTTCGGACGGTGTCCCAGGACCAATGTCGGCGGGTCTCCCCATAGTCACGTAGGTTGGGGAGCACGGGCATCTGGTCGACCGGCGGCTTGGTGATTGGGACGTATTCCATGGCGTCTCCTCAGTGCTGAGTGCCGAGTGCTGGGTGGCGGGCGCGTTCAATCTAGCGCAGGCGCTAGGGGGCGTCAAACGGATTGTCTGTCAACGGATTCGAGGAACGGATTAACGGATCTATTCCTTTGCCGGGAGCGCGCGGTGTACCTATCATGGTGTCGTATGGACCTCGAGATCGGCGGTGTGAGCGTGTTCGTCGCCTTCGCGGCAGGGCTGCTGTCGTGCCTTTCGCCGTGCGTGCTCCCCCTGGTCCCGGCGTATCTCGGCTACTTGACTGGGGCATCGCTGGAACCGGCGCCTGCAGCTGGCCGCTCAGCCGGCGTTCAGCAAGTGGCCCTCGCGGGGAGCGCGGGGACGACCACGGTTGCGATGCCGGCTGCGAGCGCTCCGCCGTCGCCGTTTCTGCATGCGGTGAGCTTTGTCAGCGGGTTTTCGCTCGTGTTCGTCGCTTTCGGTGTTTCGCTGGGCATTCTCGGCTACTTCTTGCGAGACCACCAGGAGATCATCCTCAAGGTCTCGGGCACGCTGCTGATCGTGATGGGGTTGCACTTAGCCGATGTGATCACGATTCCTTTCCTTGAGCGCGAGCGGCGAATCGACGCGCCTCCGGGCGCGCGGATCGGATACGCGCGCTCGTTCGTCGTCGGCTCGACGTTCTCAGCGGGCTGGAGCCCGTGTATCGGGCCGACACTGGGTGCGATTCTTGGGCTTGCGGTATCGAGCGGGACGGTGGCCGAGGCGGGCGTTCTACTGCTCGTCTATTCGGCCGGGCTTTCAGTGCCGTTTCTCGCGATGGGGCTGGCCTACAACGGCGTGCGGCCGGTCTACGAGCGGGTCAAGCGCTATTCCGGCGTAATCAATGCGGTGAGCGGCACGATGCTCATCCTCGTCGGGATTCTCGTCTTTACGGATAGTCTGGTGGACCTCAACGGCTGGTTTGACTTCGGGTTCCTAGGCGATATCTCGGGGAAGGCGTGAGGGCAAGGGCGGGGCGTCGCCTTGCGGGGGGCGGGTTTCGTGCCGGCTTGAGGTTTAGCCTGCGAAGACGACCTTTTGGACGGCCGACCGCAATCGCGAAGATGAGGCCAAACCCGCCCCTACGCGGGTGGTGTCCACTGACGTATACTGTTCGCGACGAGACCTGAGCGTTCGCTAAGGAGGAAGCCCATGAGAGACGTTGCCGTGATCGGCGCCGGGATGACCAACTTCGGGAAGTTCCTCGATCGCAGTATGAAGGACATCGCCGGCGAGGCTATCACGGGTGCGCTCGACTCAGCAGGTGTCGACAAGTCGAAGCTCGAGGCGGCCGTTGTGGGCAACGCGACTGCGGGGCTAATTACAGGACAAGAGATGATCCGCGGGCAGGTCGTGCTGCGAGAGCTCGGCATCGGAGGTATCCCGGTCATCAACACCGAGAACGCCTGCGCGAGCTCCTCGACGGCGTTTCACGTGGCGTGGATGTACGTCGCCTCGGGGATGTATGACATGGCTCTCGCGGTAGGCATGGAGAAGTTGTATCACGAGGACAAGACGCGTTCGTTCAAGGCGATCGGCGCGGCGGTGGACGTGGAATGGGTGCAGCAGATGGCCGCTGCAGCGAAGGCAGCAAAGGAGAACGGCGACCGCGACAACCCCGCGCCGGAAGAGGGGGCGGGCGAGAAGCGCTCCATGTTCATGGACTTCTACGCGGCGTTCGCCCGGCAGCACATGCAGAGATACGGCACCACGAAGGAGCAGTTTGCACGCGTCGCCGTCAAGAACCATTACCACGGGTCCCTGAACCCACACGCGCAGTACCGCGAGGTCTACTCGCTCGAGGACGTCCTTACCTCGCCGATGGTGGCTGAGCCGCTGACGCGCCTGATGTGCTCGCCAATCGGTGACGGCGCTGCGGCGGTTGTGCTGTGCGCCGCGGACAAGGCCAAGCAGTTCACATCGAAGCCAGTATTCGTCCGCGCGTCAGTCCTCGCGTCCGGCGATGACCGGCAGCCGGGTCAGCCGGGAATTACGGAGCGCGCTGCCCAGAAGGCGTACGAGATGGCGGGCGTCGGGCCGGAAGACATAAACGTCGCAGAAGTGCATGATGCATCGGCGCCGGCCGAGCTTGTGATCTACGAGGAGCTTGGCTTTTGCAAGCCGGGCGAGGGCGGTCAGCTGATCGACTCGAAGGCAACCTACGTGGACGGGCCAATTCCGGTAAACCCAAGCGGCGGCTTAATCTCGAAGGGCCACCCAATTGGGGCGACCGGCGTGGCGCAGATCTACGAGATCTTCTCGCAGCTGCGCGGTGAGGCGGGGGACCGCCAAGTGCGCAACCCGAAAGTGGGGATGACGGAAAACGGCGGTGGGATGGTTAAAGGCGAGGCGGCAGCGCTGGCGGTGCACATCCTTTCGGTTTAGCCGAGCGGCTGCCGCAGGATGAGGCATAGGGCGGGTTGGACGTTATGGGGCAATCAAGCCGTTTCCATGCCTACCTCTCGTGCTGTGAGTAGCTTCGTGGACCGTATGAAACCCGGCCTTATGGGGCCGCGATGACCTACAACGCGATCCTCCTCGAACGCGACGGGCACGTCGCGGCTATCCGGCTGAACCGGCCGGAGAAGCACAACGCCATCAACGCCGAGATGTCCGCCGAACTGATCGAGTGCCTCGATGCGCTCGAGGCGGACGATGATGTTCGGGTTATCGTGCTGACCGGGGCGGGCGAGAAGGCGTTTTGTGCGGGCGCGGACATGGCGGAGGCGGTCGGCACCGCCGGCGATAGCCGGCGAGACGCGGCCGCTCGCGCGGCCATCCGGCTGTTGCGGGTGAGGAAACCGACAATCGCGGCGGTCAACGGTTATGCCTACGGAGGCGGGGCAGTATTCGCAATCCACTGCGATATTCGCATCTGCTCGGAAGCGGCCAAGTTCCGGTTCGTCGGGGCGACCTATGGTCTCGTGGTCGGCGCGAGTCAGCTTCCTCGCATTGTGGGCCAGGCCATCGCGAAGGAGCTTCTTTTCACGGCACGCGTCGTCGACGCAGACGGGGCGCTACGAATTGGACTGGCGAATCGCGTCGTGCCTGAGGCTGAGCTGGCGTCAGTTGTCGGCGAAATGGCTTCGGCGATTGCGCAGAACTCGCCGTCGGCGGTGATTGCGTCGAAAGAGGTGGTCGATTTGGCGACCATCATCGCAGAGGCCGGGAAGCGCGAGATGGAGCACAATCTCGCATTGCGTCAGGGGGAGGACCACCAGGAGCGATTCCGAGCGGCGGCCGAGCGCGTGATCGGCGGGCAATCGGGGTCTTAAAAGTCCAGACGCAGGTTGCTGAGCGACCCGCTTACATTCCAGACGTGTCGAACGTCAGCCCTAAGACACGCTTTCCCAGCGTTCTTCCGACGCGGCGCGCTTCCGGCTCTGCGCTGTTCGCCAGCCTGCGCAGCTCCTCGATTGCCTTGGGCGTCTCGAGGTCATCAGCCAGGGCCGCGAGAACGCCGCTGCCACAGCGGCCGATCTCTTCGTCGCTCGCCTCTTCGCCGCCGCCGTTAAGCGTGCGCGAAAACTTTCGCGCAAGAGTCCGCGCGGCCGCAAGCTCTCGTCTGTCGTGGTTCCAGGGCTCGCGGTAATGGTGGCCGAGGAGGTAGAGTCGGATGGCATCGAGTGGACAGACGGGGAGCAGGTCGGCGAGGAAGACCATGTTGCCGAGCGATTTGCTCATCTTGTGCTCGCCGCAATAAAGCATGCCGGTGTGCATCCAGTGGCGCACGAAGGGCTTGCCAGTGAGGCATTCCGACTGAGCGATCTCCGCCTCGTGGTGCGGGAAAACGAGATCGCCGCCGCCGCCGTGGATGGCGAAGCTCTCGCCCAGGTACTTCATGCTCATTGCCGAGCATTCGATATGCCAGCCGGGGCGGCCCTCGCCCCAGCGCGATGGCCATGACGGCTCGCCGTCTTTCTTCGCTTGCCAGAGAACGAAGTCCAGCGGGTCGCGCTTCAGCGGGTCCGCGGGGAAGTTGCCCCGTTCGTTCGCCACCTCGAGCTGCGCGACGTACGAAAGTCCGCAGAGCTTCCCGAAGTTCGGATAGTTCTTGACGTCGAAGTAGACGTTGCCATCGGAGGCATAAGCGCAACCTTTTGCGAGCAGGCCGTCGATAAGCCGGATGATTTCAGGGATGTGTTCCGTTGCGCGGGGCTCGCATTCTGGGGGGAGGTTGTTCAGGTGCTGCATGTCGGCCATGAATTTGGCGTATTCGCGGTCGCCGAGCTCTTTCCAGTGCATCTCTCGCGATCTGGCGCGGAGAAGAATGTCGTCGTCGATATCAGTCACGTTACGGACGTAGGTCACGTCTCGTCTGAGAAAACGCAGATAGCGGATGAGGACGTCGAAAGCCGTGTAGGTGAAGGCATGGCCGAGGTGAGTGGTGTCGTAGGGAGTAACGCCGCAGACGTAGATTCCGACGGACTGATCGGAGAGCGGTTCCTTTTTGCGGGTGAGCGTGTTGTAGAGAATGGGATCAGACATGTACGGAGTCCATCCGGAAGGCGGCAACGAGGTTGCGTACATCCGGCAGGTCATCCAGTTTTTCGATGAGTCCAATCACAGGCTCGGTCCGGCTCCGATCGAGGACGAGTGTCGCGCAGTCTCGGAACTTCTGGGCCAGCAGCGACCAAGAGAGCGGGTTTTGAGGGGCGCCCCTCGGGATGTCTACAAGAGGGGAGCTAATCCGTTCTTCATCAAGAAACGCCACCTGGACGACAGCGCTCCCGCCGAGGGGTGCTGATGCTGGAGGACCGTCTTCGGTGACTCGCACACGTTTCATGAGCGCGCGAACGTGAGGGCGGCCGACGGCGCCGTCTTCGAACGTGGCGAGCGATACATCTCCGTCCGCGAGGGCGGCGGCGACGCAGTACTCGAGGCTGAACTTGCCTTCGAGGCCCGTTTGGGGCGGCTCTTTTCGCAACACCATCATCGTGCCCGGACTGACTGAGACGCGAACGCCTTCGATTGCCGCCATCTGTGGAGAGACTTCGGTAGAGATTTCGAGCGCCGCGTCGATCGAGAGGTGGGTGAAGTAGCAGCATGGATAGAGCTTGACGTCGATGCCGGGCGAGACAATTTCCCAAGTGTCGCCGAGGCGCTCGATCGGTGAAGGGTCGACGGGCGCTCCTCCTGAGGCGGCGTGCAGCCAGCCATCGGGCGCTTCGAGCGCTTCGTCGTCAGCAGTGAAGCCTCGCGAGGCGAGACCTGCGGCGATGACCCCGTTATGGGCTGCCCAGCCGGCGTGAAGGGGCTTGGTCATCGAGCCGAAGTTGCGCCGGGCGCCGCTGGCCAGCGACGCTGCGATGCCAAGCGTCATGCGTGTTGTATCGACATCCAGACCGAGGAGGCGAGCGCTCGCCGCCGCCGCTCCGATGGCGCCGAAGGTAGCGGTGGGATGCCAGCCGAGAGCATAGTGCCGGCCGCCGATGACCGACCCGAGCTTGCATTCGACCTCGAAGCCGAGAACGAAGGCGTCGGTCAGCTCCTCGCCGCTTGAGCCGAGCTTCTCGCCAAGCGCGAGGACGGCGGGCAGCAGAGGAACACTGGGGTGACCGCGCATGGTAACGCTAACGTCATCGAAGTCGAGCGCGTGGGCGGAGGTGCCGTTGACAAGAGCGGCCTCGAACGCGGGGGCTCGAAAGTCGTGGCCAAGGACAGCGGCCTCGCCGACCCCACCTTGCTCGCGGACCAAGGCGGCGACTTTGATGCTTGCTTCTTCACGGCTGCCCGCCAGCATCACGCCGAGCGTATCGAGGACCGCGCGGCGGGCCTGCTCTCTGGCCTCAGGAGGTATCGCGGCAGTTGGGGTTGACGCGACGAATTCGGCGATCCGGTGCGTGATCTTCACGGCGGAATGTTAGCATAGCGCGGGCCACCCACGGTTGCTTTCGCTGAGAATCGACCGCGTCTTGAAGTTGACGACCCAAGACACTGAACCATCGCCGGCAGTTGCCTCGCGAATCATCGCGGTAGTAAATTGCAGAGCGCGAGGCATCCCGTGGCTGAAACATTATTGGGCGTGAAGGTCGGCGATCGCGCCGAATTCGAGAGGACTGTAAGCGTCGAAGACATCGCGCGGTTTGCGGAGGTAACCGGCGACACCAATCCGCTGCACCAAGACGCCGACTATGCGGCGAAGACGCGGTTCGGAGAGTGCATCGCCCATGGCATGCTGAGCGCCGGCTTCATCTCGGCGGCGCTTGGGACGAGGCTGGCGCCGGGTTGCTGTGTCGTGTACCTGAGCCAGAGCCTCCGCTTTCTGCGGCCCGTGAGGATCGGCGACACCATCAAGGCGGTGGCAGAGGTTAAGGGCATAGAGCTGGAAAAGCGGATGGCCACGATCGAGACGGACTGCTTCAACCAGAACGGCGAGGCCGTCGTGAAGGGGGAAGCTGTCGTCCTGTTGGACCCGGTTTCCGCGTAGCAGGTGTTTAACGATTGCAAGCCATCGCCAAAGACACGCCTCCGAGGCGTCTCTAGACGAGGGCATCTGACTGGAGGCAACTGTGGGTAGGCTCGACGGAAAGAGTGTGATAGTGACGGGCGCGAGCCGTGGCATTGGCGCGGAGATCGCCCGCGTCTTCGCGACCGAGGGCGGGCGGGTAGTCTGTGCGGCACGGACCCTGCGCGAGGGGGACCACCAGTTCGAGGGTTCGCTTGAGAGTACAGTCGGCGGGATCAAGGAGAGCGGCGGCGAAGCGACCGCCGTGGCCGCCAACATTTCGGAGCCGGAGGATTGCCAGAAGCTCGTGCAGACAGCTCGCCAGACGTACGGTCCGATTGATGTGCTGGTAAACAACGCTGCGCTGACATACTTCGTGCCTGTGAAAGACTATCCGTTGAACCGCTGGATGCGTTCCTGGGCCGTGAATTTCCACGCCCCGTTCATTCTCAGCCAGCTTGTGCTAGAGGATATGATCTCGAGGGGAAGCGGGAGCATCGTGAACATTTCGTCTGGTGCGGCGATCGGCCCCGGCCGAGGTCCATACGGCAACGATCCACGCTGGCTCGGCGGCGGCACCTGCTATGGCGCCGAGAAGGCGGCGCTCGAGCGGTTCACACAGGGACTGGCCGCCGAAGTGTATCAGTACGGCATCTCGGTCTCCTGCGTGTCACCCTCGCAGGTCGTGCCGACGCCGGGCACAGTACACCACCGCCTCGTGCGCGGTCTGGACGATCCTGCGGGCGAGCCGCCTGAGTTGATGGCGAAGGCCGCCCTCGTTCTTGCGAGTGAGCCACCGGAGAAGGTGAGCGGGGTCGTAACTTACAGCCAGACGCTCCTCAAGCAGTACGGCCTGATCGATGACGGCAAGGGGATAGGGTTTGAGGTGGCAGGCAGCGGATACAGCCAAATTTAGTTGTCAGTTATCAGCCGTCAGTGGTCAGCTATTCTGATGAACGGCGGATGACTCGTAAAACGCGAGTGGGAAACTTCTTCGAAGACTTTGTCGTGGGGAAGACGATTCACCACGCCGTCCCCCGCACCGTAACTGAAGGTGATCTCGCCCTCTACATCGCGCTGACGGGAGACCGGCGGCCGCTACATTGCTCGCGCGAATTCGCGCGCTCGCTTGGGTTCGAGCGAGAAGTAGTTCACGACATGCTCGTCTTCCACATTGTATTCGGGCGGGCGGTGCCGGACGTCTCGCTGAACTCGCCGGCGAACCTTGGCTACGCCGACGTCCGCTTTCTGAGCACCGTTTACCCCGGCGACACCCTGCGCGCGGAGACAGAAGTCATCGGCAAGCGCGAGACGTCCCGGCCGGACGTCGGGATCGTGTGGGTGCACACCCGCGGCTTCAATCAGCGGGAAGAGCCGGTGCTTCAGTTCTATCGCTGGGCGATGGTGAACAAGCGCGAGCCGGGAGTAAACTCGGGCGCCGATGACGCGCCGGAGCTACCACGTCAGGTCGCGGTGGAGAATCTTCACGTGCCCCCAGTGCTGGATCTCGCGCGGTTCGATCCAGAGATCACGGCGAGCCGCTTCTTCTGGGAGGACTACGAGCCGGGAGAACTTATCCTCCATCCTCAGGGGCTGACTATCGAGGATGCCGAGCACCAGATGGCGACGCGGCTATACCAGAACAACGCGCGGGTGCACTTCAACGAGCTGCTCCAGAAGAAATCGAAGCTCGGCAGGCGGATCATCTACGGTGGGCACATCATCTCGTTGGCGCACGCGATCTCAAACGACGGGCTCGAGAATGTGATCCGAATTCTCGGCTTCAATGCCGGTACGCACGCAAACCCGACTGTCGGGGGCGACACCTTGTTCGCGTGGACGAAGGTTCTCGAGCGTATCGACCTCGGGCGCGGGGACGCGGGCGCGCTGCGGTTGCGGCTGGTCGGCGTGAAGAACCTCGATCCGAGCGAAGAGCCCATCGAGGCGCGGGTGAAGGATCCGGAGACGGGACGAGAGTCACACCACCCCAATGTTGTGCTGGATTTGGACTACACGGTGCTGATACCGAGGAATAGGTAGCGCATTGGAATCGAGCTCGAGGTATCGACGCGGGCCGCGCTCCGGTGCTGTTCACACTCCGCCACCCCGCCAGATTCCGTCGCGAAGCTGCAATCCGTCGCGCTCAAACCGGTCGACGCTCAGAATGACGAAACGGCGTGGCCCATGCTAGAAGGCGAAAACATTACCCTGCGTCCGGTCCGCGAGGCGGACCTCGACCGGCTACGCGAGCTCGACCTCGATCTCGACAGCCGTGGCGACTACTGGCCCCTAAGCATTATGTCGGAGGTGACGTACAGGGACGAATTCTCGCGCACCGGCTTCTGGGGCGAGAACTTCGGCCGGCTCCTGATGATCGATGCGAAACGCAATATCATCGGCGAGATCATGTACTTCAAGACCGTGCCATATATGGAAGAATTCGAGATCGGCTACCGCCTCTTCGGAAAGGAGCACTGGGGAAAGGGCGCTACAACCGAGGCGCTTCAGCTCCTTACGCGATACCTGTTCGATAGTAAGAATATCAACCGTATTCGGCTATGCATTGATGTCGAGAACGCGGGGTCGCTGAAGGTCGCGGAGAAGGGCGGCTACAGGCACGAAGGGACGATGCGCGGCTGCATGTTCCACCGTGGGCGGCACCACGACATGCAGCTTTATGCGATCACTCGGGGCGAGCTGCCGCCCGCGTAAGCGGTCACGACCGCGGTAAGCGGTGGTCGGCCGAGGGAAGGGCAGGAGGGATGGCGTGGGGTTCGGTCTGGTACCAATAGGCGGTTGACGAGTAGTCATGCGACAAGTGGTTGGCGTGGCCATGCTCGATCGTCACGCGGATCGATTTGCGGAAATGGACCGGGTCTTCGATGTGGAAGCGGTAGACCGACTGCTTGCCCTTGTAGAGCCAGCCTTCACCTCCGGTCGAGGCCAGGGGTTGGCCGTGATAGGGCGTCCAGAACTCGGTTAGCGGACTCCAGGCGGTATTGAAGTAGTCTTCCGTGCCCGTCCCATGGAGGGTCGGCCTGACATCCCCGTCGATGAAGATCATGTCGTCGCCCTCGCCGTACCAGTCGTTCTTGAGGCGCCGCCGGCAATCGACATTCAGGTTGCACCCGACGTACTGCCCGCGCCCCTCCGCCTCGAGAATCACGTAGTTATCCTCACCGCTCATGTTCGGCGTTGAGAAGACTTCGCGACGGTAATCCTGCTCATCCTCGAAGCGCCGATCGTCGTCGCCCCAGCCCACCGTTGGATACTCGGATCGCCACTGAGCGTGGAAGAGGCCGACGTTTTCGAGAGGACGCTCAAAGGTCTCGTAGTCGATGTAGAAATAGACGACGAGCCGCCGGTCGCCTTCGTTTGTGAGCTCGACCCGAGCGTCGCGGTTGAAAGGCATCGGGAAGTAACAGTTGAAGCCCCGTCCGTCGCGTGGGCTCATGGTCAGGGGAAGAGACCAGAACTCCCGGATCACACCGTGGCCTACGCCGAAGAAATCGCCAGTCGGCGCCTCCACGCACGGCGTCTCGGCGCCGTCCCAGAACATCCTCAGGACGCTCAGGCGAGGGTACGATTCCTCGCGTGACGCGAGCGTCATCCAGACGTGTCGTATGGCACCCGGGCTAGCGATGTCCGCTAAGGTGCGCGTCTCGCCGGGTTGGAGCAGCCAGAAGTCCGCGTTCCCTCCCGACGTGTCGTATGAGGATGCCCGACCGCGGCGGGCATCACTCAGGAACGGTAGCGACGAGAGCGACGATCTTCCGATCATCGCGGGATCAGCGTTCGAGCACGGTGCCGTCGTACAGCTTGACGACTCGCACACCGCCGGGTGGGGCCGCCTGCACGCACAGCTCGCAGAGCACGCACTCATCGAGGTTCTCCTCGACAATCGTCGCTGAGCCGTCGGGCGCCTGCGCGAAGATGTTCACGGGGCAGACCTCAGCGAGCTTGTTCGCCAGCTCTCGGTCGCCCGCGACTTCGCGCGTCATGTCGACGCGGATGAACATCGCGGGCATTAAACGCTCACCATTAGTTGTTCGCAAGGAAGGTTGCGAGGCCCTCTGCCATATCGTGCGGGTTCTCGACCTGGAGAAGGTGCGCAGCCCCCGGGAGCACGAACGGCTTTGCGTTCGGGAACCATTCGAGCACGCGCTCGTGGATCTCGCTGTAAGTGGGTAGGCCGATAGCGGCATCGGTATTCGCGCCCAGGACCGAGAGGACAGGCTGCGTGATACGCGCGGCGTCCTCCTTGGCGAACAGCCACTCTGCGATAGCGGGGAATTCACCCGTGAAAAACGCGTCCGCGTCGGCGGCGGCCTGTTCCATGGCGCCAGGCAGCCGGGTTTCAACGCTGCGACGATAGTCCTTGCCGCACACTTCCCGCAGGAAGCTATCGACGGCGCCCGCCCTGTCGCCAGACTCATACATCGGGACAGACGCCCCGAGCGCCTCGATGAGCGCGCCACCGCTGGGAACGTCAAGCAGAGCAGGCTCGAGCAGTGTAAGCGACCGCACAGCATCGGGAGCATCAAGGGCGAGCTGGATGCCGATAACGGCACCCGACGAGTGCCCCACGACATGACCGGGCGCCGCATCGAGGTTCCGCAACAGCGCCAGGCAATCGGCCGCGTGCTCGGAAACCGACAGCGGACCGTCCGGCCGGCCGCTGCCGGCGTATCCGCGCCGGTGATAGCCGATGAACCTGTAGTCCTTGAGGGCAGGTTCAGCCATCAACGGCCGGTATGTATCACCCATGTGCGCACCGTGGATGAAGACGACCGGGTCTCCGGAGCCCCGGGTTTCGTATTCCAGCGAGATGCCGTCGATGTTCGCTTGCTCCATTTCAAGAAGCCTCCTTCTCACGCCTGTCGAATGAGATTCATGACAGCCGCTGCTTGACTAGCTCCGGGATTTGCGCGATCTCCTCCGCTACCGAGATGCCGGCGTCGTTCAGGCGGCGGATCTTCTCGCTCGCCGTGTCCTGTTTGCCCTCGACGATCGTCCCGGCGTGACCGAAGCGCATGCCGGGCATGGCGTCCATGAAGCGGCCGGCCATGAAGGCGATGATCGGCAGGCGCGAGTTGTTCGCCTTCACCCACTCGGCGAGCTGCGCCTCCATCGGGCCGCCGGGCTCGGAGTAGATGACGATGGCGTGCGTCTCCGGGTCGGCCTCGAAGAACGGCATCAGCTCGGCGTAGGTCGAGCCAATGATCGCGTCGCCGCCGATACTCACGGTCGTGCTCTGACCGAAACCGGCTGCGGTGAGCGAGTTCGAGATCTCGGTGGCCATGCCGCCGCTGCGCGACATAACGCCGATGTGCCCAGGCCGGTAGGCCTGGTTCGTGTTCGCCGCCGGCCCACCGATGCCGCCCATCTTCGACTTGCCCGGCGAAATGATGCCGAGGCAGTTCGGCCCGATGATGCGCGCGCCCTTCATGTCCGCGAACTCGACGATCTGCGCGACCTCCGCACGCGGCACGCGCTCGGTCACGATGACGAGCAGACGGATGCCGTTCTCGAGCGCCTCGAACGCCGCGTCGCGGACGAACGCGGGCGGGACGGTCAGAACAGAGCCGTCCACGCGCTCCTTCGAGGTGATCTCGCGGACAGTGTCGTACACGGCCACACCGTAGACGTCGCGGCCGCCGCGCCCCGGCGTCACGCCGCCGACGACCTTCGAGCCGTAATCGAGGCATTCGCGGGTCATGTTGACAGCCTCGCGGCCGGTGATGCCCTGGATGATGAAGGTGGTGTTCTCGTCGATGAGGATGGACATCTGCTATTCGCCGGCCTTCTTACGTGGCGGCATCGTAAGCCCTTCCACCATGAACAGGTGCCCTGTCGTCGAGTTCTGCCGCAGGTGGATGATCGCCTGGTAGGCCTCGGACTCGTACCACGCGCGCGCCTTCTCCAGCGACGGAAACTCCGCCACGATCGTCCGCAAGTGCGGGATCGAACCCTCACGCAGCTCCGCGTCGTTGGCCGCGAGAATCCTCCCGCCGTATCCCTTCGTCGTCTCGAATATCTTCGAGGCGTACTCGTAGTACATATCCACGTCGTTCACGTCAAACTGGGCGATCACGTATGCGGGCATCTAAATCCCCGTTTTCTCAACCGCGCGCCGCGCGGCCTCTGACATCGAGACCGAGCGGTCACAGTACTCGACGCCGTACTTGCCGAGGATCTTGAAGGCGTCGGCTTCCCAGGAGCCGGGGATTCGGAAGATGCTGATCTTCTGCGCCGGGTCATGGCCGGACTCGACGACGCCCTTGATGACGCCGCGGGCAACGATGTCCGCGCGGGTGTTGCTGACGACGTTCATGATGACGGCAATCTTGTCGACACCGGGCTTGCTGAGGATGAGCTTCGTGAGCTCCATCGCCTTGTTGACGCTCGGGTTGCCGCCGATTTCGCAGTAGTTCGCCGGCTTGCCCCCGTACTTCTGGACGGCGTCGAAGATCGTGAGCGAGCCGCCGCCGGCGCCGATCACGAGCCCGAGATTACCATCGAACTCGACGACGCGGCCGGCAACGCCGCGGTGGTCCACGGCGTCGACCTGCGCGCCGCGAATCTCGAACTCCGTCGGCGGCCGGCCCTGGCGTGTCTCGTCCGGCTTGATGCCCAGCTCGTCGAGGACGGCCTGGTGACGCTCGCGGGCCTCGTCCTCCATGTCGAGATGGCAATCGAGCACGACGAACGAGCCGTCTTCGAGCTTGCCGAGCGGATTGATCTCGGCAAGCGTCATATCGTACTGCTGGAACAGTCGCACGAGCTTCGTCGCGACGTCGGTTAGCGCCGTCAACTCGCCTCCGGTGATGCCTAGGGAGGCGAGCAGCTCCTTCGCGCGGAAGTCGGTGTACGGGATAAGCGTCGAGAAGTGTTGCTTGGCGACGTG
>WNGG01008245.1_pt1 | contig 15467 bp, 19 predicted proteins | sample 5400661 | NCBI WGS metagenome assembly WNGG01 (sample SAMN13153372, study PRJNA577476) | soil metagenome | isolation source: 100 cm soil or saprolite under Garry oak tree replicate 1 | place: USA:California | collected 2016-06-15
TGCGGGCCGAGGACGGGCGCTTCCACATGGAAGGGGGCAGCTGGACCAACACCATCTCCTGGGTCCAGGGCTACGACACGGTGCTCGTGCCCATGGAGAGGGCCAGCTCCCTGTTTCACGAGCGGATCACAGCCTCGGGCATCCACAGCTCCGATCCCCGGTACCGCAACGCGCTGTTCCACCTGCTGACCGCGGAGACGAGTTGCTACCGCTACTGGGGTGCGGGAATGTGGACTGACTACGGCACCGAGCTCTCCCGGCGCGTCAGTGCTATCGTAACCTACGACCAGTAGCCACCAGAGGAGCCCCACGTGACGCGCCAACGTGTCCTTTGCCCTGGTTCTCAACTTGCACCAGCCCGCCTGGAACCTCGAGGATCTCCTCCAGCAGCGGGAGTGTAAATGTTTCAATTGCCTCATGTCCAGATTTGGTGCACAGAGGTCGCTTGCTAAGCTCTCTGTTTGGAAAGGTCGAGAAGAGCAAGCAAACAGTATGCCCCAAGAATGGACAAGAGGGGTTGAATTTTCGTATTAAAACTCAGCCTTCACGATGAGCGCATCAGGTAAACTTTGTTTTTCGTCCATCTACTACGGAAAGGCCATTGAGCGATATGAAGGCCTACGTCTGCGTTTACCGTCACCCGATCCCGAGTCGTCGAGACAGGCGCCTTACGGAGTCAGTCGGAGCTTCCAACCCCACACTCCGCCGATTTCTGGATGTGTACGATGACCAAAACTGCTTCTACGACTGGGGCGACGATCCCAGCTTCTTCGCTGCGAGCGAAATGCTCGGAGATGTGCGCGACGCCACATGGGGAGTTTGCCGACGCGATGTCCGAAGTGCTCTGAATGCTGGAGACTACGTCGCGTTCTTTTGTGCCAGGTCGGCCGGCGGACCAGTTTGGGAATACTTCTATATCGGCGTCGGAACCGTCTCCCTTGGCCTCACTCGCCAAACCATCTGGTCGCATGATCGATATGCAAGGTACCGAGACTTCTTCAACATACTGGCGCGTTCATCTGATGGTGTACTTGAGCAGCACGAGACTTTTCACAGGTACCACGACGATTGGCAGAGGCGATGCGAGGCGCCCTACTGGTTGTTTGCTCGCGAACAGTCACAGTTCAACATGGTCAATCCACTCCACGTTGCAACGTACACCGGGATCAAGGGAGCTGTTGAGACCTGGCACTCATCGCGGGACCGGCAAGTTGCTCGCCTCGAAGCCATCTTGTTTCCGCCGTCGGCCTCCGCACGTCGCCTTCGTACCACCCACCCCCAGATCCCACACAGACAGATAGATCTACTGGCACATCTCGGCCAGCACGCCGATTTGAACGCGCTTCGTTCACACTTGTTGGAACTCGCCACTGGCTCCTCGTGAGCTGAGCATGAGGTTCCCCTAAGATCCTGGCGAAAATGTGCATTGGAGAAGCTTTGTTCTAAATGCGTTTACTCTCCAATCTTTTCAGCTCACAGTTTTTGGCGGTCATTCTCTTGTTTGAGTATATGATGTGAGCACAAAGGCGATCTGCTGGAGCACGGAACTGTGAACTGAATTGTAAAAATCTGTACCGCAATAGAGGCATTCCACAACGTAACAATCGTACGAAAGGCAACGTTGTAGAACGTTCACGTTAAAACGTTCTACAATGTGTCATCGCGCTCTACGCCACGTTTCACGTTGCTTCGTTTCCTACGTCGTTTACGTTGAAGAATTGAAGAAACGTTCTACGATGTTTCAAGCCGCTTCCAGCCTACTTTGCCATAAATGTGGTACAGATTTAAGAGATTCAGTTCACAGTTCCAGCATGATTTTGCTCTCTACACCTTTTCACAAATTTGTTCATAGTTCATGCTGATTATTTTTTCCTTCTTTGCTTCCCCCCTTTCCTTCTTTACTGTTCTCCTGGGTGATGTTCCCCGATCGTGTGCGCTGCCCTGACCACCCAATTGCTTCCCAGATTCCGATCTGACCAGTCGCTACTCCGATCAGCACCATAAAGGCTACCAGATCTCGCATGGTCCAGAAAGAATACACTGCTACGGCCAAACAGATTATGCTAGCCAGGTAACGGATTATGTGATCTTTACTCTCGGTTCGGTTGCTATTATCTTGATCCACAGTAAACTCCTGCATGAACGCTATTTCATGATGCAGGTGTATTCAGATAATCCGCTTCCCACTTCTTTTTGCTCATTTTCAGGACAAATAGCCAAAAAAGATGGTCAGCGAGTCTAAAGAAACCACGCAACATGAAGCAAGGATTACTACCAAACCTGCTTCATATCCGCTATTCCCTAGTCTCGCTGACCGTCTCGGTCTTTGAGGCGCGTCTCGCGATTGCCTAAGCCCGTCTCGGGCTTCTCTCATGGTTGCGTCTCGCTTCCACCAGATACTTTTTTTCGGCAATGGAACGCCTGATATGTATGCTTGTTTTTCGGGCCTCATGCGAGCTAAAAACGACGGAGTGAAACAAGTTCTGTTTCATATCGTCATTTCCCGTATCTCGCTGACCGCCTGGGTCGTTGAGGCACCGCCTGGATGATTGCGTCAGACCGCCTGGGTCTTTCGGCAATGGAACATTTGATATGTCTCGGCTTATTATACATCGGGTTCACTAACTCGTCAATTGTTCTAGAAGCTGAATACTCTGTCGCTGCAGCATCCTGGCTCTACTGCTCTTATCGGTAGGCACAGAGTCAGACGATCTTCCAAGCAGCAACGCATTCAAGTAGCTTCCTCGTTGCCTAGCCCCATATTTTTAGAACCAAATTGTGCTACTGCACAATTTGGTCAGGATCTTAGGCCAACCTCAGCTTGAAAAAACGCAGGTTCATTCTTTCTTCCCCCTCTCAACCTGGAATTCAGCCTTGAAGTTTTGAAAACCCGTCTGACCGACTAGGTTCAAAACAGACAGCGGCTTGCGGAGGGTTCTTGTTGTCAAAGGTCACGCATCTGCATGCCATGCCGCATTGCACCGAATTTCCCGCAAAAACCACCCCCCTGAAACGAAGAAAAACCAGTCGACACACACCGACAGGGCTGTGCCAATGCGACCTCTTTTCGCTCCCACCTTTCCCTATGCTTGCTTCTGGGGGTATGGGTCCTCGTTCGCGCCGTCTCCACACAAACGAGAGGCGAACGCCCACATGCCAGCCGGAGGCTGTTGGCCTTACACGCCATAGAGTGGTTTCCCGCACCTTCCAACAATCGAGTTGCTTATTGGCAGTCAGATCACCGGGCTGCACTATGCAAATGAGAGGAGAACGCCATGGAACGCTGGAGACTGCGCGTATTTCAACGACCACACAGCAGGGCTGCCCTGGCGGTCAGACTCATCCTGGGAGGCGTTGTCGTCGTAGCGGCACTACTGTGCGCTGGGTTCATTGCCCTCAGGACTACCACCCACGTCTCAGCCGATGGTTCTGTATCGAGCATGCCGCAGCGTGTGATTTGTTCGACGACCCTCTGGGTCGAAAAACAATCAACCGACGATTACCAGCAGGATGGAAACGGGACCTATCACCTGCAAAACCAACTCTGGGCGCAGGTGGATTCCTTTTACACCTGGGATTACTGCGGCAGCGAGAAAGCTGTGGCGCTGCTCTGGGTGCCGAGAGGTGGCAGTATTAGCGATTGGTGTATAGCCCTGTCAGGCACCAGTAGCACGAGCAAGTGTTCCGCCGACGGACTCTCCGGAGGTGGACCCTATACTCTTCAAACCGATCCGCTGAACCTGGGCTGTGGCTATGCGGGAGGGGGCAGCAGTAACGATTACGACCCCTGGGTGCTGGCCACGACGACAGGGACCTATCCGTGCTAGCCGTTAATAGGGCAATGCGCCAGGCGAGGCTTCCCGCGCGGCATCTTTAGCGCGGACAAGCTGCTCTGTAACGCCTGGTGACGAAAGCATCAGCCAGAATGGGAATGGGACCTGGCGCTCAGCAGGAGGAAGCACGGAACCGAGGAGCCGCTGCACATCGGTGAGGGATTGCCGAAGGTGCGCCTCCTCGGCAGTTGTCTGCGCGCCGCTGCCCAGAGTAAAGCGCTCGCAGGCCTGGGATAGGAGCGCAAATGCCTGGAGATCCCCGGTCACGACGGCCAATCCCTGCTCGAGCAGGGTGCTCACTGCGGGATCTCGAAAGTAAATGGCATAGAACAGATCCTGGGCTGTGTGTATCCGCTTTCTGGGAAGCGCTGGAACCGCAGCGCTCACCCGCTCCCACAAGGCATCCAGGGCCGCGGCGATGTCGTTGACGAGCCAGTAGGAGTAGCCGAGGGGCATGATGACCCCCTGCCAGTGCAGGAGAGTGGGCCCTTCGGAGATTCGGAGCATGATCCAGTCAGCGATCGCCTCGTTCATTGCCCAATGCTGGAACAGGCGGCCAGGACGATGAGCATGCGCCTGGGCGTGGGCCGGATCGAAGCGCTCGACGCCTTTCTGTCTGTACCAGCCCCAACGCCTACCACCAAAGCGCCGCTTTCGCCTGGTCCACGCGTGCAGCAGTTCGTGGATCAGCAGCTGGTGCATGCGCTCCCACAGCACTGCCCTGAGCTGGGAGAACGTTTCGTGGAAGTTCCGCACCTCACCGAGAACGGGATCGTCCTGCCACCTCAGGAATGCTTCCTGAAGCGCCTGCTCGAATCGTGACAATTCCTGGTCGAGGCCCTGCAGGTGGTCGAAAGCCACGTCCCGGTAGCGGGCTTTGAGACGTTCGACGTCCGCCAGCAAGGTCTGCATCTGCCCCCGCCACGCACCCGCTTCTCCACGAGCCGTTTCGGAGAGGGTGAGCAGGTTCGCGAGGCCGAGCGTGTAGAGGTCCACGAGCTGCAAGAAGTACTGTTCTTTTTTGTGGATCCACACCTCGTGCCGAACCTCATGATACAAGATATCATTCTGCATAGCCACGCAGATGCAGCGAGGGGCCGGTATCCAGGGATTTCGCCACGAAGTCAGGGCAGACCGAACCTCGCGTATCGCCTGCTGGTAGAGCTGGTCCAGCGCGGTGTACGACTGCTCAGGATGGAGTGAGTCCTCCTTCTGTAGAGGGAAGTAGCGCATCGCGAACCAGTGGTCGAGGTGGTGCAGGAGCCCCGGCAGTGCGCCGGAGAGCGCCTGTCGCAGAGGGACATCATGTGCTCCTGGAAACAATTGCCCCTGCCTGGTTGTCTTCGTTGCCATGATCGTCCCTCAGTGATTTCAAGGTATATCCTGCTCTCTCTCATAGAAAGAACGCCGATCGCAGACGTTTCTCCTGTCGAGGGGATGGGTACCTGCCTGTGAATCCTTCTCATTCCTCCGCGGAGGTATGTGTGGCCTGATACTGCGCGGCCTGCTGAACGATCGTCTCCCACTGGGGCTGTATCGTTGTCGCTTGCCATATACTGCTCCGCTCGTGTGTGTCATCCCAAAACTGGAGCGAAATGTTGTAGAGATGACTCTGTGCGAACTGGGCGGAGGTGACGACGATCTTGTTCAAGATCAGCAGGCAGCCTTCAGGTGGCGGACACGAGGAAAATGCGCCTCCAGGCGGGAACGGAACGCCCCCAGGTGGGCAGGTCAAGCTGTGATGATGAACTCGAATGGCGATGCGTGCGCCCTGGCATAAGGCATCGTTGACGCGCTGAATGCCCTCCAGGTATTCGTTTGGTACCTGCACAGGGTGGGTGATTTGTGCCTGCTTGAGCCGTTGGATATTCGCGGTGATCTCCTCGAAGGACAGATCAAAACCAGGATAGTTCACTGGTGGCTCCTCCATCATCGAATTGAGCCGCGTTCTTGCTGTGCTTTCTCTGCAAGCGAGCATGCATGACCATACTGTCGGTAAAGAGGCGTAGATGGGGCTGGCAGCGTGCCTATGCGGGCCAGAAATGCCTCGCTTTCCTCGATACGTGTGAGTGTGCCGTCTTCCCACCAGAAACACAGCCCAGCTTCAGCTGCTCCCCGGTATCTCGCCTCAAGTCGCGCAAATGTGACCGGGTTGATCGCCGAAAGAATGGCGGTCCCCTGGGGGGAAATGAGCAAGACGTAGGTAGCGGCACTGACCTGATCGAGTGCGTGGCAGATCCCATCGAGAGTGATGGTCAAATGCATGGCACTCCAGCATTTTTGACCCTCCAAACTCTCCACCCATGCCCGAAACTGCTCACTGCAGGTTGCCCGCGCACCTTGCGCTCTCGCGCATGGCTGTGCTGCTGTGACCGAAATGCTCATACGCTCCTCTCTTCATTCTTTTCTGCCTTCCGGGACGATCCTCCTCTCTTCATTCTTTTTTCGACCTACCAGAACGGAACTCCTCGTATTCGGAGGAGGTCGTTTGCTTTGACCGCGGTCCGAGCCCATTCGCAGTACCCGTGCTCTTGCCTCTGACACGCCTCCCAGCGTTGCAAATCGACTTCGGAGGATGCAGACAACAGATTCTAGCACGTAGACTGTTTGTTTTTTAGCTCTCATTCCCTCCCTGTTCACCTACCGGCATCTCGCCACGAGGATAGGCAAACCAGCGGCAGCTCTGGAGGTCGATCCCCTCTCGCTCGATGAACGTAGAGGGCGACCATTGATTGCGCGCCTTTTCCGATCTCGGTGGCCACCCCTCCCAGAGCGCGTACCAGAATGATGATGCATCTTTTTTCAGACTACTGAGCGTCCACGTCCCATCCGAGAGATAGCCTCGACGTAAGTTGTCGTAGAGGTCACCTGGCGCTCGCTTCCCCCAGGGGATACCATCGGCGAAAGCCACTGCACCTCCCTGCCTGCGCTGACGCTCTTCAGTCACGCCGATGAGATCCGCGGCCATTCTCTGGTCGGTACATGTTTGTACCATCTTTTCCTTAGTCCATAGGGGAATGGAAACCCCGTAGCGCGTGGCCAATTCCTGGATCTCGGCACGCTGGAAGTTCCGCAGCCGCTCCTGCATGAGAATTACCGCGTGCGCCTCGCAATACTGATAATACGCCTCGGCGCGCTGCGCCTTGAGGTGCTGCACCTGGTCCTGGACAGAGTGAAATCGCTCCTCGTCCCAGCCAAGCAACCGCAAAAGCGCCTCGCGATCCGAAAGCCGCAGGCAGTGGAGTAACGCGTCTGCGGGATGCATCCAGGAGCGTGAGTCTCGCCAGAGGTCGGTGTGAGAGGCGCCGGATCTCGGTGTGAGCGCCTCGGCTGGAGCCGCACAGAGCTCGCTTACATGCGCTTGCAGCCAGGCTTCAGGTGGTACTGCCGCAAAAGCTCGACAAGCGTTTCAGAAGAGGGCTGCGGAGACATGGAGCTGACCATAGCCGGGGCAACGCTCTGGCAATACTGTTGCAGGTAGGCATCCGCCTGGACGACCAGGTAAATGACCGCTTCATTCCCCATCGTCACCGTATACGGAAGCGGAATCGCATGGGCGGCTGGAGCCATAAAATCGAATGGCGCTCCGATGACTGTGTGATGCGGAGCGCCAAACCAGTGCCTCTTCTCCTGATCGTGGAAATGGGCGGCTCCGTTGTCGAATGAGTGAACGAGCGAGAGCGTCTGCACGTTGAAATTCCGAACATGCATGTCCATGAGTACACGAAGGATACGCTGGTCCGGCGCGGCGTAGCAGCGACTATCGCTGCTACTTTGGAGAGGAGTATAGCTCGTCCGAGGAACCTTTCCAGAAGGCAGTGCAGCCTGCGTGAGCTGATCGAATAGGGGCCGCCCGAGATAGGTTTGAAGGTCTAAGACGATGTGGGTAGGCCACCAGTGCGAAAGTCTCAGCGCCGAGGCCGGTAGGCGTGGCAAAACTTCTACCATAGCCGCGATATGCTCTTCATATTCAGACTGCCAAATCGAGGCTTCGAGTTGCTCACGCTGTGCTTTGCTCAGCTCCGTCAGATCGTAGAGTGTCAGGATGTGCTCCTGGGACTGCCGCGTTGCCCAGGCGCGCACGTCCGGGAGGGAGCTGCGCTTAAAACACCAGAGGGGATTTTGCCAGGCGCGATCATCCTGTCGCTGAAACAGTGCCTTAAAGCCCTCGACGAGGGCTCTCGGAAAAGAGATGGCAAAGGCGTATCCTTTGCCGCGCGCTGGACAGATCACGATAGTATCCTTCATCACAGCATCTCGCTTTCATGCTTCCGGCATGTTTTCGCGCCTTCGAGCGCTCACCCGTTCACCAGTTCCTGGGCCAGGTCAGAGGCCGATGCTCGCTTCCAGCTCCAGGAGGCAGGTTTCACTGGCGCAAACCCGCTGTTCGAGTTCGCTTGCCTCCTGCCGAAGTGCGGCCAGGCGTCGGCGCACCTCGTCGCTCTTGCGTCTGACCGATCCTGTACAGTCCAGCATCTCCGTGACCCACGCTTGCCACACCTCAACGACTTTGGAATCAACAGCAATGACAGCGCGGTGGAAACAGATAGAGCAGACACCAGGCTCCCTCGGGTCATAGCGGTAGCACTCGCACTCCTCGCCGATGGCGAGAGCGTAGAGCGACACCGCTAGCTCTAACAGCGCGGCATATTCCGGTCGGACATCGACCAGGAGAGCTGACGCTTCCTTCGGTATCCCGACGAGCAGGCCTCGCGGCTGCCCGTCGAAGCGCAGCAGCGTCACTGCTCTGTCGTGGCCCGCCTGAAGTCTGGCCGTGCATTCCGCTTCGGTTGTGCCGGCTTTGGTGGTCAACAGCACTCCCCGATAGCCTTCAATCCGGTAAAGCATCTCGTGGGGAAGATAATCGATGAGCAGCCTGCGCGCCTCTCGCAGTGTCATTGCGCCCCTGCGGGTGAGCGGGTCGATTTCGACCGCGCAGGCTTCGAGACGTTTCCGAACGAGTGCCAGCGCGTATTTCCCCTTTTCGTAACTGGCCACAATCGCTCTTTGTTCAAATTGACCGTTGCTGTAGTCCTTCATCTGCTTTCTCTTGTACACGCGTCTTCCCGGGACCCCCTCCCTACCAGAGGCGTGGTTCGTTTTTCTGTGCCTCGCCATCACCCCGGCAGCCGATTAACGTCCCTTTTGTGCGAGTCGACTCGCTTGCATTGTAGGGTTTCTTCAAAGCGTCGTCAAGCGCGGGATCGCACGGTGAAGGAGTGGAGTGAGGATAAAAAGCGAGGCTAAACTATATGAAAAATGATGAGCTTACCATCTGCAAAGCGCACGTTTTAGTGAGTGTGGAAGGGATCTGGCGTCGGTGTTCAAGGTCGAGAAAAGCCATCGGGAGCCAGGCTCCGCTCAACTCGCGCCTTTTCCAGGTGGCGCACTGCGGTGGCTGCGCGTCAGGGACGGCGCAGGAAGAACAGACGAACGGCAGTGAGGATGAGGTAGGCAAGGATCGCGAGTCCGAGGGGGATGAGTCCAGCCAGTGCGATGAACGAGAACCACCCATCTCCACCAGGTGACGCTGGGGTGCCGGACACCTGCGCAAGGAGACGATGGATCTGCAGTGCGCCCAGAACCGCTATGACGGCGAAACATCCAATATTGAGCAGCGGAAAGAGCGGATAGGTTTGGAAATAGAAGTGGTGGAAACGTGGAAACCACTGAAACAGGTGGTCTCTGATACGAGAAGAGGAGGTGACGACGAGATGGACGCCCATCTCGGCCACATAGGGGGATGCCTCCGGCTCGAGTGTTCCAAGCTGCGCGACGGTTCTTCCACCATCGGGCGTCGTGCTGGTTAAGACCGCCAGGACATCACTGGCGGAAACGGAGGTACCCTCCGAGCGGAGAATCTGCTGGAGGACCGCACCCGTGAGCAAGCCGGCCAGTGGTGCGCGCAGCGTAAAGGCCAGTCCCGTATGGTGGTGGCGAAGGGTGACCAGCGGGGCCGAGCCCTGCACTCGTTCACCCTCTTTGACAAACCAGTGTGCTACGTGTGTCTCCTCGATCCCTGCAGTGAGGTGGAGCATCGCGGTGAATCGTCTCTGTCCCATGCGGAAGACTTCCCCTTCTCACAAAAGCAGGAGGGCGGAAGAGCCTGCCTGCTCCCGTTGTCCTATCCATCGTGCCTCGCTCTTTCTACCCTATCAGCAGCAGTGTACCCGAAAATGCAACGCATAGGTATCAGAATTCACCCAAAACCTTGCGGGAATTTCCAGTGAAGCGAAAATAGCACCCATTCGGGAGGGAAATGAGGAGGTGTCCGAGGGGTGGCCATGCCGCGCTTGTCAAAGGAGACGGGAAATAAGGGTGATGGATTGTTCTCTTTCTCCTGAAAGGACGTTCTCGATGGATCAGCATCTTGACCCGGCCGCGCAGAGAGCGGCCCACCATCCCTTCTTTGTCACGTATCGACTCGCGCTATCAGCGGGAGCAAGGCATCAACGATGCCCTACTTGCTGCCGTTGCTGTCCTGCGAGACGGGAGACCTCACCCGGCTACGGTCATGTCGTATGCCTCTGGCTGTCAGTTTTCAGAAGGATATCCGGCGGATCGCTGCAAGTGTGTGCAGGCGTGCCCGGATGCGCCTGGCGAGAATCCTCTGCTCGCCGCCATCCTGAGCGCGCTCCTACTGCATGCGTGCCACGGCCTAAAGGGCGCTGTTGCCACCTGTACAACGGATCCACTTCGGCTGGATCGTTTCTATGGGTCGGTCAAACAAGCCGGCCTGACCGTCCAGTCGGAAGATCTGGGCGTAATCTTCCGGCTCGAAGGCTTTGCGTAATCGCGCGGAGTATGACCCGGCCAGTTGCTGGAGATAATACTCAACATCGTAATCGCGCCGGTCGTCCAGCGTCTCCCGGTGCGCGTGGGCAGCAGCGTACGGGAGCGGGGCGCTCTGTTCTTCCGTCTCATCCTCCGCGTCAAGGGCTTCTGACGCTTCTTCCTCCTCAGGCAGCCAGACGGAGGCTCCGGAGCGGTCGCGGTAGAAACGGACCCGCTCGCCCGGTTCCCAGGAGGTACGGCCAGCGGCCAGAAGCGCTTCGTACTGGGGCTCCTGGTGCCTCTGGCGAACTGCCATGTAGGCCTTGGGGGTTTTTGAGAGACGCACACGCGTGGCCAGGTCGGATGCCGGCAGGCTGCGACTGCGCAGCGCCTCCACCGTTTCGAGAAACGCGTCGCGCACCCCGGTCACGTCGCCGGTCATGACACAGAAGAGTGCCTTGCGAAGAAAGCGATCGCCATAGGGCTCTGCCCGGCTCGAGCGGAGAGCTGCCCCCCGCATGATCAACTGCCCCGAATAGGTGATCGCGGCATAATTTTTAATCTCGTGGGAGAGAAAGCTGCGTAGCCGAGTTTCATACTCGAGCTTTATACCTGCCGGCAACTCAGTGGCGACTTCGGCAACCACGGCACGCTCCTGCTCTTCGCCGAACTCCTCTGGGCACGTGAAGTACACGCCATCCGTGTCCGCCTCGATGAGTCTCATGCCGCACTTGCGCAGCCCATCTACCACCTGTGCGAGAATGTCCCGTCCCCGCCTCGTGACTTCCGCCGCAGCGCTGGTATCGGCAAAGAGCGCGATTTGCCCGGCGCCCATGTACCCGTAGGCCGCGTTGATCAGGACTTTCATCGCGCTGCTGGTCCTCCATCGAGCCGGGAAGCTCGGCCTTCGCGGCAGCCTTGTGCGCTAGGCGCAGGTCCGTCAGCCTCCCCAAAATAGAGAGGAGGACACCTAACCTGTCCGACGCCGGCGCTATGTTTCCAGCTCTCATGATCGAGGGGTACAGAGAGGCGACATCGCATTTGACCACGTGTTCTGCCACGCCCTCGGCGAACAGGAAAACGGCACCGCCTTCGATGAGCTCCTGTCCGTTGCCCTGTCCGGATGTAGGGCCTGGAAGCGCCTCGCCCGCATGCAGGTATGCTCTCACCAGAATTGGTTCGAGGACCCCTGTGGCAGGCCCTGCGGAGGCCAGGCGCTCGTAGCGGCGCGGGGCCATACCGGCAAGCGCGAATGGCGCTCCCATGAGCCGCCGCGAGAGTCCATCCACCTCAATGACGTCATCGAGGGCGTAGCGGCGAACCAGGTCCGGGTCGCGCCGGTACGTCTCGAAGATCTTCGCGCCCTCGAGGTAGACGCGCTCCGGCGGCGCGATGCCGAAGTACCGGGCTACGTCCTTGAGGCGGTAGCTGGGGAGGGCGCGGGTCGAGAAATCGTACCGCCGAACAGCATCGAGCGTGTCGATGATCTCGCGACCGGCAACGCTGTAGCGCACCCGCCGGCGGTCCTCGCGACCATAGCCCACTCTCTCCTCGTAGCGTTCCAAAAGAGCGGGTCCTCCCTTTCTGCCCAGGGCCAGCGGGACACCGTGGGCGGCTGCCCGGGCCTCAAGGAAAGGGAGGTCAAATTGCGAGATATTGTGATTTTCCAGGACGTCAGGATCGCGCTCACGTATGGTGGCACACAGGTCGATGATCAGTTGTTTCTCATCGGCGGGCGTCGGAGCTTCAAGGGTCGTTGCAAAGCCACGGGAATCACGAATCGCGACCAGGAAGATGCGTCCTCGTTGTGGATTCAGGCTTGAGGTCTCCAGATCGAACTGAAGTCGGTGAAGGCTCTCGTAGGTAAGCCCCCGGAAATAGACGCGGCCACTCTGCATCAGGTACTGCTCGACAGGGCTGACGCGGTAATAGTCGCCCTGGAGATCGTTCAAGCTGGTTATCTGGCGGCCCAGCCGCCTGGAGGCACCCTCAAGCAGGAGACGCTCCAGTTTGCGCCCGTCACTTGCCGTGAGCAGATAGCGAAAAGACCCCTCCGGGCCGTTGAGCCCGCGGTACGTCACCAGCGCAGTGCTGCTGTTAGAGGCCGCCTCTGGAAGCACGCTTGCCTTGACATGCGCCAGGTCAGCCAGGGAAGCGGCGTATAACCAGGGCCGAAAGCGCACACGCTCATAGAGGATGCTCTCACCTTCCCGTCTCCAGACAAGCGCGATCCCCTCTCGATTGGCGTAGATTGAAACAATCCCGCGCGTTTGATCAGACCCGAACAGCCATGCATCTTCGATGCTGGTCGTTGGGTCACCCGGAACCTGAAGTGTCTTTGTTTCCATTACTCCTGCTACTGATCTTCCCAGGCCTAAAGGCTGCTCCATCCAGGCGCGAAGGTCCACCTGGTGTCTTCCTCACCTGCCCGCAGGCTCGCCTTTCGTTGCTTGACAGTATAGTGCAAGATGGAGGCGTTTGGCAGATCGGTTCAACCAGAGACCGGCAGCCTGGCCGGGGTGACGAAAGAGTGATGCGGTAAGAACGCGCCTCTTTGTAAAGCATACCAGAATTCAGCGCGCATAGCTGTTAGATTCCACCTCACATGTTGCGGGAAATCCGACCGTAAGGATCTCTCTCTTCCAAATGGGAGGGCGACCCTGATGGTGGGAACCTGTACAGGCGTCGTGTTTTGTGTGTACGAAACCCTCGCCTGCTTCCTACAGTTGCGTGTAAATAAGATAATTCAATGAGGTGGTTTTGTGATAATTAATTGCTGTTCGGTTGTTCTCGATCAGACGTTATTCAAAGCAATCAAGCAGTAATAATTGCGTGGAAATTACCTCGTTGAATTATCTATTTACATTTGTATGCCAAGTACAATATAACATTTTTTGCCACAATTAGATCCGCGGGTCAATCATGTAAGTAGTTCGTTCGTATTTGGGGATTTTTGCTCAACTTACCAGAAGAATAAAGCAAGTCATAAGAAAATTAAAAAATTGTGGATTTTTCTGATTTTGTTTTTAGTTGAGTTTACTCGTTAATCTGGCTGCCATAAAATGCTTTTTCCGCCAGCGCAAGAAAACCACCGTTTTTCTTAGAAAAACTAAAAACGTTTTTTTGATGAAATTAACTTATTGAATGATAAATAACAGACTTACTTTCCGGTGCGATAGTCAAAAATACCCACTTTGGTTAGTCCGAGGTTTCCCAGCAACGGGTAAACAGACGTGGAATGCGGAAGCGCGGCGATAGTGAGTCGCCCTCTCGGACTATAGTGCGCGTGAGAAATCCAAGCCGCTCCAGCCGCTCTAATTGGAGGACAACGGAACCTTCGGCGGTATCAAAGAGTGTCTGGACCTTCTCCAATTCAAATTCCACAATCTTACCGGCCCGGCAGTTTCGGACGAACGCAGTCGCAGCCCGAAAATCGCTGATCACTTCTTGATAACTAAGCTCAGATAGCCTCGTCAGGTATTGTCAACTTATTCGTAGGAACGAAGCATATTGATGAGTTATGAAGAGGAAAGATGCTGAAGGGCAAGAAAAGGTGGGGAGGTCTTTGTGGTTATGCAACTGATTTTACTCCGGTTACCTCATTCCAGGTCTGGAATCGGGTCTGTAAAATGGCACGGTAATCCTGAGCATTCATGAGATGTCTTCTCGGCTGGAAATGCCCAGCGATGGGGCCGAAGGCGGAAAGAAAGCGTTGTGCCTGTTTTGCTGACTTGAATTTCCGCATTTTCTTCTCGCGCAGTCGCGTTGGCTGATGCGAGTTCTCGGCTCGATTGTTCAGTCGTTTGTGCTGCCGATGCTCTACTCCAGGCAAGATTTCGCGTTTGGCAGCACCATAACTTTTGAGCTTATCGGTGATGATCACGCGTGGAACATACTGAAGTCCTTTGAGCAGTTTGCGAAAGAAGCGCCTGGCCGCTTTCTTATTGCGTCGGCTCTGTACGAGGATATCGAGCACGTTGCCATCCTGATCAACTGCACGCCATAGGAAGTGTTTCTTCCCTCGAATAGTGAGTACGACCTCGTCCAGATGCCATTTGTCCCCACAACGAGGGCGACGACGACGCAGCTCATTAGCGTAGGTTTGCCCGAATTTGAGGCACCACTGCCGCACCGTTTCATAGCTCACAACGATCCCTCGCTGGGCGAGAAGTTCCTCAACATCACGAAAACTGAGCGAGAAGCGGAAATACAGCCAGACAGCGTGACTAATAATCTCAGGAGGGAAACGGAACCCTTTGTAATTGGGAGCAGAAGTGTTTGTTTTCATGCCATCAGTATGCCAGAGATTTCGCTTTTGGGCAAGTTGACAATACCCTTCTGGGCGTGCAGGAGGGAGGCAGGAAGATGTTCAGCAGGAGTGTGAGGACGAACCACAAACCGGTAGGGGAGCTCGTATCACAAGCTGTTGGGCACACAACTGCAACCATGATGGATGCCGCCTCGAAGAGCGTGTTCGGAAAGTCTTCTTTTTCACAACACGAGATGTGTGCGGGCAGAACCCAGGGGGTTGACAAGGGTAGTCCAATAATGTTACGCTATATAGCGTAAATTTACGCTGTTCAGCGTAAATTTAGAGGAGAAGCAATGAACTCATCATTTGGACAATTACTCCGAAGGGCGCGCCAGCGTCTCGACCTTGATCAAGGAGAGGTCGCCGGATGCATCTATAAGCCCGATGGGCAGTCTATTTCCGGGTCCTATCTGAACGACCTCGAACACAACCGACGCGCAGCTCCATCAGAGGTTCTGCTTCCACAATTTGCCGCAGTCTTGGAGATTCCTCTCGATCTCCTTTACTGCTCGCTTGGAAAGCTCCCCCCTGATATTCATGCTTCCTCT
>WNGG01019447.1_pt1 | contig 15465 bp, 12 predicted proteins | sample 5400661 | NCBI WGS metagenome assembly WNGG01 (sample SAMN13153372, study PRJNA577476) | soil metagenome | isolation source: 100 cm soil or saprolite under Garry oak tree replicate 1 | place: USA:California | collected 2016-06-15
GAAAGAAGGTCTCCACGAACTCCGGCGTGCCGTTGAAGCGCTTGCGGAGTTCGGGGTCCTGCGTGGCGACTCCGACCGGGCAGGTATTGAGATGGCAGACCCGCATCATGATGCAGCCCATGACGACGAGCGGAGCCGTGGAGAACCCGAACTCCTCGGCCCCGAGCAGGGCGGCGATGACGACGTCGCGGCCCGTTTTCATCTGACCATCGACCTGAACGACGATCCGATCACGCAGCTTGTTGAGCACGAGCACCTGCTGGGTCTCGGCGAGGCCGAGCTCCCACGGGACACCACCATGCTTGATCGACGTGAGCGGCGAGGCGCCGGTGCCGCCGTCGTGGCCGGAGATCAGCACGACATCGGCGTGGGCCTTGGCCACGCCCGCGGCGACCGTGCCGACGCCGACCTCGGCCACCAGCTTCACGTGAATGCGCGCCCTCGGATTCGAATTCTTCAGATCGTGGATGAGCTGGGCCAGATCCTCGATCGAGTAGATGTCGTGGTGCGGTGGCGGGGAGATCAAGCCCACGCCCGGCGTCGCGAAGCGCACCTTGGCGATCCACGGATAGACCTTGTGCCCGGGGAGCTAGCGCACGGCGTCCTCGCCGCCCTCGCCGGTGTTCGACTTGCCGCCGAGGCGATTCATGGCGATGGCGAGCGTCTCGTGGGCCTCCTGGCTGATGGATCCGTACGACATCGCGCCGGTGGCGAAGCGCTTGAGGATGGACGCGACCGATTCGACCTCGTCGAGCGGAATCGGCGTGGCGGCCGGCTGCAGCTCGATCAGGCCGCGCAGCGTCGCCAGGCGCCGCGACTGGTCGTCCACCAGCTTCGTGTACTCGCGGTAGACCGTGTACTGGCCGGCGCGAGTGGCGTGCTGGAGCTTGAAGACGGTGTCGGGATTGAACAGGTGGTACTCGCCGTCGCGCCGCCACTGGTACTCACCGCCCCAGTCCAGTTCGGCTTCGCCCACGGGCCGGGTGGGGAAGGCCCGCTCGTGACGGAGCCGCACCTCCTCGGCGATCACGTCGATGCCGATGCCGCTCACGCGGGACGCGGTGCCGGTGAAGTAGGTGTCGACGACGTCGCGGTTGAGGCCGATGGCCTCGAAGATCTGGGCGCCGCAATAGCTCTGCAGCGTCGAGATCCCCATCTTGGCCATGACCTTGAGGATCCCCTTGTTGAGCGCCTTGATGTAGTTCTTGACCGCCTTGTCGTGATCGACGCCGACCAGGATGCCCTGGGCGATCATGTCGTCGAGCGTCTCGAAGGCCACCCACGGATTGACGGCACCCGCGCCATAGCCGATCAGCAGGGCCATGTGGTGGACCTCGCGCGCATCGCCCGTCTCGATGACGAGGCCGCAGCGCGTGCGTTCGCCGCCTCGCACGAGATGGTGATGCACGGCCGCGGTGGCGAGCAGGCTCGGGATGGCGGCCCGCTCGCGGGTGACGCCGCGGTCGGACAGGATGATGACGTTGTGACCGGCCGCGATCGCCTCGCTGGCCCGGTGCTGCAGGTCCTCGATCGCGCGCTCGAGCCCGGGCGCGCCGTCCGCGATCTCGAACAGCATCGGGAGCGTGGTGGACTTGAACCAGGGATGGGCCACGTGGCGGAGCTTGGCGACGTCCTCGTTCGAGAGCACGGGATCGTTGAGATTGATCTGGCGACACGACTCGGGCTCGGGCGCGAGGAGATTCCGCTCGGGCCCCACCGTCGATTCCATGGACGTCACCAGCTCTTCACGGATCTGATCGAGCGGTGGATTGGTGACCTGCGCGAAGAGTTGCTTGAAATAGTCGTAGAGCGGCCGCGGCTTGTCCGAGAGCACGGCCAGCGCGGTATCGGTGCCCATGGAGCCGAGGGGCTCCTCGCCGTTCTTGGCCATCGGCGCGAGCAGCAGGCGCACGTCTTCGTGCGTGTAGCCGAAGGCGATCTGGCGCGTGAGGACGCTCTCGTGATCGGCCTCGGCGACCGGCTGGGCCGGGAGATCCTCGAGGCGGACGAGGTTCTCACGCAGCCACGCCCCGTACGGTTTCTCGGCGGCGAGCTGGGCCTTGATCTCCTCGTCGGCGATGATCCGGCCCTGCGCGGTGTCCACCAGGAAGATCCGGCCGGGGTGCAGTCGTCCCTTGGTGAGGACGTTCTCCGGCGCGATGTCGAGCACGCCGACTTCCGAGGCCATGATGACGAGGTCGTCCCTGGTCACGTAGTAGCGCGAGGGGCGAAGGCCGTTGCGGTCGAGCACGGCGCCGATCACCGTGCCGTCGGTGAAGGCGATGGACGCCGGGCCGTCCCACGGCTCCATGAGCGAGGCGTGGTACTCGTAGAACGCCCGCCGCTCCGGGCTCATCGACTCGTGGTTCTGCCAGGGCTCGGGAATCATCATGAGGATCGCGTGCGGCAGAGAGCGCCCGCTCATGACCAGGAACTCGAGCACGTTGTCGAAGGTCGCCGAATCCGAGAGCCCCTCGCGGGTCACCGGGAACACCTTGGCCAGGTCCTCGCCGAGGACGTCGGACCGGCAGAGCGCTTCCCGCGCGCGCATCCAGTTGATGTTGCCGCGCAGCGTGTTGATCTCGCCGTTGTGGGCCACGAAGCGATACGGGTGGGCCAGCGGCCACGACGGGAAGGTGTTGGTGCTGAACCGCTGGTGGACGAGGGCCAGCGCCGACTCGACGTCGGGGTCGGTGAGATCGGGGAACATGCCCTCGATCTGGTCGGCCGAGAGCATGCCCTTGTAGATGAGCGTGTTCGAGGAGAGGCTCGGCACGTACACGAGCTTCTTCTCGGTGAAGTCCATCGCGTCGACCGCGTTCTCGATGCGCTTGCGGATGACGTAGAGCTTGCGCTCGAAGTGGGCGTGGTCTCGCACACCGGGGCCGCGCCCGATGAACATCTGCCTCATGACCGGCTCCACCGAGCGCGCGGTGGCGCCCAGGTGGCGATCGTCGGTGGGCAGGTCGCGCCAGCCCAGGAAGCGCTGGCCTTCCTCGACCACGAGGGTCTGGATCAGCGTCTGCACCTTGTCGCGCTGGAGATAGTCGCGGGGCAGGAACGTGAGGCCGGCGCCGTACTCCGTCGCCGCCGGCAGCGTGAGGCCGAGCGGCGCGCACACCTTGCGCAGGAATTTGTCGGGCATCTGCAACAGGATGCCGGCGCCGTCGCCGGTGTTCGGCTCGCACCCGCAGGCGCCCCGGTGCAGGAGGTTGATCAGGACCTTGAGCGCCTGGCGCACGATGGCGTGCGACTTTCGTCCCTTGATGTCGACGACGAAGCCGACGCCGCAGGCGTCGTGCTCGTGGCGGGGATCGTAGAGACCTTGAGCGGGCGGCGGTCCGAGCTGGTGCGGCTCCATCATGGGCACTCCATCACCTTGTGAACGGATGCACGATACTACCGGCCCGACGAGCATAAGTCAGCCCGAAAAAATCATATGATGTGAATTAGAAATGCTAATGATAGACTCACGCCTGTGCACCTCGAGACCCTGCGCCTCTACTGCGACATCGTCCGTCTCCGCTCGTTCTCGCGCGGCGCCGAGCAGAGCTTCGTCTCGCAGTCGGCGGCCAGTCAGGCCGTGCAGCAGCTCGAGCGGGAGCTGGGCGTGGCGCTGCTTGATCGGACGAAGCGGCCGTTCGTGGTCACGCCCGAGGGGCAAACGTTCTACGAGGCCTGCCGCTCGCTGCTCGAGACGTGGGAGAAGGCCAAGGCCGAGGTCGCCTCGGTGAAGGCCCGCGTGGACGGCACGGTGCGGGTCGCCGCGATCTACTCGGTCGGTCTTCACGACATGAGCCACCACTTGCAGCGTTTCATGTCCCTCTATCCGAACGCGCGCGTCCAGCTGGAGTGCCTGCATCCCCACAAGGTCGTGGAGGCGGTCCTCAGGGATGAGGCCGACGTGGGGATTATGTCGTATCCGCCGGCCGACCGCGCGCTCACCGTCGTGCCCCTCCGGGCCGAGCCCATGGCCTTCGTCTGCCACCCGAATCACCGGCTCGCCCGGCGCCGGCTGGTCACGCCGGCCGAGCTGAATGGCGAGCCATTCGTGGCCTTCGACCGCGAGCTGACGATCCGCAAGGCGATCGACCGAGCGCTCCGCCAGCGCGGCGTCAAGGTGAACATCGTGATGGAGTTCGACAACATCGAAACGATCAAGCAGGCGATCATGATCGCGGCCGGGGTCAGCATTCTGCCCCGCCACACCGTGGAGAAGGAAGCCGGAATCCGCACGCTGGCCGTCCTGCCATTCGGAATCTCCGACCTCGTGCGCCCGGTCGGCATCATCCATCGCCGGCAGAAACCGCTGACACCGGCGGTGACCCGTTTCGTCGAGCTTCTGCAGGCTTCGAACGGGGACCCGCCGGCCGCTCGCCCACGCGAGGCCGCCTCGCGCTGATCTCGTTGCCGTGGCCCCGCCACGGGACTACCATTCGCGCTTGAGCCGGCGCTCGGCCGGCTGGAGGTGCCGGATGACGGATTTCGACGACGATCGCTCGCGCGACATCGAGGAGGATCTCCAGGAGATCCGCGGGGCGCTGCTCGGGGACACCATCGCGATCCTCTCGGCTGCGGAGCCGATCTGCCTGAGCCCGACGTCGACGGTGGGCGAAGCGGTGCAGGCGATGCTGGCCAGGCGGCAGGCGGGTGTCCTCATCGTCGATGCGGACGGTCGGCTCACGGGGATCTTCACCGAGCGTGACGTGCTCCGCCGGGTCGTCGGCGTCGGCCGCGACGTGGCGACGACGCCGCTGTCCGCGGTGATGACGCCGAGTCCGGAGGCGCTCTCGGCCGGCCAGCGGGTCGCCTACGCGGTGCATTGCATGAGCGTCGCGGGCTATCGCACGGTGCCGCTCGTCGACGCCGACCGCCGTCCGATCGGCGTCGTCACGGTCACCGACGTGATCCGATGGCTGGCAAATCTGTTTCCCGAGGCGGTCCTCAACCTGCCGCCCGGCGATGCGATCAAGCACCCGGAGCGTATCGACGCGGGCTGAGGCGGTGAGGTGGTCTAACCGCGCGACAATCCTTGCTCCTTCGCTCGCAGTCCGATAAGATGACAAGTGATCTGTCCTGACGGCAGGAGCGAGGACAGTCAAACGCAGTCCGGCGCGAATCCCGACGGGGCGACTTGGCGGAAGGGGTATGCGCCGGGAGTTCGACAGAGGAAAGGATACGGATCGATGAGCGAGACGGTGGCTCCCGTCAAGGGCACCGAGAAGCCGCGCAGGGGCCTGGAACGTGCGGTGATCCGCTTCGCCGGGGACTCCGGGGACGGGATGCAGCTCACCGGAGAGCAGTTCACCACCGAATCCGCCTGGGCCGGCAACGACATCGCCACGTTGCCCAACTTCCCGGCCGAAATTCGCGCACCCGCGGGCACCCTCTTCGGCGTCTCCAGCTTCCAGCTCCAGTTCGGCAGCCAGCGCGTGTACACGCCGGGTGATCGTCTCGATTGCCTGGTCGCCATGAATCCCGCCGCACTCAAGGTGCACCTTCGCGATCTGAAACCGGGCGGCCTGCTCCTCGTGAACACGGCGGCATTCGACAAGCGCAACCTCGACAAGGCCGGCTACGCCCAGAACCCGCTCGACGATCCGGCGCTGGCCGAGCGCTACCGCCTGCACAAGGTCGACATGACCGGGCTCACGCACGAGGCGATCAAGGACCTCGCGCTGAACACCAAGGAGAAGGACCGGACCAAGAACTTCTTCGCGCTCGGACTCGTGTCGTGGATCTACACACGACCGCTCGAACCGACGCTCGACTGGATCAACAAGAAGTTCGCCAAGAGCATGGACATCGCCGAGGCCAACACGCGCGTCCTCAAGGCGGGCCACGCGTTCGGTGAGACGGCCGAGATCTTCGGCGAGCACTACACGGTCGACGCCGCCGACATGGCTCCGGGCCTCTACCGGGCGATGACGGGCAACCGCGCGCTCGCGTGGGGACTGCTGGCCGCCGCCCAGCGCTCGAAGATTCCCCTCGTCTACGGCGCCTATCCGATCACGCCGGCCAGCGGCATCCTCGAAGAGCTGGCCATGCACAAGCGCTTCCGCATCCGCACGATCCAGGCGGAAGACGAGATCGCGGCGGTGACCGCGGCCATCGGCGCGTCCTTCGGCGGTGCCATCGGCGTGACGGGCTCGAGCGGCCCTGGCATCGCGCTCAAGAGCGAAGGCATCGGTCTGGCCGTGACGGCCGAGCTGCCGCTCGTCGTCCTCAACATCCAGCGTGCCGGCCCCTCGACCGTGCGCATCGCCGCCAAGTACATGATGCCGGTCATCGTGTTGAGCGATGGCTTCCTGGCCAACGGCTCCGAGCCGTGGTTGATCCCCGACGTCAACACGCTGCCGCCGATCGAGATCCAGTTCCGCACGTCGGCGGATGGGTTCTTCCCGTATCTGCGCGACCCGGCCACGCTGGCGCGACCGTGGGTGCGCCCGGGCACACCCGGGCTCGAGCATCGCATCGGCGGCATCGAGAAGCAGGACGTGACCGGCAACATCTCGTACGATCCCGAGAACCACGACCACATGGTCAAGACACGGGCCGAAAAGGTGCGGCGCGTGGCTCAGGAGATTCCGCCGACCACGATCAACGGGGAGGCCACCGGGGACCTGCTGGTCGTGGGCTGGGGCGGCACGTACGGGGCAATCACCGCCGCGGTGGAGCGGGCTCAGACCGAGGGGCGGTCGGTCGCATCGGTTCATCTCCGTCACCTGAACCCGCTGCCGCCCGATCTGGGCCACATCCTGCGCGAGTACCGCAAGGTGCTGGTCCCCGAGATCAACAGCGGCCAGCTCGTGCGCGTGCTGCGCGCGGAATATCTGGTCGACGCGGTTGGTTTCAACCGCGTCCGTGGTCTGCCGCTGGCGTCGGAAGAAATCTACGAAGCGATCGTCCAACTCATCGGGAGCAAGCCATGAGCGCGAGTGGAGCGGGGGCGGCCGAAGCCCGTCGCTATACCAAGAAGGATTTCGAGTCGGATCAGGACGTCCGCTGGTGCCCGGGATGCGGAGACTACGCCATTCTCTCCGCGGTGCAGAAGAGCATGCCGGATCTCGAGATTCCCAGGGAGAACATCGTGTTCATCTCCGGGATCGGCTGCTCGAGCCGCTTCCCGTACTACATGAACACGTACGGGTTCCACACGATCCACGGACGCGCGCCCGCCATCGCCACGGGCCTCAAGCTGGCCCGGCCCGACCTCAAGATCTTCGTGGTGACGGGTGACGGCGACGGGTTGTCGATTGGCGGCAACCACCTGCTGCACGTGCTCCGGCGCAACGTGGACGTGACGGTGCTGCTCTTCAACAACCGGATCTACGGCCTCACCAAGGGCCAGTATTCGCCGACGAGCGAGCAGGGAAAGGTGACGAAGTCCACGCCCATGGGGTCGGCCGACCGGCCGATCAATCCGCTCTCCTTCGCGCTGGGCTGCGGGGCGACGTTCGTCGGCCGCACCATCGATCGCGACATCCGGCACATGGAGGAGATGCTCAAGCGCGCCGCCCACCACAAGGGCACGGGCTTCCTCGAGATCTTGCAGAACTGCAACGTGTACAACGACCTCGCGTGGAACGTCGTGTACGAGAAGGAGTCGAAGCTCCAGCACGAGCTCAAGCTCGAGCACGGCAAGCCGCTCCTGTTCGGCGCGCCTGACGATCGCAAGGCGGTTGTCATGGACGGCGTCATCCCCAAGGTCGTGAGCGCCAAGAGCGTGCCCGAGAGCGCGCTGTGGATTCACGACGAGGCGAACCTCAACGCGGCGAAGCTGCTGGCCGACCTGTGGACGCCGGAGTTCCCGATCCCGGTCGGGGTGTTGACGGCGCGCCCGGCGCCGGTCTACGAGGACGTCCTCCTCGAGCAGGAGCGTCGTGCGATCTCCGACCGCGGACCTGGCGACATCGCGAAGCTCCTCGTGTCCGGCGACACCTGGAAGATTGAGTAACTCGGAGGGGGACTTCGTCCCCCATCCTCGTCGGAGGGGGCCTCGACGGCCCCCTCCGAACCCTCCCCCATGAGAGTTGCGGCGGCGAAGCCGCCGCGCGAAACAAGAGATAATCCGCTCGGAGATCGATATCAATGCCGCTGACTCCCGCCATCGTCCAAGAGCTCCTGCGAATCCTCGGCGCGGACGGGCTGGTGACGACGCCCGAAGGCCGCATGGTCTACGAGGCAGACATGCACACCTTCTACAAGGGCGCTCCCGACGCCGTGGCCCTGCCGCGAACCACCGCCCAGGTGCAAGCCGTCGTGAAGCTCTGTCGGCGTGAGAGCCTCGCCGTCGTTCCGCGCGGATCGGGAACCGGCCTGATCGGCGGCGCGATGGCCCCGAAGGGCGGCGTGATGGTCTCGGTGAATCGGATGGACGGCGTCCTCGAGGTCGACCTGCCCAATCGCTGCGCGGTGGTTCAGCCGGGGCTGATCAACCTGTGGCTCACGAAGGCCATCGGCGACCGCGGATACTTCTTCGCGCCCGATCCGTCGAGCCAGATGGTGTCGTCCATCGGCGGCAACGTCGCCACCAACGCGGGCGGGCCGCACTGTCTCAAGTACGGCGTCACGACGAATCACGTGCTGGGGCTCGAGATCGTCACCGGCACCGGCGATCTGGTGCGGGTCGGCGGCAAGGTGGTGGATGGACCGGGCTACGACCTGACCGGCGTCGTCGTCGGCAGCGAAGGGACGTTCGGGATCGTCACCGCCATCACCGTCCGCGTCCTCCACACGCCCGAGGCCGTGAAGACCGCGCTGGCGACGTTCGCGTCGATCACCGAGGCGTCCGAAGCGGTGTCGGAGATCATCGCGAGTGGGATCGTGCCGGCGGCGCTGGAGATGCTCGACGCCGCCATCATCAGCGCCATCAATGCCAGCATCGGCAAGATCTACCCGGATGCCGCCGACGCGGTGCTGCTCATCGAGCTCGATGGACCTCGCGCCGAGGTCGAGGCGCAGGCCGAGCGCGTCGCCATCATCTGCCGCCGTCACGGCGCCGTGTCGGTCAGTGTGGCCGCCGACGAGATGGAGCGGGCGCTCCTGTGGAAGGGGCGGAAGGAAGCCGCGGGCGCCGTCGGGCGGCTCACGTCCTCCTATCTCCTCCAGGACGCCGTGGTCCCGCGCTCGAAGCTGCCCCAGATCATGCGCGAGATGAAAGCGATCGCGGCGCGCCATCGGGTGATCATCGCCAACGTGTTTCACGCCGGCGACGGAAACCTCCATCCGCTCATCTGCTACGACGATCGCAGCGCCGAGGATCTCGAGCGCGCCAAGCAGGCCAACGAGGAACTGCTCGCCGCCTGCATCGCGCTCGGTGGCTCGGTCACCGGTGAGCACGGCGTCGGTCTGGACAAGGCCAAGAACCTGCCGCTCCAGTACGGCGAAGCCGACCTCAACTTCATGTTCCGGCTGCGGCGCGTGTTCGATCCGGCGGGCCTCATGAATCCCGACAAGCTGCTGCCGTCCCACCCCGCCTGCGGCGAAGGATTCCGGCCCAAGCGGCCGGTCCTGCCGGCCGGCGCCTGGATCTGATGGCCGTCTCCACGGCATCGATGGCCGGGGTCTTCGCCGAGCGTCTCGGCCCCGACCGGCTCATCGTCGATCCGGGCGCGCTGTCCGCCGCGGCCATCGATGGCCACACGCCGCGCTTCATCGTCCGCCCGGCGTCGATCGATCACGTGGCCGCGGTCCTCGCCATCGCGTGGGACGAGAACCTCGCGGTGGTGCCCCGTGGCGCGGGTACGGCGCTCGGCCTCGGAGCGGCGCCATCACGCGTCGACGTCGTCCTCGATCTGACGGGCCTCGATCACGTCCTCGAGGACAACCCCGACGATCTCACCGTGAGCCTGGAGGCCGGCATCACGGCCGGCGGCCTCGCCGAACGTCTCGCCGGCCGGCGTCAGTGGCTGCCGATGGATCCGCCGGGATGGCGCCGACGGACGCTCGGCGGGATGATCGCGACCAACGCCGCGGGGCCATTGCGCGCGCGTTACGGGGCGCTGCGCGATCTCGTGCTCGGCGTGCGCTTCGTCCAGGCCGACGGTGTCGTGACCTGGGGCGGAGCGCGCGTCGTCAAGTCGGTGACCGGCTACGACGTGCCCAAGCTGATGGTCGGCGCGCTGGGCACGCTCGGCGTCCTGTGCGAGCTCACGCTTCGCCTCCAACCCATGCCCGAGGCCGAGCAGACGTGGCTGGCGACCTTTACGTCGGTCGAGGCGGCCCAGGCGTTCGCTGCGCGCGTCGTGAATTCGCCGCTCCAGCCGATGCGCCTCGAGCTCCTCAACGAAGCCGCGCTGCGCGTGTGCCAGGCCCCGAGCGCGCCCTTCGGCGTGGCGGTCGCCATCGGCAGCGCCCATCCCGCCGTTCGTGAGCAGGGCGAGGCCCTCGCCGTCCTGGCCAGCGGCGAAAAAGTCCGCGTGGCCGCTGTGGGAGAGGATCTATGGACGCGGTACGACGCGGCGCTGACTCCGGCCGAGGACGAGGTGATCCTCCGTATCGGGTCGTTGCCGAGCCGGCTCGCCGATACCGTCGAGGTGATCGAGCGCGCGTTCCCGGCGGCCGAGCGGGCGGTGCTGATCACGGGCTGCGCTTCGCTCGGCTCGCTGCGCGTGGCGATCACCGGGGCCGACGTGGAGACGGTCAAGCGACTCGTCGAGGAGATGCGAGGCCTCACCGCGGACTTTGGTGGCGCCGTCGTCGTCGAGAGCGCGCCGACGAGCGTGCGGGCCGCATTCGATCCCTGGGGACCGGTCGAGCCGGCGGCGCTCGGTCTGATGCGCGCGATCAAGCAAGAGTTCGACGCGCGAGGCGTGCTCAACCCGGGCCGATTCGTCGGCGGTCTCTGATGGCGGCGGTCGCTCCGGACATCGACGATCTCAGGCTGTGCGTGCACTGCGGGATCTGCCTGCCCCAGTGTCCGACCTATCGCGTCCTCGGCGAAGAGATGGACTCGCCGCGCGGGCGGCTCTATCTCATGCGGGCGGTCGCCGAAGGCCGCCTCGGTTTCACCGACGCGTTCGCGCGCCACATGGATCTCTGTCTCGGTTGCCGTGCGTGCGAGACGGCGTGCCCGGCCGGCGTCCCCTTCGGCTCGCTCCTGGAAGCCACCCGCTCTCAGCTCGTCGAGCGCGGGCCGAGGCCCCGTACCGCGCTGCTCCGCCGCCTGGTGCACGGGATGTTCCCCGAACCGAGGCGGCTCGGCCTGATGCTGGGGGGCCTGAAGCTCTATCAACGGAGCGGGCTGCGACGCGTGGTGCGCGCGAGCCACGTGCTGGCGCTGGCGCCGCGCCTGGCCGCGATGGAGTCGCTCCTGCCAGACGTGCCGAGCGCTCCGGCGTTGCCCGAGCTGACGCCTGCCCAGGGCCGCCGGCGACTCGGCCGCGCCGGGGTCTTGACGGGCTGCATCCAGCGGCATCTCTATCCCGACGTGAACCGCGACACGGCGCGTCTGCTCAGCCTGGCCGGGTACGACGTCGTCGTGCCGCGCGACCAGGGATGCTGCGGCGCCCTCGAGCTTCACGCCGGATTCCTCGACGACTTTCGCGACCGCGCCCGGAAGCTGATCGCGGCATTTCCGGTGGACCTCGACGTCATCGTCGTCAACGCCGCCGGCTGCGGCTCCGCCATGAAGGAGTACACGCGCTGGATGCCGGGAGAGGCAGACGTGGTGGCCTTTGCCGAAAAGATCAAGGACGTCAGCGAGGCTCTGGTCGACGCCGAGCTTCCCCTGGGGCCAGTCGATCTCACCGTGACGTATCACGACGCCTGCCACCTCGCCCACGGCCAGCGCATCCGCGCCGAGCCGCGCCGGTTGCTCGGGCGAATCCCGGATCTGAAAATCGTGCCGCTGCCCGAGAGCGACCTCTGCTGCGGGAGCGCAGGCGTTTACAATCTGCTCGAGCCCGAGGTGGCGGGCCGCCTGCTCACCATGAAGATCGATCGCATCGCCGAGACCGGTGCGGCGGCGGTGGTGACGGGCAACCCGGGTTGTCTCCTTCAGATCGCCAAGGGCTGTCGAGAGCGTGGGCTCGACCTCGAGGTGCTGCATCCCGTGACGCTGCTGGCCCGCTCGGTGCGGCGAGCGCTGCCGTGATGGTGGCTGTGTGAGCCGAGGCGCGTCGCGCGTGGCGGTGCGAGGTGAGGCAGTCCGACGGCCGAGCCGAGCGCTGAGATGATCGAGAGAGGCGAGAGTGAAATGATCGTGGCGGGGCGAGCCGAGGCGCGTCGCGCGACGAGGCGAGAGTGAAATGATCGGAGATCGCACGTGAAGATCAGGATCAAGGACCGGGCGGAGTTTCGTTCGGACAAGATGGCGAAGGTCGCGCTGGCGACGACGTCGCGCACGCAGCTCGATCTCTATTGTCTCGAGCCGGGCCAGGAGCAGAAGCCGCACGCCCACGCTGACCAGGACAAGATCTATCTCGTCATCGAGGGCTTCGCACTGGTCGTCGTGGACGGTAAGGAAGAGCGCCTCGAGCCGGGCGAGGCGGTCGTGGCCCGGGCGGGCCAGGAACACGGCCTCCGAAACGCCGGCCCCGGCCGCTTGCTCGCCGCCGTCGTCGTGACTCCGCCACCACCGCACGCTTGATGGCCCGGCCTCGTGGCCCTCATCGCCCGTGAGCGCAACGGCCGCAGGGTCGTGACGTGGCACCCCACGGCACTCGGCGCGGATCTCACCAGTGATCTCGTCGCCCAGGGCCTCGACACGCTGGCGATGCCGGTGGCTGGCGGCCCCGATGGCCCGGAGCGCGCGGCGCTTCGCGAGAAGATCGCCGCGGCCGAGATCGGGCTCACCGGCGCCGATCTCGCCATCGCCGAGACCGGCTCTCTGGTCCTCGTTTCGGGCAGCGGCCGCCCGCGCTCGACCGCGCTGCTGCCGCCCTATCACGTGGCCATCTTCGACCGCGAGGTTCTGGTCGAGTCGCTGGAGCAGACGGGTGTTTTCTTCGAGGCCTGGCACGAGGGCCAGGCCGAGCCGGGCCGCGGCGCCGCGGTCCACGTGATCACCGGGCCGAGCCGGACCGCCGACATCGAGCTGACGCTCACGCGCGGCGTCCACGGACCCAAGGAAGTGCACGCGATCTTCGTGGACGCGCCGATCCGTGGCTGACCGGCCGCGGTGATGGAGAGGATCCGCGACGCTCGCCGCGACGTGATGGCCGTCGAGGAGCGGATGAAGACGGAGCAGCAGCGGATCACGATGGCGGGTGGCGCGGCGTTCGACCGCGACGCCTGGCGCGCCGACCAGGAACGTCGCGAGCGGCTGATCGAGCGGATGCGGACCGGGCTCGAGGCCATCACCCGGCTGGGTGGCGTGACGAAGGATCTCGATCTGGGGCTGGTGGATTTCCCGCACGTGCGCGAGGGTCGCGAGGTCAACCTCTGCTGGAAGTTCGGCGAGAAGGCGATCGGCTACTGGCACGGGCTCGACGAGGGATATGCCGGACGCAAGCCGCTCTGAGCGTATGGACGTGCGCGCCGTCTTCTTCGACCTCTTCGACACGCTGGTGCGCTTCGATCGCGACCGGCTGCCCGAGGTGACGATCGCGGGCCGCACCGTGCGCTCGACGGCCGGTCATCTCCACCCGATCCTCCGCGCATGGAGCCCCGACCTCACGCTCGAGACCTTTCACAAGGCGCTGCAGGAAAGCTGGCAGGAGGCCGAGCGCCGGCGTGCGATCGATCACCGCGAGGTGGCGGCGCCCGAGCGCTTCGCCCACCTGTTCCGCTGTCTCGCGCTCGATCCCGATCGGTGCCCGCCCGGCCTGCTGCAGGGCCTGCTCGATACGCACCGTCGTGAGCTGTCCAAGGCCGCCGAGTTCCCGGCGCATCACGGGCCGCTCCTCACCGATCTGGCCCGTCGATATCGCCTGGCGCTCGTCTCGAACTTCGACTACACGCCGACCGCCCTCGGCATTTTGCGAGAAGCGGGCGTGGCCGATCTCTTCGATACCATCGTGGTGTCGGACGAGATCGGCTGGCGCAAGCCGGCGCCCGCCATCTTCGAAGAGGCGCTGCGCCGGGTCGGGGTGACGGCGGAGCAGACGCTGTTCGTCGGCGACCGGCCTGACATCGACGTGCTCGGAGCTCACCAGGTCGGCATGCGGACGGCGTGGATCAATCCGGACGCGGCCCCGCTGCCGCCTGGAATCCCGAAACCCGACGTGGAGCTGCGCGACCTCGGCGACCTGCGGCCCGTGCTGGGGATCTAGGGCTTTGCATCCGACACCGCCGGCCATACATCTAAGGACGAGGAGGTAGGAATGGCGACGCGCAAGGTGGTCATCATCGGGTCCGGCCCTGCCGGCTACACGGCGGCGATCTACGCTGCTCGGGCCAACCTGGCGCCCCTCATGCTGACCGGTGTTCTGTCCGGTGGCCAGCTCATGCTCACGACGCTCGTCGAGAACTATCCAGGCTTCGTCGACGGCCTCATGGGCCCGGAGCTGATGGAGAACTTCAGGAAGCAGGCGGAGCGCTTCGGGACGGAGATGATTCCCGAGGACGCCACGCGGGTGGACTTCTCGGCGGCGCCCTTCAAGGTGTGGGCCGGCGATGCCCTCTACGAAGGTCACACCGTGATCATCGCCACGGGCGCATCCTCGAAGCTCCTCGGCCTCGAGGCCGAGATGCAGCTCATGGGCCGCGGCGTCTCGACGTGCGCGACGTGCGACGGCTTCTTCTTCAAGGACCAGAAGATCATGGTCGTGGGCGGTGGCGACTCCGCGCTGGAGGAAGCGCTCTACCTCTCGCGGCTCGGCAGCTCGGTGGACCTCGTCCATCGCCGCGATGCGTTGCGCGGCTCCAAGATCATGCAAGACCGCGCGTTCAAGAATCCGAAGATCCAGTTCCTCTGGGACTCGACCGTCGAGGAGATCCTCGATCCTGCCCGGGGCAAGGTCACCGGCGTGAAGCTCCGCAACGTCAAGACGGGCGCGCTCGTCGAGCGCTCGGTCGATGGGCTCTTCGTCGCCATCGGCCATCAGCCGAACACGCAGCTCTTCCGCGGTCAGATCGAGCTGCTGCCCAACGAGTACATCAAGGTGAAGCCCGGCACGACGCAGACGTCGGTCCCGGGTGTCTTCGCCGCCGGCGACGTCCAGGACCACGTGTACCGCCAGGCCGTGACCGCGGCGGGGACGGGGTGCATGGCCGCGCTCGAGGCCGAGCGGTATCTCGAGGCGACGCAGCCGCACTAGCTCGCGAGGCGCGGGGGCGGGTGCCCCGTCTCGACCACGCTACCCAACTTTCGTCGTCGGCCTGCTCCAGGGCGGGGCGGGGGCACGATACCCTGAGACACGGGTCTCGCCAGGGCACCCGCCCCCGCGCGTCGTAGCTAGTGCGTGCTTGCGAGGTTCGATCTGTTTCCGGCGCGCGGCGGATCGATGGCGGGTGTCTCGAAGATTGGACATCGACACACGGCCGGCGGCGCGGCAGGATGAGCACGTCATGGGCGGCCAC
>WNGG01004594.1_pt1 | contig 15462 bp, 11 predicted proteins | sample 5400661 | NCBI WGS metagenome assembly WNGG01 (sample SAMN13153372, study PRJNA577476) | soil metagenome | isolation source: 100 cm soil or saprolite under Garry oak tree replicate 1 | place: USA:California | collected 2016-06-15
ATCCGCGATACAGATGTTCGAACCGCTCTCCGGCGAATCGCGCCTTGGCTTGATTACGGAAAATAAGGTCGCCCTCTGTCACAGATGCGTATCGCTTGAGGTCCCACGCCTTGCGGATTTGGAAGTATCGGCAGAGCTCCGCTGATACGTCAGACCCGAGTGGAATTGTCACAACGGAATCGAATAGTTCTTTGACCTTGTCGAAGTGCGAATCCACTCTCGCCAAGTAGAGAAATCGGAACTCGGAAAGCTGCCGAAACAGAGGTAGGTAAACTCTCAAATGATGGACAAATTCGGTGAGGCTTGCTTCCGCCCCTTGAAGGTAGGTAAACGTCACCACAGGCAAGGGAGAAGGGGCGTCACTCCCGAAAAACATTGGGAATTTGTCGACGAAGTAACGAACTGTGGGTTGGGAGGTCTTCTGTCCGTAGTAAATCTTCGCGGGAAGGAAATGAGTTGGGACCTTCAATTGGTCGCAGAAATAGCTGACCTTGTTCGGTTCGGTTTCAAGGTATTTGTACTCCGGATGCGAAAGGACAAAATCGAGGATTCCGATGCGCCGCTGCACGTATTCGAGTTCGTGTTCCCGGCGGTTGCGAAGGTTCTCCCTGCCGATCTGGCCGTATAGCCTGCGCGAGAAGACGTGATACACCTTACCGCTCATTGGGAAGTATTCAGTGCGTGCGTGTTTCTTGGCGTGAAGTTTGCCCCAGAATGTGGTGGTGCGCTTGCCCCAATGGCCACTGGTGAAAGCGAGAAATTGACGTGCCGCAAAGTAGCCGGAATGGGTAGCAACTATGTAGAGAAAGCGAGCTTCTGATTCCGTGTAACCAAGGGCTTGCAGGGCTTCGAGGTGTGATGGTTTGATGTTCATATAGAGCTTATCTGGAGAAGAGGTTGGCGCGGTGCGCGGAGGTTGGGCCGATGTTGCCAGGCGACCGCCCGCGAACTGTTCGGTTGGAGTTTGAAGTGGTGCTGTCATTTGAATGCCTCGTCTTCTCAGGAATAGGTGATTGCGCCTTGATTTTCCTCAAGGCATACGTGGAGCGCGCGCTCGAATGACAGGGTTTCTACCTTCGCGCCCGGCCCGGGACCATCAAGCGGCACGCAATCAAGCCAGGTGGCTGACCGAAGTGGGACGGCTCCACCTAGCCCGCAGGGGAATCAACCAAGACTCCCCTCTATGTACTCAGAGGCCTCGAAAAAGGATAAAGGTGAAAAAAATTTTGGTACTAGTACATTTTTCCGGGCGAACCTGTTCAAGAAGGTGGCAGATCGCATGTTCCCGTTACCTTGGGCGGACGCGCAGGAGGCAAGACTCGAGCCCTTCACACTTAGGGTGAAAGGCGCCGGTCCTGCCTTCATGCTGGCTGGCGAAATAGAGCTGATCGTGGGCAATGGCGGAGGTGGGGGTGGTGCGGCACCCCTACACGAACCCCGCTTAGGTCAGAACCGAACTTTCAGCCCGAACTGGACGAAACGCCTGAACCCTGCGTTTCCTCCCGTCACGATGCCGCTAAACGGACTATTGGAACCTCCATTGGTGAGGACGTTCTGCGGCCGCAGGAAGTTCGGGTTGTCGCCGACGAACACAAGGTCCGTTCCATTGATGGCGTTGGTGTTAAACCCGCTGATGTTGCCAGAGCCGAGTATCGCTTGGCCGTGGTTGAACGCATTTTGCAGGTCGGCACGGAATTCGACCATGTAGCGTTCCGTCATTCTGGTTTTCTTGAAGAACGACATATTCCAATTGTTAAGGCCGGGAGAATCCAGGGTGTTGCGGCCAACGTTGGTCCTGGTGCCGGGGCGCGTGCGTACAAACTGCGCTGCTGGGTTGACCGCAACATAGCCGACTGTATTCGCCGCGCCGCAGACGCCGGGCGCCACGATAGAAGTCACACCGGTCCCGGCATTACGGCAAACAGCGTTCACGTCGGTGGCCGTATTTTGCGCCGTGAATCCTGGATTGAAGATGGCGCGGTCGCCGGCAGCATCCCCGTTGCCGTTCGCGTCGATGAAGCTAAGCGCAGTGACCGGTTGGCCCGACTCTGCGATGTAAGAAGCGCTGACCTGCCATTGATTCAGCACTGTGCCAAGCCACGCACTGGCGCCAGTATATTTCGGCAACTCGTAAATGGCCGCAATCGTGAACTTATGAGGGTGATCAATGGTGGAACGCCCGCGTTCCCCCTGCAAGTCGAGAAAGTTCTCCGGGCGTCGCGGGTTGACTTGGCTGGTAAACAATTCGTTCGTGGCGTTATCAATGGCCTTGGAGAATGTATATCCCGTCCTGAGAAACACGCCGTTCCCCCACCCGCCAAGAGAACTGAACCGACGAGTGAACTCGACCGACCCGCCGTGGTAAGTGGAAGAAGCAGCGGGATCGAAGGCCGTGATGTTCGAAACGAACCCATCCGCTGCATAGGGCCGCACTGCGGCATTTTGGAAATCGGCCAAGCTGGGGGCTGTCGACGACACGTTTGTCGGCACATCGGACGTGTTAAAGAAGGTGGGAAGGAAGAGATTATCCGATGGTACCTGTGACGCGTTGCGGCGGATCTGGGCAGGGAGGCTGATGCCGCGAGTTCCTACGTAGCGCAATTCCAGACCATAGTTGGTGCCCAACTCACGCTGTACGCTCAGCGACCACGCCTCCGTCTTCGGTGCCACGGTATCCACGATCAGTCCCTGCGTGCCAGCGCGTGCGTCGGCGGGCGAGAGAGTCTGCGGGAAGAAAGTGCCCGGCAAACCGGCGTTGGCCAGAAAGTTTCTGCCATTAGCAATAATGAATTCTTCGTTGTACGGCACTGTTGGATTCGGGCTGGGTGCAGGGCACCAGGGGGGCTTGGGGGTGAGCGAAACGCAGGCCTGCTCTACCCCCAACTCTTGCTGGAGTTGAGGAGGCAGTTGCAGTAACGGAAGATTCTGGAAGACTACATCGTAGGCGATTGCGAAGCCGCCGCGCATCGCTGTCTTGTGGTCGCCGAACATATCCCAGGCGAATCCGATCCGCGGACCAAAGTTATTGATGTCCTGCCTGGGCGCGCGGAAGAGGAGTGGTGGCAGGCTAGTGTTCGTTGGGTTTTGCAGATCAGCCGCGGAGTTGATGGCCTGTTTTGCGTCGTCGCGGGGATTGGTGACGAATTCGTATCGCAAACCAACGTTCAAAGTCAGCCGCGGGTGAAGCTTCCAATCGTCCTGAACGAACCAGAAAACACCTTTTTGATTGCCGGCAAAGGAGCCATCACCTACTCCTCGAAGAGCGAGGTTATCGGGCACGGCATCCTTCACGAGCCTATCTAGACTGCTATAGCGAAATTCCGCCCGCTCACGCGGCAAGAAGACGCCAGGTGCGATCCACAGCCGGGCGTCCACGCCGAGCTTGAAATTGTGCACACCTTTCAAGATACTGAGGTTGTCCACCCACTGGTATTGGTTGAGAACGTTGCTCTGGGGCGAATTTCCGTCAGGACCGAGTTCCAATCCGCCGAGTTGCTCAATGATCAGGTTTGGGTACACGTCGAGGCTCCCGGGTGGCGAAATATTCGGCACTCCCGTGTCAAGTTGACTTCGGCGGTAACCAGCGCGGAATTCGTTAATGATGTTTGGACGGATCGAGTACACATCCGATACCATGGCCGACTTCGCGTCAAATTGCTGCGCGCCAGTAAAAACGGGAAGAGGAAAAGCTGAAACGAGCGGTGCACGGAAGCGGTCGTAGGCGAAGCGAAGACTCATGCGATGGTCTCCCAGGTTGATGTCGCCATTGGTCTGGAAATCGTGCTGGGTGAAAAAATTCGGGGCCGTAGGGGTAAGTGCACCGACTTCAATGGGCACCGAAGCCCCCGTGGCGTTATTGGTGACAGTCACGCCCTGGCTGGAATCAGCAACAGGGGCCGCTGGCAGCACATTCGTCAGCGCGTTGACAGCGATTTGGCTTACGCCGGACCCTGGAGTAGTCGCCAAGGAATTCAGGGTAGCAAAGCCGTTTGCAGTGGGCACGAAGCTCACGTTGCCTGGCGTCGAGGCCTGCCCCAAGGTCGCATACTGGTAGGCCCCGAAGAAGAAGAACTTGTCCCTGATCGCCGGGCCACCTATTGCTCCCCCAGTACGTAGCCAGTCAAACCGAGGCGCCTCTGCAAGGTCGCCCCGCGCGATGGCGGCGTTGGTCAGGTTGTCTAAGGAGTTGAAGTTGCGGTTGTTCACGAATCCGAATGCCTCTCCATGATAGTCGTTGGTTCCAGATTTCGTGTTTGCGATGAACTGACCGGCGGTAGAGTGTCCGTATTCCGCGTTGAACTGGTTGGTGAGAAGCGTAAAGTCTCCAACCGCTTCGGGGATTACGTATTGGATCGGCCCCGTAACAGAGACGTCGTTGTTATCCACCCCGTCGACAACAAAGCTGTTGTTGCGAGGGCGATTACCGCCGATGGCTCCCCCCACGCCTGCAACACCGCCGGACTGGCTCGTCGTGCCAACCTGTAGCATAGACAGGTTCAACGCATTACCCGAAAGAACCGGAAGCGGCACCTCTGAGGCCTCGCGAGCGTTCCAACTGGTTCCCAACTGTGACGAAGTAGTTTGCACAAGCTCAGCGCCCGCCGTGACTTCGACCGTTTGGCTCAATAAACCCAGCTCCAACTGTGCAGCGACCTCCGTGACCTGATTTGCCTTGACCTCAACTCCTTTGAGTACATACTTCTTGAAGCCTTCGTGTTCAACGATAATTGTGTACGTACCAAGGAGAAGGTTTGGGAAATTGAACCCCCCCGAAGTGGTTTCCTGTGTCCGGTTCAAGTCCGTTTGCTCGCTCGTAACCGTCACCTTGGCACCGACAACTACGGCACCACCTTGGTCTTTGACTTCTCCTCTGACGGTACCGTCAAGACCCTGCGCCTGCGCCAAGGGCCCGGGATACTCCAACAGCAGAACAACACCGAAGAAAAGTGCAAGTTGTTTTTTCATGGTTGCTTAATCCCCTTGAGCTTTCGTTGAGAAATAAATTGTCTATTCCTCGACTTTTCAAATTCGTGTGAAGCCGGCGTCTAGACAACGCCTCTCCGCCACCCACTCCGTAACCTAGTACCACCTCTCGAGTCACGAAGTGATTGCAAACGCGACGCAGGTGGGCTCCGGATTTTCACCGAGCGTAGGCGGGGACGTGAGAGAGGTACATCCCCTATGGCCCGTACTTCGAGAGTAAAAATCGTGGTAGAGAAAGCGCAAGGAAGGATGCCCGTCCGTTTGTCAAGACTCAGAGTAAGGAGTAGGCCACGGCAGGAAGATCCTTTCCGGGATCTTGACGGACTGATTTGGGGGCACGATGCTTTTCTGGCTCCAATAAATTGCACAAGCACTGGGGACAGGCATGTGATAAGGCAAAGAGAGTGTAAGTACAGCGAAGAACATTCTTTACGATTTTAATGCGCTTTCCTCCCGAGCCCTGTACGGTAACGTCTTTCTGAGCATGTCCCTGAATTCTTCCGGCCGTAGCGCGTGTGCCCCGACCCACTCCCTGCCCCGTACGAGCATCGGCAACCACAAGCAGCCATTCTCTATGGTCTTTGAAAAAAACAACGTGGCAGTCGATCCCCTAAGCCAGTCCAGCAGCGGGTAAGCAGTTCGGTCCGGTAACTCAAGCTGACTGATGACTAGGTCGAATGCCGTCTGCGAAATCAAAGTGCAAGCATCTCTGTAAGTGCTCGCGAAGCGACACTGACATCCTATGTTGTCCAACAATTGCAGCAGTTGAAAGCAGCTCCTCGCGTTCTGGCCGACCAGAAGAACTTTCATTCCTCCGGAGTCCATGGCATTCCTCCGATTCTGTTTGATGGTTGGCGAACTTCACCAGATTTCAGTTGGTTCTGCCGCGCCCGCTCACTAAGCGCATTTTTTATCGCCCACTCGATCTCGCCGCGGCGAGAAGGAAAACCCATGTAATCGAATACTCCCACGCGGATCGCATCCAGATACTTATCCCACTCGCCCAGCCGAGAAATTACGATGACCGGCGCATCTGCAGCACTCTGCTCTACCGCTTCGACGATGTCACGATAGTTGCCGTCAGCTAGCTGGTCCTCACAGACCACAACGCAGATCGGATACCGGCCGAGAACAGCTCGAGTATCGGCCACAGTGACACAAAGAACCGGCTCCAACCCGCACAGACCGACTATTCCCGCCAGATTTCGACGAACTTCGTCATCTGTGCTGACTACCAATATCTCTCGTAAATTCGGCATTTATTCCTTCCGTGAGCGCATCGACCTGTGCGCATTTCCAGAACCGGTCACCGCGAAGACAAAAACCAATGAGGCGAAAGTTATGTGGCTATGGCCGCTTCGCGCTAAGTGTTCGTCCGTCTCCATGCTCCACGCGGACAGATACTAAAGGTTCATGCGGCGGCTCTAAGTACGGAGGTGAGGCTAATCGGGATGGACAAGGATTCCTATCCCTTGGTGTGGGTAAATTGGGCTCGACTCCGTAGTAGGCGCGGTACGAAAACGATGAGCGTTTCCTTCGATGCGCCACCCTCAACTCGCTTCCTTGTGAAACAACGCTCACTTTTCTAAGAAATTATTCCCTTCCGGACAGCGTAAAGAACCAATTCTGCCGAACTGTGCAGGTTCAGTTTCTGAAGGATATTGCCGCGGTGTGTTTCGGCAGTATAGACGCTGATGTTCAATGAGGTAGCCACTTCCTTGTTGGTCTTTCCTTCAGCCAGCAGTTGGAGAATCTCGCGCTCACGAGATGTCAGCAATTCATAGCTGTCCGCAACGCCCTTCTGTTTGAGAGCGTGGACGTACTCTTCAGCTAGGATCCGGCTAATCCTTGGACTGAAGAAGGACTTACCTTGCGAGACCGCCTCAATTGCACGGATTAAATCAGTAACGGCGGAATCTTTTAGCAGGTAGGCGCGGGCACCGGCTTCCAAGGCGCGCATGACATAACTTTCATCGGAATACATGCTGAGAATGACAACGGAGATGGTGGGCTGTTTGCTGACCATGCGGCGTGTCGCCTCGACGCCGTTGAGATTTGGCATGGCGATATCCATCACCACGACATCTGGAACGTGCGAGGAGGCAAGCTCCACAGTCTTGCGTCCATTCTCGGCCTCGCCCACCACCTCGAGGTTAGGTTGGCGTTCGAGCAAGGCGCGCAATCCTGCCCTCATGACCGTGTGATCGTCTGCCAATAAAATGCGAACTTTTTTCATGAAGCCGTTTGATCCGCCTGGATGTGTCCACTAACGAGCGGCAACTCGATTCGCAAGAGGGTGCCGCGGCCTTCCTCCGATTCGACTTCGAACGTGCCACTCAAGTGAGTCACCCGCTCGGACATACCAATTAACCCGAGGCCTCGCACGCGATGCACGTCGAAACCCCTCCCGTCATCCTCGATTGTCAGCAGGAGTCGTTCCAACTCTTGGCGTACAATGATGCGAACTCTCTTCGCGCGGGCATGCTTCGAACAGTTGCTGAGTGCTTCTTGAACGACTCGGTATACGCAGGTCCTGTATTTCTCTGGCAAAGTATCGGAGACGTTTTTCTCGACGATGTCCACTGTCAAACTACTGCGCTTGGCAACCTCGCGTGCCTGCCATTGCAGTGCCGCCACTAGCCCCAAGTCGTCCAGCATTGAAGGGCGTAGCAGCAGGGATATATTACGAACCACGTTAACGCAGTTTTCCACAAGGGGCTTCATCCTATCCAGGCGCTCGCGAAAAACGCCGTCTGCGCCCAGTGTTGTCAACAGGTTGTCAACGTCCATCAGCAGTGCACCGAGAGACTGACCAACCTCGTCGTGAAGCTCTCTTGATATCGCGCGCCGTTCCCCCTCCTGCGCACTGACCAGCCGCGCGGAGAGATCCTTTAGTTCGTTCTGGATACGCAAACTTTCGTGGTACCGCTCGTCAGCCATCTTCTCGAGACGCAAGGTATACGTCACGGTCAGAGCTGCCAACACCAAGCCGAGCCCCAAACCTAACGCTGTGATGATCTGCAGACGCCCCTCGAACTGCGCAAATAAATCAGCGACCCGTCTTTCGTCCTCCTGAAGCGCCTGCTCGTTCACTTCACTAACTTCGCGGGCGATCGCCAGCACCGTGGTTCGCCGCGGGAGCACTTCATGGCGAAGAAACCAATCGCCTCGGTTCCTCCTTGCCTCTGCGTTCCAGTCGAAGATGGGCTCCAGAGTCGACCAGTAGGTTCCCACTTCAGTGGCGAGTTGTTGAAATGGCCTTTTCTCCTCGGGACGCAACGAATGGGAATAGACTTTTAGCGCCGTCTCCATGTCGTAATGGATCGTCATGAGTTCGGTGCGAAGCGTTTCAGCCTTATTTTCGCTGGGCTCCACTAGGACGTAGTCTCGGACAACGTTCCCTGACTCATAGAGAGCTGAGCGAATCTGCTCGAGCGTGCGATCGCGAGAGAGAAAATCACGCCGCATTTCCGTATTACTCGCCTGGATCTGCCGCGCAATTTTCAGAGAATAGAAGCCCTCCGCGGCTAATATTGCAAGCAAGCCCCCGAAACCGGCTATGCGCGCTATTCGGGCTCCCCACCGGCTCGGCCTATGGGCATGAATAAGCGTTGAGGAAACTTCGTGCAGATCCACGATGGCCTAACTCCTTCCCTCTCAGCTCGCTAAACAAAGATCAGCCGTCGACGCTGCATGCCTAAACTCAACTCCCCCCAATCTGAAAGAAACTTCTCAATTCCGAAAACTACTGATCCCTTCGCAAGAGGTCTAACAGCCGGAAGCGGAATACACTTCGTGCCTAGTTCGCGCATCCGGCATTGATCGGCACTGCCTCATTCTTGGGAGGTCTCCTTCTCGGTGGCGTGGGGCGTTTCCTTGCGCCCTAGCGCGAATCTGAAGACTCATTCGGACCAGTTCCTCCCAAAACAGACCTCCCGAGCTTGATTGCCTGCTCCCTAAGCCGGTTCAGCAGGCGCCGTGCCCAAATAAACTCGGTTGCCAAAACCACGAGGCCGAGGCCGATAGTCAGCCAGCCAGGGCCAGGAAGGACAAGCATTGGTGCCCCTATCGCAAGAAGGGTGAAACCGAAGACGATCTTGAAAAGACGCTTAGTTCTCTGTATCGCCTTCGGCAAAGGCCGATGTTGCCCACCGAGACGGGAGTCGTCTTGCATTACCGATCCACTCCTTTTCCCGCCGAACAGTCGTATTGGTAGACGCTTAGAGAATCGAGCCGTCCCGCTGGTGCTGGTCTAGAGCCCACAGGCTGCAAGTACGCAAGAACGCGCTCAATCCTGCTCACAGGCGGTCGGTAAATAGGGGTAGTAAGCGGGCTATTTCTTTTGAAGCGTGAGTAGGTTCAGGAGGTCCCGTCCGGCTTTGACAGGAGCCATGAGGAGAGTCAATGGGGAGAGACTTGGGGCGGCAAGACTGAACAATCTGCTGTTTGAGGATTCAGGCGGTTCTTTGGTGCAAGGAGCTACGATGCCAATACAAAGCACTGCCTGGTCATTGTCGGCAAGCCCATCATCGAAGGTTTCGATTTCCTGCACTGCGAACAGTGTGAATCCGAGGACCAGAGCAAACGCCACAAAGTGGAATTTTCGGTTCAAAATTGCTCCAAGCCAACCCGAAAAAACGCTACCCCATTCTACTTCAACTCTGATACGAACTAGGCGACGAAAAGGTTCCGACGTAACGCTCGGATTGTTCCAAGCGGGTCCGGTGTCTCACTAGCCCCCCAGAAAGAAAGCCTGCGACGTCGTAGGCGGCTTGACTAGGTCGCAGCGGAACGAGAGATCAGTGAGCGGCACCAGCGCGCGAAAACGACACCGTTTCGAAGGGCTGACGTCGACACACCCTTGCGTAACGGCTCGAACGCCCTATGCGGAGAATTGAGAGTATGTTGCCGCAACTGAGAATCGGCTAACACGAACAAAATACGTGAAAATCGGTGGATACGAACAGGGGCAGGTAAAATTAGCAAACCGCCGCCTTCAGGCTCTCGGCCACCTCTCCCCGTTTGCTTTCAACGTCTTGCCACATGCCCTGATTTACATGGCGCACTCTTGGTGCACACTCGTTCATGGCATCCAAAGTCGCTTCTAATTTCTCCATCGCGGCGAGTACTGCTGGATCGAGCACTCTGCACGACGGCTGTACGTCTAAGCGCTATACTAAGTTTCCGTCGGCAGTAACCGAAGGTATCCAATCAACTTCTGGCACTATGCGCCGAAGCCAGTCCCGAAAGGGATCGAGACCAAGTTCGCAAAATCACGTAGCGCCCAGCTAAACCTCTCATCACCATACACTTGACTGCCGAAAGCAAATCTTGCGTGCTATATCTGAACCGCTCTCAAAATCGGGGAAAATTAGTACCTCGCAATTGGCGAGGCGTGCGCCGCCGCTGCTACCGAGGGGGTGTGCGTCGGAGCAAAAAACCGCGCATCTTGTTCTGCGCGTAGCACGTCACAGAGACGATCTCGACGGGGAGCCGAAACATCCATATAGGTGATTGGCTGGTCTTTGCGGACGTCGCGACTTAGGCGGTGGCCTTCGGCAAGACCTACTGGCAGAAGCCGCTCTTGCTGCACGGTGTTCGCGGAATCCAAAACACCGTAATAATCGAAACCTCCAACCGGACCGAGTATTTCCCCAGACTTCAAGTCGCGTTTCGCCACCGTGAGTACATCGCAAACCGGTTGGTCCAACGGAGCCACCGTAGCGTCGTGAAACAGAGCCGCTCGCGCAATAGTGTTCAACACCTGAAGGTGGGGCAAGTGGAACGGAGTATGAAAAACGTAGAAGGGCCCTTCGCCCATCTTGAAGTACTGCATATACTCCCGGTTAACCGGAACTTCGTTGTACCCAATAACCCAAGCCCCGGTACCGGGCTCGGCTCCCAGCACGAAATCCACAAGGCCGCCGTTCAATAGCTGTTCCTTAGGAAAGAGAGCTGCTGCATCGCGAATATGGGCGCACCGGGGACCGTACATGCCACGCTTTCCGGTCTTAAAGCCGGTGGCGTTGGCAAGAATCGCGCACTCGATAGCAAGTTTCGTTCCGTCTGCGAAGGAGGTGATCATTTCCGCTGATTGATTCACCCTTTGCGCAAATGCTTTCTGCGTTTCAGGAGTGCGGTGGGGATCCAGCAGACCCTTAAGGTTGCCAGCGGCCACTGGTTCGTAACCGATGCTTTTTACGAATCGGACGAGGTTGGCGGCTACACCTGGCTCGTCGCCGTCTGTGTATGTTAGGACCACACCGTAACGATCCGCGTAGGTTTTGAGCAGTGGTCCTACCGTAGCGTCCAAAATCGCATTGAGAACAATGTGTTTGCCGTGTTTTATGGCGCGCATGGCGACCTGCGCCCCAAACTCGATATCGCTTGTCGCGTCAACAATGGCATCGATATTTTCCGCATCGCACAAGAGCGTTGGGTTATCCGTGACAGCGTATTCTCTCCGGGCGACCGCGTGCTCCACTTGCGCTGAAGAACCCGCACGAAGAAAATGGCCGATGCCAGCATTCAGCAGGATGCGTTCAACTTTTTCGACCGTGCGATTGGAAATCGCTGCCAGGCGCATGCCGACAGGCGGCCGAAGAAGCTGCGTGACGATGCCGCGGCCCATATAACCCGCGCCGACAACACCCACTCTAATAGGCGCACCAGATTGTTCTCGCTTTTGGAGTTCTCGGTCGACAATTACCATAATTGTGCCCTCGCGACGCAGACGATATCTGTCGCAAAACGTGCTGCTCACTTCCTAGTGCAGCCGAAACCAACCACACTTAAATGGAAGGTAGACTTTCATACAAAGCCTTCCAACTTTCGCGTGAACCAGAGCTGGCAACTACTCGGAGGTCAATACGACGGAAAATAACAAATTCGTCTGAAGATTTCGCAGACAACTGCCGTAATCGAGCCTTGGCAGTCTCAATGTCGTTCACTTCCTCTACCCATAGGAACGTTCCGTTGCGGTCTTTTTTCAAGATATCAAAGAGGGTCCGCATGTTTACCAACCCTGCCGGCGGCACTTCACACGATGCCGAGAATCGGCCCCGGAAACGCCCTCAAGTCAGCCAGGACGCTTAGTGAAAAGTGGCAGCCAGTCTTGCGTCAGTTTGCTTGAGGCAGAATCTCGGTTATCGAAAAGCAAAACAATACCCTAGACACGGTATTCGCTTGACCATGCCTCGCAGAAGGTGTGGGCAGACGAAACTTACGGCGTCGTGTTCGTAACATCTAACCAACGAAAAATACCGAAGGGCAGAAATCAATTACGTGGCCGACATGCTAAACAATTGAGTTCCTGACCGATGTGTTCAAGCCGGGCTTGTGGCTTTGTTACCCAATGGCGTTGGGTCTAGAGTGAGTTCTAGCGATTTCTTACAACCGCTCCGAATCCCAGTATCGCTTCAGTGGCGTGGCTCCCGGCTTAGAAAAGTAGATGCGCCAGAAATCGGAACCGTGAGATATGAACTCAACTCCGACGTATTGCTTTCCGTCTCAATGACGCCGGGTCGACACAACGCTGCAATGGGCGGATTGTCCAGGCCGCTGCGGAGCCAGGGACACCTACGGTGCTGTGCCCTGGTGAGAAGATTTACCGGCTGGTTCTCCGACGGTTGGAGTGCTCTCATTTAGCGGCGCGCGTCAGAATGGGACCGAGCACCGCCAGAAAGAGAACATAGGCGGCCGAGAGCGGTCCAAGTCGTGGCTCTAGACCAGCACCCAGGCCCGCGATCACGATGGAGAACTCGCCACGCGCCACCAAGGCCATCCCTGCCCGCAGGCGACCTTGCCGGTCCGCTCCAACTCGCCGAGTTGCCCAGTAACCTGTCAGCGCTTTCGTCAATGTGGTGACGCCGGCCAGCAAGACTGCGGACAAGAGGGCCGGCTTCAGCGTTACTGGGTCGATCTGCAGCCCAAAGAAGAAAAAAAATGTTGCGGCGAAAAGGTCGCGAAGTGGGGCCAGCAGCCGGTGGGTTTGCTCAGCCATTTGGCCGGACACCGCGATGCCAACGAGAAACGCCCCGATGGCAGCCGATACTTGGAATCTCTGTGAAATCCCGGCCACCAGAAGGACCGTCCCGAACGTGGTTAGTAGGATGATCTCATCCGACTCGTGGGCTAAGAAGCCGCTCAGTCGCTTCCCAAACCGGACTGCAATTAGCAGCACCAGAAAAACCGTGATCACCGCCACCGAAACCGACACAGCCATTCTTCCAGCACCTCCTCCCGTTAAGAGCACCGCGACAAGTGGGAGGTAGACAGCCATCGCTAGATCCTCAAGCACCAAAATAGAAAGCACGACCGGGGTCTCAGGGCATTGCAGCCGCCGAAGTTCGGCCAGCACCTTGGCAATCACACCAGAGGAAGAGATGTACGTGACTCCGCCCAACAAGACTGCGGCCAAAGGCTTCCAGCCGAGGAGCAGCCCCGTGACAAGGCCGGGTGGAAAATTCAGCGCCAGATCGGCGACGCCTGCCGGAAACCCACTCCGCAGGTTTTCTTTCAGTTCTTCGCCCGTGTACTCCAGCCCCAACATAAACAGGAGCAGGAGCACGCCGATTTCGGCGCCGATGTGGATAAACCCTGCGCTGACGTTCAGTGGCGCCAGTCCCCCCTTGCCGAATGCGAGACCAGCAAGCAGATAGAAAGGGATGGAAGAGATGCTCCATCGGCTCGCGATCCGCGCCAGCACAGCAAGGCCGACGACGACAAGACCCAGCTCGATTAACAGTCGGGATGCGTCGTAAGTCATGGACTCCATGCGCTACGATACCCCATTCGGGCTGAAGCCACGCTAAAGTAAGACGTTCGGGCGATCGCAACTAGCTCCTTCGACTGATCGGATGATCCCGCAAAGTCGCGTAGTGTAAGAGCTATCCAAGTTGTTGAGCTCAGTTGGGTGGATCGAGAGGGTCAAAAACGCGTCGTGGTCCTGAGTAGCCGGCCCGTCGACTTGTGTGTGGCGCGCGGAGGCATTGTGGAGCAGATGACCGGACCTCCGGCTGAGATCGTTTCAAAACTCGCTCTTAGTAGTGCCCACCACCTCTACGTCGACGGAGGGATCACGATTCGACGGTTCCTGCGCGCAGGCCTCATTCAACGCATCATTATCACTCGAGTGCCTGTGGTCATTGGAGACGGAATTCCTCTCTTCGGCACGCTACCGCGTGATATCCGGCTCCGTTCCGTAGCAACTCAGCACTACCCAAGCGGTTTGGTTAAGACTGAGTACCACGTTTTCGCCTAATACGGTAGGCATGACGCCGGGTAATTGTCGTCATTAGGGATTATTCCTGAGTGACGCTAGCTAGTCTTAACAGAGAGAGTCAGCGAGTGCAGTTCGGCGCGGAGTTCTTCAACTTGTTCAATCATGCGAACTTCGAGTTGCCTGAAAACCGCCTCGACCAGAGCGGGGTAGGCAAGATCGGCGATACATTCGACCCTCGCCTGATTCAGTTCAGCTTGCGCTTGCAGTGGTAAGCCGAGGATGGATGGTTGTAGTCGGGCCCACAAAATATCCGGTCATAGCCGGGAGGAAACTCCGCCGCGTGGGAATTCGCGCGGACGACCGGCCTCAGAACTGCCATCTCCTGCGTGACAAATAGTTCTTCAATCCGATAAGTGTGTCAGTTCAAGCCTTGGATTCTTGTTCTAAACTTTCCAATCTTCAGGTGTGGGTCTAATGGGCGCCTTGTTCCGTTTGTACGGGTTGGCAGGAGCGTGGGGGTGCAACGCCTTGAGAGCACAAGCCTTAGCATTTTAGTTTGTCCTTTCGACTCCCACACGCTTCCGCCAAAGTCCCTTTGATTCCGTTGGTCTTCCTCCCCTGGACACTTCGATTTAGGCCTTTGAGGAGGTAGTTTTGCGCCCAAGTTGCGCCCAAGTTTCAGCCGCGTCTTGAACGGAGTGAATGATATGCCGTCAATGAGGACCCGATTGCGCGTGTTGCGAGCGGAGCAAGAATGGTCCCGGGCAAAGCTCGCTGCCCAAGTGGGTGTGACGCGCCAGACGATCAACTCGATTGAAAAGGGCAGGTATCACCCGAACCTCACCGTCGGAGAACGCAGTAAACGTCCTCCAACAGGCATTTACCAGCACTATTGCGCGTGGACTATCACTCGTCGCCATAGTCGTATCAGGACTGACTTTTGCCTTCGGTGAGGGCGGATCAAAGCGGGTGCTCGCAGGAGTCCTTTTCGGCGTAGGCATGGCGATAGCCGCCCTGAACTTTCTCGGGTGACTGTTTCCCTGATACGCAAGGCCCACGCTCTTCGAAGGAGCCATCCATGCCTGCGACGCTTGTAGGATGTTTCTCATCACTGCGGACCTAACCAAGAACGGCCTGGCGATTCCAGAGGTCGACGGACTGGCAAGCATCCCTCTCGGTCTCTGGGCGCTAGAAAACGGCTGCGTAAATCTTGTGCCGAATTTGCTCGGAATGTGATTCGGACCAAACGGGATTGA
>WNGG01012394.1_pt1 | contig 15461 bp, 10 predicted proteins | sample 5400661 | NCBI WGS metagenome assembly WNGG01 (sample SAMN13153372, study PRJNA577476) | soil metagenome | isolation source: 100 cm soil or saprolite under Garry oak tree replicate 1 | place: USA:California | collected 2016-06-15
CCCCGGCGCCTCACGCAGCGTCCCGGTGGTCCAGGGCCTGCTTTCCGCCGACAGCCGCGATGCCTTCGTCGCCCAGGTGCGAGCCGATTACGAGAAGCTGCGCGCCGCGCATCGCGACAAGAAGGGGCCCGGGCCGCTGCATTCGCTCGAGGAGGCCCGACGTCGCGGCCTGAAGACCGACTGGGGCGCTTACCGGCCCCCGGCGCCGCGTAGACCTGGCATCACGGTGCTCAAGCGCTATCCGCTGGCCGAGCTTGTCGACTACATCGACTGGACGCCGTTCTTCCAGGCCTGGGAGCTCTCGGGTCCCTATCCGAAGATCCTCGAGGATCCGGTCGTCGGCGAGGCAGCCCGCAAGCTGTTTGCCGAGGCCCAGGAGACCCTGCGGCGCATCGTCACGGTGAATCAAGTCACGGCGAACGGAGTGCTCGGCCTGTTTCCCGCCGCGCGGGTGAATAGCGACGATATTGAAATCTACCGCGATGAGCGCCGGCGCGATGTGCTGATGACCTGGCACAACCTGCGCCAGCAGAACCACAAGCCGACCGGTCGCGACAATCTCTGCCTCGCCGACTTCGTCGCTCCCAGGGAAAGCGGCGTGCAGGACTGGATCGGCGCCTTTGCGGTCAGCGCCGGCGGCATCGAGCGGCGCGTGGCCGAGCTGGAAGCCAAGCACGACGATTACGCCGCCATCATGCTGAAGGTGCTTGCCGACCGCCTGGCGGAAGCATTCGCGGAGCGTTTGCACGAGCGCGTGCGGCGCGAGTTTTGGGGCTATGCTGCCGATGAGCGGCTCGCAGCCCCGGAGCTGCTCGCCGAGGCGTATCGCGGCATACGGCCCGCGCCCGGCTATCCGGCGTGCCCCGATCACATGGTGAAGGGGCCGCTTTTCAGCCTGCTCGACGCGCGGCGCAACGCTGACATGCGGCTCACCGAGTCGTTTGCCATGCTGCCGGCCGCGTCGGTATCCGGGTTCTATCTATCGCATCCACAGTCGAGCTACTTCGCCGTGGGCAAGATCGGCCGCGACCAGCTCGAGGACTACGCACGTCGCGCCGGGCTGAGTGTCGCCGAGGCGGAGAAATGGCTCGCGCCCTATCTCGCGTACCAGCCCGAGGCGACCCCGGCGCCGCTATAATCCGCACATGGGCAAAGGCGACAAACGTACACGGCGCGGCAAGATCTATCGCGCCAGCTACGGCAAGAAGCGACCGCACCGCGCGAAGAAGAAGGCAAAGAAAACCACCTGAAGCGGTGGTCAGCTCTCCTCGCGCCGGCCGACGGGCAGGCCGAGTGCTTTCAGCTTGCGATAAAGATGCGTGCGCTCGAGCCCCGAGCGCTCGGCGACGCGCGACATGCTGCCGTGCTCGCGCGCGAGAAGATGCTCGAAGTACACCCGCTCGAACGCTTCGCGCGCCTCGCGATACGGACGATCGAAGGCTACCTCCGGCAGCGCGCCGGGCGCCGCGCGCGCGGCGAACGCGCGCTCCACGTCTTCGAGCTGTATTTCTTCCTCGAGCGACGTGAACGCGAGGTCTTTCACCACGCTTTCCAGCTCGGCAAGGTTCCCCGGCCATGGGTAATGACGCAGCGCGTTGAGCGCGGCGATCGCCAGCCGCCGCGGCGGGCAGGCGCGCGCCTCGACGAGCTGTGCCAGCATGAGGGAAGCCAAATCCGGCACGTCTTCGGCAAACTCGCGCAACGCCGGCAGCCTGAGTGTCAGCTCCGCAAGGCGAGTTCCCAGCTCGACATCGAAGTCATGCTTCTCCGCGAGGCTGCGCACATCCACCGGCGAGAAAGACACCAGCCGCACCTTTTGCTTCTCGGCACGCGGCAACAGGAACTCGAGGTTACGCTGCTCGGGCCGTCCGAGGCGGCTGAGGTCGGCGACGAACAGCACGCCGCCCGCCGCCTTGCCGAGGAGCTCCGAGGGCGCCTCGGCCAGCAGCTCGGCGCTGGCGAGAAATGGCGCCCCGGGGGCCACCAGCAGCCGCGCGAAGAGCTCGGGCCGCATGCCGCGCTCGCCGCGCAGCATCAAGGGCGCGGCCGACTGCGCCAGCTGCGCGAGGCGCTTCTTGGCGTCAGCGAGCGCCGTCGAGCGGCCAAGCGCGGCCAGCGCGAGCTGAGGCGCTGCCGTGGTTTCGGGATTGCGCAGCGCGCGCTTCACGGTATTCAGCAGCCGTTGCAGAGCGATCGGCTTTTCGAGGAAGTCGAGCGCCCCGATGCGGGTGGCCTCGACTGCGGTTTCGATGGTGCCGTGACCCGACATCATGACCACCGGCATGGTGAGCTGCCCGCTTGCAGCCCATTCCTTGAGCAGCGTAATACCGTCGGTATCCGGCATCCAGATGTCGAGCAGGACGAGGTCCGGGCGAGCGCGCTCGCGAAGCCGGCGCGCATCGCCTGCGCTCTCGGCCACCAGCACCTGGTGTCCCTCGTCGGCCAGGATCTCCGACAGCAGTTCCCGGATTCCGACTTCGTCGTCGACGACCAGAATTTGCGCCATATCGCTACGCCGCTTTCGCCAAGGGCAACAGTACGCTCACCGACGCGCCGCGGCTGGGCCGATTTTCGATCGCCACGCTGCCGTGGTGCTCATCGACGATCTTCTTTACGATCGCCAGCCCGAGGCCGGTGCCGCGCGGCTTGGTGGTGACGTAGGGCTCGAAGATGCGCGCCATCAACTCCTCGGGAAAGCCGGCCCCGTTGTCAGACACCGCAAGCTTCACGCGATCGCCGGCCAGCTCGGTGCGCACCTCGATCGCCGGGCTGGCGCGGGACTGCCTGACGTTCTCCAGCGCATCTTGCGCATTCTGGACGAGATTGTGGATCACCTGGCGGATCTGCGCCGAGTCGGCCCACACCGGCGGCAGCCCGTCGGTGAGGCGCTTGGCGATCGGCACCGTCGAATTCTCGTACAGCGCCAGCACTTGGTTCACCAACTCGTTCAAATCGAGCCGCCCGGGCTCGGGCGCCGGCATGCGTGCGTAGTCCCTGAAGTCGTCGACCATGGCCTTCAGGGCGGCGACCTGGTTGACGATCGTTTCCGTGGCGTGACGCAAGGTTTCGGCGTCTTCCCGCGGCAGCCGTTCAGCGAGCTTCATCTCCAGCCGCTCAGCGGAGAGCTGGATCGGGGTAAGCGGATTCTTGATCTCATGCGCCAGGCGGCGCGCCACTTCCGCCCAGGCGGTGGCGCGCTGCGCCTGGATCAGCTGCGTCACGTCGTCGAACACCGCGACGTAGCCGCCGCCGGTGGCCTGGGGCAAGCGCGCGCCGCGTGCGTGCAGCGTCTTGCCCGTGCCCTTCAGCGTCAGCTCCAGCTCCCAGCTCTTCTCGCCGTGCTCGCGGAATAGCTCCTGCATGCGGCTGGCGAAGGATTCGGCCTCGGCACCGAGAATGGCCGCCGCGCCGCGGTTAGAGATGGTCAGCCGCAGCTCGTGATCGAAGACCAGTACTCCGGCCGACAGGTTGGCGAGGATGTTTTCGAGATGGCCCTTGGCCGCCTCGAGCGCGATGCGGTTGGCCTCGACCACGCGCCGCGCCTCGGCAAGCTGGCGCGTCATGGAATTGAACGATTCGGTCAGCACGCCGAGCTCGTCGCGGCTGGTCACCGGGGACTGCCGCGAAAAGTCGCCCCGCGCCACCGCCTGCGTCGCTTGCGCGAGGTTGGCGAGCGGCTCGGCCAGCAAATTGGATTGCGTCACCGCGACGGCGACCGCCACGAACAGCGCCATCAGCACCGCAAAGCTGAGGGTGACGACGTAGATCCGCTTCAGGCCGTCGCGCGAGATCGCAAGCTCCCGGTAGTCGCGGTGCGCGGCTTCCACCGCCTCGAGGCTCCTCGAAAAAGCCGGCGCCACGCTTTGCCGCAGCTGCAGGAAGCGCGCTTCGTCGGATAGCGCCATCGGACCCATCGGCACCACCACCCTCAACGAGAGCGGCCGGCCGGCCGCTGAATCGACGGCGGCGTAGCCGCGGTTGGCGCGCGCCTGACGAAGCAGCTGCGCGCCGGGCAGGTCCGGCAGAAGCTTGGTTACGTCTTCGCTCGCGCTCGCGATGAGGCGGCCGCTTGCCGTCAGGACCGTCGCTTCCTGGACGCCGGCTTGCTCCCGCAAGCGCTCCAGCTGGGACACGATCTGCGGTGCCGAACGCCCGGCCAGCTCGAGCGCCATTGCGCGCGCCTTGGCCTGCATGTCCAGCACGGTCTGATCGATCGCCTGCTGGCCAAGCGTAATGCCGCCCTCGAGCGCGGCGTCGACCTTGACGTCAAACCACGACTCGATCGAGCGGGTGATAAATTGCACCGACACCGCGTAGACGATCAGACCGGGCACTACCGCGAGCAGCGCAAAGCGCATCAGCAGCCGCAAAGTGAGGCGGGCTCCGAACACGCGAGCCCGATAGCGCCGCGCGAGCGCCAGCAGCTGAAACGCCACTACCCCGGCGAGCAGCGCGGCGAGCGCCGCGTTGAGTGCAAGCAGCAGAGGATACTGCTGGGCGAAAAACGTAGTGTCCGCGCTCGCGGTGGCAAGCAGGAACAGGCCCACGGCTGCCACCGCACCGCCGAAGATGAGGAGCAGCTTCATCTTTCGCTCGCCCCCCGCGGATCGCGGCTTTCGACCGGTGCGGGCAGTTGCTTGGGCGAGCGCACCGTGAATCGCTTCCACGGCGATTCGAGATGCAGCTCGCGGCTGGTGAGCGCGCTCAGCTGAAAAGGCTTGGGAAGCAGCGTCGTATCGAGCCGCATGCGTAGCGCCGCCTCGTAGTCAGCGTCTGAAAAACCCACCGTGCGGTCCACGACCAGCCAGTTGCGCAGGCGCTTGAGCACGTTCAGCGCTTCGTCCAACGTGGCAAAATTCTGCTGCAGCAGCCCGGTCGAGAGCCGGTACTGGCGCGACAGGGCATGATAGGACAGGCGCAGCTGCAGCCGCTTGGAAGCGGCCTTTTCGTCGACCCAGTACCAGCGCGGACGCTTAAGCTCGAAGTCGACGCGGAAGTAAAGCGGCACGCCGTTCACCAGCACCTCCGCCAGGCGCGGCGTCAGCTCAAACGCAAAGTCGGCGTCCAGCACCAGCCCATCGTCGACCGCGTGCAGGCTCGCCGCGCGCACTTCGATTTCATCGGCGTGCGCGGCGGGTGCGGCGAGCCATGCCAGTGCCGCGACGATACCGATGAGAAGGACGATGCGGCGCATTGCGCGTCGCGTCAAGCTTCTTTCTTGATCAGAGCGCAGTAAAACCCGTCGTGCTCCGCGCTGGGCAGCCATTGCGCCGGGCCGCCATCGGGTAGCGGGAGGCGACTTGCTCCAGGCGCTCGCGAAACGAAGGCTCCAACCAGCTGTTCGTTTTCCTGCGGAAAAACCGAGCAGGTGACATACAGCAATTTACCATCGCGGCGCAGCACCTGCCACAGCGCATCGAGGATCGCGGCCTGCTTCGCGGCAAAGGCCGGCACGTCGCGCGGCCGACGCAACCACTTGAGATCCGGATGGCGGCGCGCGACGCCCGATGCCGAGCACGGCACATCGGCGAGAACGCGGTCGAAGGGCACGCCGTCCCACCAGCCGTCAAGCCGGGTGCAATCGGCGGGCTTGATGAGCGCCGTCAGTCCCAGGCGCTCAAGATTGCGAGCCATGCGCACGCAGCGCGCCGGGTCCGCATCGAGCGCCGTCATCGCGACCGTCGCGGTTTCCAGGATGTGCGCGGTTTTGCCGCCCGGCGCGGCGCACGCGTCGAGCACGCGTTGACCCTCCGCCAGCTGCAGGCAACGCGCGGCGCGCTGCGCGCCCGCGTCCTGCACCGACACCTCACCCTGTGCAAATCCCGGCAGGCGCTCCATCGGCAGCGGGCGCTCGAGCAGGAGCGCCTCTTCGCCGATGCGGCGCGCGGCGATGGCCTGCTCTCCGAGCCGCGCATGGTATTCGGCCCAGTGCGCGCGACGACGATTGACGCGCAAGCACATCGGCGGATGCGAGTTGCCCGCGGCAAGCAGTTCCTCCCAGCGCTCGGGATACGCGTCGCGCAGCATCTCGATCCACCACCGCGGGTGCTGGTACCGTGCCTCCACATCGGCGCCGATCCGCGCCTCGAGCGAAGCGCGTTCGCGGAGAAAACCGCGCAGCAACGCGTTGACGTAGCCTCTTGCACTCCAGCGCTCGAGCAATGCGCATGCGCGCACCGCCTGGTCGACGACGGTATATTCAGCGTAACGGCCGGATTCGAGCGCGTAGAGCGAGCACCATAGCAGCGCCTCGACCAGCGCATCAGGCCGGCCGCGGCGTGACAGCTCACCTACTAAAGCCTGCACCCGCCCATAACGGCGCAGGGTGCCGTGCGTAAGGTCGATGAGCGCGGAGCGCGGCGTTTCGCTGCCCTCTTCGGCGACGCGATCGAGCTCGTCGGCAAGGCTTCTGCCGGCCGCGACGCGCGCCACCATGCGGGCCGCCTCGCGCAGCGCCTGAGCGAGCGCTGCTGCGGGCTTCACCCGAAGCGCACTCCTGGCGCGAGCCGATGCCCGCGGAGGAACTCGCCTGCGGCGAGCCGCCGGCCACCGGAGCGCTGCAATTCTCGAGCAACGTCGCCGCGCCAGGCGACGGCCGGAACGCGCGCACCGCCCGCTCCAACTCCACTGCCGGCCGCGACCAGTCGAGAAGCGTCTCCTGCTTTCCGAGCTTGCTCGCATAGGTGACGCCCTGTTGCGGCTGGGGCACAGGGAGGACGCGTCCCGCCTGCACGTCGGCAAGCGTGGCCACGATCATTTCCGCGCCCAGCGCGGCAAGCTTGTCGTGCAGCGTGCCGGCGTCGTCGTCCGGCGCGATCGGAACGCCGCTCTGCGCAAGCACTGCGCCGGTATCGAGGCCCGCGTCCATTTGCATGATCGAAACGCCGGTTTGCGCGTCGCCGGCAAGAATCGCGCGTTGGATTGGCGCCGCGCCGCGCCAGCGTGGCAGCAACGAAGCATGAATATTGAGGGCACCATGTGCCGCGACATCGAGCACCGCTTGCGGAAGAATGAGGCCATAAGCGGCGACCACAAGCGCATCGGGCCGCGCGGCGCGGATGCGGGGGCTGCCGTCAGTCTTCAGGCTGTGCGGTTGGAACACCTCGAGATTGCGCCCCAGCGCGAAGCGCTTTACAGGGCTCATGGCCGCCTTCAGGCCGCGCCCGGCGGGCCGGTCCGGCTGCGTCAGTACGAGAGCGACATCATGGCCTGCCTGCAACAGGCGCGCCAGCGCTCGCTCGGCAAATTCGGGAGTTCCCGCGAAGACTAGGCGCAGGAAAGCGAGATCAGGCGGACTTGCGCAGCTGCTTTGCGAGCTTGGCGCGGATGCGCTGCTGCTTGAGCTGCGACAGGTACTCGACGAACACCTTGCCCTGCAGATGATCCATCTCGTGCTGGATGCAAACGGCAAGCAAGCCCTGCGCTTCAAGCGTGAATGCGTTGCCGTTCTGATCGTAGGCGCGTACCTTCACGCGCTCAGCGCGCTCGACCAGCTCGTAGATGCCGGGCACCGAGAGACATCCTTCCTCGATGTCGGATACGCCGGTCGCTTCGACAATCTCCGGGTTGACGAGCACCACCAGGGAGTCGCGGCGCTCGGAGACGTCGACGACGATCACCTGCTTGTGCACGTCGACCTGGGTGGCGGCAAGTCCGATGCCGGGCGCCGTGTACATGGTTTCGGTCATATCGGCGACGAGTTTTTTCAGCGACTCGTCGAAGACGGTGACCGGGGCGGCTAGCTTATGCAGCCGGGCGTCGGGATAACGAAGAATGCTCAGAAGCGCCATCTAGAGACAATTTATTTGCAAATTGAATAGATTATGTGGAGAATCTCAGGCAACGTATAAGCTGTTCAGTCTTTGTGCTACATTGGGGTAGACAATCCGATTTTCCAGCCGGTCCAGGATGCCGCGAAAGGGACGGGGTCGCCATGGTCCAGCAAGTGCGTAAGTCTATCACAGCGCTCGCTTTCTTCGTTATCTCGGGGGCCTTATCCGGGCAGCCGGCCCAGGCCCCGCTCACCCTCAAGCCCGAAGCGCCCGACCGCTACGTGGTAGTGCCCGGAGACACGCTTTGGGGCATTTCAGAGCGCTATACGGATTCGCCGTGGCGTTGGCCAGAACTCTGGAACATGAACAAGGAGCAAATTCAGAACCCGCACCTGATCTATCCCGGGTACGTGATCCTGCTCGACCGGGCAAAGGGCACCCTGACGATCGCGCGCCCCGGCACCGAACCCGGAACCCGGCCCGGGGCAGCGCCCGGGACTGGGGCTGGCGCGAGACTGAGTCCGCGCGTGCGGGCCGAGCCGCTTCCACCCGAGGAGATCCCCAGCATTCCGGCATCGGTGATCGAGCCGTTCCTGACTCGTCCGCTGGTGATTGAACCCGACGGACTTGACAGGGCGCCCACGATCGTCGCGACCCAGCACGACAGCGTGCTGCTCTCGGCGGGCAACACAGCCTATGTGCGCGGCATCGCGGGCTCGGTAGAGGAAAGCTGGTACGTGTACCGGCGCGGCGGTCCGCTGGTCGATCCGGACACCAACCAGACGCTTGCTTACGAGGCGATCTATCTCGGCACCGCGCGGGTCACGCGTCCCGGCGATCCGGCAACGGTGGTGCTCACGAGCGCGGTGCAGGAAGTCGGCGCCGGCGACAAGCTGGTGGCTGCTGCCGTGGTGCAGCCGATCAACTATGCGCCTCACTCGCCTGCAACGTTCCTCAAGGGCCGTGTGATGTCGATCTACGGCGGCCTGGGCAAGGTCGGTGAAGCCGGGCCGCTTTCGGTCATCACCATCAATCGCGGCAGAGCCGATGGCCTAGAAGTCGGCCACGTTCTCGCGCTTTACGCGCTTGGCGGCACCGTGCGCGACACATCGAAGCCAAGGGGTGCGCCCGATGCATTCATCAAGCTTCCGGAGGAACGTTCCGGACTTTCGTTTGTGTTTCGCGTTTTCGACCGGGTATCCTACGCGCTGGTGATGCACGCCACGAGGCCTGTCAGTCCTCTGGATGTCGTCCAGACGCCATAACAAGGACAAAACCGAGGCCAGGTTCCCCGCTTCGTCGCCGCCTGCATGACGCGCGATCCCGGGCTGGCGGGCTGGCTGCAACTCTCGCTCACTCCCGGGCTTGGTGCCGGCGCGATCCGCGGCATGTTGCGCCAATTCGGCCTGCCACAGGCGGTCCTCGAAAGAAGGCGCTCCGAGCTGACCGCGCACGCCGCACCGGCGGTCATCGAGGCGCTCGACTCCCCGTCCGTGCGCGATGCAGTAGCGCGCGCGCTGGACTGGGCGGCTGCCCCAGGACACGACGTCGTCACGCTTGCCGACGAACACTATCCCCGTGCATTGCTGGAGACGCCGGACCCGCCGCCCGTCCTTTATGCGCTCGGCCGCACTGAGCTTCTGCAGCATCCCTCGCTCGCCATCGTCGGCAGCCGCAACGCCACGGCGCAGGGCGAGCATAACGCCGAGAGCTTCGCCAAGGCGCTGAGCAACGCCGGACTGAGCATCGTGTCGGGGCTCGCGATCGGCATCGACGCCGCGGCGCATCGCGGCGGTCTGGCGGGCGCCTCCTCCACCATCGCTGTGCTCGGCACGGGCATCGACGTTGTCTATCCCAGGCGCAACGCCGAGCTCGTGGCCGCGATCGCGGAGCGCGGGCTTCTCATAAGCGAATTCCCGCTCGGCACCGCACCGCTTGCGCACAACTTTCCGCGCCGCAACCGCTTGATCAGCGGGCTGGCGCAGGGCTGCCTGGTGGTCGAGGCGGCGCTCGCCTCCGGCTCTCTCATCACCGCGCGCAGCGCGGCCGACCAGGGACGCGAGGTATTCGCCATTCCCGGCTCGATCCATTCGCCACTTTCCAAGGGCTGTCACGCGCTCATCAAGTCGGGGGGCAAGCTCGTCGAGTCGGCGGAGGACGTGCTCGCAGAGCTGACCGGGTTTCGGCGCAGCGGCCACGCGTCGACGATGGAATCGGGCGCGAGCGGCGCGGAGGTTGCCGCGGGCCTGCTTGCGCACATGGGACACGATCCGGTCGACGTCGACTCGCTGTGTGCGCGTGCCGGCATGTCGGCCGAACAGGTGTCCTCGGAATTGCTGCGGCTCGAGCTCGATGGACGCGTCACGGCGCTGCCCGGCGGGCTGTTTCAACGTCTTGAAAAAGGGAAGCGCGGGTAAACGCAAAGCCCCGGTGACACGTTACTAAGAGGGAGACTGCTATGTACGACATCCTCGTCTACCTGTTCGAGAACTGCCAGCAGGCCGAACTAACTTACGACCGCGAGCGCGTCGCCAAGAAGCTCTCGGCGGCGGGCTTCGACGACTCGGACATAAGCGAAGCGCTGCACTGGCTGGCAGGCGTGCTGCGCGCGCCCCACGGGGTGCCGCAAAAGCTGCCGGACTCGCGGACCAGCTTTCGGGCCTTCGCGCCTCGCGAGCTGGCAAAACTGGACGCCGAATGCCGCGGCTTTCTCCTGACGCTGGAGCAATCCGGGATTCTCAACCCGCAGACTCGCGAGTTCGTGATCGAGCGCTCGCTCGCCGCCACCGGTGACAGCCTGACGCTGGATCAGTTGAAGCTCATCGTGCTGATGGTGCTGTGGAACCAGCAGATGCCGACCAGCCGCCTCGTCGCCGAAGACCTCTTCAGCGCGCCGCACGCGCGGCTTCCCAGCTAACGCTCTTGCGCGCGCACGCGCGTGCGCGCTCGCGCGCGTACGTGTTCTCACTGGCGAAGCGAGGTTGAACCGCTTGCCGGTTTGCACTTATCATCTCCGGCCTTTCGCGCCGCATGGGAAAAAAACTCGTCATCGCAGAGAAGCCATCGGTCGCCGCCGATATCGCGCGCGCGCTCGGTGGCTTCGTGCGCGAGGGCGATTACTTCGAGAGTAAAGAATATCTGCTGTCGTCCGCGGTCGGCCATCTGCTTGAGCTCGCGGTTCCGGACGAGTACGAGGTGAAGAAAGGCAAGTGGTCGTTCAAACACCTGCCGGTGATTCCTCCGCACTTCGAGCTGGCGCCGCTCGAGAAGAGCGAGCAGCGGCTCAACCTGCTGCTGCGGCTGATGAAGAGAAGGGATGTGAGCGGCCTCATCAACGCCTGCGACGCGGGACGCGAGGGCGAGCTGATCTTCCGCTACATCGTCCAGCACGCGCGCATCAGAAAGCCGATCGAGCGCCTCTGGCTGCAATCGATGACGCCGCAGTCGATCCGCGACGGCTTCAACAGCCTGCGCGCGGATAGGGAACTGTTGCCACTCGCCGACGCCGCCAAGTGCCGCTCCGAGGCCGATTGGCTGGTGGGCATCAACGGCACTCGCGCAATGACCGCCTTCAATTCCAAGGAAGGGGGCTTTTACCTCACTACCGTCGGCCGCGTGCAGACCCCGACGCTCGCCATCCTCGTGGAGCGCGAGGAGAAAATCCGCGCCTTCACGCCGAGAGGTTACTGGGAAGTGCACGCCAAGTTTGCCGCCCGGGCCGGCGAATACCCCGGGCGCTGGTTCGACCCCAGGTTCAAGAAGGATGACGACGCTGAGCGCAGGGCAGAGCGGCTTTGGGCCGCCACCAAGGCCGAGGCGATCGTCGCCAATTGCCGCGGCAAGAGCGGGATCGCGAGCGAGGAGTCCAGGCCTTCGACCCAGCTCTCCCCGCTGTTGTTCGATCTGACCAGCCTGCAACGCGACGCCAATGCCCGGTTTGGTTTTCCCGCCCGGATGACTTTGTCGCTCGCCCAGGCCCTGTACGAGCGGCACAAAGTTCTTACTTATCCCCGAACGGATTCGCGGGCGCTGCCCGAGGATTACGTCGGCACGGTGAAGAAGACGCTCGAGGCGCTCGGCGCCAGCCGGGCGTTTTCCGCCTTTGCGCGGCACATACTGAAGCAGGACTGGGTAAGACCGAACAAGCGCGTGTTCGACAACACCAAGATCTCGGACCACTTCGCCATCATCCCAACCCTGCAGGCGCCCAAGCAGCTGAACGAAGCCGAGCAGAAGCTCTACGACATGGTCGTACGGAGATTCCTTGCCGTGTTCTACCCGGCTGCGGAATACCTGCAGACCACGCGCATCACGCGGGTGGGCGAGCATCACTTCAAAACCGAGGGCAAAGTGCTGCAGAACCCCGGCTGGCTCGCGGTGTACGGCCGCGCCTCCGGCGAGGACAACGAGAACCTGCCGCCGATCGCGAAGAACGAGAAAGTCGGCGTGCACGAAGTCGCAGCGCACTCCAGTCAGACCAAGCCGCCGCCGCGTTACACCGAGGCCACGCTACTCTCGGCAATGGAGGGGGCAGGCAAGCTGGTCGAGGACGACGAGTTGCGCGCGGCAATGGAAGCGAAGGGTCTGGGAACCCCTGCGACACGTGCCGCGATCATAGAAGGGCTGATCTACGAAGACTACGTTCATCGCGAAGGCAGGGAGCTGGTGCCGACCCCGAAGGCGTTTTCGCTGCTTTTCGCGCTGCATGTAATGAGCATCCCGGAGCTTGCCTCGCCGGAGCTGACCGGAGAATGGGAGCACAAGCTGAAGCTGATCGAGCTGCGCAAGTTCACGCGCGAGGAGTTCATGCAGCACATCTCGCAGCTCGTGACCAATGTCGTCTCGATCATCAAGACCGGCGACATCCCCGACACCGCCTTCGCCACGGTGCCCGCGCCCTGTCCGAAGTGCGGCGGCGTGGTACAGGAAAACTACCGCAAGTTCCAGTGCCAGAAATGCGATTTCTCGCTCTGGAAAGTGGTCTCTGGCCGCGAATGGTCGCCAGACGAAGTGGCCGAGCTTATCACCAAGCGCTTTATCGGGCCGCTCACCGGCTTTCGCAGCAAGAAGGGCAGGCCGTTCGCGGCCGGCCTGCGGCTCACTGACGACTTGCACCTCGAATTCGAATTCGGACAGGGCAGCGCTACCGGCAAAGGCGAGGAGCCGCCCGACTTTAGCACCCAGGAACCGCTGGGCGCGTGTCCGAAGTGCGGCGCGCGCGTGTTTGAACACGGGGTAACCTATACGTGCGAGAAAGCCGTAGCGGCGGGTCGCACGTGCGACTTCCGGTCCGGCCGCATGATCCTGCAGCAGCCGGTCGAGCGAGAGCAGATGAAAAAGCTGCTGGCGACCGGCCGCACCGACCTGCTGACCGGCTTTGTCTCGAAGAAAGGACGGCGCTTTAAGGCCTTCCTAGTCAAGACTCCGGACGGAAAAGTCGGCTTCGAATTCCAGCCGCGGGCCGCCAAAGAGAGGCCCGACGAGCAAAAACCGGCCAAGAAAAAGAGCCGCGCCGCCTGATCAGACGTCCAGGTTGCGGACGCCGAGCGCGTTTGACTCGATGAACAGCCGCCGCGGCTCGACCTCGTCGCCCATCAGCTTGGTGAAGATCTCGTCGGCCGCGATGCCGTCGTCGATCTGCACCTTGAGCAGGCGCCGCGAGCCCGGGTCCATGGTCGTTTCCCACAGCTGCTCCGGGTTCATCTCGCCCAGCCCCTTGTAACGCTGCAGCGTCATGGATTTTTCGACCTCGCCGAGCAGCCAGCGCATCGCCTCCGGGAAGTCGCGCACCAATTGCTTCTTGTCGCCGCGCTGCACATACGCCCCGGCGCCGATCAGGCCGCGCAGCATCTCGGCCGTCTGCCGGATCTGCTTATAGTCCCCCGAGTGCACGAACTCGGTGTCGATCGTGCTCATGCGAATGTTACCGTGACGCGTGCGCTCGATGCGCACCTGGTAGCGCTCGGTCTTCGCGTCGAAGTGCGGGGCGACCGCCACGCCGTTGATGCCGATCGCGGCCTCGAGCGCCTCGGCGGCGGCCTCCGCCAAATCGCGCCGCGTGAGATCGACCTGGACCCCGTGCAGGATCGCCTGCAGGACCTCGCGGTCGATAAGCCGCGAGACCCGCTCGATCACCGCTTCGGCGAGCAGGTACGACTTCGCCAGCTCCGCCAGGGCCTCGCCCGTGATCGGCTCGCGTTCCGCCGCGGGATAAAGGGCGGCCTCGACTAGCGCCAGCTTGAGCATGAACCCGCTCAGTTCGTGCTCATCCTTGAGGTAGCGCTCTTCCTTACCGAGCTTCGCCTTGTACAGCGGGGGCTGTGCGATGTAGATGTGGCCACGCTCCACCAGCTCGGGCATTTGCCGGTAGAAGAAGGTCAGCAGCAGCGTACGGATGTGCGAACCGTCGACGTCGGCGTCGGTCATGATGATGATGCGGTGATAGCGCAGCTTGTCGGCGTTGTATTCCTCCTTGCCGAAGCCGCAGCCCAGAGCGGTGATCAGCGTCGCGATTTCTGCCGAGGACAGCAGCTTGTCAAAGCGCGCCCGCTCGACGTTGAGAATCTTGCCCTTGAGCGGCAGGATGGCCTGAAAGCGCCGGTCGCGCCCTTGCTTGGCGGACCCCCCGGCAGAATCGCCCTCGACCAGGTACAGCTCGCATTGCGCGGGGTCGCGCTCCTGGCAGTCGGCCAGCTTGCCCGGCAAGCCCATCGAATCGAGGACGCCTTTTCTTCGCGTCATTTCGCGCGCCTTGCGCGCCGCTTCACGCGCCCGGGCGGCCTCGACGATCTTCGAGGTGATGACGCGCGCATCCGCCGGACGCTCTTCGAGGTACGCGCGCAGGCGCTCGGCGACGATCTCCTCGACCACCGGTCGCACTTCGGACGAAACCAGCTTTTCCTTGGTCTGCGAAGAAAACTTCGGCTCGGGCATCTTGATCGACAATACGCACGCGAGGCCTTCGCGCATGTCATCGCCAGTCGTCTCGACCTTCGCCTTTTTCGCCAGCTCGATTTCCTCGATGTACTTGTTCAGCACCCTGGTCATCGCCGCGCGCAGCCCAGTGAGGTGCGTGCCGCCGTCCTTCTGCGGGATGTTGTTGGTGAAGCAGAGCACCGATTCCTGGTAGGAGTCGTTCCATTGCATGGCGACTTCAACGGTGATGCCGTCCTTTTCGCCGATGCCGTGGAACAAGCTGCCGTGCAGGACGTTTTTTGCCCGGTTCATGTACTCGACAAAGCCCTTCACACCGCCCGAGAAGGCGAAGTTCTCCTCCTTGCCGGCGCGCTGGTCGATGAGCACGATCTTGACGCCGTTATTGAGGAATGAAAGCTCGCGCAGGCGCCGTGCGAGGATGTCGTAGTGGTAATCGACGGTACCGAAAACTTCCTTCGAGGCAAGGAAGTGCACCTCGGTGCCGCGACGCTCAGTGGGACCGGTGGCCCTGAGCGGCGCCACCGGCACGCCGCTGCGAAATTCCATCTGGTGCACCTGCCCGTCGCGCCAGGTGGTGAGGCGCAGCCATTCCGAAAGCGCGTTGACTACCGAAACGCCCACGCCGTGCAGGCCGCCGGACACCTTGTAGCTGTTGGAGTCGAACTTGCCGCCGGCGTGCAGCTCGGTCATGACGATCTCGGCCGCCGAGCGCTTCATCTCATCATCGTCCTTGATGCCGGTCGGGATGCCGCG
>WNGG01006786.1_pt1 | contig 15459 bp, 10 predicted proteins | sample 5400661 | NCBI WGS metagenome assembly WNGG01 (sample SAMN13153372, study PRJNA577476) | soil metagenome | isolation source: 100 cm soil or saprolite under Garry oak tree replicate 1 | place: USA:California | collected 2016-06-15
ATGGCCGACGAGCCGATCGGCGTGCAGATCGGCATTGTGCTCGACACGCTGCCGCATACGAGCTTCCAGATTTTCCGTCAGCCCGACCGACGGATCTTGGCGCTCAGCCCGTTCCGCCTCGGCGAGGAGCCCAACATCCGCGTCGGCGTCGCCATGATCACCTCGGCGCCGGAGGCGCTGGCTTTGCACGAGAAGATGGCGCGCGACTTGTGGTCGAGCGCCTTGAAGGGTCCCGACGCGGTGCGCTTCATGCGCGGCATGATGGAGAAGCTGGAGGAGTGACTGGTTCCATCCACGTCGGCGCTGTGAAATTTTATTTTGGCGGTGAGTTCCGGCGTGAAATTGGCGGACTTTCCTTCGACTTGCCGTCGGCGACGTGATATGGGGCCACTTGGATTTGAGGGGCACCGATTCCTGCCGAGAGAACAGTCGATCGAGCAATGAACATCCACGCGACGCGCGCCGCAACAAGCGGACGGCCGCATCTTCTCATGTGCCCGCCGCGCCATTTTGCCGTCACCTACAGCATCAATCCGTGGATGGACCCGCAGGCTTGGGCCGATCGCGGCGGCAATTTGCATGGCGAGGCGCAACGTCAATGGTCAGACCTGCGCGCCGCGCTGATCGCGGCAGGCGCGGCGGTGGAGACGATCGAGCCTACGCCCGATCTTCCCGATCTGGTTTTTACCGCCAATGCGGCCGTGGTGCTCGACCGCAAGGTCGTGCTGTCGCGGTTCCGCTATCCCGAACGGCAGAAAGAGGAAGCGATATTTGCTGCAGCTTTTGCCGCACTGCGCGAGCGCGGTCTGATCGACGATGTTTCCCACCTTCCGGCGGAAATCGTTCTGGAAGGTGCAGGCGATTGCATTTGGGATGCGCGGCGGCGCCTGTTCTGGCTCGGCTGCGGCTTTCGCTCGGATGCCGCGGCCGCTTCGTTCCTGACTCAACGACTCGGTCGGCCCGCTCTCGCGCTGCCGCTGGCGCAGCCACGCTTTTATCACTTGGACACGGCGTTCTGCGCGCTGCCCTGTGGCAGCCTCATGTACTATCCGGAGGCGTTCACGCCGGCCGCGCAGGCGACGATTGAAGCCCATGTCGCACCGGAGCATCGCATTGCGCTCGATCGCGCCGACGCCGAACGCTTCGCCGCGAATGCGGTGTGCGTTCACAAGACGATCGTGCTTTCGAGCTGCAGCAAATCGCTGCGATCGGCGCTGCAAGAACGCGGCTACGCGGTCGTGCAAAAGCCGCTGCAAGCGTTCTTGCGCAGCGGCGGGTCGGCATGCTGCCTGACCTTGCGCCTCGATCATCGCTCCGAGGCGTCTGCCGCGCGCTCGAGCCGGCGCCAAGCGGTGGCGGCGTCAAGCAGTTGAACGTTTCCCGGGCGCAGCGCGCCTCAGGGTGACGGGAATAAGGGCATTCCAGCCTCTAAATCTTGATTCTTGCCTAGGCAGGCACCACCCCTGCTTTCTCCTTCGCGCTCCGCCTTCGCGCTTCACGTGACTGGTTTTGCATAGCTCGGATGCTCAGCCGCATCGCGAGAACGATGATGCTTACCCTCCCCTGGAGGGGGAGGGTCGCGCACCGAAGGTGCGCGGGGTGGGGTGAGCGACGGTTAGGCGAGGCGCAGCGGTGCGGTTGCTTTCACCCCCTCCCGCTCGCTTGCGCTCGCGACCTCCCCCCTCCAGGGGAGGTGAAAGTGAAGGCGCCGCGTGAACAATCGTCATTGCGAGCGTCAGCGAAGCAATCCAGTCTGAGTTTGAGACTCTGGATTGCTTCGTCGCGTCCGCTCCTCGCAATGACGAGCCGCGCCGCAAGAACGAATTGACTTCTTTGCTCACGCCCGCGCGTAGCGGCCGCGATTGAAGAAACGGTCCTTCTGGTCATCGGTCGCCGCGTCGCGATTCGATTTGATGACCGCAATCTTGGCGAGCGCTGCCTTCACCGCGGGCCGTTCGTCGATAGCTTTGAACCAGCGCGCCAGATTGGGATGGTCTTCCCATTTGACGCCTTGCATGTCGTGGTTGCGCGTCCATGGGAATGTCGCGATGTCGGCGATCGTATATTCATCGCCGCCAAGATAGGGCGACTGCGCCAGCCGCTTTTCCATCACTTCGTAGAGCCGTTTCACTTCCGTCTGATAGCGCGACATTGAGTAGGCGCTATCTTTCGGCGCAAACAGCTTGAAGTGGGTGAATTGGCCGAACATCGGCCCGACGCTGGTGAGCTGAAACATCAGCCATTGCATCACATCGTATTTCTTGGCCACGTCCTTCGGCAGGAATTTTCCGGTTTTTTCGGCGAGATACAGCAGGATCGCGCCGGACTCGAACACGGGGTAAGGCTTGCCGCCCGGGCCCTCGTGATCGAGGATCGCTGGTATTTTTGAGTTCGGATTGACCTTGATGAAATCCGGATTGTACTGCTCGCCCTTCCACACATCGACGAAATGCTCCTTATAGGGCAGCTTCGTCTCCTCGAGCATGATGTAAATTTTCTGTACGTTCGGACTGGTCAACGCATAAAGGTCGATCATGGCAATTACCCTCGGATGCCTTTTTGGAGATTTGCGAAGGCGGTGAAACTAGCGGCCTCGCATAAAGCCGACAAGGCGGTGCGCCGCGAGATCGCCACCATATCGATCACTTGTGTGAGATCGATCACTTGTGTGACATCGCCGTGGCCGCGTAGGCTTCGGTTCGGCCTGTAAAATCGCGGCTGGTAAAATCGTTTAGGAAAAACGACCAAGGAGATTGGAATGAAAGCCTTAAGCCGGGGAATTGCCGCGCTGCTTGTCGCCTGCACGGTGGTCGCGATCACGACTGCTGTGGCGCGCGCCGCCGATGACGATTATCCAAATCATCCGGTGCGCTGGCTGGTCGGTTATCCACCCGGCGGATCGACCGACATTTGCGCGCGCTTGATCGGACAATATCTGTCCGAGCATCTGCACCAGCAATTCGCGGTCGAGAACAAGTCTGGCGCCGGCAACAATCTTGCCACTGAAATCGCGGCCCACTCGCCGCCCGATGGCTACACGGTATTCCTGGTCAACCCCGCCAATGCCATCAACGCCAGTCTGTACAAGAACCTGCCGTTCGATTTCATCCGCGACATGACGCCGGTCGCCGGCTTCATCCGCGTGCCGAATGTCATGGAAGTAAATCCAAACGTGCCGGCGCGCACCGTCAAGGAATTCATCGAATACGCCAAAGCCAATCCAGGCAAGGTCAATCTCGGCTCTTCGGGCATCGGCACCTCGGTGCATTTGTCAGGCGCCTTGTTCATGATGATGACGGGCGTCGAGCTTGTGCACGTGCCGTATCGCGGCTCGGCGCCGGCGCTGACCGATCTGCTCGGCAACCAAGTGCAGGTGATGTTCGATAATCTGCCGTCGTCGATCGGGCATATTCAGGGTGGGCGGCTGCGCGCGCTCGCGGTCACGATTTCGGTGCCGTCAAAGGCACTGCCGGGCGTGCCGACCGTGGCCGCGACGGTGCCCGGCTACGAAGCGAGCGCCTGGTTCGGCATGGCGGTGCCGAAGGGCACGCCGCGCGCAATCATCGACAAGCTCAATCGCGAAGTGAACAACGCGCTTGCCGATCCGGGCATGCAGGCGAAATTCGCCGAGTTCGGCGGCATTTTGATTCCGGGCACGCCGGAAGATTTCGGCAAAGTGATCGCCGAAGAAACGGCAAAATGGGCCAAGGTGGTGAAAGCTACCGGCGCGACGGCGGAATAAATCGGTACCGGACTGACATGACTTCCCGCAAAACAAAATCGCCCGAGGAGTTGCGCTCCTATCGCTGGCTCGGCCGCAACGATTTGCGCTCGTTCGGCCATCGCTCGCGGCTACGCCAATTCGGCTACGACCGCGCCGACTGGACCGGCAAGCCGGTCATCGGCATCGTCAATACGTGGAGCGACATCAACGCCTGCCACGGCCATTTGCGCGATCGCGCCGAAGACGTCAAACGCGGCGTTTATCAGGCCGGCGGTTTTCCGATCGAGCTGCCGGCGATGTCGCTCGCCGAACCGTTCGTTAAACCATCCACCATGCTGTACCGCAATTTCCTGGCGATGGAATGCGAAGAGCTGTTGCGCAGCCATCCGATCGACGGCGCCGTGCTGATGGGCGGCTGCGACAAGACCACGCCCGGCTTGATCATGGGCGCGATCAGCATGGGCATTCCCGCAATCTACGTGCCGGCCGGACCGATGCTGCGCGGCAATTGGCGCGGCAATGTTCTCGGCTCCGGCTCCGATGCGTGGAAATACTGGGACGAGAAGCGCGCCGGCCGCATTGGCGACGACGAGTGGAACGAAATCGAGGGCGGCATTTCGCGCTCGTTCGGCACCTGCATGGTGATGGGCACGGCCGCGACCATGATGGCGATCACCGAAGCGCTCGGGCTGGCGCTGCCGGGCGCCTCGTCGATTCCGGCGCCAGATTCCAATCATCCGCGCATGTGCGCCGCGGCGGGCCGCCGCGCCGTCGAAATGGTGTGGGAAGATTTGACGCCGGCCAAAATTCTCACGCCCGCGGCATTCGATAATGCAATCCGCGTGCATATGGCGCTCGGCGGTTCGACCAACGCGATCATCCATGTCATCGCCATGGCGCGCCGCGCCGGCATCGCGCTCGACATGGCGCGGTTCGACGAGATTTCCCGGCAAGTGCCGGTCATCGCCAATATCACGCCGTCGGGCAAATATCTGATGGAGGATTTCTTCTATGCCGGTGGCTTGCGTGCGCTGATGGCGCAGATGGCGGACCTGCTCGATCTGTCCTGCATCACGGTTGCGGGCCGCTCGCTCGGCGAGGCGATCGCCGGCAGTAAAGTGCATCTACCCGATGTCATTCACTCGTTAAAAGATCCGCTTTACCCGGAAGGCGCGACCGCCGTGCTCACCGGCAATCTGGCGCCGCGCGGTTGCGTGATGAAACCTGCCGCCGCCGAGAAACGATTGTTACGCCATCGCGGTAAAGCGATTGCATTTGAGAATTACGACCACATGGCGCGCGAGGTCGATCGCGACGATCTCGATGTCACTCCCGATCACGTGCTGGTGCTCAAGAACGGCGGGCCGAAAGGCGGGCCGGGCATGCCGGAATGGGGGCAGCTGCCGATCCCGAAAAAACTTCTCAAAGCCGGCGTGCGCGACATGCTGCGCATCTCCGACGCGCGCATGAGCGGCACAAGCTACGGCGCCTGTATCTTGCATGTCGCACCGGAGAGTTTTGTCGGCGGTCCTTTGGCGCTGGTGCAGAGCGGCGATGAGATCGAGGTCGATGTCGCCGCGCGGCGCATTCACTTGCACGTCTCCGCCGAGGAGCTGGCGCGCCGCCGCAACGCCTGGAAGCCGCCGCCGCCGCGCTATCCGCGCGGCTATGGCGCGATGTTCTCAGCCCATATCGGCCAGGCCGATGAAGGCTGCGATTTCGATTTTCTGGAAGGCCAGGCGGCGATCCCGGAGCCTGAAATTCATTAAGCGGCTTGGTTTGTCGGCAGCACTACCGCGCGGCATTCGCCAAAGCCGATCCGTGCCTGACCGGGTTTGGCGCAGAAGCCGCGGAAGCTGATCTCGTCGCCGTCTTCGATGAAAGTCCGCTTCTCGCCGTTCGGCAGTACGAGCGGCTTCGAGCCGCCGGCGGTCAGTTCAAGAAGACTGCCCCAGCTCGATGGCTCCGGGCCGGACACCGTGCCAGATCCGAGGAGATCGCCGATCTCGAGATTGCAGCCGTTGCTGGTGTGATGCGCGATCATCTGCGCGACGGTCCAGTACAGCAGCGCGGTCGAGGTCTGCGTCAGGCGATGCGGCGGCATGCCGTCGCGGCGCATCGCCTCGGTCGCGAGATAGGCTTCGAGCGTGATGTCGAGCCCGCCCTGCGCGCGATCTTGTGGATCGTCGAGATGCGGCAGGGGCGGCGGATCGCCTTCGGGCCGCGCGAACGCGGTGGTGCGAAACGGGGCGAGCGCTTCCGCCGTCACCACCCAGGGCGAAATTGTCGTGGCGAAGTTCTTGCCGAGGAACGGTCCAAGCGGCTGGGATTCCCACGCCTGAATGTCGCGCGCGGACCAATCATTGAGCAGGCAATAGCCGAAAACATAATTTGCCGCTTCGCCGATCGGCACGCTGCGGCCCAAGTCGGACGCGGTGCCGACGAATGCGCCGAGTTCGAGTTCAAAATCGAGACGCTCCGACGGGCCGAAGCTTGGCGAGCCGTCCGCGTCTTTGCGCTGGCCGTTCGGCCGCGTCACGGCGAGATCGCTGATCCGCACGGAGGAGGCACGGCTGTGATAGGCGACCGGCAAATATTTGTAGTTCGGCGTCAGCGGATTATCCGGGCGAAACAGCCGTCCGGCGTTGGTGGCGTGGAAGATCGAAGCAAAGAAGTCGGTGAAATTGCGGAAGACGACCGGTATCCGCATCTCGACATGGGCCATCGGCGTCAGATAGGGACGCAATCGCGCGCTGCTGCCGGCTTCGGCGGCGAGCTCGCGCGACAAAGCAAGCCGCAAAGCCGACCAAGCCGGCGGACCCATCGACATCAGCGGGTTGAGAAAGGGTGCGCCGCACGCCTGTGCCGCCGTAGCGGCCGGTCCTTCGAACAAGCCAGCCGCCGCGGAAACATCGACGATCTGGTCACCGATCGCCACGCCGACCCGCGGCTGCGCTCCCGGCCCGAGACGGAAGACGCCGAAAGGGAGATTCTGAATCGGAAAATCGGATCCGGGTAGATTAGCGCTCTCGACAAAACTGCGTCGCGCTGGATCGTGGGTTTCGTTGAACGTGATCGCCATGGTCTAGGATCCCGAGGCGGCGCTGCTGTACGGCAGGTTTGTTTCGGCTTCGCTCCGCATTGCCGGATAATGCGCGACGAAGTCGGCATACATTTGCTGCAATCCCTGGCGCAGCGGCGTCCGCGCGCGCCAGCCCAAGGCGTTGATGTGCGACACATCGAGAAGCTTGCGCGGCGCGCCGTCCGGCCGCGAAGCGTCAAACTCGATTTTTCCGCCAAAGCCGACCACGTCGGCGACCAAGCGGGCAAAATCGGCAATCGTAATATCTTCGCCGGTGCCGACATTGAGGAATTGCAAATCCGAATAACACTTCATGACGAACACGCAGGCGTCGGCCAGATCGTCGACCGCCAGGAATTCGCGGCGCGGCAATCCGGTGCCCCATACGGTCACGTTCGGACTGCCATTGATCTTGGCCTCGTGAAAACGCCGGACCAGCGCGGCGGGAACGTGACTGTCTTGCGGATGATAATTGTCGCCCGGACCATAAAGATTGGTCGGCATCACCGAGACAAAATCGGCGCCGTGCTGCAGGCGATAGGCTTCGCACAATTTGATGCCGGCGATCTTCGCCACCGCATACCATTGGTTGGTCGGCTCGAGCGCGCCCGACAGCAACATTTCCGGTTTCATCGGCTGCGGCGCCAGCCGCGGATAGATACAGGACGAGCCGAGATAAACCAGCTTTTGCACGCCACAGTGATAAGCGGCGTTAATTGTATTGAGCGCGATCGCGAGATTGTCGGTGAGAAAGTCGGCCGGAAAAGTGCTGTTGGCGCGAATGCCGCCGACCTTTCCGGCGGCGATAAAGACCGCATCGGGTTTGGTTTGCGCCATGAAGCGCTCGGCCGCATCGGACTGGCGCAGATCGAGTTCGCGCCTGGTCGCGCAGACGATGCTGCAGTTTTCGCGCTCAAGCCGGCGCACGATCGCGGCGCCGACCATGCCGGCATGGCCGGCGACATAGACTCGCTTACCGCGCAATTCGAAAATGACCGGTGCGCTCATGCGCTGTTGCTACCTAAGTCCCAAAACTACCGGGTCCAAACTACCGGGTCCAAACTAGTCTTGCTCGTTGCGATGGCTGCCGTCGCGGCGCAATTCGGCCAGATCCGCTTCGACCATCTCGCGCACGAGTTCGTCGAATTTGACCTTGTGGCGCCAGCCGAGCCGCTGGCGCGCCTTGCTCGGATCGCCAAGCAGCGCGTCCGTTTCGGTCGGGCGAAAATAGCGCGGATCGATTTCGACGAGCACGCGGCCATCGCGCTTATCAAGACCCTGTTCCTTTAGCCCCGAGCCGCGCCATTCGATGGTTCGGCCGACGCAGGCGAAAGCCTTTTCGGCGAATTCGCGAACCGAATGCTCCTCGCCTGTCGCCAGCACGTAATCGTCGGGCTCCGGTTGTTGCACAATGAGCCACATGCCCTCGACGTAATCGCGGGCGTGGCCCCAATCGCGCTTGGCGGAAAGATTGCCGAGAAACAGCTTGTTCTGCAGGCCGAGCTCGATCGCTGCGACGGCGCGGGTGATCTTGCGCGTGACGAAGGTTTCACCACGCGTCGGTCCTTCGTGATTGAAAAGGATGCCGTTCGACGCGTGCATTCCATAGGCCTCACGATAATTGACCGTGATCCAATAGGCGTAGAGCTTCGCCGCGGCATAGGGCGAGCGCGGATAAAACGGCGTGGTTTCCCGCTGCGGTACTTCCTGCGCCAAACCGTACAGCTCCGACGTTGACGCCTGGTAAAATCGAACCTTGTCTTCGAGGCGAAGGATGCGGATCGCTTCAAGCAAACGCAGCGTGCCGAGCGCATCGGCATTTGCGGTATATTCCGGCGTTTCGAACGAGACGCGCACATGGCTTTGCGCGGCCAGATTATAGATTTCGGTTGGCTGCACTTCCTGAATGATGCGAATGAGGTTCGTGGAATCGGTCATATCGCCGTAGTGCAGAAAGAACTTTACGCCCGCGCCGTGCGGATCATGATAAAGGTGGTCGACCCGCGCGCTGTTGAACGACGACGATCGCCGTTTGATGCCGTGCACGACGTAGCCTTTGCTTAGCAACAGCTCGGCGAGGTAAGCGCCGTCCTGGCCGGTCGTGCCGGTGATCAGTGCGATACGGTCTGGCATGAGTGGATCCGCGCAGATTTAATTTTGTAGATAACGGGCCTCAACGTCCCAAGCGAAAGGCGCCGGATTGAGGGCTAAACGCGTAGGTTCGTCAAGTCTTGTTGGTCCAGTGTTGCGTACTTGACGGGGTTTGTTCGCGCGCTGGTTTTCGTTCAGCCGTGAGAGCTGCCGCCAGCGCGCTGCCGTTCGCGTCGCTGTTGATTTTCATTCATGCGACGCTCGGCCTCGGCGTCGATCGCGCGCTTGAGATCAGGATGATTGGCGGTGAAGGTTCGGAAATCCGCCAGATCCAGGATCAAGAGCGTGGACGGCATTGTCGTTGTCACATTGGCGCTGCGGACCGAATCCCCCAGCAAAGCCAACTCGCCGAAGAATGCGCCGGGGCCGAGGCGCACCGGCGTCGGTTTCACGTCGACCTGAACTTCCCCCGCGGCGATGAAATACATGCAATCGCCAATTTTGCCGCGACGAATAATGGCGGTGCGTTCCGGCACTTCGAGAAGCCGCAACAGATGAGTGATCTCGGTAATCGCCGCGGGATCGAGCGATTGGAAGAACGGGACCTTGCTGACAAGATCCCACGTGCGAATGAAATTGCGCCGTCTGGTTTCGGCGGCAAAGCCGGTCGCCAAAATACCCGTCGACAAGCCGAACGTCGCGATGCCGCAGATCATGACGATGCCGCCAAGGAGCCGGCCCAAATCCGTGATCGGCACCTTGTCGCCATAGCCGGTTGTCGTCAGCGTCACCACCGCCCACCACAAGGCCTGCGGCATCGAACTAAACGCGTTCGGCTGCGCGTGGCGCTCAATCACGAACATCGCGGCCGACGACAGGACCAGGACGATCACAAACAGCGCGAACACGCTCGCCAGCGCCTTGGCCTCAACGACGAACACGCGCTGGAGCTGGGCGAAACCGGGTGAGTCTTGCGCGAGCTTGAGAACCCATAATGAGGCGAGCAACCATGCAGTCGATGGCGGCACGCCGCACACCAGCGCGATGGGAACGGCAACGACCGCGATCAGGTCGATTAACCCTGAAACCGAAAATATGTGAGCCAAAACTTTTCCGGTGCCGATTTCGGTATTGGCCCGCAGTGCGCCGTCGATGGCGAAATAGCCGAGACACGACCATAGGCATGCACTCAGCCAGCCCCCGGCTGCCCGTTGTAAATCGGGCACGGTATAGGCCGTGAGCGCCGCCAAACCGAGGACGAGCACCGAGGTTCGCGCCAAGGAGGACGCACCAAACCGGCGCATCGGCGCGATAAAAGGAATGACGTTTCTCAGGACCAGCTTGAAAACCACCGCCAACCCCGCGACGCGTGGACGGGTTCTCTTCTGCCTTATGATTACGCCGCCGTGGCGCTCTCGGCCAGCCGAAATTACGCACCTAGACCGCCGCGGCGCTTGCAAAGCCCTTGATTGGGCGGGCAATCTTCGCCACGGCTTTACCCGGCGGATGCTTAAATTCACTGGCTGATGCCGTTAAACTGCGGCGCGGATTCGTATGCCTCGCACCACCCAATCGCACCGCGCCTGAAACCGGGACAGCCATGAAACGGCAGCCATGAAACGCCAGCCATGAAACGGCAGCAGATTTCACGCTTGGAGCTGGCAAACTATCTGCTCTCGCCGGCGCTCTTCGTGATGGTCACCCTGATGGTGGTCGAAGCCATGCTGGCGGCGGCGACGACATGGCTCGTCATCAACGCCGGACGCAAGGTTGCGATCGGACAATTCCTGCTTTCCGACCTCATTTGGATACTCACGGCGCAATCGGCGTCCTACGTGGTCGGCGTCATCAGCTGGATTTTCGCGGAGCGCGCGGGCTACCGCGGCTTCGGCAAATTCATGCTGCGCTTTGCGCGCGAGAATCGCGGCAAGGTCAAACTGCTCAATGAGAAACCCGCGCGCGAACAGGTCGAGCCATTCCTCACCGGCGAGACGTTCCAGTGCTTCTTCAACGTGATGTACGAGATGGAATTTGCGCTCAAGCTGTTTCTTGGCCTTGTGTTCAACGCGCTCGTGCTCGGCGCCGAGATCGATATCAGCCTGCCGTTCGCCTATGTCGGCGCACTTGGCGCGCTGTTGCTGATGCAATGGCTCCTGCAGACGCCGATTGCTCACGCCTATCTCGAGAACCAGCGCATGAACAACCGCGTCACTGCGCAGGGCTACACTGCGTGGGACAACATTTTTTCCGGAAACAGCTACAATCTCCGGCTCTGGCTGGCTGAATTCAAAAGGCGTGTGCGCGATGGGCTGGTCGCGCAAATCCGCGCCATTGTCGCCCGCGAAGGCATGAGCGCGATGAGCGGCATCGTGAGTCTCGCGATCGTGTTTGCCACGATCAGCGTCGTGGCGATGCAAAATGCGGGCGACACCGTGTTGTTGGTCGGCTTGGCGACCACTTTGCCACGGCAGATCGAAATGACCTACGAATTGCATCTGCTCGCGACCGGCTGGAACGATTTTATTGCCATCTGGACCCGCTTCGGCGGCGTCGCTGCCAATATGCTCCCCGAGCCGGATACGGATTTTGACAAACGCATCAAGTTCGACCGCTTGGTGTTACGCGAGGGCGACCATGCCAACGTAGTTTCGTCATTAAGCGACGCGTTGCGCATTGCCGCTGCCCATCCTACCGGGCGCATCAATGTGCGCGGCGCCAACGGCACCGGGAAATCCTCGCTGCTGGCAAGCCTCAAGACCGAGATGAGAAAGCGCGCCTATTATTGGCCGACCACGGACCGGCTCGCGTTTCAGTTCACCGGCGGCGTAGCGCCGGTCGACATTGAAGGCGATGACGAGGACGGCGTCGTCGTGGTCGCCGAATCGATGGACAAGAAGCTCGGCTTTTCGTCCGGCGAACGGCAGCTGAAATCGTTGGAAGAAATCGTCAATTCGACCGATGCGGAAATTTACCTGCTCGATGAATGGGACGCCAATCTCGACGCTGCAAACAAGGCCAAGGCCGATGCGTTGGTCGATGCGCTGGCGGCTCGCGCCCGCGTCGTCGAAATATCGCACCGCGATCAAGTACCGCACGGGCTGTCCGCATAGGACGGGCCTGGGCGACAATGCCGCTGCAGCACGCGGGAATGCCGTTTCTCGAATGTGGTAGCCTTGCCCTGGTAGCTTTGCCCCGGCCCTGCAGATACGAGAGCGATGAAGCGCAGGCAGTTGATAGTTGTGGTCGGTGGAGCGGCAGCGGCCGCAGTCACAGGCGCATGGTCGCTCACCTGGCCGCTGGCGAGCCTGGCCGCGGCAAAGATCGCCCGCGTCGGTATCATCGATAACGGTCCTGACTGGGAGCCGTTTCGCGCCGAGTTGCGTGAACTGCGCTATGCCGAGGGCCAAAATATCGCATTCGACTATCGCCAGGCGGATGGGATGCCCGATCGGCTGGCTGTGGCAGCACGCGAATTGGCGCAGATTCCCGTCGATGTCATCGCAGTATCTGGCACGCCCGCGGCGCAAGCGGCTCAGCGCGCCACTAAATCCATTCCCATTGTGGTTATTTCGGTGGGCGATCCGGTTGGCGCTGGGCTCGTTACCAATTTCGCGCACCCCGGCGGCAATATCACCGGCAACACCATTCTCGGGCCGGATATCGCGACCAAGCGGCTGCAGGTCTTAAGAGACGCCATTCCTTCCGCCGCGCGCCTGGCTTTCCTTTGGAATCCCAACAATGTATCTAGCGCTGCACTCCTCGACGAGTTGTGGAGGACGACCCCGTTCTTCGGTATGAGCCTGAGGCCTTTGGAGGCGCGCAACCGGATTCCGGGAATGTTCCAGCTGAGACGGAATGTCGTTGAAGGCGGACTGATGTCCTACGGCACGAGCTCGTCGGATCTGTTTCGCCGCGGCGCCCGCTATGTCGACAAAATTCTGCACGGCACCCATCCCGGCGACCTTCCGATCGAACAGCCGGTTTCGTTTGGACTTGTGGTCAATATGAAAACCGCCCGCGCCATCGGGCTGGAAATTCCGGCCTCGCTGCTCGCCCGCGCCGACGAGGTGATCGAATGATGCGGGCGCAACGAAATGCTAAGATGATGGAATGAAAGCCGACGTCGACCAAAAAAGTGCCGGGCCCAAGCCCGAATTGACAGATCGCCCCGGCGTCGCCCGTTCGGCGGTCGGCGCGTCGATTATGCGCAGCCGGCTGTTTATCAAATACGTGCTGGCGCTGCTCGCCAATGGCGGCTTCGAGGTCTGGTTCTCTTATCAAGAGCACAAGGGCTCTTTGATCAGCATCCAGCAGCAACAGGCGCTTGCCGCGGCCGATAAGATCGAAGAATTCATTACCCAGATTGAAAGCCAAGTGGGCTGGACCACGCAGCTGCCGTGGACCGATGGCACGCTCGATCAGCGCCGCTTCGATGCGCTGCGCCTGCTGCGTCAGGTCCCAGCCATCACCGAGCTCGCGCAGATCGATGCGGCCGGCCACGAGCAACTCAAAGTCTCACGGTTGACCATGGACGTGGTCGGCAGCGGCATCGACTATTCGAACAAGCCAGAGTTCACGCAAGCGGTCGCCCACAAGGTCTATTACGGGCCGGTCTACTTCCGCCGCGAATCGGAGCCCTATATGACCTTGTCGCTCGCCGGCACGCGGCGCGACACCGGCGTGAGCATCGCGCAAGTCAATCTCAAGCTCATTTGGGATGTCGTCTCCAAGATCAAGGTCGGCGAACATGGCCGCGCCTATGTGGTCGATTCCGGCGGCCGGTTGATCGCACATCCCGACATCAGTCTGGTGTTGCGCAACACCGATATGTCGCGCCTGGCGCAGGTGCGTAGCGCCCGCGCCGGGTCCTCGGCTGAGGCGGTGCGTGAAGCTGACGATATTGCGGGGCATAAAGTGCTCACCGGCTACGCCGCGGTTAAACCACTCGGCTGGTTCGTGTTCGTGGAGACGCCGATAGAAGAAGCTTACGGCCCGCTTTATCGGGCGATCGCGCGCACCGGTTATGTCCTGCTCGGGGCGCTGGCGCTCGCCTTCGTCGCCGGCATGTTTCTGGCCGGACGCATGGTGGTGCCGATCCAGGCGCTGCGCGTCGGCGCCGCGCGGCTTGGCAGCGGCGATCTTGGCCAACGCATCAACATCAAGACCGGCGATGAAGTCGAAGCGCTCGCCAATCAGTTCAACGATATGGCCGGCAAGCTGCAGGAGTCGTATGCCGACCTGGAAAAAAAGGTCGACCAACGCACCCATGAATTGAGCGAATCGCTGGAGCAGCAGACGGCAATCGGCGAAATCCTGCGCGTGATCTCGAATTCGCCGAGCGACGTTGACCCAGTGCTCGCCTCAGTCGCCAAACACGCCGCTCGCATCTGCGAGGCGCGGTATGCGGAAATCTTCATCGTCGAGAATAACACATTGCGCACCGCTGCGGGTTTCGGCGATCTTGGGCGTCCTTTCGGCGAGCCCCTTCCGTTGGATCGCTCCAACGTCGCCGCGCGGTGTATTGTCGACATGAAGCCGGTTCAGGTCGACGATTTACAGAGCGCGGGCAGCGAATTTCCGCTGGGCCAAAAGCTCGCAATGAGATACGGGCATCGGACGATCCTCGGCTTGCCGCTGATCCGCGAGGGCCGTGCGCTAGGTTCAATTACGGTACGTCGCACCGAGGTGCGGCCGTTCGAGCAAAAGCATATCGCGTTGCTTTCGACCTTTGCCGATCAGGCGGCCATCGCGATCGAGAACGTGCGCTTGTTCGAGGCCGAACAGCAGCGCACACGGCAGCTGTCGGAATCGCTGGAGCAACAGACTGCGACGTCGGAAGTGCTGAAAGTCATCAGCCGTTCGACCTTCGATCTACAATCGGTGCTTAATACGCTGGTCGAATCGGTTGCCCGGCTGTGCGAAGCCGATATGGCCGCGATCCGTCGTCCGAAGGGCGTAAGCTTTCTTCATGTCGCGAGCCATGGTGCTCCCGCTGAGTACAACGAATATATGCAAAATCGTCCCATCGAGCCGGGCCGAGGGACGGTCGCGGGACGCGTGTTGCTGGAGGGCAAGCCCATTCACATCGCCGATGTCCAAGCCGATCCAGAATACACCATGACCGGCATCTCGCAGCAGGCCGGCTTCCATACCATTCTTGGGGTGCCGTTGCTGCGCGAAGGGAATCCGATCGGTGTCCTCATCCTGGGTCGGACCACGGTGCGGCCATTTGCCGAAAAACAGATCGAATTGGTGACGACGTTCGCCGACCAGGCCGTGATCGCCATCGAGAACGTGCGGCTATTCGAGGAAATCCAGGAAAAGAGCCGCCAGGTCGAAGAAGCGAGCAAGCACAAGTCGCAATTCCTCGCCAATATGAGCCACGAATTGCGCACTCCGCTTAACGCCATCCTCGGCTATGCCGAACTCGTCCTCGACGGGATTTACGGCGACGCGCCGGAGAAGATGCGCAACGTGCTCGAGCGCATCCAAACAAACGGCAAGCATCTGCTCGGCCTGATCAACGACGTGCTCGATCTCTCGAAGATCGAGGCGGGGCAGC
>WNGG01004596.1_pt1 | contig 15456 bp, 10 predicted proteins | sample 5400661 | NCBI WGS metagenome assembly WNGG01 (sample SAMN13153372, study PRJNA577476) | soil metagenome | isolation source: 100 cm soil or saprolite under Garry oak tree replicate 1 | place: USA:California | collected 2016-06-15
TTCGGGTAGATCGGCGACGCGCCAGTCGATCTGCCGGCCCGCGAGCTCGGGCCCCAGCTCGCTGATGACTTCGCGGACGACGCTCCCGAGCGGGGTGGCCCGAGGCTGGGGATGCTGGCGCCCGACCCGAGCCAGGTTCAGGAGGTCGTCCACGAGGCGCCCCATGCGCCGGGCACCTTCCTCGATGCGCTCGAGGTAATGCTGCGCCCGCGCATTCAGGTCGTCGTGGAATTCGTCCACCAGAATGCGGACGAAGCCGCTCACGTGACGGAGCGGGGCCCGCAGGTCGTGGGAGACGGAGTACGTGAACGCCTCGAGCTCGTGGTTGGCGGCCTCGAGCTCCGCCGTGCGCTGGCGAACGCGCTGCTCGAGCTGGTCGTTGAGTCGCCGCAGCGCCTCTTCCGCTCGCTTCAGCTCGAGCCGGACGTGCTGGCGCTCGATCGCGTAGCGGATGGCCCGCGCCAGGGTCTCCCCGTCCGCCTGCCCCTTGATGAGGTAGTCCTGCGCTCCCTCGCGCACGACCTGGACGGCCACGGCTTCGTCACCCAGGCCGGTGAGCACGATGGTCGGGATGTCAGGAGCCGCGAGATGGACGGCGCCGAAGGTGGCCGCGCCCCCGCTGTCCGGCAATGTCAGGTCGAGCAGCACGACGTCGATGCCGCCCGCCCGAAGCCGCTCGAGCCCGGTAGCGAGCCGGTCGGCGGTCTCCAGGTCGAACGCCGCGCCGCGGCTGTCGGCGAGCGTCTCCTGGATCAGGCGCGCATCGCCCGGGTTGTCTTCGACCAAGAGGATTCTGACCGGGGATCCTGTCGTCACGTTCCTTCCCTACTTCGGTGGCAGCTTGACGATGGTGAACCAGAAGTCTTCGATAGAACGGACCACTTCGAGGAACTGGTCGATCCCGAGCGGTTTGGTCACGTAGCAGTTGGCGTGGAGCGAATAGCTCCGGACGATGTCTTCCTCGGCCGCGGACGTCGTGAGGATGACGACGGGAATCTGCTTCAGTTGCTCGTCGCTCTTGATCTCTCGCAACAGCTCACGCCCGTCGCGCTTGGGCAGGTTGAGATCGAGTATGATGAGGTCGGGTCGTGGCCGCGAGGCATACTGGCCTTTGCGGTGAAGGAAGGCCGACGCTTCCACCCCATCGCCGACGACGTGCAGGTTGTTGCTGATCTTGCACTCGCGCAGTCCCTCGCGCGCCAGCCCCACGTCACCCGCGTTGTCCTCTACGAGGAGGATTTCCACGGACTGCCCGCCGACCGTGTCGCTCATGGTGCCTGTTCTCCATTCCGTGCAGGAAGTGCGAAGTAGAAGGTCGAGCCGCGGCCCGGCTCCGACTCGACCCAGATCCGGCCCCCATGCCGATCCAGGATCCGCCGGCACACAGCCAGACCGATGCCCGTGCCGGGATACTCGTCCCTGGCGTGGAGCCGCTGAAAAATGACGAAGATGCGCTCGAAGTACTCCGGCGCGATCCCGATGCCGTTGTCTCGAACGGCGAACACCCATTCCGTCGCGGTCGCCTGCGCGCCGACATGGACATGGGGTCGCTCGCGACCGCGGAACTTGATGGCGTTACCGATGAGATTTTGCAGGAGCTGGACGAGCTGGGTCTCGTCGGCCATGACCGTGGGCAAGGCGTCGTTCGTCACGAGCGCGCCAGCGTCCTGGATGGCGACGCTCAGATTGGCCCGCACCGTGCCGAGGACCCGAGTCACGTCCACGGGCTGCAGCGCCTTTCCGCGGGTGCTGACCCGCGAGAACTCCAGGAGGTCGTTGATGAGTCGCTGCATCCGGACCGCGCCGTCCACCGCGTAGCCTATGAACTCGCGCGCCTTGTCGTCGAGCTTGTCGCCGTAGCGACGCTCGAGCAGCTCCGTGTAGCTGGACACCATGCGGAGCGGTTCCTGCAAGTCGTGCGACGCGACGTAAGCGAACTGCTCCAGCTCCCTGTTGCTGTGCTCCAGCTCCGTGATGAGGTGCCCACGGGCCCGGTCCTGGTCTTCAATGCGACTCAGCATCTGGTTGAACGCATCGGTCAGCAGGCCCAGCTCATCCCCGCCAAGCTTCGGGGCTCGCACCGAATAGTCGGAACGGTCGGAGACGCTTTTGGCGGTCTCGGCGAGCGCCAGGATAGGCCGGGAAATCGTGCCCTGGAGTGTGGCGGAGAGGAGGTACGCCACGAGCAGTGACACGGCCATCACGAGGGCAGCGATGGCGCCCGCGAGCCGCAGCGTGCCGTACACCGCCGTCAGATCGGATTGGAGGTACAGCGTACCCAGTCGCGGGTTGCTCGCCTGGGCCACCGGCGCAAATCCCACCAGGTGCGAGTGCTCGAAACGGTACCCGTCCCGGTCCGGCGCGGCCGGAAATGCCGCGACCGGCAGGTCCGCAGGGTAGCGAGCGAACAGCTTCCCATCCTTGTCGTACAGGGCGGCGGCGACGACATGTGGCTCCGCTCGGAGCGCCGACAGGATCTCCCGCGCGTCACCCTCGTTCTGGAACGCCAGGGACGCGGTACTGTTGGCCGCGATGATCGCGCCAAGAGTGGAGAGATTCTTGAGCGTGGTCTGCCGGAACGTGACGAACTCGTACGCAAGAAATGCCGCGCACGTGAGCACCAGCACGACTCCGCTCGTCAGCAGGAGGATCGCCATCAGCTGTTGCCGAATCGGCTTGTCTCGAAGCGCCATTCTAAGGCTTCCCCGGCGTCACGATCTCGGCCGCCCGGAGCAACTTGGAGCTGATCGTCAGCTGCGCGGCTTGCGCCGCGGCGACGTTGATTCTCATCCGGATCTTGTTCCTCTCCGATATGAAGCGGATCATCCCTCCGCGCTGGGCGAACGCGGCGCCATCACCCACGGTGAGGATGGCCCGGTGCTTCAGATTGGCGAGAATCTCCTCCAACCGACTCCCTTCCGACGGACTGACGAACAGGATATGACAGGTCCGAACGTCTTCGATATTCTGATAGCGCCGGATTTCGAGAGGCCGGCCGCGCACCGTCTCACCCCGGACGGTTTCGTCCAGGTAACGACCGAATGGATCGTCGCCCAAGACGCCGATGACCAGCGGAGCTGTCGAGTCGGGAAAGGCGCTGGCCGGCCAGTCGACGAACTGAGCGAAGTTGAAGAGGAAAACGGCCTTGACCTGGTATTCCGACGCGCGCGCAGCCTGGGCCCCGAGACTGGGGCCCCGCGGCAGCAGCATGACCCCACCGAGGAGACACGCCCGGAACACCCCGGGGGTTGCCTTCAAAAGTGCCACTCCACTCGTCCGTAAACGCCGCGTTGGATTTCGTGCCGCGATGCCGGGGCGCCGAATTCGACGTGCTGCCGGTGTAGGAGATTCTGCCCGACGAGGGAGAGCTCCAGCGCCGCTACCGGCCGCCACGCCGCGCGCAGATCGAGCTCTCCGTAGGCGGGAATCTGTTGATTCTTAATCTCGCCCACGTAGCGCGCATCCGCGTCAAGCTTCAACTGCGCCGGCAGGTCCAGCGATGCGCGCAGAGACAACTGTCGATCGGGATCGCTGCTCGTTCGCGTGGTATCGGTGCTGCCGGGTTTGGGCTCCGTGCGGATCCGCATCTCGGTGTAGCCGGCTCGGAGCCGCCACGCGCCGGTCAGCCGGTAGTCCGCCGCCAGCTCCGCCCCGTACGCTTTCCCCTCCAGGCCGTTGCCGAGGACGATGGGAAACGGCGCCGGCGGGTTGACCATTTCGATGCTGCGGAGATGGTCATAGCGGTTGTAGAAAGTGGCCAATGACACGCCGAGCCTGTCCTGGCCCGTAACCCGGTATCCCAGCTCGTAGGCCAGCAGCTCTTCGGAGCGAAAGTTCGGGCCGCCTTCGAGCAAATACGGGGGCTGCGCCGGAGCGAAGAGCTCGCGATCGATGCGCGAGGGTGTTCTCACGGCCCTCGAGACCGCCGCCCACAGCACTCCTCCCCGGCGCGCCGTCCAGCTCACGCGGCCAGCGGGCTGAAGCTCGAATCCCGTGTAGTCGTTGTGCTCGAGCTTCGTCCCGAGGATCACGTGGAGCCGTTCGGGAATGAGAGCAATCTCGTCCTGCAGGAACCCGCTGAACCACTTTCGCTGCACTTGGGACGGCAGAAAGGCCAGGACTGCCGTGTTGCCGACGCTGTCGTCGATGAGCCGGACGCCGAGGCCCCACACGACGTCGTGACGCCGGGCGAGAACGATATGGTGTTGGAAGTCCGCGTCGTAGGTGTCGAGATCCTCGGCAAACGTGCCGGGAATGCTGCGATGCGTTCGGTCGAAGTAGAGCTGCAGTCGTGCATCGGAAGTTGGGGAAAACGCACGGGACCAGCTCCCCGTCACGTTGCCGCCGCCGACCGCGATATCGCTGGCCGCCGGTTGGGCGATGCGGCCGTCGTACAGATCCCCCTGCAGCGTCCCCTGGCTCGTCTCTGACGGGTTCCAATCCAGTCGAAAACCACCCTGCCCTGCGTACCAATCGTCAACGCCAGCCCGGCCGTCTGCGAACTGGGTTTGGTCGCGAGTGAATGCTTTACCGTACGCGCGATAATGAACGTTTCTCCCGAGCGCACCGCCATAGCGTGCGCCCCCGAGGCCCTGCAACACAGTCCCGCCGCCCCCCGATAGGACCAATCCCTGAGCGTCTTGGGCCGGCTTGGTGATGATATTGATGACGCCGTTGACGGCATTGGCGCCCCACAGCGTGGCTCCCGGTCCGCTGATGACTTCAATGCGGTCGACGTCCCAGAGGGGCACATCCTGCACGTCCCAGAAGACGCCGGAGTACAGCGGCGTGTATACGGTGCGCCCGTCGATGAGCACCAGCAGCTTGTTGGCCGTCGTGCTGTTGAACCCGCGAGCGCTGATGGCCCACTGGCGGGAATCAACCTGAGCGACTTCCAGATTAGTGGCCAAACGCAACGCTTCCGGAAGGCTCGTGGCTCCGGAGCGACGAATGTCCTCCTGCGTGATGACCTGGATCGCCGAGGCCGCCTGCCACAGTTTCTCCGGTCGCTTCGAGACCGATGTCACCTCGAGGTTCATCAGTTGTTCCAGCGTCAGTTTCTTGAGTGCACCAGGAGACGCGGCGGAATCTGGCCGTTGGCCGACGACCGGGTGGGCGAGGATGACGAAGCCCAATACGCGTACCAGCGCCACCACGGAGTTATTGGTCGGCATCACAGCCCCTCTCACCTGTCGGACGGAATCCGCGGGCGACAAAGCCTGTGCACCACTATGGGGCCACGCGCTGCTGGGGATAGGGCGTTTTTGCGGCACCGGCGGGTGGAATTGCGACAGCGCAGTCTTGCGGCCGGAACATCGCATGGTTGGGGGCGAGTCCTCCGCCTATACGCTACTGAATCGTGGCGACCGCAACCATCAGGCAATTCCTTAGTTAGCTAAAGGCGCCGTTCCTCAGGGTTCGGGGGCGAGCGACCCGTCCCCGCCTCGGCCGCGGGCGCGCCGAGGACCTCCCGCACGCGCCACGCCAGCGCGTCGGGCGTGAACGGCTTCTCCAGGAACGCCGTGCCGGGATCGAGCACGCCGTGGCGCGCGATGGCGTCCTCCGAGTACCCGGAGATGTAGAGGACCTTGAGTCCCGACCGGGCGGCTGCGAGGCGGCGCGTCAGCTCGCGGCCGCTCATTTCGGGCATCACGACGTCGGTGAGCAGCAGGTGGATCGGCCCGTCGTGGCCCTCTGCTGCGCGCAGGGCGTCGGGTCCGCTCGCGGCGACGATCAGGGTGTAGCCGAGGTTGGCGAGCACGCGGTGGCTGAGGGTGCGGACCGCCTCCTCGTCTTCGACGAGCAGGATCGTCTCGGCGCCCCCCGCCAGCTCGACCGGCCGGTCGCCGGCGGCGATCGGCTCGGGCACGCCCTTGCTCTGGGGGAGGCAGATGTGAAACGTCGTGCCGCGGCCGGCCTCCGTTTCCACCCAGATGTAGCCGCCGCTCTGCTTCACGATGCCGTATACCGTTGCGAGCCCGAGCCCGGTCCCTTGGCCCACCGGTTTTGTCGTGAAGAACGGCTCGAACAGATGCGAGCGGGTATCCTCGTCCATCCCGATCCCCGTGTCGCTCACGCCGAGGCGGACGTAGGCGCCCGGCACCGCGCCGGCGTGGCTGCGCGCGAAAGCCACGTCGAGCTCGACGTTGGCGGTCTCGATCACCACCCGGCCGCCCTGCGGCATCGCGTCGCGCGCGTTGATGGCGAGGTTGACGATCACCTGGCCGAGCTGGCCGGGGTCGGCTTGCACCGGCGCCAGGCCGCGGGCAAGGCGGGTGGCGAGCTGCACGTCCTCACCGAGCAACCGCTGCAGCATCGGCGCGAGACCGGCCACGACGACGTTCAAGTCCAGCACGCGGGGAGCGAGCACCTGCCGCCGGCTGTAGGCGAGCAGCTGGCGGGTCAGGTCCGCCGCGCGCTCGGCGGCGCGCCGGATTTCCTCAACGTCGGCGTAATGCGGCCCAGCGGGCCCGAGCTCGGACTGGAGCAGCTGTGTCGTGCCGAGGATCGCGGTGAGGATGTTGTTGAAGTCGTGGGCGATCCCCCCCGCCAGCCGGCCGACGGCCTCCACTTTCTGGGCCTGGCGGATCTGCTCCTCCAGGCGGCGGCGGTCCGTGATGTCGCGCTGCGAGCCCCACGTGCGGACGACCTGGCCATCCTCGATGATGCCCACCAGGTTGTTCAGGAAGATCTTGGGTCGTCCCTCGCGGTCCACTTCGTGGGATTCGACGTCGGTGAGACGGAACCCCGATTCCCGAAAGGCCTGCAGCAGCTCGGTGTTTGTGGGATCGGAGCGGACCAGGAACTCCCCCAACCGCTTCCCCACGATCTCCTCCGCCGAGCCGAAGCCGTACATCTGCGCCATCGCGTCGTTGCATTCGGCGAGGTAGCTGTCGCGGAAGAGCCGCTCGATCATCTCGTCCGCGGGGCAGTCCACGGGCAGCGGCTGCTCCAGCTCGAACCGCCAGATGCCCTCGGTGGACTGAGTGATGAACGCCCGGTAGCGCTCCTCGGCGCGCCGCAGCGCGTCCTCGGCGCGCTTGCGCTCGATCGCGAGCGCCACTTGGGTGGAGACGAATTCCAGGATGTCGCGCTCGCGCTCGCCGTAGCGCACCCCTTCAGTGTAGCTCTGGATCACCGCGACGCCGATCGTCCGGTCCTCCACCTTCAGCGGCACCCCGAGCCAGTCGATCGAGGGTGCGCCGATCAGCTCGACCTCGCCCCGTGCGACGAGGCTCTCGTACACGGCGGGCGTGGCGAGCAGCGGCTGGCTGGTGCGGAGCACGTATTCGGTGAGCCCCTTGCGCGACGGCCGGGGCTGGTCCTGCCGGTCCACCTCGTCCACGAAGTAAGGGAAACTGAGGGTGTCCGTCGCGGGATCGATGACGGCGATGTAGAAATTCTTCGCCGGCATCAGCTCGCCGACGATCTCGTGGATGCGGCGCAGCAGCGTGGGCAGGTCGGCCGCCGTGTTGGCCGCGTCGGCTATCCGGTACGTCGCCTGCTGCACCTGCTCGGCCCGTTTGCGGGCGGTGATGTCCAGCATGACGCCCACGAGCCAGCGGGGCTGGCCACCCTCCGCGAGCACACGAATCACGTCCCGCAGCCAGATGACCCGCCCGTCCGCCGCGAGCATGCGGTACTCCATCTCGTGCGGCCGCAGCAGCTCTGTCTCGTGGCGGCGGTACCCCGCCGCCCACTGGCGGTCGTCCGGATGGACGTGCTCCATCCAGAAGCTCGGGTCTTCGGTCCAGCGCTCGACCGGGTAGCCGAGCAGGGTTTCGGCCTCGCGACTCACGAAGTCGAACTGGAACGTGCGCGCGTCGCTCCGCCACAGGATCGCCTGGACCGACTCTACCAGCACCCGCTGCTGGGTCTCGGTCCGTATGCGCTCGGTGACGTCGCGGTAGCTCGCCACGATCGCAGCCACCGCCGGCTCATCGAGCCGATTGATCGCCACGACTTCGATGTGCCGTTCCGCGCCGTCGCGGGCGCGACACCGCACCTGGGCGGCGACGGGCTCCCCCGGCTGCGCGAGCAGGCGGCCGAACAGCTCCTGGGCCAGGGGCGCGTCGTCGGGGTGCAGCAGCTCGAACGGGCCACGCCCGATCAGCTCGTCCACCGGATAGCCCAGCACCCGCGTGGCCGTCTGGTTGGTGTACAACGTCGTGCCGGCGGCGTCGAGCAGTGCGATGGCGTCGGAGCTGTGCTCCACCAGGGAGCGCAACAACTCCGGCGTCAGGGGGGAAGGGGAGGGCGGTAAAGCAGGCGTGCGCGCCCGCGGGCGCCTGGCTGCGCCTTTCGGTCGGCGCCTACCGGTCATGTCTCAAAGCTGCGACCACGGCTCGAAAGAGCAAGAGCGCGGCGCGAGTTGCCATGTCGGCGTCCGTCTGCCATGATCTGGGGCGCAGGCGTCGTCCTCCCCCGCACTTCACGGAGGCATCATGGCCGCCCACGTTGCCCCGCGCGACAGCGACTCGGAGCGCCGTTCGGAAATCGTGACGGTCGCCGCCGCTAGCCTCATCGGCACGTCCATCGAGTGGTATGATTTCTTCCTCTACGGCACGTCCGCCGCGCTCGTTTTCAACAAGCTTTTCTTTCCGACGTTCGCGCCGCTCACCGGCACCATGGCGGCGTTCGCGACCTACGCGGTGGGTTTCGCAGCGCGGCCCATCGGCGGCATCGTCTTCGGCCATTACGGCGACAGGCTCGGCCGCAAGACGATGCTGTACCTGACGCTCCTGATCATGGGGCTGGCGACGACGGTGATCGGCCTGCTCCCCACCTACGCCACCATCGGGATCTGGGCGCCGATCCTGCTGGTGGCGATGCGGCTGCTCCAAGGGCTCGGGGTCGGCGGGGAATGGGGCGGCGCCGTGCTGATGGCGATTGAGCATGCGCCCGCGCACCGCCGCGGCTTTTACGGGAGCTGGCCGCAAATGGGCGTGGCGATCGGCCTGTTGCTCTCGACCCTCGCGTTCCGTCACTTCTCAAGCTACCCCGAGGCCACGTTTCTGGCGTGGGGCTGGCGCGTGCCGTTCCTCCTGAGCTTCATCCTCGCCGGCGTCGGGCTGTGGATTCGCCATCGCCTGGCCGAGTCGCCGGTGTTCGAGGGGTTGAAACGCCGCGGGGCCGAGGCGCGCATGCCCGTGATCGAGGTGTTCCGCCGGCACCTGAAGCCCATGCTCCTGGCCACGGGCGCGCGACTCGCCGAAAACGGCCTGTTCTACATTTTCACGACGTTCTCGCTGACCTATGTCGCAACCCAGCTAAAGCTGGACAGAAACATCGCGCTGAACGGCCTGCTCGTCGCCTCGGCATGTAGCCTCGTGACCGTGCCGGCGTGGGGCGCCGTATCGGATCGCATCGGCCGACGGCCTGTCTATCTCTGGGGGGCGGTGGCAGGCGGGATCCTTGCGTTCCCGTTCTTCTGGCTGCTCGGGACCGGACGGCCGGCGCTAATGTGGCTCGCCCTCGTCCTCACGATCACGATCGCACACGACCCGATGTACGCGACGCAATCGAGCTTCTTCGCGGAGCTGTTCCCCACGCGGGTGCGCTATAGCGGGGCCTCGCTCGCATCGCAGATCGGGTCGGTGTTCTCGGGCGGGGTGTCGCCGCTCATCGCCACCGCGCTGCTGGCCCGCACGGGCGGGAAGTCCTGGCCGGTGTCGGTCTACATGCTGGCGCTTGTCCTCATCACGGTCGTGTCGGTATGGCTCACGCGCGAGACGCACCGGCAGGCCATCGACGACTGACGCACGGCGAGTCCATGCTCGTCGCCCGTGCCTACGGCTGCACCGAGCGGACCGCGATCGGCGCAGCGGAGGGCAGCTTCAGCTATCGGGATCTGCTCGATGCCTCCGCCCGCGTCGCGGCGTGTCTGCTCGGTCCGCGCGACGATCTCTGCGAGGCACGGGTCGCGTTCCTGGCGTCGCCGGGCTTCCCCTATGTGGCGACGCAGTGGGGCATCTGGCGCGCAGGCGGCGTCGCGGTTCCCCTCGCTACGTCACACCCGCCGCCCGAGCTCGAGTACGCGATCCGGGACGCCGACGCGGCAGTCGTCCTCGCCGATGCGGAGCTCGCACCGCGGCTCGATGCCGTGGCGGTGGCGTCCGCAGTGCGCCGCGTGGGCACGGCCGAGGCGCTGGCGAGCGAGCCGCGCTCCCCCTCCCCCTCCCCGCTCCCCGACGTCCCCGACGATCGCCGGGCCATGATCCTGTACACGAGCGGCACGACGGGCAAGCCCAAGGGCGTGGTGACGACGCACGGGAGCCTGCGCGCCCAGGTGACGTCGCTCGTGACGGCGTGGGAGTGGAGCGCGGACGATCGCATTCTCCTCGTCCTGCCGCTCCACCATGTGCATGGCATCGTGAACGTGCTCGCCTGCGCGTTGTGGAGCGGCGCGCGCTGCGACATGCTAGGGCAGTTCGACGCGCTCGAGACGTGGGCGCGGATCACGCGGGGCGACCTCACGCTGTTTATGGCCGTCCCGACCATCTACCACAAACTGATCGCGGCCTGGGAGGCGGCGCCGCCGGAACAGCGCCGTGAGTGGTCGGCGGGGTGCGGCCGGATGCGACTCATGGTGTCGGGGTCGGCGGCCCTACCGGTGCGGACGCTCGAGCGGTGGCGAGAGATCAGCGGCCACACTCTGCTCGAGCGCTACGGCATGACGGAGATAGGCATGGCGCTGTCGAATCCGCTGCGCGGCGAGCGCCGGCCCGGGTTCGTGGGCACTCCCCTGCCGGGCGTCGAGGTGCGACTGGTGGATGAGCGCGGCGCGCCCGTTGTCGCGGGGACGCCGGGGGAGCTCCAGGTCCGCGGGCCAACCGTGTTCCTCGAGTACTGGCGGCGCCCCGATGCGACCGCCGCCGCGTTCCAGGACGGTTGGTTCCGCACCGGGGACGTCGCGGCGCTCGAACGCGGCTCGTACCGGATCCTGGGCCGCTCGAGCGTGGACATCATCAAGACGGGCGGGTACAAGATCTCGGCGCTCGAGATCGAAGAAGTGCTGCGCACGCACCCCGCCGTGGCCGAGTGTGCAGTCGTGGGGGTCGAGGACGCGGAGTGGGGCGAGCGGGTGTGCGCGGCGCTGGAGCTCGCGCCGGCGTGCGATCTCACCCTGTCCGAGCTCCAGGGGTGGGTGAAGGAGCGACTCGCGCCCTACAAGGTGCCGCGCGCCCTCTCCGTGGTGCGGGCGCTCCCCCGGAACGCGCTCGGCAAAGTGATGAAGCCGGAGGTGGCGAAGCTGTTTCGGGCGCCACACCCGCGGTGAGGGAGATGCCGTAGCTTGCACGAAACGGTCGATGTCACGGTCAACGGCGTCCGTCACCAGCGGGCGGTGGAGCCGCGGCTGCTCCTCTCCGACTTCCTGCGCCATGAGCTCGGGCTCACCGGCACGCACGTCGGCTGCGAGCACGGCGTGTGCGGCGCGTGCACGGTCCTCCTCGACGGCGAGGCGGTGCGGGCGTGCCTGATGTTCGCCGTCCAGGTGGACGGGCATGAGGTCACTACGGTCGAGGGCCTCGCCCCCGCCGGCGCCGGCAACGCGCTGCATCCGCTGCAGGCCGCTTTTCGGGAAGCTCACGCGCTACAGTGCGGCTTCTGCACGCCGGGCTTGCTGATGACGCTCGTCCCCTTCCTCCGGGACCATGCTTCCCCGAACGAGCGGGAGATCCGCGAGGCGCTCTCGGGCAATCTCTGCCGCTGCACCGGCTACCAGAACATCGTGGCGGCCGTGAGGCTCGCGTGTGACGCGTCGCCTCATCGGTGAGCCGATCCGCCGCAACGAGGACGCGCGGCTCCTCACCGGCCGCGCGCTCTTCGTCGACGACGTTCAGGTCGAGGGAATGCTGCACGTCGCCTTCCTGCGGAGCCAGCACGCGCACGCCCGCCTGAAGGACGTCGATCTCACGGCCGCCCGCCGCCGGCCCGGGGTGGTCGGGGTGTACGGCGCAGCGGACCTCGGCGATTACGGGCGTCCCGGCCCGCTCCTCGTCCCGCCCCCGCCCATCGCTGGTCTCGTGTTCAACCCTTGCACCCAGGTCCCGTTGGCCAAGGATAAGGTCCGTCATGTGGGCGAGCCGATCGCGATGGTCGTGGCGGAGAGCCGCTACGTCGCCGAAGACGCGCTGGAGGACATCACGGTGGACGCCGAGCCGCTCCCGGCGGTGGTGGACCTCGAGGCCGCGCTCGTCTCCGGGGCTCCCCTCGTGCACGACCACCTCCCCTCGAACGTCGCGGCCCACGTGGTGCAGCGGAAAGGAGACTACGAGCGCGCCCGCGCCCAGGCGCACGCGGTGATCACGCGCCGGTTCCGCTACGACCGGGGTGCGTCGGCCGCGATCGAGAACCGCGCGGTGGCGGCGCGGTGGGATTCGCGTGCGGAAGAGCTGACGGTGTGGGATACGACACAGGCACCCATCCCAATCCGAAACGGCCTCGCCCGCCTCTTCGGCCTGCTCGAGACGCAGGTGCGCGTCGTCGCTCCGTTCGTGGGGGGCGGGTTCGGGCCGAAGATCATGATGTTCTACCCGGAGGAGGTGCTGGTGCCGTGGGCGGCGCTCAAGCTCGGCCGCCCCGTCAAATGGACCGAGGATCGACAGGAGAACTTCTCCGCCACGACGCAGGAGCGGGGCCAGCTCCACGACGCGGAGATCGCCGTGTCAGGGGACGGGCGGATCCTCGGCGTCCGCGACGTTTTTCTGCACGACACGGGCGCCTACGATCCCTACGGGCTCACGGTGCCGATCAACAGCCAGTGCACGCTGCTCGGGCCCTACGACATCCCGAGCTACTACAGCGAGTTCACGGCGATCTTCACCAACAAGACCATCGTGACGCCGGTCCGCGGGGCGGGCCGCCAGCACGGCGTCTTCGTGATCGAGCGGCTGCTCGACTTCGCGGCCCGGGAGCTCGGTCTCGACCGCGTCGAGATCCGCCGGCGCAACCTGCTCCGGCCCGAGCAGTTCCCCCACAACCACGAGATCATCTTTCAGGACTCGGCGCCGCTCGTGTACGACAGCGGCAACTACGAGCCCGCGCTGGACGAGGCGCTCCGCATCATCGACTACAAAGGGTTCGTGCGCGACGAGCAGCCCCGGCTCCGCGCCGCGGGGCGCCACGTGGGCATCGGGGTGGTGTGCTACGTCGAGGGGACGGGGATCGGGCCCTACGAGGGCGCGCGCGTCACCGTGGAGCCGAGCGGCCGCGTGCGGGTCGCGACCGGCGTCGGGACGCAGGGCCAGGGGCATTTCACCGTGTTTGCCCAAATCGTGGCCGAGGTGCTCGGCGTAGACGTGGAGCAGGTGCACGTGGTCACGGGCGACACCCGTGAGTTTCACTGGGGCACCGGCACGTTCGCGAGCCGCGGGGCGGTGGTGGCGGGGAGCGCGTGCCACGCCGCGGCGCTCGCCGTGCGGGAGAAGGTCCTCGAGCTCGCGAGTCGTCACCTGGAGGCGGCAAGAGAGGATCTCGAGCTCGCAGGCGGGCGCGTCCGCGTGCGGGGCGCACCCGATTCGGCCATCCCATTGGGCGAGCTCGCGCTGCAGGCGAACCCCCTGCGCGGCGCCGTGCGCCCGGGGACGGAGCCGGGGCTCGAAGCCACGGCGTACTTCGGGCCCGACCGCGGCAGCACGGCGAACGGCGTGCACGCGCTGCTCGTCGAAGTGGACCCGGAAACGGCGCTGGTGGAGATCAAGCGCTACGTGGTGGTGCACGACTGCGGCCGCGTGATCAATCCGATGCTGGTGGACGGTCAGATCCACGGCGGCGTCGCGCATGGCATCGGCAACGCGTTCTACGAGCAGCTCGTGTACGACACGGGCGGGCAGCTCTTGAACGCTTCCTTCATGGATTATCTGCTCCCCACGGCGACCGACGTGCCGCACATCGAGACGGCTCACCGCGAGACCCCGTCGCCGCTCAACCCCGTGGGGGCGAAGGGCGTGGGGGAGGCCGGTGCGATCCCCACGGGCGCCGCGTTCGCGCAGGCCGTCGAGGACGCCCTGGCCGATCATGGCGTCGAGATCACGGAGATCCCGCTCAGCCCGAACCGGCTGTTCGAGCTGCTCGCACAGGCCGAGCAGGCTCGGACGTGATCGTTCAGGGCACGTTCACGTTCGCGGGGCCGCGCGCGACCGTGTGGGAGCTGCTGCAGAACCCCGACGTATTGGTGAAGGCCCTGCCGGGTGCGAAGCGGCTCGTGCGCGCCGGCGAGGACCGCTACGAGGGCCTCATGCAGGTGGGAGTGGGACCCGTGACCGCCGCCGAGTTCGCGGTGACCGTGTCCCTGAGGGACAAAGTGCCGCCCGAGCGCTATACCATGGAAGTGGACTCGAAGGGCACGCTCGGTTTCACTCGGGGCGGCGCCCGAGTCGAGCTCGAGGCGCTCGCGGACGGAGTTACGCTGATGAGGTACACGGCCGAGCTTCAGGTCGGGGGCAAGATCGCGAGCGTGGGGCAGCGGCTTCTGGACCAGGTGGCGAAGCTCATGACCCGCCAAGCGCTCGACGCCCTGAACAACGAGCTCCGCGCGCGCCTCGCGGGAGGGGGCTCTCCGTGAAGCCGGCACCGTTCGAGTACCACCGCCCGGGGACGCTGGACGAGGCGCTGGTGCTCATGGCCGCGCGGGCGGGCGAGGCGAGGCCGCTTGCGGGAGGCCAGAGCCTCATCCCGGCGATGAACTTCCGGCTTGCGCGGCCGGCGGCGCTGGTGGACCTGAACCGCGTGGCGGAGCTCGCCTACGTGCGCCCCGCGGACGGCGGTCTCCGGATCGGGGCGATGGCGCGCCAGCGCGTGGTGGAGCGGAGCCCCCTCGTGCAGCGCGCCGCGCCGCTCCTCGCCGAGGCGCTGCCCTTCATCGCGCACCCGCAGATCCGAAACCGGGGCACCGTGGGCGGGAGCCTCGCGCACGCCGACCCGGCGGCCGAGCTCCCTGCAGTGATGCTCGCGCTCGACGCGCGGCTCGAGGCGCGGAGCCGGTCCGGCGCCCGCACGATACCTGCGACCGCGTTCTTCACGGGGCTCTTCGGCACGGCGCTCACGCCGGACGAGCTGCTGGTCGAGATCGCGGTGCCGCCGCTGCCCCCGGGGAGCGGCACGGCATTCGTGGAGGTCGCGCGCCGTCACGGCGACTACGCGCTCGTCGGCGTCGCAGTCGTCGTGACGCTGGACGAGCGCGGCCGCTGTCGCGATGCGCGGATCGCGCTGCTGAGCGTGGGCGGCGGGCCGGTCCTCGCGGCCGAGGCCATGAAGCTCTGCGTGGGCGAGAGTCCGTCCGACGAGATGCTCCGCGCCACGGCCGAAATGGCAGCGACGCGGGACATCGACCCGCCGTCGGACATCCACGCGTCCGCCGCCTACCGCCGCCGGCTCGCGGCCGTGCTCACGCGCCGCGCCCTCGCGCGCGGAGTCGAGCGGGCGACGCAGGTTTCATGATCCACGCCCGGGGGG